>ERZ1066123.2157-NODE-2157-length-10522-cov-10.568262_pt1 | contig 10522 bp, 5 predicted proteins | sample MGYA00382770_ERZ1066123 | MGnify/ENA primary metagenome ERZ1066123 (study PRJEB33369, sample SAMEA5778353) | biofilm metagenome | biome: Industrial cooling water; feature: Water cooling tower basin; material: Biofilm | place: United Arab Emirates | collected...
AGGTGCTGGACCTGGCCCGGCAGCTGTCGCAGCTCACGCCGCAGCAGCTGGACCGCCTGCCGATCCCCGACACCCTGCGCCCGCACATCGACGACACCCGGCGCATCACCTCGCACATCGCGCACAAGCGCCAGCTGCAGTATCTGGCGAAACAGATGCGCAAGGAAGACGACGAGGCCCTGCACGCCATCCGCGACGCGCTGGACGTGCACGGCGACGCCGCGCGCGAGGAAGCCGCGCGGCTGCACCGCGCCGAGCGCTGGCGCGAGCGGCTGATCGACGAGGGCGATGCCGCGCTGGCCGAGCTGCTGGACGCGCATCCCGACGCCGACCGCCAGCGCCTGCGCCAGTTGGCGCGCAACGCGCAGGAGGAGCGCAACAAGAACAAGCCGCCGCACGCCTTCCGCGAACTGTTCCGCGAGCTGCGGGAGTTGCTGGCGGAGTCCGCGGACGAAGGCGGTAGCGAAGACAGCGACACGGACGACGGGGACGACCAGGCCGGCCTCGCGTAGGAGGGCCTTCAGGCCCGACACGGCCGGTGCCTCCATGTGACGAATATCGGGCCTGAAGGCCCTCCTGCGGGGCGTCGGCACATTCGGCACGATGCTGCGGCATCCGGTCCGGCGCACTCAGGCCCGCGTCCCGCCCACCGTCAGCCCCTCGATCAGCAGCGAGGGCTGGCCCACGCCGACCGGCAGGCTCTGCCCGTTCTTGCCGCAGGTGCCCACGCCGTCGTCCAGCGCCAGGTCGTGGCCGACCATCTTCACCCGCTGCATGGTCTCCGGGCCGTCGCCGATCAGGGTGGCGCCCTTCACCGGCGCGGTGATCCGGCCGTCTTCGATGAGATAGGCCTCGGTGGCCGAAAACACGTATTTCCCGGTGGTGATGTCGACCTGGCCGCCGCCGAAGTTGACCGCGTACAGGCCCTTTTTGACCGAACGGATCATGTCCTCGGGGCTGTCCTGGCCGGCCAGCATGTAGGTGTTGGTCATGCGCGGCATGACCAGATGCGCGAAGGACTGGCGCCGGCCGTTGCCGGTGGACGCCACGCCCATCAGGCGCGCGTTGTGGGTGTCCTGCATGTAACCGACCAGGATCCCGTCCTCGATCAGGGTGGTCGAGGACGTGGGCGTGCCCTCGTCGTCGATGTTGAGCGACCCGCGGCGGCCGTCCAGCGTGCCGTCGTCGACGATGGTCACGCCCGGCGAGGCCACGCGCTGGCCCATGCGTCCGGCATAGGTGGAGGTGCCCTTGCGGTTGAAGTCGCCTTCCAGGCCGTGGCCCACGGCCTCGTGCAGCAGCACGCCCGGCCAGCCGCTGCCGAGCACGACCGGCATGACCCCGGCCGGCGCATCCACCGCTTCGAGATTCAGCAGCGCCTGGCGCAGGGCCTCGCGCGCGAATGTCTCGGGCTGGCCCTCGCCGAGCAGGCGCTCGTAGCCGTACCGGCCGCCGTAGCCCGCGCTGGCGCTCTCGCGGCGGCCGTTCTGTTCGACCACCACCTGGATGCCCATGCGCACCAGCGGGCGCACGTCGCCGGCGATCACGCCGTCGGTGCGCGCGACCAGCACGGTGTCGACCGCTGCCGCCAGGGTGACGGTGACCTGCTTCACCCGCGGATCGGCGGCGCGCAGCAGGCGGTCGATGCGCCGCATCGCTTCGAGCTTCTCCTCGTTGGGGCAGGCGTCCACCGGATCGAGCGCCGGGTACAGACGGTGGCCCGCGGCGGGAGCGAGCGCCAGCGGCGCGTGGCTGCGGCCATCGCGGGCGATGGCGCGCGCGGTGCGCGCGGCGTTCAGCAGCGTCTCGCCGTGGATCTCGTCGGAATACGCGAAGCCGGTCTTCTCGCCGGAGATCGCACGCACGCCCACGCCCTCGTCGATCGCATGGCTGCCGTCCTTGACGATGCCGTCCTCCATGACCCAGCTCTCGCGACGGGTGTGCTGGAAGTACGCATCGCCGAAATCGACGCCCGGCCCGAGCAGGGCGCCGAAGACCCGGTCGATGGCGCCGGAGTCGAGGCCGGCCGGGGTCAGCAGTCGGGACTGTGAGAGCTGGAGGAAATCGGTCATGCGGGACGGGTCCGGAAGGGAGTCGCGATGCGACAGGTATGGCGGCGATGCGGCGGGGTTGCAAGCCGCAGGCCGGAAGCGGGCCTGCGCGCTTGCCGCAGAAACGGGGCCTAGCGGCGCGGAGGACGCGGCCGATCGGGCCTGCACCGCCCCACGTCCGCCCGCGCAACGACGTCGGCAGGGCCTCAGCCGGATGCGCGCGGAGCGTCGCGCGCCGGGCGGGGGCGCGGCGGCTCCGCGCGCGCGGGCGACCCGCGCGAGGGCGCCGGACGCTCGATCACGTCCACCTTCGGGTCCTTCCAGGGGCCGGTGACGCGGTAGTTCTTCGCGGCCATCTCGCCGATGGGCTTCTGCAGCACGGCATTCGCGACCGCGCCGACCGCCGCGCCCACCGGGCCGCCGGCGATCGCACCGACCGCGGTCAGCAGGTTGCCGGCCTTGGGACGGACCTCGATCGTCTGGTCGAAGGTCTGCGCGCGCAGGTCGGCGCTGCCGCGGATGGCGATGGCCGCCGCCGGGCCGTCGATGTCGAAATCGTCGCTGCGCGCGTCGCCGTCGACGAAGCGCACGGTTCCGCCGAGCTTGTTGAACGCGAACCCCTTGGAGAAGAAGTCGCGGAAGTCCAGCAGCAGCCGGCGCGGCAGCTGCGCCAGGCTGAGCAGCCCCAGCACGCGGCCGGTGCCGCCGGGCTCCACCTCGGCCAGCCGCCCGTCCTTGATGTCCAGGCGCAACTGCCCCTCCAGGGCCGGCAGCCGGAACTGCATCGGACTGCCCGGCCAGGCCGCCTGGAAGCGCGCGGTGCCGTGGCCTTCCGCGATCATCCCGCCGATGCCCACTTCGGTGAACAGCGCGCCGAAGTCTTCACTGACGAGAGTGGCGTCCAGCGCGGTGCGGCCACCGGCGCCCCCGGACCAGCGGCCACTGAGATCGAGACTGCGCCCGTCGGCGCGGGTCTGCAGGCGCAGGATCTCCATCGCACCGGGGGTGGGCCGCGAGCGGAACACCGCCTGCCCCAGCCGGGCGTCGAGCACGCGCAGATCGTCGATGTCCAGCGCCAGCGACGGTACGCGCGCGGGATCCACCTCGGCACTTGCGGCCGTGGACGGATCGACGCGCAGGCCGGGCATGACCGGGAGTGCGCCGGCAGCGGCGCCGACGGTGGGAACGGCCACCATCGGAGATGCCGCCGCGGCGGCGGATGTGGGCTGTTCCGGACGCCAGTGCAGGCGCTGCAGACGGCCCGCGATCTCGGCCTCGGCGGCATCCGGAATCTGCAGGCTGCCGGCCAGCGCGGGGCCGTCGAAGCGCGCGGCCAATCCGCCCGGCACGGGCTGCAGCTGCAGACGGGTGTCCGCGAACGACGCACCCAGCATGCGCAGGCTGTCGGCGCGCACGTCCACCTGGCGCAGCGGCAGGCCGCCGCCATCACGACTGCCATTGCCGCCGCGCAGCAGCGTCACCCATTCGATCGCCTCCAGCACGGGGGTGCGGCCGGTCAACACGAGGCCGCTGGCCGGCGGCGGTTCGGCGACACGCGACTGTCCGAACACCACGCGCATGCCCATCCCGCCGGCGCGCTCGCGGGCACGCAGCGCGAGACGCTGGCCGAAGGCGAGCGCGATCTCCCCGGTGTCCAGCGGCAATGCCAACTCGACGGTGGTCGGCAACGCCTGCGCGGCCGGTTTGCGCATCGGGGCCGGCAGGGCGAGGCTCATGCCGACCAGGTCCGAGCGCAGGCTCAGGCGCGAGGGACCGGGCGCGGCGCCGCCTGCGGGCCCGGACGCCCCGGCCGCCGGGATGGCGACGCCGGCGACCCAGCGCGCGCGCCCGGACACCTGCGGGCGCAACCAGTCCAGGTCGGGGACGCGTGCGAGCAGATCCTCGGCGCCGATCGTCGCCTCCAGCTCGGCCTCGAAGCCCTGGGCGGGGTCGCGTACGTGACCCGCGCCGGCGCGCAGCGACAGCCGGCCCTGCTGACGGTCGTACTGCGCCTGCAGGCCATCGGCGGTGAAGCCGTTCTGGTCGTAACGCAGCGCACCGGTCACGCCGGTGAACGCCAGCTTCCATTCGCTTTCGGCCAGGCGCACGCCACGCAGCTGCACCGACCCGACGATGCGTTTGCGCGCATCGTCGACGTCGTGCAGCCCCAGGCGCAGCGCGACCACCGCGCTGGCCGGCCCGTTGGCCTGCAGCGACGCCAGGGCCTTGCCGTAGTCGCGCTGCAGCGGGCTTTGCCGCAGCAGGCCGAGCATGCGCCGGGCGTCGTCGTCGCCGCGGGCATCGATATGCAGCACACCCTCGCGGAAATTGTCGATGCCGGCGACGAATTCGCCGATCCGCACCTCGCCCAGGCGCGCGCTGCCGGCCACTTCGAAGCCGTTGTCGACGAAGGTGATGCGCGCATCCATGTCGGTGGCGTCGGGCCAGTCGGCGTGGAAGCGCACGCGCATGTCTTCGAGCGTCGCCCGGGCATCGAACACGCCCGGAGGCGGCGCGCCGCCGGTGGCGATGAACGGCCAGTCGTCGAGATCGCCGCGGACCACGGCCCGCCCGTCGCGCACCCAGCCGGTGTCGATCGCGGTGTTCAGCCAGTCGATCAGGGACCGGGACATCGCCGACTTCGGCCAGAGACGCTCCGCCTGCACGGCCTGGGCATCGTCCACATCCACCGCGAGATCGATCAGCGGGCGGCTGCCGTCGCCTTCGAACCAGAGCCCGCCGCGCGCGTCGGCGCCGTACCCCTCGCCGTCGATGCGCAGCGCCGGGGTCTCGACCCTCCACCCGCGCTCCGCACGCCAGACCACGACCTCGCCGCCCAGACGCAGCGGATGCGGCACGCCGAAGCCGGTCGGCCAGTCGAAGCGCGCCCGGGACTCTGGATCGAAGGCGAACACGAACCCGTTGCCGTCGCCGCTGAGGTGGCCGGCCAGTCCAGTGATGCCCGGCGTGCCGCCGACGCTGGCGAACCCGACCTCGCGCATGTCCGCACCGATGCGCAGGGTGCCGCCGGCGAAGGCATCGGGCGCAGGCCCGGCGGCCGCCTCGGCCGCGGCTGCGCCGGCAGGGGGCGGGTCGGTCACGGTCGCCACGGAGGCGGGCGCGGTCTGCACCGACACGGAAGACGCTGCCGGATCGGCAGGATCTGCCAGTCCTGCCAAGCCTCCAGACGCATCGTCGAGCGTGCCCGTGATGGCTCCGGACGTGGCCGCGGATCCGGTGGCCGAGGCCGCGACTGCCGGCTCCGGCGCGCGCAGGCCGGCGACCTCGATCCGCTCCAGCACCGCCTGCGGGCGCGATGCCGACAACCAGCGCCGGAGATTGGCCGGAAGACGATCGCTGAGCGCGGCCACCGCGATCAGTGGCGCGGCATCGATGCGCTCGGCGCGCAGGCCGTAGTGCTGGCCGCCGGCCACCAGCAGACCGTCCAGACGCTGAGCCTCGTCGCCACGACGCGCCTGCACCCGCAGACGCTTGGCATCCAGCCGCCAGCCGTCGCTGCGGCTTCGCCAGAACAGCGTGGCCTGCAGCGCGGCGAAATCCACACGCGGCAGGCTGCCCCCTGCATCCTGCTGCAGGGGCGCGCCGCGCAGGCCGACGTTCTCCAGATCGACTTCGGCGGTCACCGTGGTCACCTGGCGGTTGTCGAGCGACGCCCAGACCCGCACATCGCCCTGCCCGCCCACCACGGTTACGCCGAAGGCATGCAGCAGCCCGGACCAGCCGCCCAGCGCCGCGTTCTCGGTGGAGGCGTGGAAACGGCCGTCGCCGCTGGCGCGGTCGAGCACGAAGCTGGCATGCAGCGGGGCGTCCTTCGCCCGCATGCGCGCCCGCGCGCCCGCGCGCAGCTGCGCCTGATCCACCTGCAGGCGCAGGTCGATCTCCGGCACCCGCGTGCGGATGCCCAGCGAGGGCGCATCGATGCCGAGGCTGGCATTGACCAGCTGCAGCTCGCCCAGACCTTCCAGCGCGGCCAGCGGGTCGCCGCCGGTCTGCTCGCCGGGCAGGCCGCGCACGGTCCAGCGGCCATCCGCGGCACGCACCAGGGTCAACTGCAGCCCGCGCAGGCGCAACTCGGTGAACGAGCGCCCGGGCAGCAGGCCGGCGTACTGCGAGACCAGCACCTCGGCCTCGCCGACCGGGATGACCTCCTCGCCCTTGCCGATCCTCAGGCCCTCCAGGCGCAGCAGCGGCCCGCGCCGGGTCCAGGCGGTCTCCACCCGGTCGAACGCCACCGGTCGCCCCGCCCGCGCGCTCAACCATTCGGCGATGCGGTCGGGATGGCGCTCGGCCAGCGGCAGCAGCTGACTCGTCACGCCGGCCGCCAGCGCCATCAGCACCAGCGACACTGCGACCGTGTACCACAGCCCGCGACGGGCCATGCGCAGTCTGCGACGCAGCGGCGTGTGGGTCACCGGAGCGCTCCTGCAGCGCGCAGGCAGGCGGCAGCCACCGCACGACGACGCGACAGGGCCGCCCTGCCCCGGCGCCGCAGGCCCCGCGATGCCGGGCACGCCCTCCAGGCGCAGGACGCCCGGACCGCAGACCCTGAGCCCGACCCCGGAATCACCGTGCTACAGCAGCACCACATCGAACTGCTCCTGGGTGTACTGCTCGTCTGCGGTGAAGCGGATCGATTTGCCCAGGAACTCCTCCAGTTCGGCCACGGCGGCGGATTCTTCGTCGGTGATGCGCGCCACGACCTTGGGCGAGGCGATCACCATCAGGGTCGCGGCCTCGAACTGGCGCACGGCGCGGGTGATCTCGCGGAAGACTTCATAGGTCACGGTTTCGGCCGTCTTGAGCATGCCGCGGCCGCCGCATTCGTGGCAGGGCTCGGACAGCTGCCGCTGCAGGCTCTCCACCGTGCGCTTGCGGGTCATCTCCACCAGCCCGAGCGGCGAGAAGTCGTAGACGGTGGTCTTGGCGTGGTCCTTGGTCAGCGACTTCTCCAGCGTGCGCAGCACCTGGCGGCGGTGCTCGGGGTCGCTCATGTCGATGAAGTCGATGATGACGATGCCGCCCAGGTTGCGCAGCCGCAGCTGGCGCGCCACCGCCTGCGCCGCTTCCAGATTGGTGCGGTAGACGGTCTCCTCCAGATTGCGCTGGCCGAGGAACGACCCGGTGTTGACGTCGATGGTGGTCATCGCTTCGGTCTGGTCGATCACCAGATAGCCGCCGGATTTCAGCGGCACTTCCTTCTCCAGCGCGCGCTGGATCTCGTCCTCCACGCCGTACAGGTCGAACACCGGGCGCGCGCCGCCGTAGTGCTCGATCTTCTCGGCCAGCTCGGGCATGTACTGCGCGGCGAAGCTGCGCAGCTTGTCGCAGGTCTCGCGCGAGTCCACCTTGACCTTGTCGACCTCGCGGCGCAGCAGGTCGCGCACCGCGCGCATCGGCAGGGTGAGGTCCTCGTACACGCGGGCGCCCACGCGGGCCTGGGCGACGTTGCGCTCGACCAGCGCCCAGGCGCGCTCCAGATAGGCGATGTCCTCGGCCAGCGCCTCGTCGGGCTGGCCTTCGGCATTGGTACGCACGATGTAACCGCGCGGTGCCGGGGCATCGAGGTTGTGCGCGGCCACCAGGGTCTTCAGCCGCTGGCGTTCGAGCTCGTCCTCGATCCGCGAGGACACGCCGACCACACGGGACTGCGGCAGCAGCACCAGATAGCGCGACGGGATGCTGATCTGCGTGGTCAGGCGTGCGCCCTTGGTGCCGATCGGGTCCTTCACCACCTGCACCACGATCTCCTGGCCTTCGCGCAGCAGCTCGGTGATCGACGGCGTGTGCCCGTTGCCCGCGGCCACGGGCGCGGTGGTGGTCGCTGCGCTGTCGGGCTCCAGACCGTCGTCGAGCGCCGGCGTGGCGTTGGGGCGCAGGATGTCGTTGGCGTGCAGGAAGGCCGCGCGGTCGTGGCCGATCTCCACGAACGCCGCCTGCATGCCCGGCATCACCCGCTGTACCCGGCCCTTGTAGATGTTGCCGACGATGCCGCGCCGCCAGCCGCGTTCGATGTGCAGCTCCTGCAGCATGCCGTTCTCGACCACCGCCACGCGGGTCTCGCGCGGGGTGACGTTGATCAATATCTCCTCGCTCATGCCGCGCTCCGTGCGTCCGTCAGGGTCGGGGCCAGGCCGAAACCGCGCAGCAGGCCGGCGGTCTCGTACAGGGGCAGTCCCATCACGCCGGAGTGGCTGCCGGACAGGTGCGCGATGAACACCTGCGCCGCGCCCTGGATGCCATAGGCGCCGGCCTTGCCACGCCACTCGCCGCCGGCCAGATAGGCGGCGAGCAGCTCCTCGTCCAGCGCGCCGACGCTCACCTCGGAGACCGACAACGCCTCGGCCTCGCGTCCCGCATCGACCAGGTACACCGCCGACAGCACGCGGTGGGTGCGTCCGGCCAGGCTGCGCAGCATCGCCGCCGCGTCGGCCGCGTCGGCCGGCTTGCCGTAGATGCGGCCGTCCAGCACCACCTCGGTATCGGCCGCAAGCACGTGGGCGCCGGGACGGGACGAGACCTGCAGCAGGCCTGCGCCGGCCTTTTCGCGGGCCACGCGGCGCACGTAGTCCTCGGCGGCTTCGCCGGGGCCGGGGTGTTCGGGAATGTCGACGTCGATCACGTCGAAGGGGAGGCCGAGACGGGCGAGCAGTTCGCGACGGCGCGGGGATTGCGAGGCGAGATAGAGCATCCGGCTAGGATACCGTGCACAGCGCCGCCGCTCGCCGCACGAAATCGTGCGCACGCGCACGAACCCCGCTTCGCCTCATCGCGCGTTCACGCCGCGCCCGCCAGCCTCGGGCCTGCAGTCCACACCATCCCCCTACGCATCCACGCAGGAGCCTCCCCATGTCATCCGCTCGCCCGCACGGGCTTCACGCCCATTCCGACATCGCCCTCCCACCATCCGCCGACACAGGTCGCCTGCCGCGCGCGCGGCGGTTGCCGCAGGCGCTCGCAGCGGCGATGCTGGGGCTCGCACTCGCCACCGGGACGTTCGCCATGCCCTCCACCGCCCATGCCCAGAATGCCCAGGCCGGCTCGCCCGCCTCCACCGACGGCACCCTGCTGAGCGTCGTGGCCGACGCCCAGGTCAGTCGGGCACCCGACATCGCCACGCTCTCGGCCGGCGTGGTCGTCCAGGCCGCCGACGCCAATGCCGCGATGCGCGCCAACGCCGCCCAGATGAACAAGGTGATGGCCGCGATCAAGGCCGCCGGCATCGCCGACCGCGACGTGCAGACCAGCGGCGTCAGCCTGTATCCGCAATACCGCTACGCCGAGAACCAGCCGCCGGCCATCACCGGCTACCAGGCCAGCAACACGGTCAACGTGAAGGTGCGCGACATGAGCCGGCTGGCCGCCACCCTGGATGCGCTCGCGGCCAGCGGTGCCAACCAGATCAACGGCCCGACCTTCGAGATCGACCAGCCCGAGGACGCCTACGACGAAGCCCGTGTGGCCGCGCTCGCCAAGGCCCAGGCCCGCGCCAAGACCTATGCCGACGCCCTCGGCCTGCGCGTGCGCAAGATCGTCAGCATCCAGGAGGGCGGCGCGCAGCAGCCCGGCCCGGTGCCGATGCGGATGAAATCCGCCATGTCGGGTGCCGCCGACGACACGCCGATCGCCCCGGGCGAGAACACGCTGTCGGCCACGGTGAGCGTGGTGTTCGAACTCGGCCGCTGAGCATCGCCCGCACTGCATCCCCTGCATGGCGATGCTGCCCCCCACGCCGGCGGCGCGTCCCCACGCGCCGCCGGCGTGCGCCCTCCCCAATGATTCAGCCCTTCGCCGAGCCGACCCGCGACAGCGCCCATGACAGGCTGCCGCTGGTGCGGTAGTTCCAGTTGTATTTGCGGAAGGGGCTGTTGCGGTAGGCGGTGGCGCCGCTGGCCGGTGCGGTCGGCCGGGTCCACTCGTTCACTTCATAGCTGTACACGCGGTACAGCTCGTCCGCGGCCTGACGCACCGTCTCGTCCGGCTGGCCGGTCAGCACGCCGAAGTAATAGCTCCAGGCCAGCGCGCCGGCCACCGGCAGAGCGTGGTCCGGCGCCGCGCCGTCCGCGGCGTACGTGCTGCCGTCGATCAGGGTCACGTAGTCGACCATGCGCAGGTTCTCGGGCACGCCGGTGTAATAGCTGCGCTGCGCCGGTGCGTAGGGCTTGGCCGCATATTTCAGCGCGTTGCCGGTGCGCCGGATGAAGCCGGCGATCGCGGCATCGTCGGTGAGCACGTAGGCACGCACCATCGGGTCGATGACATACGGCGTCTGCCAGAAACTCACCAGCAGGCTGCCGCTGGGGCCGTTGCCTTCCTGGCTGCCGTATTTCCACAGCCCGCCGTCGACGCGATTGGCCGGCAGCGCGCCGCCGGCGCCGTTCTGGTGCCAGACCAGGTTGGTGGTGAGCGTGCGCACGCGTTCGCCGTAGGTGCGGCTGGCGCCGGTCTTGTAG
>ERZ1066123.2158-NODE-2158-length-10518-cov-7.020453_pt1 | contig 10518 bp, 8 predicted proteins | sample MGYA00382770_ERZ1066123 | MGnify/ENA primary metagenome ERZ1066123 (study PRJEB33369, sample SAMEA5778353) | biofilm metagenome | biome: Industrial cooling water; feature: Water cooling tower basin; material: Biofilm | place: United Arab Emirates | collected...
ACTTCCTACAATTCACCGACGCCCGCCCCGACACCGGCGGGCTCAGCGGCGCGACCCCGGCGGAAGCGATGACGTGGGGCAAGGTCGACCCGGACAAGTTGCCGGGGACCGTGACCTGCTACGTCGATTCGACGGTGGCGTTGCCGTTGCTCACGGCGTATGCCCTGACGCGCCAGCCGAAGCGCCCGCTGAAGCGGCTCGCCGAGCGGTTGCCGGAACTGACCCGGCGACTGGAGGAGCGGTACGCCGAGATCTGCAAGGAACGCGGGGAAGGGTGACACCGACGTGTCGTTCAATTCTTTCTCCCTCCCCCTTGAGGGGGGAGGGTTGGGGTGGGGGTGAGAGCTTCCCCACTCAAGCGACCCCCACCCTCACCCTCCCCCCTCCCAGGGGGAGGGAATCAGAATGGAGAACTGTGATGAAAGCCGTCTGGAACGGAACCGTCCTCGCCGAGAGCGACGCGACGGTCGTCGTCGAGGGGAACCACTACTTCCCGCCGGCCGCCCTGAAACAGGAGTTCTTCCGCCCGGCCGCGACCCGCACCGTCTGCGGCTGGAAGGGGGACTGCAGCTACTTCGACGTCGTGGTCGGCGACAAGGTCAACCCGGACGCGGCGTGGTACTACCCGACGCCGATGTTGTCTCGCGTCCCCTTCCCCGCGAGACTCCCGCATGGCCACGTTCTACCTGCTCCCGCCGCGCGAGTGCCTGGAACAAGCCGTCGCCGAGTTCGTTCGGCGGATCGTGCCGGGGGTGCCGGTGCCGGAATCGCTGTGCGAACAGATCCTGGAAAGTCTCGTGGGCCAGGCCGGGGACTCGTACTTCGTCCACCGCGAAGACCTCGCCGGCGGGCCGGTGGCGGCGGACCTCGCGGACGGGTTCGGGGCGGAGCCGGGGGACGCGGTCGTCGAGGTCGGGCTGGCGGTCGGGAACCGGCCCGCGAATGTTCGGGCGTGGACGATGCCGACCGCCGTTCCCGAACGGGCCGCCGGCTGATACTGTGACGGGATGAACACGAACGACACACCCGACGACGGTTGGGCCGACCTCGCGAAAGAACTCGGCCTGGAATCCGGGGAGCGGTCCCGCCCGGCCCCGGCCGCCCCGGAACCCGAACCCGAACCGGCCGAGGAGTTCGAGGACGCGCCGTTCGGCGGCGAACCCGAGGACTCCTCCGATGCCGACGCCGGCGACGACGAACCGGACGGCGACGACGAGGCCGAAACCCCCGGCGAACCCGGCGAGGGGAGCCCGAAGAAGCGGCGTCGCCGGCGGCGGCGGCGGAAGAAGAAGGGGCCGGGCGAACCGGGGGCGGACGGCGGTCCCGCCGTGGCGACGGCCGACGCCGAGGGGGACACCGGGCCGGACGAGGAGGCCCTTCCGGAGTCGGAGACCGGCTGGGACGACGGCGGCGAGGCCGAGGAAGTCGGGGCCGTCGTCGGCGAGGAGCAGGTGACGCCCGAAGCCGCCCGCGAGATCGTCGCGAACTGGAACGTGCCGTCCTGGGAAGAGATCGTCGCCGGGCTCTACCGCCCCGACCGCTGACCGGCCGCAGTCCGGGCGTAGTCCGGGGGAGACCGCGATGGCCGACGCCGTCATCGACGTGGTCGGGATGGACGACCTCCCGCTGATCGTCGACCTGTACAACCAGATCTTCCGCCCGCACCGGGACGTCGAGTCGTTCCGCCGGCGGTACCTTGGCCGGTACAACGTGCTGCAACTGTTGGCCCGGATCGACGGCCGGCCGGTCGGCTTCTTCCTCGGGTTCGAGCTCAAGCCGGACGTCTACTTCGCCTGGTTCTACGGCGTCCTCGCCGACGCCCGGCGGTCCGGCGTCGGCTCCCAACTCATGGAGGCGGCCCAGGCCTGGGCGGCCCAGCACGAGTACGAGTCGATCCGGCTGGAGTGCCACAACCAGCACCGGCCGATGCTGCACCTCGCGATCCAGCTCGGGTACGACATCACCGGCATGCGGTGGGACGCCGACCGCGGGGCGAATCTGGTCATCTTCGAGAAAGTCCTGAACCGCTGACCGACTGCCGGCTCCCGAGCCCGGCCCTAGAATGACCGCGTTCCCCCCGTCCCTTCGGGTGGCTCGGCCGTGGCCAACGACGTCTTCCTGCTGATCGCGTCGGTCTGCCTCGGCGGGGCGGTGGCGTTCGGCTACCGGCTCTGGGCCGCGCTCGTCGGCCGGTTCAACTCCGCCTACGAGGCGGACCTCCGGGCGCGGATGGACCGCCTCGGGATGGACGCCTCCCGCGTCGGCGACTACCTCCGGTGGCGGATCGAGGGCGGGATCGTCGCCGGGCTGGCCGTCGGCGTCGGCATGGGGATGGCCCCGATCGGGGTGCTCGTCGCGTTCGGCATCTACATGCTCGTCCCCGTCCTGCTCGAACGAAACATCCTGCTCTGCCGCGGCGCGATCCGGGACCAGCTCGTCGTCGCCACCCGGAACCTCGCGGGGCAGATCCGCGGGCAGGCGATCCTGATCCGGGGCCTGACCCGCGTCGCCGAGCAGACCCCGGACCCGCTGGGGAAACTGCTCCGGCAGGTGACGAGCAAGGTGAGCCGGAACGTGCCGTTCAAGGTCGCCCTGACCGACCTCAAGGACCGGGTCCAGATGGACTACATGTCCCTGCTCGTCCTGACGCTGGCGATCGCCTACGAGAAGAAGGAAGGGTCGTCGCTCGCGGACCTGCTCGACGGCATCGCCCACAGCCTGTCCGAGAACCAGCGGATGGACCGCAAGCGGGAGGCGGACACGGCCGCCGGGCGGTTCCTCATCAACATCATGGCGGCGTTCCCCGTCGCGTTCCTCGGGATGTTCTACGCGATGGACCCGGAGGCCACGTCCCTGGTGTTCACCACCCTCGCCGGGCAGTTCGTCCTCGTGATCGTGGCCGGCATCGTGTGGTTCAGCATGGCGCTGGCGAAGCGCATCCTCAACCAGGTGGTGTGACCCGATGCCCGCCGCGCCCGTGCCCCTGTTGGCGAACGCCCCGCTGACGCTGGTCGCGTCCGGGTGCCTGGCGGCGGCCGTCGCGGTGGCCGGGCTGCTGCTCCTGTGGATGGCGACCGCCCCGCGGCCGGACCACCTGCTGCCCGGCGAACTGGAGCGCGACCGCCGCCGGCTGCTCCGCAAGCGGTCCGCCGCGTACCGGTGGTTCGAGCCGGTCGTCGACGCCCTCGGCGAGTTCTTCCGGGCCGCCTTCCCCGGCTCGGTCGCCGCCCTGGAAAAAGACCTGCTGCTGGTCGAGCCCCCGGCCCCCCGCGACCCGATCGAGCGGTGGCACCCCGAAGAGTACCTGGCCGTCCGGCAGGTGGAGGGGCTCGGGGCCGGGCTCGCGATCCTGTTCGTCATCGGCGGCATCCTCGACCCGGTCATCGGACTGGTCCTGGCCCTGCCGATCGCGCTCGTCGTCCCCTGGGTGTCCGCCAGCGGCGTCCGCAGCCGGGCGAACCGCTACCGCGTCCTGGTCCGCGCCCGGCTCGCGATGGTCATCGACCTGATGGCCCTGATGCTCGAGGCGGACGCGACGATCTACCAGTGCGTGACCACCGTCGCCGTCGAGAACAAGGGGCAGCCGATCGGCGAGCTGTTCTCCGTGCTGGCGGACAGCATCCGGCGGTCCGTCCCCCAGGACGAGGCCCTCCGCCGGATGGCCGAGATGATCGACGACCCGGACATGAACGAGCTGGTGTTCACCCTGACCGCCACGGGCCAGTCGAGCGGCCTGCGGGACATCCTGAAGGCGATGACCGGCCCGATTCGGACGAAGCGGATCCAGCACCTGGAACGGGCCTCCGAGCAGGCGAAGGTGAACATCACGTTCCCGGCGATGATCATCATGTGCGCGTGCCTGCTGATCGTTGGGGCGGTGTTCGCGCTGCCGGCGATGACCGGCTCGCCGTAGGGGAAAGATAACCCCTCCCCCCAACCCCCTCCCCGAAGCGGAGAGGGGGAGAAACATGAGGGGCTTTCCCGCGTCCGGGACTCCGGGAACTGGTCTTGCTCCCCCTCCCCGCTTCGGGGAGGGGGTTGGGGGGAGGGGTTGCACCCCCGTCGACGAGGGCATTCGTTATGGCCGCCCGCATCAAGGTCGTGTCCGGCCCGGACGAGGGGCTGGAAGTCGTGTTCGGCGTCGCCGAGGTGCGGATCGGCCGCGGCGCGGGGTTCAACGTCCCGCTCACCGACGACGGGCTGAACGGCCAGCTCCGGGTCTGGTTCGAGAAGGGCACCTACGTCGTCCGGAACGAGCTCCAGACGCCGGGGTACGTGCTGCCGCCGGAGGGGTCCGAGGGGTACGAGGAGTTCCACCCGCAGGAGCAGCGGGTGTGGTTCCACGGCAACCGGGTCCAGCCCACTCAGGCGACGGTCCTCGAACTGACCATCGAGGACGGGGTCCGGATCCCGGACGGCAAGATCGAGGTCACGCGGGGGACCGACTCGGCGGCGACGAAGAAGTCCCGCGACAAAATCAACATGATCGTCAGCATCGTCCTGATCGTCGCGGCGGCGGGGCTGTTTCTGGTCGACTCGGACCCGGGAGACGGTGCAACGGCCGGGGCCCCGCGGATACCCTATAAAGCCGTGGAGGAGAAGCTGACCGCGGAGGCCGAGAAGCCCGACCGGGACGGGGCGGCCCAGACCGCCCGGGCGGTGCTGGCGAACATCAAGGAGGCGCGGTTCCAGGAGGCGTACCACCGGCCCAAGGTCGCCTACCAGCGGTACGAGGCCGCCCGCGACGAACTGAACCGGACCCTCGGCGCGCCCGAGGTCGGCGTCGGCCGAAAGCTCCCGGAATCGACCGTCGAGGCCCTGGAGACCGCCCGGACCTACGTCAACGACCGGATGGTGTCGTTGACCCCCCGCAAGAAGGCGGTCGGCGGGTTCTGAGCCGACGCCGGGTTCCCCCCGCCCGCGACCCGAGGGCCGACAGAGTCCCCGCGGTACCCCCTAGCTCCGGGATTCGATGACCGAGTACCGACGACTCTCCGACATCCGCTCCGGGAAGGAAACGTGCCTCTGGCGGGGTCAGCACCCGGCCACGGGGTGGCGCGTCACCGTCAAGGAGCCCGCCCCGCGGGTTCAGGCGACCGACCGCACCCGCGTGTTCACCCAGCTGTCCCGGGAGTTCAAGTTCCTCGACCAGCTCGAACACCCGCACGTCCTCCGGCCGACCGAACTGGACCAGCCGGGCACCCGGCTGCTGCTGGACGACACGCAGGGCACGCTGGCCCAGCTGCTGGCGAAGACCGGCCGGCTCGAAGTGGACCTCGTCGCCCAGGTGATGACGCAGGCGCTGCAGGCCCTGCAGTACCTGCACGAGCGCCGGCTCGGCCACGGGTCGCTCTCGTTGCACGGCCTGTTCCTGAGCCCGGCCGGGGACGTCAAGCTCGCGGACTTCGTCGGCTACCGGTACGACACCGGCAACGCCCCCGTCCCGCCGGACTACCCGCTCAAGTACCGCGCCCCGGAGCTCATCGACGGCACCGTCGACCCCGGCCCGGCGGACGTCCGCGCCCAGCGGGCCGACCTGTACGCCCTCGGGTACGTCGCCCTGGAACTGCTCGCCGGGCCGAACTTCACCAAGCTGTTCGGCGAGACCGGGCAGGCCGAGGAGGACTCCAACTGGCTGTGGTGGCACGGCGACCTGACGCTGACGCTGCCGCCGCTGGAGCAGGTGCTGACCGCGGTGCCGGGGTCGATGCTGGACATCCTGGTGGGGCTGATCCGGAAGCCGCCGAAGGAGCGGGCGTACAAGACGGCCGCCGACGTGCTCGCGGTGCTGGGGCCGGCCCGGCTGGTGTCGAACCGGAAGCTGCCCCCGCTGGACGCGGCCGCGGCGGCGCGGCCGGCCCCCGCCCCGCCGCCGCCGCCGCCGGCCCCCAAACCCGCCCCGAAGCCGCCCGCCCGGGACATCCAGTTCGGCGACGAGGACGCGCCGCCCAGCGGCCCGCCGGCGAAGCCCGTCGGCAAGCCGGCCGCCCCGAAGCCGAAGTCGGACAAGCCCCCGATCCGGTCCGCCCTCAACCTGTGGGAGCACCCCACGCCCGGCCCCGTCCACGCCGCCCGGTTCACCCAGACGACCCCCGGCATCGGCGGCCGCGGGGCCGCCTGCCGGCTCGTCGTCAACGACCCGGACGTGTCCGACAAGCACTGCTTCTTCGCCCGCAACGACAGCGGCAACTGGTGGGTCTACGACCTCCAGAGCCGCAACGGGACGTTCGTCAACGACATCAAGATGACCGCCAAGCGGCTCGACGACGACGACCTCGTCAAGCTCGGGTCGCGGGTCTACCGCGTCGAGATCCTCGAAGACCCCCAGGACTGGGTCATCGACGAGGCCAAGAACAAGTTCGAGCTGGTGAAGCAGATCCACACCGGCACGATGGGCGACCTGTTCGTCGCGAAGTGGGCGGGGTTCGACGGCCGACCCGTCGCCGTCCGCGTCTTCCCGATGGAGTTCGACGACAACCCCGAGGACATCGCCCGGTTCCTCCGCGGCAGCGAGAAGGGCGGCGAGCTCCGCCACAAGAACCTGATCCGCCTGTTCCGCGGCGGCCGGGCCGTCGCCCGCTGGCGGAACCGCCTCGCGTGGTGGCTCGCCATGGAGTACGCCGGCGGCGGCAGCCTCCGCGACCGGATCGCCGCCCGCCAAAAGCCCCTCCCCGTCCACGACGTCGTCCGCATGGGCAAGGACGCCTGCGACGCCCTCGCCGAACTCGCCGACCGGTCCCTCGTCCACCGGAACATCAACCCGTCCTGCGTGCTCTTCACCGACGACGGCACCGCCAAGCTCGGCGACTTCTTCCTCCTCCGCAGCGAGGTCATCGAGTCCATCAACGCCATCACGCAGACGGGCATCCCCAAGGGGGAGTACATCTACCAGGCCCCGGAACAGCTCGTCGGCCACGCCGAGCCGACGCCGCTGTCGGACATCTACAGCCTGAGCGGCTGCCTGTACCTCGCCCTGACCCGGCGTCAGCCGTTCGAGGGCGAGCAGTCCCTGCCGTCGCTCATCAGCCAGATCAACAGCGACGACGTGGCCCCGATCCGCACGATCAACCCCGCCTGCCCGAAGGAACTGGAGGAGATCGTGCTCAAGGGCCTCCGCAAGAAGCCCGGCGACCGGCCGGGCTCCCCGCAGGAGATGAAGGAGATGCTGGCGCGGATCTGACGGCCCCCTCCGAACGACGAGCGGCGAGGGAGCACCGGAAACCCTTGCTGGCGCGGCTTTGGGTGTGGCGAGCGGCGGGGTTACGAAATGACGCCCTCGTCCACCCGCGGGGTTTGCCCGCGGAGCACCGTGTTCCCCTCGAAGAGTGTCCGCTGGTCGATCGGCTTGGGCGTCAGCCAGTCCGCCTCGTTGAACTGGCCGCTCTGCCCGTAGGCGAGGACCGCGTTGCGGTAGCACGTCGCCTCCACGTCCGCCGCCGGGATGCCCCGCTCCAGCATCAGCCGGGCCGTCTTCGGCACCGCCAGCGGGTCGGACACGCCCCAGTCCGCGGACGAGTCCACGATGATCCGCTCCGACCCGTACTTCCGCACCACCTCGACCATCCGCTCGTTGCCCATCTTCGTCTTCGGGTAGATCGTGAACGCGGCCCAGAACCCGCGGTCGAGCACCTCCTTGACGGTCTCCTCGTTGTTGTGGTCGATCACGACCCGGTGCGGCGGCAGGCCGTGCTCGGTCGCCACGTCCATGCTGCGGGTCGTGCCCTGCTTCTTGTTCCGGTGCGGGGTGTGGACCATCACCGGCAAGTCGACCTGCTTCGCGAGTTCGAGCTGCGCCCGGAAGAACTTGTCCTCGGCGGGGGACATCTCGTCGTACCCGATCTCCCCGACCGCGACGACGCCGTCCTTGGCGAGGAACAGCGGGAGGATTTCGAGCACCTGCTCCGCGAGGGGCTCGTTGTTCGCCTCCTTGGAGTTCAGCCCGATGGTGCAGTAGTGGCGGACGCCGAACTGCGCCGCCCGGAACCGCTCGAACCCGACGAGGGAGGCGAAGTAGTCGCGGAAGGTGCCGACGCTGGTGCGGGGCTGGCCGAGCCAGAACGCCGGCTCGATGACCGCGACGACCCCGGCCGCGGCCATCGCCTCGTAGTCGTCGGTGGTCCGGGCGGACATGTGAATGTGCGGGTCGATGTACTTCATGTCTTGTCGCCTCCCTCACCGCCGTCGTCGCGCTGCGGTCCCGCATCAAGTCTATCAGAAAGGCGGGCGGGTCGGGAGTTTGCGCGGCGGGGAAAACAGCCCGACCGGTGCGAAGGGGTTCGCACCGGCCGGGGTTTTGGGTCTTCCGCAGGGGCTCAGCCGACGAACACGCCGCCGGCGAAGCCGGGGTAGGCCTCGAAGGAGAGGATCGTGGTCGGGGTGGCGTTGCCGCTGATGGTGGCCCCGGAGTAGCCGCGGACGGTGGACCCGACGCCGATGCCGTCGCCGGCGACCACGTCCGCGAGGCCGTCGCCGTCGAGGTTCTTGGCCGCCACCCGGACGCCGCCGCGGGTGTTCGGGTCGCCGGCGAAGAAGTTGCCGATCTGCAGGTCGAGCCGCTGGTCGAGGGACACGAAGTTGGTGGCGTTGAGCAGGGCCAGCCCGTCGGCGATGCGGACCCGCGGGCCGCCGCCCGGCCCGCCGCCCAGAATCAGGTCGGCGAACCCGTCGCCGTTCACGTCGCCGGCGGCGACGAAGCAGCCGTTCCGGAGGGATTCCTCGAAGGCGAAGAAGTTCGACAGCGGGTTCCCGGCCGGGGTGAACCCGCCGGCACCGGCGACCGCGACGCCGTCCCAGATGGTGACCCGCGGGCCGCCGCCGAACCCGGCCGCGACGATGAGTTCGCCGAACCCGTCGCCGTTCATGTCGCCGATGGCGGCACGCGCCCCGCCGGTGAACGACGGGTCTTGGATGCCGAAGAAGTCCGCGACGACGCCGAACCCGACCCCGGTGAGCACGATCACCCGCGGGCCGCCCCCCTCGTCGGGGGTGATGGCGATGTCGGCCTGGCCGTCGCCGGTCACGTCGCCGACGGCGACGTAGGCCCCGCCGGTGAAGTTGCCGAACGGGACGAAGTTGAACAGCTCCTGCCCGGTCACGCCGTCGAGCACCTTGACCTGGACCGCGACGCCCGAACCCGTGGTGGCGACGAGGTCGCCCTGGCCGTCGCCGTTGAAGTCGGCGGTCGCGGTCCGGATGCCGCCGGGGACGACGCCGAACGGGGCGAGGGTGATCCGGGTGGACCCGTCGGCGTTGCGGAGGGTGACGTCCGAGGGCGGGGTGTTGGCGAGGGTGCCGCCCGGCCCGGCCTGGCCGAGGCGGACCGGCAGGGTGGGGTCGTTGCCGGCGGTGACGCCGAACCCGCCGGGGCCGACGGCGATGGTCGAGTCCGGCCCGGTCGGGAGGGTGCCCGGCGTGTCCGGGATGCCGGCGTCGACGGGCAGGAGCGGGCTCGCGGCCGGCAGCACGTCGGTCGGCTGGACCTCGAACGCCCCGATGTCCGACGACCCGCCGACGTTGCGGGGCTGGCCGCGCTGGTCGGTCCCGAGCCGGGTCGCTTCCGGGATACCGCCCCGGTTGATGAGCGGGCTGCCGGCGGCCGGAGAGCGGGTCGGCGTCGGCCCGCCGTAGTTGTCCAGCGGCCCGAGGAGCGGGTTGAGTTCGTTCCCGACCCGGCCCACCTGGTCCGTCGGGTCGATCGGGTAGTTGGCCGGGGCGATGCCGATGAAGTTGAAACCGAGGTTGCGGAAGATGGCGGCCTGGAGGTTCGACACGGTGCTGGCCGTGTTCGCGGACCGGCCGCCGGTCACCACGCTGCGGCTGATGGTGATGATGTTCCGCGGGGCGGCCACCCCGCCGGAGTTCCCCGTGGTGGCGACGTTGTCCGTGATGGTGGCGAACGCCAGGACGACTTCCCCCTGGGTCGCGACGAGGGCGGCGTCGGCCCCGGTGTTGTTGGTGATCGTCGAGTTGATGACCTCGACGGCGAGGCCGCCGGCCTGCCCGACCGCGGTGCCCCCCGCCTTGGAGGTGTTGAACGCGATGGTGCTGTTCTTGATCCGGAGGATCTGGCTCCGGGCGATGACCCCGCCGGGGCCGCTCGACCCGGTGTTGCCTTGAACGAGGGACCGTTCGAGGTCGACGAGGGAGGAGTCGATGCCGCCGACGGTCCCGGTGTTGTTCAGCACCTTGGCGTCGACGACGTTGACCGTGTAGGTCTCCCCCTGGGCGGCCCCGGCCCCGGTGAGGGAGGTGTTGCTCTGGACGGTGGTGCCCGCCCCGAACACGATGTTCGACCGGATGATGCCCCCCTCCTGGGTGCCGTAGGCCGCCCCGCCGAGCGTGCCCGCGATGTTCCCCTGGAAGTTGGAGTTGGTGAACGCCGCGGTCGTGCTCGTCTCGGCGGCGGTCCGGGTCCGGAACGCCCCGCCGGACTCGGTCGCGGTGTTGTTCAGGAACACGCAGTTGTCGAACGCGAAGTTCGCGTTGTCGCCCATCACCGCCCCGCCGACGAGCTGCGCC
>ERZ1066123.2159-NODE-2159-length-10515-cov-7.212620_pt1 | contig 10515 bp, 8 predicted proteins | sample MGYA00382770_ERZ1066123 | MGnify/ENA primary metagenome ERZ1066123 (study PRJEB33369, sample SAMEA5778353) | biofilm metagenome | biome: Industrial cooling water; feature: Water cooling tower basin; material: Biofilm | place: United Arab Emirates | collected...
TGCGTGTTCACCGGGATGGGCTGGGTGATCGCCACCACGTTCACCGCCGGGCCGGGCGGCAGCGGCGGCAGTGGCGGCGACTGCGCGAGCGATGCGGCGGGCGCCGCGAGCGATGCTGCAAGCACGGCAAGGCCGAGACGGCGAAGCAGCGGGCGGACCATGGAAGCCTCCTTCGGCGCGCCGGGTTGCCCCCGGTCGCCGCCACGATGCCACGCCGGCCCACGCTTGCCAGTCCCCGAATTCACCGCGCCATGCGCGAGCTGCACAGCGAGGTGGCGCCTCCTGCCCGCGCCGGCAGCAGCCTTGCCGGCTTTGCGGCGCGACGCGCGGTGGCTAGGCTGCCACCCATGCCGGCCATCGACCCGCCTCCAGCCGGCACCATCCGGGTGGACAGAGATTGAGCACGTCACGACTCGCCGTCGATATCGGCGGTACCTTCACCGACCTGGTGCTGGAAACCGCTTCGCGCAGCTGGTCCATCAAGCTGCTGACCACGCCGGCCGCGCCGGAGGAGGCGGTGCTGGAGGGCGCGCGGCGCATCCTGACCGAGGCCGGCGTGGCGCCGCGCGAGGTGGGCTTGGTCGTGCACGGCACCACGCTGGCCACCAACGCGCTGATCGAGCGCAAGGGCGCGCGGACGGCGCTGGTCACCACCGCCGGCTTCCGCGATTCCGTGGAGATCGCCTGGGAACACCGCTTCGACCAGTACGACCTGCTGATGGAACGGCCGGAGCCGCTGGTGCCGCGCAACCTGCGCCTCGGCGTGCCGGAGCGCATCGCCGCCGATGGCGCGGTGCTGCTGCCGCTGGACGAGGCGGCGCTGCGCGCGGCGGCGGCGGAGCTGCGCGCCGCGGCGGTGCAGTCGCTGGCCGTCTGCTTCCTGCACAGCTTCACCAACGAGGCGCATGAGCGCCGCGCCGGCGCGATTCTCGCCGCGGAGCTGCCCGGCGTCGCGCTCTCGCTCTCCTGCGAGGTCGCGCCCGAGATCCGCGAATACGAACGCGCCTCCACCACCATCGCCAATGCCTATGTGCGGCCGCTGATGGACCGCTACCTCGGCGGGCTGGAGGACGGGCTGCGGGCCATTGGCATCTCCGGCCCGCTGCTGCTGATGATGTCCTCCGGCGGCGTCACCACGGTGGAGACGGCGCGGCGCTTCCCGGTGCGGCTGGTGGAGAGCGGTCCCGCCGGCGGCGCCATCCTGGCGCAGCACATCGCCGCGGAGAACGGCCTCGATCGCGCCGTCGCCTTCGACATGGGCGGCACCACGGCAAAGCTGACGCTGCTGGACGGGCTGGAACTCCAGCGCTCGCGCCAGTTCGAGGTGGCGCGCGCCTACCGCTTCATCGCGGGCAGCGGGCTGCCGGTGCGCATCCCGGTCATCGAGCTGGTGGAGATCGGCGCCGGCGGCGGCTCCATCGCGCGGGCCGACGCGCTGGGACGCATCGGGGTCGGGCCGGACAGCGCGGGCAGCGTGCCGGGTCCGGCCTGCTATGCCCGCGGCGGCACCGACCCCACCGTGACGGATGCCGATGCGGCGCTCGGGCGGCTCGATCCCGGGCGCTTCGCCGGCGGGTCGATCCCGCTCGATCTGGATCGTGCGGCGGCGGCGCTGGCGGGGCTGGGCGCGGCGCTGGGCCTCAATGCCGCCGGCGCGGCGGCGGGGGTCGCCGAGATCGTCGATGAGACCATGGCCAGCGCGGCGCGCGTGCATGCGGTGGAGAACGGCAAGGACACGGCCGACCGCACGCTGATCGCCTTCGGCGGCGCGGCGCCGCTGCATGCCGCGCGGCTGGCGCGCAAGCTCGGCATGGCGCGGGTGGTGGTGCCGCTCGGCGCCGGCGTCGGCTCGGCGCACGGGTTCCTGCGCGCACCCATTGCCTATGAGGTGGTGCGCACCCGGGCCATGCGCCTGGATGCGCTGGACACGGCGCTGCTGGCGGATCTCTTCGCCGCGATGCGCGCCGAGGCGGAGGCGGTGGTGCGCCCCGCGGCGCCGGGTGAGGCGCTGGTGGAGACCCGCCTGGCCTTCATGCGCTATCGCGGCCAGGGCCACGAGATTCCCGTGCCGCTGGCGCTCGGCGAGTTCGACGCGGCCGAGCTGCGCGGGCGCTTCGATGCCGCCTATGCCGGCCTCTTCGGCCGCACCATCCCGCGCCTGGAGGTGGAGGCGATCACCTGGACGCTCTCCTTGGCAACGCACCGGCCGCTGCCCGCGCCGGTCCCGGAACCCCCCACGGTCGCCGCCCCCGCCCCCACCGGCGCGCGCTTCCTGCTGGACCCCGCGACCGGGGTGCGGGAGGCGGCGGCGCTGTTCGAGCGCACGGCGCTGATGCCGGGCATGGCGCTGGCCGGGCCGGCGCTGATCGTGGAGGACGAGACCACCACCGTCGTGCCGCGCGGCTTCACCGCGCGCATCAACGCGCTTGGCCAGATCATGCTGGTGGACGATACGGCCGCGCCAGGCTAGCGGGGGGACAGGGAGAATGCCGGAGCGCACGCGCAGGGCCAGGAACGCCATGCCGGAGGCTTGCCGCATGACCACCCGAATGCCGCGCCGCACCGCGCTGCTCAGCATGGCTGCCACGCTGCCGAGCCTGGCGCTGGCGCAGGACGGCTTTCCCAGCCGCGCCATCACCATCCTCGCACCCCTGGCGCCCGGCGGGCCGGCCGACGTGATGGGCCGTCCGCTCGGGCAGGCCCTGACCGCCGAATGGGGCCAGCCCGTGGTGATGGACCACCGCCCCGGGGCCGGCGGCACCATCGGCATGGACGCCGCGGCGCGCGCCCGGCCGGACGGCCACACGCTGGTGATCGTCAGCAACAGCACCTACGCCATCGCGCCGCATCTGTATCCCATGCCCTACGACACGGAGACGGCCTTCGTGCCGGTCGCGCTGATCGCGCAGGCGCCGAGCTTCGTCGTGGTGCACCGCTCCGTGCCGGCGACCACGCTGGCGGAGCTGATTGCGCTGGCGCGGGCGCAGCCGGGCGGGCTGGCCTTCGCCACCGCCGGGATCGGCTTCACCAGCCACCTGGCGACCGAGCTGCTGATGGCGATGACCGGCATCGAGATGCTGCACGTGCCCTATCGCGGCGGCGCGCCGGCGACGCAGGCGATGCTGTCCGGCGAGGCGCAGGTGAACTTCATGGAGGCGGCCTTCGTGCGCGCGCATGCGCCGGGCGGCGCGATCCGGCCGCTGGCAGTCGGCAGCGCCACGCGGCATCCGCTGTTTCCGGAGATCCCGACGGTGGCCGAAGCCGGCGTGCCGGGCTTCGAGAGCGCAACCTATTGGGCGCTGCTGGCGCCGGCGGGCGTTCCGGCGCCCGTGCTGGCGCGCATCTCGGATGCCGTGCTGCGCTGGGCGCGGGCTGAGCCGACGCGGGCGATGCTGACGGGGGCGGGCTTCCTGCCGATCGGTGGCGACGCGGAGGCGTTCCGGCGGCATCGCGCCGAGGACACGGCGAAATGGGGCCGCGTGATCCGGGAGCGGGGGATCCGGATGCCCTGAACGGGCACGGCCGCGGGGAGGTGGGGCCTTGGCGGCGGAAAGCGGGCCTGTGATCCAGGTACACGGCCCGGGCCAGCCGGGCACGAGCTGCCGCGCGATGCGAAGCGCCCGCATGCCTGCGTCCGGTCCGGTGCCGACAACCACCGGACGGGTTCGGCCCGCTGTCGTCCGCAGCCAGGTGATTGCTATACAGTACTGATTGACTCCGCGCTGAGGTGTCGGGGGCAGGTCTCGCACGGCCCGCTGCCGCTACGGCGCACGATCCGGGACGGGTTCATGGAGCGGATTGCCTTGTTCCGCCGACCTTGGAGCCCGTCCCCGATTGGTGCCGGGAGGTCGGCGCTGGGCAGGTGGCGGGCTTCCTCATGCAGGCAGGGCGGTGCAGAAATCAGGATTGTCGCACCAGCATCGCCGTCCAGCTGGACCAAGCGGTTAGCCAGCGCAGGACTCCGGTGCGCAAGTCGGCTCCAGGTGAAACGTCGAAGATAAGAAAATAATCCTAGTTTGTCCCTTGCCGCCCTCGCGCAACAGCGGGTCCTGCACCGCCCTGCGACGGTGTAGCGTGGGTTGCGGCACACTTGGGCGCCTCATCAGGGCTCGCCAGAAGATGTGCGGAAGGACGAATCTCCTTCTTTTTCGTCCATGATCGATACAATCTGGGGTCCCCCGACTGCCGGACCTCCCATGCCCCGTCGCGCCGCTCCCCCCCCCCCCCCGACCTCCTCCCGCCCGACTTCCTCCAGAAGCGCCACCTTGTCTTCCGCCTCTACGCCCCGCCTCTACGCCGGCCCCGCCCACCCACCTCACTGGTGCACCTTCGGGCTGTCGGGCGCAGGGCCGCGGAGCGGCGTAGTGTCCGGCAGCCCGACCGCCTGCCGTGACAGCCCCGCTCCCTTGCCGCTGGACGGCCCGGGTGAGACCCGCCGCGCGGCAGGTGCCGGGCGACCGCGACGGACCACAGGGTGACGCGCCAGGGCCGGCCAGCCGGAGCGCCAGTCAGTAAGGGTTCCGCACGATCTCCCAGCCCGGGCGAGCCTGCCGCAACCCGAGGAGGTCAGCCCATGCCTTTCCACGTCGGTCTCGACTGGGGTGGCGAGAGCCATGCCATCTGCGTCATCGACGCTGCCGGCGCGATCGTCGCCCACTTCGCGGCGTCGCACGACGCCGCGGGTCTCGCCGACCTGTTCGCCCGCCTGCGCAGGATCGCCGCGCCTGCCGAACTGCCCGTTGCCATCGGTTCGACGTATACGTCGAACCCCTCGGGGCTGATCGTCGATGCCCTCGCCGACGCCGGTCACCCGGTCATCCCGATCCATCCCAACATCCTCAAGGCCTGCCGGCCCCGCTATCGCGCCGCCGGCGGCAAGTCCGACCCGGCCGACGCCTTCATGCTCGCCGACATCCTGCGCACCGACGGGCATCGCTGCCGCCCGCTCCGGCCGGCCTCGGCCGAGATCAGGGCGCTGCGCGCCCTGCCCGACGGCTGCTGGCCCGGCGCCACCGCCCTCTTCGCCGACATCCAGAGCCCGATCGCGCTCGCCTTCCTCCGCCGCTACACGACCCCCGACAGCGCCAGCCGCCTCGGCGAGAAACGCCTCGCCGGCCTGCGCGCCGCGCCCGCCAGCCTCGCCAGCGAGCCGGAGGCCGAGGCCAAGGGCGAACTCGCCCGCGCCCGCGCCGCCCTCCTCGAGCCGCTCGGCGCCGAAATCGCCCGCCTCTCCGCCCGCATCGAGCACGCCGTCGCCGAACTGCCCGACGGCCAGACCGTCATGTCCTTCCCGCGCGCAGGCCGCGTCTGCGCCGCCGTTGGCAGCATGCTTCCAACCCTCGCCGAACTCGGCGATGTCCGCGAGCGCTTCCCGACCGAGGACCAGCTCGCCGCCGAGGCCGGCGTCGCGCCCGTCACCCACGCCTCCGCCAAATCCCGCGGCGTCGCCTTCCGATGGGCCTGCAACAAGAACCTCCGCGCCGCCATCACGACCTTCGCCGACAACTCCCGACACGCATCCCCTTGGGCTGCTACCGTCTGTCGCAGCGCCCGAGAGCGCGGATGAAGCATCCTCACGCGGTCCGCATCCTCGCCCGCGCCCGGGCCCGCGTCCTCTGGCGGGCCTGGCAGGACCGCCGCCGCTACGATCCCGCCCAGCATCGCGCCGCGCGAAACCTCGCCGCCTGACGCATACAGGGTGGACACAGGGTCTCGCTGCGGCAGATCGAAGCCGAGCTGACGGAGGTGAAGGCGGGCGTCGGGCGCCTTGAGGACACGGCCGATGCCCAGACCTCGGCGCTGCTGGCGCTGCTGGCGCTGCGCGAGGAAATCGCGCGCGAGAAGGCGCCAATCCCGAGGTTCTGTGGCCGATCTTCGAGCACCGCGGCGAGATGCGCCTCGGCCCCGACGAGATGCGCCGCCGCGCCGACGAGGCAGTAGCCACCATCCTCAATCACGCGCGCCAGCGCGAGGCGCCGAGCAACGACGCCGACACCGCCGCCGCCCTTGACTGGCTGTACGCGGCCCTGGAGGAGGAGGAGGAGGCGCGGGAGCCGGACGATCCCTGGCATGGGATCGAGATCGGCGATCTCCACGTGACCACCGGCGCCCTCGCTCCCGCGCTCGCCGGCTTCCGGGAGGCCGAGGCGATCTGCGCCCGCCTTGCGCCGGCCCGCGCAACGCAGGCTGGCAGCCCGACCTCTCGGCCTCGCAGGACAGGATCGGCGACGTGCAGGCGCGGCTGTTTTCCGTGGTGCCGCTCTGGCAGCGCGGACGCCTGCGCGGACCGGCGGGGCGTGCCGAGCTTGAGGAGGCGCTGGCCAGCCTGCGTCCGCTCGCGGCGGCGAACCGGCTGGATCACCGGCATCGCGACTGGATCGCCGCCATCGACGCCGACCTGGCGCGCTGACGACGGTGCGACCCGCGTGCCCCGGCGCCGCGCCCACCCTTGGCCCCCCGCGGCTCCCGGGACTAGAACCCCGCACCCCATCCCCCGGCCGGCGAGTCCACCCTCGCGCCGCCCCAGGAGCCCGCATGACCCAACCCGCCGCACCGCAGGAGGTGTGGATCACCGGCATCGGCCTCGTCTCCTCGCTCGGCGAGGGGCCGGCGCCGCATCTCGCTGCCCTGGCCGCCCCGCCCGCCCCGGTGCTGGACGAGGCCGGCTTCGCCCCCTTCCCGATCCACCCGCTGCCTGCGCTGAACCTCGACGCGCAGATCCCGAAGCGGGGCGACCAGCGGCAGATGGAGCCCTGGCAGCGCCTCGGCACCTATGCCGCCGGGCTGGCGCTCGACGGCGCCGCCGCCCGCGCCCTGGTCGGCGACATGCACCTGCTGGTCGCCGCCGGCGGCGGCGAGCGCGACGCCGCTCTCGATGAGCAGGTCTGCGCCGCCATCGCCGGCCTGCCGCCTGCCGAGGCCGCGGTGCGGCTGAACGAGATGCTCGCCTCCGGCCTGCGCCCGACGCTGTTCCTCGCCCAGCTCTCCAACCTGCTGGCCGGCAACGTCTCCATCGTGCATGGCGTCACCGGCTCCTCGCGCACCTTCATGGGCGAGGAGGCGGCCGGCGCCGACGCGGTGCGCATCGCCGCGCTGCGGCTGGCCGAGGGCCGCGGCGGCATCGCCCTGGCCGGCGGGGCCTATGTCGCCGGCCGCTGGGACATGCTGCTGGCCTATTCCGGCGCCGCCGGCGTGCTGTGGCGCGGACCCGGGTCGGTTCCCGCCGCGGAGCGCCAGGCCCGTGGCGGCGGCATGGTGCTCGGCAGCGGCGGCGCCTTCCTGGTGCTGGAGACGGCGGCGTATGCGCGAGCCCGCGGCACCCCCGGCATCGCCCGCCTGACCACGATCGCCGCCACCGCCAGCCGCCGCCGCGACGCGGATACGGCGCTGGCGGCGGCGCGGCGCCTGGCCGCGCCCCTGCTGCCCCGGCTGGCGCCGGGCTATGCCGTGGTCTCCGCCGGCACCGGCATCGCCGCGCCGCATGCCGCCGAGCAGGAATTCCTCGCCTGGCTGCGCGATGGGGGGGCCGCCCAGGGCGCGGTCGCCACGACCGGCGACCATATCGGCCACACCGTGGAAGCCGCCTTCCCCGCCAGCCTGGCGCTGGCCGCGCTGCTGGTGCAGGCCGGCCGGGCGCCGCAGGCGCTGGTCAGCGGCTTCGGCATGTGGCGCGGCGAGGCCCTCGCCCTTGTCGAGCCGATCCCGGAGTCCGAAGCATGAGCAGCACGCGCGACCATCTCGGCCGCCCGGTCGTCGCGGTCACCGGCATCGGCCTGGTGACGCCGCTCGGCGTCGGCGTGGCGGAGAACTGGGCGGCGCTGACCGCCGGCCGCTCCGGCATCCGCCGCATCACCCGCTTCCCGACCGCGCACATGAAGACCACCATCGCCGGGCAGGTGGACCTGCCGGAGGAAGCCGGCCGCGCCATGCCGCCGTCCTCGCCGGAGCGCGTGGAGCGCATGGGCACGATCGCGGCGGAGGAGGCGCTGGCGGCGGCCGGGCTCGGCGGCGACCGCTTCCCCGGCCCGCTCTTCCTCGGCATGCCGCCCGTCGAGGTCGAGTGGCCGCAGCGGCTGGAACTTGCCCGCCGCGCCCAGGGGAACACGGGTGGCGCGGTCCGCTACCCCGACCTGATCGCGGCCGCCGAGGGACGCCAGGACCTGTTCGAGGGCTTCCTCTACGGCGGCATCGCCGAGCGCATGGCCGACCGCTTCGGCACCGAGGGCGCGCCGATCTCGCTCACCACCGCCTGCGCCACCGGCGCCTCCTCCATCCAGCTCGGCATCGAGGCCATACAGCGCGGCGAGGCGACCGCCGCGCTCTGCATCGGCGCCGAGGGCAGCGTGCAGCCGGAGGCGCTGATCCGCTTCTCCCTGCTCTCCGCGCTGTCCACGCGCAACGAGGAGCCGACCAGGGCCTCGCGCCCCTTCGACAAGGCGCGCGAGGGCTTCGTCATGAGCGAGGGCGCCGCGGCGCTGGTGCTGGAAAGCCTTGAGGGCGCGCGGGCGCGCGGCGCCGAGGTGCTGGGCCTGGTGCTCGGGGCGGGCGAGCGCGCCGACAGCTTCCACCGCACGCGGAGCAACCCGGATGGCGGCGCCATCATCGGCGCCATGCGCGCGGCGATCGCCGATGCGGGCCTGGCGCCGGCCGAGATCGACTACGTGAACGCGCACGGCACCGGCACGCCGGAGAACGACAAGATGGAGACGCTGGGCATGCTGGCGGTGTTCGGCGAGGGCGCCACGCCGCCGATCTCCTCCAACAAGTCGATGATCGGCCATACGCTCTCGGCCGCCGGCGCGGTGGAGGCGGCCTTCTCGCTGCTCACCATCCGCCACGGCGTGATCCCGCCAACGATCAACCACGAGACGCCCGACCCGGCGATCCCGCTCGACGTGGTGCCGAACGTCGCGCGCGAGGCGCGGGTGCGGCGCGTGCTGTCGAACAGCTTCGGCTTCGGCGGGCAGAACGTGTGCCTCGTGCTGGGAGCGGCGGAATGAGTCGCCCTCCGTCGCGGGCGGGACTGGCCTGATGCGCGCCCTGCGCCTGTTCGGCGACCGCGACCTGCGCCTCGTCGAGACCGACGCGCCGCCGCCGCCCGGCCCGGGCGAGGTGCGGCTGCGCATGCTGGCCGTCGCGCTGAACCACATCGATGTCTGGGGCTGGCGCGGCATGGCCTTCGCCAGGCGCGCCCTGCCGCTGACCGTCGGCGCCGAGGCGGTGGGCGAGGTGACCGCCATCGGTCCCGGCACGACGGGCTGGACCATCGGTCAGCGCGCCGTGCCCTATGGCGCGCTGACCTGCGGCACCTGCCGCCGCTGCATGGCCGGCCGCGACAACCTCTGCGAGAACGTCCGCGGCGTGAAGGGCTTCCACGTCGATGGCTTCGCGCAGGGACTCGTCAACCAGCCGGCCCGCCTGCTGGTGCCCGTCCCCGACGGCGTCGAGACGCTGGACGCGGCCTGCGCCGGCATCACCTTCTCCACCGTCGAGCACATGCTGCTCGACAACGCGCAGCTGCAGCCCGGCGAGACCCTCCTGGTGCAGGCCGCGGGGTCGGGGATCGGCACCGTGGCCGTGCGCATCGCCAAGTCCATGGGCTGCACCGTCATCGCCACCGCCGGCGACGACGAGAAGTGCGAGAAGGCCCGCGCCCTCGGCGCCGACCATGTGGTGAACTACACCACCGGGCGCTTCGAGAGCGTGGCGCGGCGCGTCACGGCCAAGCGCGGGGTCGACGTGGTGTTCGAGCATGTCGGCGCAGCGACCTGGGCGGCCTCGCTGCTCAGCCTCGGCATGGGCGGGCGGCTGGTGACCTGCGGCAGCACCTCCGGCGTCTCGGCGGAGACCAACCTGATGATGGTGTTCCAGCGTCAGCTCCGCATCATCGGCAGCTTCGGCGCGCCGATCGGCCGCACCGCCTCCGGCCTTGCAACCATGGCGCGCGGCATCCGCCCCGTGCTGGACAGCGTGCTGCCGCTGGAGGGCTTCGCCGAGGCGCTGGCGCGGCTGGAGAGCCGGCGGGTGTTCGGCAAGATCGTGGTGACGTTGTAGGACAGGGGGCAGGGCCACCCCCACCCCCCATGCCCCGTCCCCTGCAACGCATCATCGATGCCACCCTCGCCGCGCTGATCCGCGCGGTGTTCGCGGCCGTGCGCTCGCTCGGCCCGGACCGCTCCGCCGCCGCCGGCGCCTGGGTTGCCCGCACGCTCGGCCCGCTCTTCCCTGCGCACCGCGTCGCGCTCGACAACATCCGCCACGCCTTCCCCGACAAGTCCGCCGCCGAGCACCGCGCCGTCCTGCGCGAGGCCTGGGACAACCTCGGCCGCGTCGCGTGCGAGTACGTCCACATGGACCGCATGTGGGACTTCGACCCGGAGCGCCCGAACCACGGTCGCATCCAGGCCAGCGAGGCGACGGTCGCCCGCTACGTCGCCCTCGCCGACTTCAGCGGTGCCGATTTCCTCGGTTCCCCGATCCCCAACGGCGAGATCTTCGGCCTCGATGCCGCCGTCC
>ERZ1066123.2162-NODE-2162-length-10503-cov-7.231432_pt1 | contig 10503 bp, 8 predicted proteins | sample MGYA00382770_ERZ1066123 | MGnify/ENA primary metagenome ERZ1066123 (study PRJEB33369, sample SAMEA5778353) | biofilm metagenome | biome: Industrial cooling water; feature: Water cooling tower basin; material: Biofilm | place: United Arab Emirates | collected...
TGCCGAAGGATCTCGAGATCCCCGAGATCAGGACCATCGCCGTGGTCGGCGCCGGCACCATGGGCGGCGGCATCGCCATGAGCTTCGCCGATGCCGGCTACCCGGTGAAGCTGATGGACGCGAACGCGGAGGGGCTCGAGCGCGGCATGCAGCGCATCCGCGACAACTACGCCGTGAGCGTGAAGCGCGGCAGCCTGACCGGGGCAGAGATGGATGCCCGCCTGCCGCGCATCGAACCCGTGGCCGGCTATGCCGACATCGCCGACTGCGACGCCGTCATCGAGGCGGTGTTCGAGCAGATCCCGGTGAAGCAGGCGGTCTTCGCCGAGCTCGACTCGCACATGAAGCCGGGCGCGCTGCTGTTCACCAACACCTCGGCCATCGACATCGACAGGATCGCGGGCGCGACGAAGCGGCCGGAGGCGGTGGCCGGCACGCACTACTTCGCCCCGGCCAACGTGATGAAGCTGTTCGAGGTGGTGGAGGGGCCGCGCACCGCGCCGGCGACCCTGGCGGCGGCGATGAAGCTTGGGCGCAGCATCGGCAAGATCAGCGCCTATGCGGGGAATTGCGACGGCTTCGCCGCCAACCGCAGCCGCATCGGCTTCACCATGGAGCAGAACCTGATGGTCGAGGAAGGCGCGTTGCCGCACCAGATCGACAAGGTGATGGTGGATTTCGGCTATCCGATGGGACCCTTTGCGGTGAACGACCTTTCGGGCCTGGATGTCAGCTACTCCACCCGGCGGCGGCGCAAGGCGGAGGACCCGAACTACCGCATGCTGCCGGTACCGGACCGGCTGGTGGAGATGGGCCGCAAGGGGCAGAAGACCGGCGCCGGCTGGTACCGCTACGAGAAGGGCGACCGCACCCCGCATGTCGATCCGGAGGTTGCGACGATCATCGCCGAGGTGGCGCGGGAGAACGGCATCGCGCAGCGCCCCTTCTCGGAGGAGGAGATCCTGCACCGGCTGCTGTTCGCCTCGGTCAACGAGGTCTGCCGCATCATCGAGGAGGGCAAGGCGCTGCGCGCCAGCGACATGGACGTCATGTGGCTGAACGGCTTCGGTTTCCCGCGCTACCGTGGCGGGCTGATGTATTGGGCGGACACGATCGGCGCGCAGGAGGTGTACAACCAGGTCGCCGCCTGGCACCAGCGCTACGGCGAGCGCTGGGCGCCGGCGCCGCTGCTGCGCGAGATCGCCGAGCGCGGCGGCAAGCTGCGCGAGGCCGTCGCACCCGTCCTGCGGACATAGCCGCAATGCGGTGGACCATCGGCAAGGTGCGCGTCACCAAGATCATCGAGCTGGAGATGGCCGGCGGCAGCCGCTTCCTGCTGCCGCAGGCGACGCCCGAGGCAGTGCGCGAGATCGACTGGCTGGTGCCGCATTTCGCGACGGCCGAGGGGAAGCTGGTCCTCTCCATCCACGCGCTCATCATCGAGACGCCGACAGGACGGCGCATCATGGTCGACACCTGCCTCGGCAACGGCAAGCAGGGCCGGAAGATCCCGCACTGGAACAGGCGGCAGGGCACGTTCCTCGCCGACATCGCCGCCGCCGGCTACCCGGCGGAGAGCATCGACACGGTGCTCTGCACCCACCTGCACACCGACCATGTCGGGTGGAACACCATGCTGCGCAACGGAAGCTGGGTGCCGACCTTTCCGCGGGCGCGCTACCTCTTCGGCCGGCAGGAATTCGAGCACTGGTCGCGCGCGGCGGACGGTGCGCAGCGCGCGGTCTTCGACGATTCCGTGCAGCCCATCGTCACAGCCGGCCTGCACGAGCTGGTGGAGCACGACCACCAGCTCTGCGAGGAGGTGCGCCTGGCGCCGAGCTTCGGCCATACGCCCGGGCATGTCAGCGTCCGCATCGCCTCCGATGGGCAGGAGGCGTTCATCACCGGCGACATGGCGCACCATCCCTGCCAGTTCGCCCGACCGCACTGGAGCACGACGGCCGACAGCGACCCCGCGGCAGCGGAGGCGACGCGGCGGCGCATCCTCGGGGAGCTGGCAGGGACGGAGGTGCTGGTGATCGGCACGCATTTCGCGGGGGTGAGCGCGGGGCGCGTTGCCAGCGATGGGGATGCCTACAGGCTGCTGACCTGCTGGTAGCGCCGGGGAGGGAGGCGAACTCCCTCCCCTCGGTCCGCGCTACCGCCCCGCGCGCACCAGCCTGCCCGGCAGCGCGCCGGTATGCGCACCGTCCTCGAAGACCGGCACGCCCGAGACGAAGGTCGCCTTGTAGCCATCGACCTTCTGCACCAGGCGCCGCCCCCCGGCGGGCAGATCGTACACCACCTCCGGCTTCTGCACGCTCAGCCCCTTGAAGTCGATGACGTTCACGTCCGCCTTCTTGCCCGGCGCCAGCACGCCGCGGTCGTGCAGCCCGAAGAACGCCGCCGGCTCGCTGGTCTGCCGCTTCACCACGAATTCCAGCGGCAGCCGTTCGCCGCGCGAGCGGTCCCGCACCCAGTGCGTCAGCATCCAGGTCGGCATGCCGGCATCGAGGATGGAGGAGCAATGCGCGCCGCCGTCGCTCAGGCCGAGCATGGTGGCGTCGTCGGTCAGCATGGACCGCACGACCTCCAGGTTGTCCACGTTGTAGCCGGTGACCGGGAAGAAGATCAGGTTCGCCGGGTCGGCGGTGATGTAGTCGTAGGCCACCTCGTCCGGCGTGCGGCCTTCGCGCCCGGCAATGGCGGCGATGCTCTCGCTTGCCGGCGGCTCGTAGTTCGGCGGATCGCCGAGCTTGAACATGCGGTGCCAGCGACGGACGATGTGCTGGCGGAACTGCGACAGCCGGTTCAGCAGCTCCTCCGACGGTGCATCGGCCAGGATTTCCCGGCGCACCGCCGGGTCGCGCAGCCGCTGCATGCGCTCGGCGATCGGCAGCGCCAGCAGCTTCTGGTAGCTCGGCCGGATGGTGAAGGGGTTCAGCGCGGTGTCGGCGCCGAGCAGCACGCCGACCGGCCGCCCGGGCACCTGTGCGGTCACGTAGGCGCCCTGGGCGCGGGCGTTGCGCACGCCGTCCATCAGCCGTCGCCAGCGCCCGTCATCGGTCGGGCGGTCGGTCAGCAGGAACCAGACCGGGCGGCCGGTCTCCTTGCCGAGCCGGGTCATCCATTCCAGCTCGCTTTCCTCGATGTCGAAGTCGCTGTTCATGCCGAAGGCGCCGAAGCCGGCCTTGCCCAGCGCGCGGCCGATGCCCATCAGCTCGTCGATCTCGGAATAGCGGCTGGGGACCATGCCGCCGGTCGGCGTCTTGTGGCTGTTGGTGCGGCTGGTGGTGAAGCCGAAGGCGCCGGCTTTCAGCCCCTCGAGCGTCAGGCGGTGCATCTCGGCGATGTCGTCCGCCGTGGCGCGCTCCAGGTTGATGGCGCGCTCGCCCATGACGTAGACGCGCATCGGGTGGTGCGGGATCTGCGCGCCGATGTCGATGGTGCGCCGCATGCCCTCCAGCGCGTCGAGGTAGTCCGGGAAGCTTTCCCAATTCCACTTCAGCCCCTCGGCCAGCGCGATGCCCGGGATCTCCTCGATGGATTCCATGAGGCCGATGAGCTGGTCGTGGTCCTGGCGGCGCACCGGTGCGAAGCCGACGCCGCAATTGCCGAACAGGATGGTGGTCACGCCGTGCCAGGAGGACGGCGCGAGCACCGGGTCCCAGGTGGCCTGGCCGTCGTAATGCGTATGGGCGTCGACCCAGCCCGGCGTGACCAGGTGGCCCTCGGCCCCTATCTCGCGCCTGGTCGGCCCGGCCTTGCCGCCGACCTGGACGATCCTGTCGCCCTCCAGCGCCACGTCGCCCGTGTAGCCCGGTGCGCCGGTGCCATCGACGATGGTGCCGCCGCGTATGACCGTATCGTGCATCCGCCCACTCCCTCCGTCCGGCCTGTCGCCGTTCCGGTGGGGATTGGAGACCCGGGGCGCCGAAGGGTCAAGCAGTCGATCGACCTGTCGCGCCGCCCCCTACGGTATCAGCACGGTGCTGCCGGTGGTCTTGCGCGCCTCGAGCGCGATGTGGGCCTGCGCCGCGTCCTTCAGCGCATAGGTCTGGTTCACCCGGATCTTCACCGCGCCGGACTGCACCACCTCGAACAGCTCCTTCGCCGTCGCCATCAGGTCGTCGCGCTTGGCGGTGTAGGTGTTGAGTGTCGGCCGCGTGACATAGAGCGAGCCCTTTGCGGCCAGGATGCCGAGATCCGTGGACACCGGGCCGGAGGCGTTGCCGAAGCTCACCATCAGCCCGAAGGGTGCCAGGCAGTCGAGCGAGGTGATGAAGGTGTCGCGGCCGACGCTGTCATAGACCACCGGCACCATCGCGCCCTTCGTGATCTCCTTCACCCGTGCCGGGATGTCCTCCGTGGTCAGCAGCGCGTGGTCGGCACCGTGTTCCCTGATCAGCGCCGCCTTCTCCGGCGTGGAGACGACGCCGATGACGGTGGCGCCGAGGTGCTTCGCCCACTGCACCACGATCAGCCCGACGCCGCCAGCCGCGGCGTGTACCAGGATGGTGTCGCCGGCCTTCACCTGGTACGTGCGCCGCACCAGGAATTGCGCCGTCATCCCCTGCAGCATCATTGCCGCGCCCTGGTCGAAATCAATGCCGTCGGGCAGCTTCACCAGCCGCTCCGCCGGGACGCAGCGCGCCTGCGAATAGGCGCCGAGGGCACCGGCGTAGGCGACGCGATCCCCGGGCGTCACCGCGGTGACGCCATCGCCCACTGCCTCCACCACGCCCGCCCCCTCCATGCCGATGGTCACCGGCAGGGATGGCGCCTTGTAGAGGCCCGTGCGGAAATAGACGTCGATGTAGTTCAGCCCCACCGCCCGATGGCGCACCAGCGCCTCGCCGGGCTTCGGCTGCGGCAGCGGCACGTCCTCCCACAGCAGCTTCTCGGGCCCGCCAGGCTCATGGACGCGGATGGCGTGGTTCATGGGAAGCTTCCTCCACGCGGCGCGGCAGTGGCGCGGCGTTCCAGTTGCAGCAGGTAGCGCTTGGTAGCCGGTCCCTCGCCGCCGGAATAGCCGCCGAGCGAGCCGTCCGCGGCGACGACGCGGTGGCACGGGATCAGGATCGGGATGGGGTTGCGGCCATTGGCCTGGCCGATGGCACGCGCCGCCCGGCAGCCGACCTCCCGGCCGATCTCGGCATAGCTGCGGGTCTCGCCCGGCGGGATGCGGCACAGTGCGTCCCAGACACGGCGCTGGAACGGCGTGCCCTGCGGCGCCAGCGGCAGGTCGAATGCATCGCGCGTGCCATCGAAGTAGTCCTGCAGCTGACCGACGGCGCGCCGCAGCAGCGGCGTCGCGGCGCCATCGGGCGGCGCCTCGCCCCATTCCAGCGCAACGACCGCCCCGTCCCGTTCGAAGACGGTCATGGGGCCGAGCGGGGTATGGAAGCTGGCGTGCGGCATTGGGGGCGAGGGGATGGCACACCCGCCGCGGCGCGGCGTCAAGCACCGCTGCGCGCGGCACCGTGAGCGTCCCTGGAAGCCTGCTTCCGGCGCGGCTAGATGGTGGCGGAGGCGGCGCATGCGGTCGCCCCGAGATCTGGACGGAGACCGATGCCGTGACCGACGCGCCCCTGCCCGACGCCGCTCCCGCGCTGGCCGACCCGCCACCCCACTACCGCGCGCATGTCTTCGTCTGCTGCAACCGCCGGCAGGAGGGGCACCCGCGCGGCTCCTGCGCCGCCCGCGGCAGCGAGCGGCTGCGCGACTACATGAAGGTGCGCGCCAAGGAGCTCGGCCTGCGGGACGTGCGGGTGAACCAGGCTGGCTGCCTGGACCGCTGCGAGTTCGGCCCGACGATGGTGATCTACCCCGAGGGCGTCTGGTACCGCCCCGAGACTCCGGCCGATGTGGACGAGATTCTGGCGGCGCACCTCCAGCACGGCGGCCGCGTGCCCCGCCTGATGCTGACCGAGCGGGACGTGCCGCCGCCGAAGGCGTAGCCTTCAGGCCGCCAGCCGCGGCAGATCCTGTTCCAGCGTCGGCGCCACGTCCTTCAGCGTCACGCGGCGCATGTCGCGCTTGTAGGCCTTGTCCTCGAAGGGCCGGGCGCGATGCATGGTGGTGCGGTTGTCCCACATCACCAGGTCCCATTGCCGCCACTGGTGCGCATAGACGAACTGCCGCTGCGTGGCGAACTCCGTCAGGTTGCGGATCAGCATCATCGCTTCCGGCCGCGGCATGCCCTCGATCTCGCCGATATGGGAGGAGAGGTAGACGGAATGCCGTGCCTGCCCCGGATGCCAGCGCACCAGTCGCTGGCGCACCGGCGCGAAGCGCAGCTTCTCCTCCTCGGTATAGGCGTCGAAGCCGAGCAGGGCGCGCGAGTAGATCAGCGAGTGGCGGGTGACGAGGTCCATCAGCTCCGCCTGCTGCGCCGCGGGCAGCGCGTCCCAGGCGGCGCGCATGTCGGCGAATTCGGTATCGGCGCCGTTCGGCGGCACCACGCGGCCGTGCAGCATGGAATACTTCGCCGGCGTCGCCTTGAAGCTGCTGTCGGAATGCCAGAGCTGGTTGCCGAGGTTGAACATGCGCCGCCGGTCGTCCGCCGCCAGCAGGCTGCCATCGACATCGAGGTTGGAGATGTCGTTCATGCGCGCATGCTTCAGGCGGTGCTTGTCGCGGTCCACCACGGCGCGGTCCTCCTCCAGCGGGCCGAGCGCCTCGCCGAAGGCCATCTGCTGGTCGTCGTCCAGCGCCTGGTCGCGGAACACCAGCACGGCGTAGCGGTCCATGGCGCGGTCGATCTCGGCGCAGGTCGCGGCATCCGGCGTGCTGCGCAGGTCAAGACCCTTCACCTCCGCGGCGAAGAGCGGATGCAGCGGGGTCAGGTGCAGGCCCATGGGCGTCTCCTCCTGCCGCCGCGCGCGCCGGGGCGGCAGGAGGAATTGGTGCGCCCGACCGGCGCCGGTGGTCAAGCCGGTGAAGGGGTCACGAGCGGTAATGCCGCCGCGCCCGGCGCTCGGCATCCCGCGCCGCGTCCCGCGGGCTCGACTGGCCGGCGGCGACGGAGGCGAACATCTGCACCAGCACGTAGTCCGCATTCACCGCGCCCGCGGCATGGCTGACCGGGCCCTTGTAGCCGATCCATCGCTTCAGGTTCATGGCGTCCCTGAACAAGGCGATCTTGGGATCGGAAGACCACACCGCGCTCTCCCGGTAGGCCGCCAGCGGCTGCGACCAGTAGCCGATGCAGCCCGTCAGCCAGGGATCGTACTGCTCCGCCTCCATCATGAAGATGATGAACTGCTTGGCCGCGTTGACGTTGCGGACATGGCGGAACACCATGGCGTTGAGGCCGGCGGAAGCCTGCGGCACGTCGGCCGAGCGCCCCTTCGGCAGCGGCGTGTGTTCCGTGTCGTCGGCGATGGGCCGGGTGCGCGGGTCGTTCTTCAGCGCGAAATAGAGCGACACGCCGTTCGCCGTCATGTGGATCTCCTGCGCGGCATAGGCGCGGTTGTTCGCCACATCGAGCCAGGAGAGGGTGCCCGGGACCATGTACGGGTAGAGTTCGCGCACGTATTCAAGCGCTTCGATCGTCTCGCGGCTGTTGATGCTGACCTTCCCCTCCTCGTCGGTGATCGATGCGTTGTGCGACCACAGCATCCAATTGGCGAAGCCGTTGCCGTCGCCGACCGCGTTGCCGAGCGCGAAGCCGGCCGGCTTGCCCATCCGGTGCATCGCCTTGCAGAGGTTGAGGAACTGCTGGAGGTCGTCCGGGATGCCGTTGAACCCGGCCTCGCGCACGGTGGAGGCGCGGTAGCAGATCGGACCCGTGCCGCCGCCGAAGGGGATGCCGATCCAGCGGTCCGTGCCGTGCCGGATGCCGTATTTCAGCGGCAGGAAGTTCCAGCCACCGTAGCGCCGGCCGAGGTAGTCGGCGACATCGGTCAGGTCGTGCAGCTTGTCGGCATAGACCTGCGGGTCGTCGGCCCAGCCGATGACGATCTCGGGGCCGGTGCCGGTGTTCGCGGTGACGGCGGTCTGCGCGCGGATGTCCTCCCAGCCCACCATGTCCACGCGGACCGGGACGCCGTAGCGCTCGGTGAACCGCGCGGCGTTCTGGCGGAAGATCACCTCGTCGGGCTCGATGAAGCGCGCGGGGCGGATGACGCGGAGCGTCGCGCCGGGCTCGATCGGCAGGTTGGGCTGCGGGATCTCGGCGCGGGGAATGGCGACCCCCTGGGGCTGCGCCGCGGCGCGGGCCGCGAGGGCCGCGGCGGCACCGAGGCCGAGCGTCGCGCGGCGCGTGAGATCGTACATGTTCTGTTCCTCCCGGTTCTGCCCGGCAAGGCAACGCCCTGCGCGGGCCCCGGGAGTGTGCGCCAGCGGGCGCTGCCGCCGCCACCAAAACCGGCGGCAGCGCCCCGATGGCTGTCAGTTCCGGTAGGCGCGGCGGGCGCGCCGCTCGGCCTCGCGCGCCGCGTCCTGCGGCGTCTGCTGACCGGCGGCGACCGCGGCGCACATCTGCACCAGCACGTAGTCCGCCGCGACGGCGCCTGAGGCCTGGCTGATGGGGCCGCTGTAGCCGCTCCAGAACCGCGTATTCATGGCATCTGCGAAGACCTTGATCTTCGGGTCGCTGTCCCACACCGCGCTCTGCCGGTAGGCGTTCAGCGACTGGCCCCAGTAGCCGATGCAGCCGGTCAGCCACGGGTCGTACTGCTCCGCCTCCATCATGAAGGTGAGGAAGGCCTTCGCCGCGTTCGGGAAGCGGGTGTGGCGGAACAGCATGGCGTTGAGCACGGTGGAGGTGTGCGGCGAGGCGGTCGCGCGGCCCTTCGGCATCGGCGCGTGGTCGGTGTCCTCGGCGATGGCACGCGTCGCAGCGTCGCTCTTCAAGGTGAAGTACAGCGAGACACCGTTCGAGGTCAGGAAGATCTCCTGCGACGAAAAGGCCCGGTTGTTCGACGGATCGAGCCAGGCAAGCGTACCAGGCGTGAAGGTCTGGTACAGTTCCTTCAGGTAGGCCAGCGCATCGATCGTCTCGCGGCTGTTGATCATCACCTTGCCATCGTCATCGACCAGCTTCGCGCCGTGCGACCACAGCAGCCACTGCGCGAAGGCGTTGCCGTCGCCCACCGCGTTGCCCAGCGCGAAGCCGACCGGCTTGCTGTTGCGCTTCAGCGCCTGGCAGAGCCGCAGGAAGCCGCCATGGTCCTCCGGGATCGTGGTGAAGCCGGCGTCGCGCACCGCGGAGATGCGATAGGTCACGGGCCCGATCCCGCCGCCGAAGGGGATGCCGAGCCAGGTGCGGCTATTGTGCTTCCTGCCGTATTTCTCGCCGAGGAAGGTCCAGCCGCCGTAGCGCGCGCCCAGGTATTCGGCGATGTCGGAGACCTCGATGACCTTGTCGGCGTAGATGTGCGGGTCGTCCGACCAGCCGATGACGATGTCCGGCCCGGTGCCGGTGTTCGCGACGACGGCGGTCTGCGGGCGGATATCCTCCCAGCCGACGAAGTCGACGCGGACGGGAACGCCGGTGCGCTCGGTGAAGCGCTGCGCGTTCTGGCGGAAGATCACCTCGTCCGGCTCGACGAAGCGGGCGGGGCGAATGACCCGGAGCGTCGCGCCCGCCTCGAGCGGCAGGGGCGGTGCCGTCACGTCGGCGCGCGGGATGGCACCGGCGGCTTGGCCAAAGGCAGAGCCGGCCCAGGGCGCGGCGGCCGCCGCGGCGCCGAGGGCAAGCGTGCCGCGGCGGGTGATGAGATTCTGCATCGGCGGTTCCTCCTGTGAAGCGCCACTCGGGGCGCAGGGGAAGCTTCGCCGGTTCGCGGGAAGGATGCGAGAAAAAGCGCGCGTCGGCAGATGCGCTGGTGGGCGCCCGCCAGGATGGCAGGCGCCCGCCGGGCGATCAGGCGATGATGTCGAAGTCGGAGGTGGCCAGCGTGGCGACCCCGCTGAGCTTGGCGATCTTCACCGCCGCCGCCGCGCCGGTTCCGTCCACGTCCCAGAGCAGCAGCGACTTCGCAGTGTTGAAGATGAACTGCCCGGTGCCCGCCGGCGCGGTGGCGGCATTCGAGGCCTGCACCACGAGCTGCCCGGCCGCCAGCGGCACGCCGCCGGCCAGGCCGCCGAGGAAGCCGCTGGCATCGATCTGCAGCAGGTCGTCCCCGGCGGTGAAGTCGCTGATGCGGTCCTGGCCATCGCCCGGCAGGTTGAAGCGGAACAGGTCATCGCCGTCGCCGCCCTTGAGCCGGTCGGCGCCGGCCTCGCCGATCAGCAGGTCGTTGCCGTCGCCGCCGTTCAGCGTGTCCTGCGCGCTGCCGCCGTTCAGCGTGTCGTTGCCCGCGCCGCCGCTGAGATCGTCGATGCCCGCGCCGCCGTTCAGCGCATCCGCGCCGTTGCCGGTGGTGATGGTGTCGTCGCCGTTGTTGGCGTTCACCGTGATGGCGGTCGGCGTGACGCCGGGCTGGGTGAAGACCAGCACGTCGTTGCCGCCGGAGCCGTTCACGGTCAGCGAGGCCAGGCCGGTGACCTCGGTGG
>ERZ1066123.2166-NODE-2166-length-10481-cov-7.083925_pt1 | contig 10481 bp, 5 predicted proteins | sample MGYA00382770_ERZ1066123 | MGnify/ENA primary metagenome ERZ1066123 (study PRJEB33369, sample SAMEA5778353) | biofilm metagenome | biome: Industrial cooling water; feature: Water cooling tower basin; material: Biofilm | place: United Arab Emirates | collected...
GACGATGACGTATTTCATGCGGGAGATTGTAGGAAGCGGCGCGCGGATGAAGAGCCGCGAACGCAACTGAGCGGCTGACTCCCTGGGTGGAAGCCAGCCGCTCAGTTGCGTTCGCGGCTCCTGTCGAACCTCGTTTACTTCTTCGGCTCGGTGTTGCCCGTCTGAATCACCGGGGCCGCGTCGCCGACGCCGCGGATGAGGTTCTCGGCCTGCTGCTTCGCGGTCGTCTCGAACCGCCAGATGGCGGGGCCGTCGAACACGACCTTCGGGTCGGCGGCCTTGCGGAGTTCGCCGAAGAACTTGGGAATCTCCTGGGCCATCTTCTCGTCGAACGCCTGCTTCATCATGCGGGGCTTGGCTTCCTCCCAATTGGCCTTCGGGTCCGGCGGGATGACTTCGTGGAGCTTCATCACCATCCAACCCTGGGTGGTCTTCAGCACCCCGCTGAGTTCCCCTGGTTTGAGGGCGAAGGCGGTTTCCTCGACGATCTTTTCCGCCGCCGGGAGGTGCCGGCCGACCGGCTTGATGTGCCCCGTCGCCGCCGCGAGGCCGGCGTTCCCCTGTGCCCGGGCCGCCGAGTCGAAGTCCGCCTGGCTCTTCCTGAGCGTTTCGTACTGCTTGAGGATCGCTTGCTTGTCGTCGTTCGGCGGCCACATGATGATCTGGATCTTCCGCTTCTCGCCGAACTCGCGCTCGAACTGGATTTTGAGGTCCGCCTCTTCCACCTTCACCCGGTCCTGGCAGAGCTTCGTGAGCAGGAGCCGCGGCTTGACCACGTCTTCCATCCACTCGTAGAGCGTCTTGCCGTACCGCGGCAGGACGACCTTGACGAACTCTTCCCGCTTGATGCTGAGCCCGGACAGGTCGTCCATCAGGGCGGCTTCGAGCTCCTTGTTCGTGACCGACACGCCGCGCTTCTTGCACTCGTGCTCGATGATGATCTTGTTGACGAGGAGTTCGACCTTCTCCGCCCCGCCGCGGGCGATGAGGAACTCGCCGAGGTCTTGCCGGGTGACGGGCACGCTGCCGTGGATGTACGCGACCGGCCGGGTGGCGTAGTCCGGCTCCGGGCTCGCGGCGGCCGGGGGCGGCGTCGGCTGGGCCGGCGGCGTTTGCGTGTGGGCGGAGCCGGCGAGAATCGTGAGTCCGAGGCCGGCGGCGGCCAAAGTGGAACGGGTGCGCATGGTCCCTCCGGGGAATTCCTCAAGTCGGGGTCGGCGTATACCGACGCTTCGGAGGGAGGGCAAGAGGGACTATTTCGAGGGGATCGGGGGAAGGGTGCGGGGGAATTGAAACTCTTCTTCGCACCAAAACGCGGCGCGAAGCACCTCATCTTCTCGGTGGTTCCCCCCTGCAAGTTGGATCGCGAAGGGAAGCCCGTCTGGAGTGCGGGCGTAGGGCAGAGAAACGGTAGGCATTCCCGTGAAACTCCAGGGAACGTTGAACACCGGGTTCCCTGTGGTTTCAATCGTCGGAGCCACGTCAGTCGTGGCCGGAGTCAGGAAGAAGTGGTTTCGACGCAACATGCCCGAAACGGTTCGTCTCAATTCGGAGTGTAGTAAGTACGAGCGATTCGGGGGCTGAGTGTCGGACAGCCCTTCCTGGACGAGAGCAGTGATGTTCGGTGGGTACTCGTCCGGCAAACGTTCCCATCTCTCCGCGTGAATGGCCGCAGACTCACACGCCATGATCCACCGGTGAGCACGGAGGAGTTCACTCGTGCTCCCAGGCAGCACGACACTGGGAACCGTTGCCCAGTTGGACTCGATGTGTTTCACGGCACCGTTCATCATCGTCGATGCATCGGAAGATAGCAATTCGTCGAACAATCCTCCGACTTTAAGCATCGTGTGAGACAGGATGCGCTGATCGACGGCCCGAATACAGTCAGGTACAGGGTCTCCAATGTCTTCCCAGCGCACCGGTCCCGCGATGCACTGTAAGACGATTGCCAAGTCCCGCACGCAGCCCGCGATCACCCCGACGTGGTCCAAGCTCGGGGCCAGAGGCAACACCCCGTCCACGCTTACCCGGCCGTACGTCGGTTTCAGGCTGCACACGCCGCAGTAGCTCGCGGGCCGGGTGAGGGAACCGCCGGTTTGCGTGCCGAGCGCGGCCAGACACATCCCGCACGCGACGGCGGCCGCCGAGCCGGAACTGCTGCCGCCGGGGGTGCGGTCGAGGTTCCACGGGTTCCGCGTCACCGGCGGGTCGGTGAACGCATACGGCGTCGTCACCGTCTTGCCGAGGATGACCGCCCCCGCCTGCCGTAAGCGCTCCACGCACGCCGCGTCCCGGCGGGCAAAACTGTTCGCCCACAGTTTGGAGCCGCACCCCGTCGGCATGTCGAAGACGTCGATGATGTCCTTGATGCCGACCGGGATGCCGTGCAACGGCCCGCGGTGGTGGCCCTGCTTCAACTCGTCGGTCAGCCGGGCGGCGTCCCGTCGGGCCCGCTCGCGGTCGAGGTAAACCCACGCCTTCACGGCGGGTTCGTACACGTCGACGCGGGCGAGGCACTGTTCGAGCAAGTCGGACGGCGTGAGCGCCCCGCTGCGGATCAGCGGGGCGGCGTCGGTGACGGTGAGCGGCTCGGGGGGAGACATGCGGTCGGCCCTGCCAGTTACTTCGCGATGACGCCGAGGACCGTGTCCGCGACGAGCTTGTTCCCGGCGTCGTTCAGGTGGACGCGGTCGTAGGTGAGGACGCCCTTCTCCTTGTCGTCGGCGTTGGTCTTCGCGAGGTGGTCGCGGAACGCCTTGCGGAGGTCGCACAGCGGGGAGCCGGTCTCCTTCGCCACGCCGCGGCTGAGGTCCGCGTACTCGTCGAGCAACGGGTCGAGCTTGTTCTCCTTCTTCTCGCCGATGACGGTCGGGGTGCAGAGGACGACCCTCGCGCCGCCGTCCTGAATCTTCTTGACGATCTCCTTCAACCCGCCCTCGAACTTGTCCTTCGGCGTGCCGCGGGCCGGGTCCTTTTCGCCGTGCCAGACGTCGTTGATGCCGATGTAGATGACCACGAGCGTCGGCTTCCTGGCGAGCACGTCCTTGTCGAGCCGGCGTTGCAGGTCCGGCACCTTGTTCCCGCTGATGCCCGCGCCGATGACTTCGATTTCGAGGTCCTTGTGCTTCTCGGCGAGCTGGTTCTTGACGAGCGTGACGTACCCCTTCGGGCCGACGCCCGCCTGGGTGATGGAGTCGCCGAGGAAGACGATGCGGTCCCCCTTCTTGAGCGGCGGGAGTTCCGCGTCGGCGGCGGGGAGTTGGGCCGCGGCGGTGGCGAGGAGCAGCAAGGCGAGGGGGCGTCGCATGGGGTTTCCGGGGAAGGAGGGGGCCGGCGGGACACGACCATCGTCGGCCCCCGGACGCGAAAGTCAATGCTCGGGTGACGGGAGCGGGCGGTGCCCCGGCCCGGTATCGGTTCGTAACGGCCCCCGGCCGGCCGGCCTTTCCGCTTGCCGGTCCGTCGGCCGGACGGGTAGCATTGCGGTACGCGGGCGGGGATTTCGGAACATTTCTGACCAAACGGCAAACCCCGCGCCGCGCACCCTCGTCTGGACAGGTGGGAACGCATGGGCAACCGAACCGCCGCGACCCCCAGAGTGCCCGCAACCGCACCCCAGACGCCCCCGACCGGGGGGACCGGCCACCCCAACCACGTTGTGGTGGACACGTTCAACGGCCTGCGGGACGAGTTGGTCAGCACGCTGGTGTTCATCCTCGGCAACCGCGACGACGCCCTCGACGCGGCCCAGGACGCGTTCCTGAAATGCTGGCGGGCCAGGGAGTCGGCCGCCGGGGTGCAGAACCTCCGGGCCTGGATCTTCCGGGTCGCCATGAACACCGCCCGCGACGTCCAGCGGAGTGCCTGGACCCGCCGGGTCAAGCCGATGGCCGGGGAAGAAACCATGCTTGCGACCCGCGACCTGGCCCCGGGCCAGACGATGGAAGACCAGGAGATCGTCGACCAGCTCCGGCGGGCCATCGGCGACCTGCGGCAGGACGAAAAGGAAGTCTTCCTCCTCCGGCAGAACGGCGACCTGACCTACGAACAGATCGCCGAGATCCGCCAGGCCCCGGTCGGGACGGTCAAGACGCAAATGCGGTCCGCCCTGATCAAGCTCCGGAAAGTGCTGAACCCCTCCGAGTCGACCCTGCTCGGCTCGTAACCTTCTTCGGCCGCGGCGGTCGGGCTCGACCGCCGTCCGCGTACCCTCGCCCCGTTCACCGGGGCCCGGTGGAGTTATTCCCATGTCCGCCTGCGAAACCTGTCGAGACGCCCTGCTCGACCACATCTACGGCCTGCTGTCGCCGGCGGAGGCTTCCGACCTGGAAGCCCACCTGTCGGCGTGCCCGGCGTGTGCGGCCGCCCGCGTCAAGGCGGCCCAGGCGCAGGGGCTCATCGCCCGCGCCGCGCTGCCGGCCAAGGCGGGCATGACCTTCGCCCCGCCGGCCGCCCCGGCGGTCCTGTCGAAGCCCGCCGCGACGGCCGCCCCGTCCCGCAACGGCTCGCCGGCCGCCCCCGTCGAACCCGGCCGCAGCACGGTCCGCGGCACGTGGGTCCGGTGGGCGGTCGCGGCCGGCGTGCTGCTCGCCGTCGCCGGGCTGGGTGGACCCGCCGCCCGCGACCTGGCCGGGTTCGCCTACTACAAGCCGCCGGTCGACCGCGACCTCGACGCCGTCGCCCGCGCCGAACGCCACCGGGACGACCTCCGCGAGAAGTTCGCCCGCGCCCGGGTGGACGCCGAACTGCGGCTCGCGACCGCCAAGAAGGACCACGACGACCTCGTCGCGTCGTGGGTGAAGGCGGAAGACACCGCCGCGAACGCCGCCACCAACCAGCCGTTCTTCATCGACATCACCGGGCCGTCCAGCGCGGTCCCGGGCGCGCCCAACAAGTACGTCCTGAACGTGTCGGCGAACCCCCACAAGGCCGGGGCGAACGCGTACCGCGCGCCCGCCGCGGTCTGCGCGAACCTGAAGGCCGAGGTCCGCGACGGGGCCGGGACCGTCGTGCTCGCCGAGGAGTTCGACTGCGCCAAGAAGCCCCTGGGCCTGGAACTGAACCTGACCCCCGCCGTGTGGGCCAAGGTGAAGCCGGGCAGCGACCTGACCATGCACGTGTCCGCGGTCGACCCGAAGACCGGGGCGAACACCTCGTTCTCCGAGACGATCCGCCTGCAAAAGCCGCAGTTCACGACGTACCTGACCACCGACAAGCCGATGTACCGGCCGGGCGAAGTCGTCCGGTTCCGGTCGCTGACGCTCGACCGCACCCGGTTCCTGCCGCCGGACCGCGAGATGGTGCTGGCCTACGTCCTGACCGGGCCGTCCGGCGGGCAAATCGACTCGACCTACGGCCTCGCCAAGCCGGTGACCCGGTACGCCGACGGCAGCGTCAGCGCCGTCCGCGGGCCGGACGACAAGCCGCTCCGCGGCGTCGGGGCCGGCGAGTTCGGCCTCCCGTCGCACCTCGACGGCGGCGAGTACACCCTGGCCGTCAGCGAACTCCCGCCCCCCGGCGAGGCCGACCCGAACAAGGGCAAGCCGATCGCCACCCGCAAGTTCGTCGTCGACAAGTACACCCCGCACAAGCTCGACAAGATCATCGAGTTCGGCGGCCGCAGCTTCGGCCCCGGCGACGAAGTCACCGCGAAGATCGAAGTGTCCCACCAGGCCCAAAAACTCGCCGGGGCGAAGCTGATCGTCTCCGCGCGGGCCGACAACGACACCCTTCAGGTGACCGCCCCCGTCGAAACCGACGCCAGCGGCACCGCCGTCGTCCGGTTCAAGCTGCCGGTCCGCGAGGAGATCGTGTCCGCCAGCGTGAGCTTCGACGTGAACGGCAAGGGCGTCAACGAAACCGTCAGCCGGCCGGTCCCGCTCGCCACGCGGAAGCTGAACGTCGACTTCTTCCCCGAGGGCGGCACGCTCGTCGAAGGCGTCCCCGGCCGCGTCTACTTCCGGGCGACGACCACCGTCGGCAAGCCGGCCGACATCGAAGGCACGCTCACCGACGGGACGAAAGACATCTGCACGATCAAGACCCTGACGGACGAGCAGCACCCCGGCGTGAACCAGGGCCTCGGCTCGTTCGCGTTCACCCCGGAGGCCGGCAAGCGGTACTTCGTGAAGCTCGCCAAGCCGCTCGGGATCGTGCAACCGCTCGTTCCGGCTGACCCGTCCCAGCAAGCCCTCGCCGGGTTCGGCGGGTCCGCCGTCCGCGGGTACGCCGTCGCCCCCGCCGCGACCAAGGGCGTGGTGCTGACCGCCCTCGACCCCGTCACGAAGCCCGGCGACCCGATCCGGGTCCGCCTCGCGGTCGGCGGGAAGGAAGCCCGCAACCTGCTCGTCGGGGCCTACGTCCGCGGCCAGTCGGTCGCCCACGCCAAGGTGACGGTCGAACCGGGCAAGCCGGCCGACGTCGCCCTCGACGCCGGCAGCGTCCAGGCCGGCGGCGTCACCCGGGTCACCGTCTTCGCCGACGGCGAGGACGTCAACGGCGTCCGCCAGGACCTGGACCCGGTCGCCGAGCGGCTCGTGTACCGCCAGCCCGGCGAGGTGCTGAACCTCAAGTACGACGCGAAGAAGCTGGACGGCACGCCGAAGGTCGGGGCCTACGTCCCCGGCGAAGGCGCGAAGCTGGACATCACCGCCACCACCGAGAAGGGCACCCCCGCCCCGGCGATCCTGTGGACGGCCGTGGTGAACAAGAGCGTCATCGCGATGGCCGACGAGAAGACGGCCCGGCTGCTGCCGACCCACTTCCTGCTCGCCGGCGAAACCGAGAAGCCGAACGACCTGGAGCACGCGGACTTCCTGCTGACCGCCCACCCGAAGGCGGCCCCGGCCCTCGACCTGCTGCTCGGCTCCCAGGGCTGGCGGCGGTTCGTCGAACAGGGGGGCACGTTCTACCGCAAGGACGACGTCCGCGTCGAGGAACTCATGGTCGCCTACGGGGCCGGCCCGGTCCCGAGCACCTGGCGGGCCGGCGTCCGCAAGGTGTTCGACGAGTACTGGCCGAAGTACGAGTCCGCCCTGCTGAACCTCGAAAGCGCCGAGGACGAGAACGACACCCTCGCCTCGACGGGCAACCTCGTGGCCGACCTGGAGAACGCCGAGAAGTCCTACGACGAGAAGCTGCACAAGTTCGGGGCGTCCGCGGCCGGGCTGCAGATGTTCGACGACGGCATGGCCGAGCGGAAGACCTGGCTGCCGGCCGCCGCGTTCGGGCTGGTCGCGGTCGGGCTGCTGCTGCTCGCCGCCCGGTTCACCCGGCCCGCCGACGCCGCCGAGCGGACGCCGCTGACGGCCGGGGCGCTGTCCCTGTTCGTGCTGACCGGGTTCCTGATGATCGCCGTCGGCGTCACGCAGTCGGGCAGCGGCCAGTGGCGGGCGGTCGCCGCCGTCGCGCCGAAGCCCCAGGCCGACCGGCTCGCCTACGGAACCCCTGCCGCCCGGGCCACCGGTGACGATGCCGTGGCGGACCCCGGACTGGATGTCGCCAACGAAGCCGTCGGTGGTGCGCCTGCGCCCGCCCCGGCGATGGACGCGGACAAGGCCGAGATCGCCGCGATCAGAGCCAAGCGGCTCGACGAAGCCCGCAAGCAGGCCAACGCCGCCTGGGATCAGAAGAAGGACGGCGGCGCGCCGCAGAACGACTGGGCCGCCAACGCCCGCGCCTTGCAACTCTTGAAGGAGCGCCGCGACGCCAAGCCGGGCTTCGGCGGCGGGGTCGCCTTCGCCCCTGGGGCCGGCCCGCGGCCCACCGGGCCGGTGCCCCCCGGCAAGTTCGCCCCCGCGGACGGTGCGGCGGAATTCGAAAAACTGGCCAAGGCGGGCGAGGCGAAAGGAATGGGCTACACCGGGCGGCGCGGGGCGCTGCAGCTGCGGGAACGGGCTGAGCTTGCCGACGGGAAGCACCAGTTCTTCAAGAAGCTCGACGAAGCGGGCTGGCGGAACGGCGTCGCCGACCGGGACCGCGCGGCCGGGGAAGCCGTCCACCGACTCAAGGGCACCATCTACCAGATGGCCATGGAGCAGCACGCCGCGGACAAAGCCAAGGGCGACAAGAAGGATCCCGCTTCCCCCGGGGCTGCGGCCAAGCCGCCCCAGGCGGAGCCCGCGCTGACCGGCCAGCTCGGGGAAGCCCAGCAGAAGCAGCGGGCCGCCGAGGACTACGCCCTCAAGGCCTGGAACCTGATCCAGCGGGGGATGCCGAAGGCCGCGCCGCTCGTCGTCCGCGAGTACGCCCACGCCCCCCGGCCCGACGCCAAGGCGGACGAACGAACCGACTTCACCGAAACCGTCCAGTGGCACCCCGCCCTCGCGACCGGGGCCGACGGCAAGGCGAGCGTCTCCTTCGCCTTCTCCGACGCGGTCAACCCGTACGAAGTCCTCGTCGCCGGGCACACGCTGGACGGCCGGATCGGGGCGGTGAAGGGGACACTCGAAGTCCGCAAGCCGTTCGCCGTCGACTTCCGCCTGCCGCAAGAAGTCGGGTCGAGCGACAGGATCGACCTGCCGCTCGGGGTCACGAACGCCACGGACGCCGCCCTGTCCGCGGACATCAAGGCCCTGGCGACCGGGTTCAAGGTGGACGTCAAGGACCTCGTCGCCAACCTGAACGCGAGCACGGACGGTCGCAAGTTCGTTCGGCTCACCCCGGACGTGCTCAAGGGCACCGCGTCCGTCCAGTTCGCCGGCACGACCACCCGCGGCCTGTCCGACACGGTCAGCCGCACGACGACGATCGTGACGGAAGGCTTCCCGATGGAAGGCTCCGAAGGGGCGACCCTGGAGCAAGTCGGCCGGGTCACGTTGAAGGTGCCGCAACTGCGGGTGCCGAACACCCTGACCGCCACGGTCACGGTGTTCCCGAGCACGCTGTCCGAACTGCAAAGCGGCCTGGACGGGTTGCTCCGCGAACCGCGCGGTTGCTTCGAGCAATCGTCCACGTCGAACTACCCGAACGTGCTGATCTCCGAGTACATGCGGGACAACAAGCTCGCGAACCCGGACGTCACCCGCCGGGCGGACGACCTCATGGACCAGGGGTACCGCAAGCTGATCGGGTTCGAGTGCCGCAAGCCGACCCACGGCCAGGAGGGGTACGAGTGGTTCGGCGGCACCGCCCCGCCGCACGAGGCCCTCACCGCCTACGGGCTGCTCCAGTTCACCGACATGTCGCGGGTGTACAAGGTCGACCCCGAGATGCTGAAGCGGACGAAGCAGTACCTCCTCGACGCCCGCGACGGCAAGGGCGGGTTCAAGCGGAACGCCCGCGCCATCGACACCTTCGGGGCCGCCCCGGTCCACCTGACGAACGCCTACATCGTCTGGGCCATCACCGAGTCCGAACTGAAGGGCGAGAAGTCCGACCTGAGCAAGGAACTCGACGCGAACCTGGAACTCGCGAAGGGCACCGGCCCGGCCGCGAAGGACCCGTACTTCCTGTCCCTGACGGCGATCGCCGCCCTCAACGCGGACCGCCGCAAGGACGGCGTCGCCCTGCTGGAAAAGGTCGCCGGGATGCAGAAGCCGGAGGGCAACATCCCCGGCGCGGAGACGAGCATCACCCGCTCCTACGGCCGCGACCTGGAGATCGAAACGACCGCCCTCGCCGTCCTCGGGTGGACGAAGGCGAACCGACACGAACTCTTCCTGAAGCCGTCCCAGGCCGCGATGAAGTGGATCGGCAAGCAGCGCAGCGCCGGCGGCTCCTTCGGCTCCACGCAGTCGACGATCCTGGCCCTGAAGGCCCTGATCGAGCACGCGAGGGCCAACCGCCGCAGCAAGGAAGAGGCCACCCTCACGGTGTACGTCAACGACGTGAAGGTCGGCGAGAAGAAGTTCACCACCGAAACGACCGACCCCGTCGCGGTCGAGATCCCCGACCCGGAAGGGACGTTCGCGAAGGGCACCGCCGAGGTCCGCGTCGAGTGCTCCGGGAAGAACGCCTACCCGTACACGGTGGCGTGGGCCTGCCGCAACCGCCAGCCGGCCGCGTCCGACAAGTGCGACGTGCGGCTGACCACCGCCATCGACCGGAAGGACGCGGTCGAAGGGGAAACCCTGCGGGTCAACGTCTCCGTGGAGAACCTGCGGAAGACCGACCACGGCATGGTGACGGCGATCGTCGGCCTGCCCGCGGGGGTCCGGCTGCCGGAGAACATGGAGCAACTGAAGCGGCTGACGGAGCGGCCGGTCGACGGGTCCGAGCCGGTCCTCAGCTACTGGGAAACCCGCGGCCGGGAACTCGTCCTGTACTGGCGGGCGATGAAGCCGGAACAGAAGATCAGCCTGACCCTCGACGTGATCGCGGAAACCCCCGGCGAGTACTACGGCCCCGCGAGCCGGGCGTACGTGTACTACAACGCGGACCACAAGCACTGGGTCTCGCCGCTCGACGTCAAGATCCAGACCAAGGCGCAGCCGGAGGCGACCGCCGCGAAGTAACTCGGTGATCGCGGTCACCCGCGG
>ERZ1066123.2168-NODE-2168-length-10470-cov-5.934998_pt1 | contig 10470 bp, 9 predicted proteins | sample MGYA00382770_ERZ1066123 | MGnify/ENA primary metagenome ERZ1066123 (study PRJEB33369, sample SAMEA5778353) | biofilm metagenome | biome: Industrial cooling water; feature: Water cooling tower basin; material: Biofilm | place: United Arab Emirates | collected...
CCACGGCATCCCGCTGATGCCGACCTACCACCCGTCTTACCTGCTCCGCATCCCCGACCCCGCGGCCCAGCAAAAGGCCAAGGGCGAGGTCTGGGACGACATGAAGCAGATCCTCCGCAAGCTCGGCAGGCCGGTGCCGGGGAAGTGAGCATTCACACCCACTCGTCGAAGCCCGCGTCGCGCAGCCGCTTCCGCAGCCGGCTGAGCCGCGCCCGCAGGACCGCCGGCGTGACGCCGATTTGGGCCGCGATTTCCGGCGTGCTGTAGTCCTGCATCCGCAACTCGACGACGCGGCGGTCGTCCGGGTCCAGTTCCGCCAGCAGCTTCGCCGCGAGCTCCTGGCCGACGGCCGCGTCCGGCGGGCTCGCTTCCGGGGACGGCTCCGCCGGCAGCGTCGCGGGGTCGGTCGGGGCCGGGGGCGGGCGCTTCGCGGTCCGCTGCACCTTGTGGCGAAGGACCGTCACGGCGAGGGCGACGAGCTGTTCCTCGTCCGCGAACGTGTACCGGCCGTCCTGCAACCCCGGCAGCAACGCCCGGTGGACGGACTGGACGAGGTCGATCGAGTCGAGGACGGTCCGCAACGCGGGCCGCAGCAGCGACCGCGCCGCGAGGTGGACCCGGCGTTCGTACCGGCGGAGCAGTTCCCCCAGAGCGCGCGAGTCCCCGGCCCCGGCCTTGGCCAGAAGCTCCGCCAGCGCATTCGGATCGGGGGCAAGCGGTTCCATCGGGGAATTTTTCGCGGGAAGCGTTGCCGAGTCGCGTTCGCTAAGTTAGCATTCTCCCAAGCCGGTGCGAAGCGATTCGCCCGGCGACGACTCACTGGTGAGTATCTTATCCAGAGTGGCTGAGGGTTCAGGCCCGACGACGCCACAGCAACCGGCCGCGGAACGGGTCGCCCGACTCGGACCCCGGTGCTGGTGCTAACTCCTGCCCGACGAAACCGCGGCGACGCGGTCGACTTGGGGCAGATAAGATACCGTGCGGGGGAAGCGATTCCCCGGCCGTTCTCTTATCTCACCAGCCGTCCCCCGATTCCCCGCTGACCCGCGGAATCGACCGGCGGCACACACCTGGACCAAGACTCACCCGACTCTCCGAAGACGGCCGCGCGCCGCGTGCGATGTCGGCCCATTCCTTCCCGGAAAGGGTGTGCCCGTGTCAGCGAGTTCTTCCGTCGTGGGCCTCAGGTGTAAGGTCTGCGACAAGCTCTACCCGCAGTCCCCCATCAACTTCTGCACGGACGACTTCGGCCCGCTGGAAGTGGTCTACGACTACGAGTCGATCGCCGAGGTCATCCACCGCGACAAGATCGAGTCCCGCCCGCGGAACATGTGGCGGTACCGCGAACTCCTCCCCATCGACGGCGAACCGACCGTCGGCCCCCAGGTCGGCGGCACCCCGCTGATCCGCGCCGACCGCCTCGCCGACGCCCTGGGCGTGGAACGGCTCTGGATCAAGAACGACGCCGTCAACTTTCCGACGCTCTCGTTCAAGGACCGCGTCGTCAGCGTGGCGCTCAGCAAGGCCCGCGAGTTCGGCTTCCGCACCGTCGGCTGCGCGAGCACCGGGAACCTCGCCAACAGCGTTGCCGCGAACGCCGCGCAAGCGGGGCTGGATGCGTACATCTTCGTGCCGTCCGACCTGGAAAAGGCCAAGATCCTCGGCACGAGCGTCTTCGGCGCGAAGGTGATGGGCGTTCACGGCACCTACGACGAGGTCAACCGCCTCTGCACGCAGGTCGCGTTCAAGTACAACTGGGGGTTCGTCAACATCAACCTTCGGCCGTTCTACGCCGAGGGCTCGAAGACGATGGGCTTCGAGATCGCGGAAGACCTGGGCTGGCGGTTCCCGCAACACGTCGTCTGCCCGATGGCCGGCGGCTCGCTGGTCGGGAAGATCCACAAGGCGTTCACGGAACTGCACAAGGTCGGGCTCGTGAACTCGCCCGTGACGACGAAGATGTACGGGGCACAAGCGGCCGGCTGCAACCCGATCGCGGACTGCGTGAAGAGCGGTCGCGAGCGGCACAAGCCGGTGCGGAAGCCGAGCACGATCTGCAAGTCCCTCGCGATCGGCGACCCGGCGGACGGCGTCTTCTCCGCGAAGCTCATCAAGCAGACCGGCGGCTGGGCGGAGGACGTGACCGACGACGAGATCGTCGAGAACATGCTGCTCCTGGCCCGCACGGAAGGCGTCTTCGCGGAAACGGCCGGCGGCGTGACGCTGGCCGTGACGCGCAAGCTGATCGAGCAGGGCCGCATCCCGCGGGACGAGGAGATCGTCATCTGCATCACCGGCAACGGCCTGAAGACGCAGGACTGCGTCGCCGAGGCGGTGGAACAGCCGGCCCTCATCAAGCCGAGCCTGGAAGCGTTTGAAGCGATCTACAACAACGCGGCGGAACCGGTGTTGGTTTAATACAAGCATCTCACACAAAGTCACAAAGGCACAAAATTTTAATATCTGACTGTGGCTTTCTTCGTGACTTTGTGGCTTTGTGTGAGACGGACTTTCATTCGGAGCATGTATGGCGATTACGGTTCAAATCCCCCCGCCGATGCGGGAACTGACGGGCGGCAAGATCGACGTGCCGGTGACGGGCGGCACCGTGAAGGCGTGCCTCGACGACCTCGTCGTGCAATTTCCCGCGTTCAAGGCGAAGTTGTTCAATGCCGCCGGCGTGCTGCACCCGCACATCAACATCCTGGTGAATGACGAGGACATCCGCTTCCTCGACGACGCGGACACGGCCGTCGCTGCCGGGCAAATCGTGGCGATCCTGCCGGCGGTGGCCGGGGGATAACAGACTTCACCACAAAGTCACAAAGATCGCACAAAAGGCCACGAAGTAGAGGCGGACTTTGGATTTCGTTGTGACCCTTTGTGTGAACTTTGTGCCTTTGTGGTGAAACGGATTTCTGTCTTGAATGGATAAATGCCGTGAGCGAATCAGAACATTCTGACGACGAAGAATCCCCCGAGGGGGCCGCCGTTTTCCCGCTGATTCCCGCGGAGCTCGGCGTCAGTCCGCTGCTGCTGGCGACGCTGCACGCATACGTCTTCCTCGAAGGGTCTGACGCCGGCGTGCTGAACGGCACCGTTGCCGAGGAAGCGTTGGAGTACCTCGTCGGCTACCTGCAACGCCTGCAGGGCGACGAGTTGCGGCGCGTTCGCGAGGACTTTCAAACCCTGGCCGCGTTCGCGAAGGCCGAGAAGTGGCCGAAGCAGCAGGTGCGGTTCCTGCAAGAGTTCCTCAAAGAGCACGGCATCCAGTAACGCACCATGAACACCGAAAACCCCCTCGAACGCTACTCCCGACAAATGCGGGTTCCCGGCATCGGCAAGGCCGGGCAGCAGAAGATCATGAACGCCCGCGTCACGCTCTGCGGCGTCGGGGCGCTCGGGACGGTGCTGGCCAACACCCTCGTCCGCGCCGGCGTCGGCTTCGTTCGCGTCGTCGACCGCGACTTCGTGGAGCCGTCCAACCTGCAACGCCAGGTGTTGTTCGACGAGTCCGACGTGACCGGCAACTTGCCGAAGGCGGAAGCCGCGGCGATCAAGTTGCGGCAAATCAACTCGTCGGTGACGGTCGAGCCCGTCGTCGCGGACATCAACCGCACCAACATTGAAGACTTATGCAAAGACGCCGACCTCATACTCGACGGCACCGACAATTTTGAGGTGCGCTACCTCATCAATGACGTGGCCATCAAACATCACAAGCCCTGGGTGTACGGCGGCGCGGTCGGCACCGAGGGGATGTCGATGACGATCCTGCCGGGTGAAACGCCGTGCCTGCGGTGCGTCTTCGAGGCGTCCCCCGGCCCCGGCGAGGTCGGCACCTGCGAGACGGCGGGCGTCCTCGGGCCGATCGTGGGGATCATCGCGAACTTCCAGTCCGCCGAAGCCTTGAAGATCCTGGCGGGCAAATCGGACGCCATCAACCGCGAACTGTTCTGCATCAACCTGTGGGACAACACCAATCGCCGGGTGAAAGTGGCACCGCTGAAAGGCCGCAAGGGGAAGTGCCCGTGCTGCGCGCTCCGCGAGTTCTCCTGGCTCGAAGGCGAACAGGGGACGCAAACCACGTCGCTCTGCGGCCGAAACGCGGTGCAGGTGACGCAGCGCCGGGCGTCCGCCCTCGACTTCGGCGAACTCGGCAAGCAACTCGCCGCGTCCGGCACCGTGACCGCGAACAAGTTCCTGCTCAAGTTTCAGGTCACGGACGCCGGCGAAGGGTACGAGTTCACCGTCTTCCCCGACGGCCGCGCGATCATCAAGGGGACCGACAATACCGACCGGGCGCGGACGTTATACTCGAAATACATCGGGCATTGATTGCATTTCCGTTTATTTCACCGGCCACACTACGCGGCCCGGTGTCGTGGTGCGGATGCTATACAACGTCCCGCCGCCGGTGATGTACAAGGTCTTCAAATCCTCGCCGCCGAAGGCACAGTTCGTGACCTCGTCCGTCGGCACCGCCAGGAACGCGAGCAGCTTGCCGGTGTCCGGGTCGAGGACGTAGATGCCGCCCTTGACGTCGTCGGCCGGTTCCGCGGGCGGGTTCGGCTTGTTCAGCCCGCCCGCGACGTAGAGTCGGCCCTTCGCGTCCTGCTTCAACCCGTCCGGCCCGCGGCCCTTGCCCCAGTCGTACAGCATCTTCTGCGACTTCGGGTCCACCGTGCCGTCGGGCTTCAGGTCGAACCGCCAAAGCTTCCGCGCCCCGCCGGTGTCGTTGTTGTTGTCCGCGACGAACAGGAACTTGTCGTCCGCGGAGACGAGCACCCCGTTCGCGCGATCGACCTCCCGGCCGATGACGCGGGACACCTTCCCGTCCGCGTCGATGCGGTAGACGCCCTCGATGGTCTTGCCGTCGGCGTCCTTGATCTGCATGTCGTCCCGCGGGCCGTAGCGGGGGTCGGAGAAGTACAGGCGGTTCTTCGAGTCCAGGGTCAAATCGTTCGGCGTGTTGTACCGCTTGCCCTCGAACTTCTCGGTGAGGACCGTCACCTTGCCGTCCCGGTCGGTGCGGGTGACGCGGCGTTCCTTCGGCTCGCACGCCAAAAGGTTGCCGTCGCGGTCGAACAGCAGCCCGTTCGTGCCCGCGTCCTTGCGGTAGACCGAAGACTCGCCGGTGGGCGAGAGCCGCATGACGTGGCCGTTGCCGCTGGACAGCACGCCGAGCTTCGGGTCCCACGCCGGGCCTTCGCCGCCGGCCCCCTTCTCGGCTTCCACTTTGAGCTTGGAATCGGGGGAAAAGACGGGCTCGTCGGCCGCCGCGACCGGGGCGGCGAGGAACGCGAGCAAGAGAAGACGGGTCACGGGAGGGCTCCGGGGGTACGGTGCGAGCCGGCGGCGGGTGTCGCCGGCTCGCACTGGTTTTACCCCACGAAGACGCCGTTGAGAAGGTCCGGAAAGGCGTCGAACGCGGTGAGTACGGGCGGGGTCGCCGTCGCGCCGAGGGTGTTCAGCGGGTAGACCGTCACCTTGGTGCCGGCCGCGTCGCCGCTGCCGGTGATGAGGTCGTCGATCCCGTCCCCCTGGAAGTCTTCGACGGTCAGCCGGATGCCGCCGCGGTTGGCCGGGTCGCCGGCGAAGAAGTTCGCGATCGTCGACCGGACGCCCGCGATCAGTTGCTCGCCGCTGAACCCCGAGACCCGCGGCCCGCCGCCGGGGCCGCCGCCGGCGATCACGTCGCCGAACCCGTCGCCGTTGACGTCCCCGACCGCGACGAACACGCCGTTGGTGAGGCTCGGCTCGAACGCGAAGAAGTCGAGGAACGCCTTCGTCGGCGGGTTCGTCCCGCTGGCCCCGAAGACGGACGGGCCGACGTACCCGGCGATCCGGGGGCCGCCGCCGAACCCGGCCGCGATGACGAGGTCGCCGATCCCGTCGTTGTTGATGTCGCCGATGGCCGGGCGGGCCCCACCGCGGAAGTTGGGGTCGTCGATGCCGAAGAAGTCCCCGACCTGCTTGAACCCGACGCCCGAGTACACCAGCACCCGCGGGCCGCCCCCGACGTCCGCGGTCACGACGAGGTCGGCGGTCTTGTCGCCGTTCAGGTCGCCGGCCGCGACGTACACGCCGCCGGTGAAGGAGAGTTCGAACGGGGTGGCGTTGAACAGCGTCGCCCCGGTCCGGCCGTCGAGAATCCGCACGGTGCTGGGGCCGCCGGGGCCGGACCCGAGGACGTAGTCCTCGAACCCGTCGCCGTTGAAGTCCGCGGTAGCAACCCGAACGCCGCCGGAGAACTCGGCCCCGGTGACGCGGGACTGGGTGAAGTCGGTGGCCGCCCCGCGGTAGGCGTTGACCCGGTTGTCGCCCGCCCCGGTGCCGACGAGCAGGACGTTCCCGGACCCCGGGTTCGTCGCCCCGTTCCCCGGCGCGACCGGGCCGACGACCCCGCCGCCGCCGCCACCACCGCCGCCGGACGTGCTGGCGATGACGGTGACGGAGTTGTCCGTGCTGGTCGAGGCGAGGGACGGCACGTCGGCGAAACTCGTCCCGGCTCCGGGTTGGAGGTTCATCGTCACCGTGCCGGTCCCGGTCAGGCCGGTGACCGTGACGCGGTAGATCGTCGGGCTGCGTTCGAGCACGCTGATGCCCGCGGACTTCAGCGTGCCGCTGAGACCGACGGTCACCTTCGAACTGTCGAACGACTTCAGGCTTCCGCTGAACACCGCGTCGAAGGACGCCGTTGTCCCGGATGTCGGGTCGGCCTGGGTGCTCGCCTGGTTCAGCGTGACGGTCGGGGCGTTCGTGTTCGTGATGACGACATCGTTCCCGTCGCCGCCGATGTAAGTGATCTTGAACTGCGTCTTGTTGTCGACGTCGGAGAAGGTGGACCCTTCCGGCAGACCGGCGAAGGTGGTGCCGACGGAACCGGCACTGAACTTGTCGATGATGACGAACGACTCGGCGGAGAGTGGCACGTAATTGGTGCCGAGTTTGACCCGGAGGACGCCCAGGCTACTGACACTCCCGGTAACGGTAATGCCCGAGAACGAGGACGGGGCGTCGATCTGCATGGTCGTCTTGCTGGTCGTCGCGAGATTCAACGTGCCCGTGAGTGGGACGGCCGGGGTGACGTTGCCGTCGGTGTCGCGGATCGCGGGGAAGTACTCGTCGTTGCCGAACACGTTGACGCCGACGGACGCGCCGCTGTTGAAGAGCTTTTCGCTGGTCGCCCCGTTATTAGTCGTGTTCAGGAAGCCCCCGGCACCCGAGACGGTGTTCTGGGCTTCGAGGGTGGCCCCGTTGGTGACAGTCACGCCGGTGCCGGAATCGAAGGTCATCGGGCCGGCGAAGGTCTGGTCGCTGGCGAGCACGGTGACGGTGCCGGAAGTGGCGGTGACGCTGCCGAAGTAGCGGGCGGCCGAGCCGGGGTTCAGGCTCAAGCCGGCCGCGCCGAGGTTCACCTGGGCGGCGGCCGTGGCCGACTTCAACCCGCCGATCTGCTCGGCCGCACCGGACAGGGCGGTGAGGTCCCACAACCCGTCCGAGGCGATGCTGACGTTCGAGGTGTTGACGATCTGGTTCGTCTTCGACTGCACGACGGAGGCGCTACCGGCCTTCCCGACATCGTCGCCGATGACGAGCGAGCCGGGGATGGCGTTCGTGCCGGACGTGGCGTTGAGTACGAGCTTGCCGTCCCGGACGAACGTCGTCCCGCCGTAGGCGTTCGAGGTGCCGGCCGCGAACGTCAGCGTGCCGGTGCCTTCCTTGTACACGTCACGCGACTCGCCGAAGAACCCGGACTCGATTCGGCCGTTCACGAACGTGTCGCCAGACCCGTCGAACGTGAGGGTTTCGCCGGGGGCCGTGGAAACCGCGACGCCGTTGAACCCGTTCAGGACGAGCTTGCTGTCCTGGTTCGTGGTCGTGACGGACGGGTTGTCGGCGAAAAAGAAGCTGAGGGGCACGTTCAAGGTGGACGTGCCGCCGGCCCCGTAGGTGGCCACCACGCCCCCATCCCCGTCGATGCCGATCACGCGGTCGTTCGGAAACGCCGGGGTGGTGAAGGTGTATCCTTTTGACAGGATTGTCATCGACTGTGCGCCGAACGTGATGTCCACGTTGACCGTGTTCGTCGGCGAGCCGAGCACGGGAAACGTCATCGTGTCGAAGATGTCCGGAATCTCGTTCGGGTTCCAGTTGGCCAGGGTGCTGACCTTGTTGTCTCCGCCCTGGTTCGTCCAGAAGACGTCCGTCGGGCTGAGCCGCTCTTCCATCGTTTCGAGGCGCAACGGGACGGCCGTCCGGAAGGCGGTGCGGGCGGACGCGGACCGGGACTTCGCCAACCCCGAGAGCCAGACGGAGCGACGCATACACCACCCTTGAGTTGGATCGCGACACGGTGCCGGGTTGAGGGTATTGTCCCGCGCGTGCGAGTGGGGACAACTCAATCTGCGGGAGTCGCGGCCGCGGGGCCGCCGGAGACGTTCGATTACTCCGGGTAGTCTAGACTAAACGCCGCAGTTTGCCAAATCGCCCGTCGGAACGAAAAACGGCCGCCGGACTCACCGGCGGCCGTCGCACGTTCGAACCGGTCCGGGCGTTACACCCCGACCAACTCTCGCGTCTTCTTCTTCCGCTTCGTCCGCTCCAACCCGAGGTCGAAGTCGGTGGCGGGGAGGAACGACTCGTCGCCCCCCCCGCCCGCGCCGACCGGTTCGCCGACCAGGACGTCCTTCAGCCGCGCCCGGGCGACGTGGAGCCGCCGCTTGATCGTCCCGACCGGGGCGTCGAACTCCCGGGCCATCTGCTTCAGGCTCCGCCCGCGCAGGTAGAACGCCTCCAGCGTGTCCCGGTCGTCCGCCTTCAGCTGCTTCAGCCCGGCGTGCAGCTGGGCCTTCGCCTCGCCGACTTCCATTTCGTCGAGCGGGCCCCGGACCCGGCCCTCGACGCCGTCGAGGACCTCCGGGTCGGCCCCGAACAGCGGGCCCTTCCGGGTCAGCCGGTTGATGGCCATCCGCGCCGTGATCCGCCGCAGCCAGCCGGCGAAGCACCGCGCGTCCCGCAGTTGCGGCAGCTTCCGCATCGCGTGGACGAACACTTCCTGCGCGAGCTCCTGCGCCTCCAGCGGGTTCCGGACCCGGGCGAGGGCCATCGCGTAGACGCTCCCCTGGAACCGGGTCACGAGTTCGCCGTAAGCCGCCCGGTCGCCCGTCTTCGCCCGATCCACGAGGATCGTGATTTCCGTCCAGCTCATAGGGGTACCTGTCCCGATCCGGTCCCAGGTTCGTGGGGCTGCCGGTCCGCGACGCCGGTGAGAGCGATCAGTCCGCCCCGGATCAGTGCAAGGGGGACCGACGGCACTCTCGAACCGGGCGGGGCGCGAAGGCGGGGCCGGCACGCGCGGGTTTCGACCGAACTGGGTCCGGTCCGCGCGAACACGTCGGCTCGTCGCCTGCGCGAGACTCCCGCGGCGGGGGTCGGCAGGGTGGGCCTGGCAGGATGTTCCGATTCGCGGCAAACGGACGTGGGTCAGCGAGCGACCGGGGGCCGGTCATCGCGGGAACGACTGAGTGGGTAGCGCACCCGTCTGTTCCGGATCGCGAGTCGAGCTCGTGTCCACTGCCGTGCCGGCGGTGGAACCGCCTTCAGGCACAAGGGTTTAGGGGAATCTTCACTGGTGATGGCAAATCGGCTGTCGGCGCAACATCGGTGTCAACGTCTGGACCGAGCCCGGGGGCCGGCCGTGGATGCGGACTTCGCTGGGTGTTGTCGCGTTAAGCCAATCGCCACCTCACTTTCCGGCCTGCTGGGTCGTTCCGGCCGTCCGGTGCCATGTCTGCTGTCGCAGCGTGGCTTTCAGGTTCGCGTTGTCGAAGTCCCGGTCGGGCGATTGGCAGTCGCGGCCGATTCGGTGGGACGACAGCACGGACCCCGGATAGCTGGCTCGACTCGCCGCGGGCGGCCAGGCGGCAAGCGTGGCGGCGGCCACGTCTGTCGCACTGGTCCCGCAGGTCGTTCGTTTCGCTGCCAGAGTGCCGAGCAACTCGGTTCTGACCTCGCGTTCCGAACGACGGCAAGCGGTGGTGCCAGGGACGCTTCCGGCCGGTTCGCCCGATTCCACGGCCGGCGGCATCGACATCACGTCGGATACCGCCTGCCGGGACCGGTGTTCCGGTTCCGAAAACGGGAGCAACGGGAATTGCTCCGGGGACAGGGGTGCCGCGGGGGTGTCGAACGCCGTGACGAGCCCGGAACCGATGCGATCACCGGTGACCAGCAACTTGGCGTTGCCGACCAGAGCGGAATTCAGCAGGTTCAGGTTCTTGGCGGCCATTTGATCCCTCCACGACACATTGGGCGGACCGGACTGGCGTCCGATCTGCAATTGAGAGACGACTAGGGTGACATTTTCGACGGTAAGAGGTAAGGGTCCACTCGACTCGCATCCGAGGACGATAGCTTAGACTACTCTTCGCCCGTTCGCCCCCGGTCTTTCGAGGATTTTGCCAC
>ERZ1066123.2170-NODE-2170-length-10467-cov-6.008068_pt1 | contig 10467 bp, 10 predicted proteins | sample MGYA00382770_ERZ1066123 | MGnify/ENA primary metagenome ERZ1066123 (study PRJEB33369, sample SAMEA5778353) | biofilm metagenome | biome: Industrial cooling water; feature: Water cooling tower basin; material: Biofilm | place: United Arab Emirates | collected...
CCTCCTATGAGAAAGCCGTCGCCTTGCAGTCGGGTGCGATCCGTTCGGCGCTCGATCTTGCGGTCCTCGAAGGCAAGCGGAACCTGAACTATACGGTGCAAGGCTCGTCAGCGATCCAGCCGTCCGAAATCACTGACAACGGCCAATTCACTGCGTTGCGCTTCCCTAACCAACGCGAACTACCCGCATTCTTCGCGGTCAACCCCGATGGCAGCGAGAGCATCGTTCCCTTCGATGTCCGCGACGAATTTGTCGTGATCCACGGCGTGTTTGCCCAGCTTCGCTTGCGACGCGGCAAGGAAGTGCTGTGCGTGTTCAACGAAGCCCCGGATTTTTACGGGCGCGACCCGAAGACAGGCACGGCATCGAGTGTGGTCGAACGCACTTCGGGTCAAGGTAGTGGGGAGAATAGATGATGGCCGACATTCCGATGGGCGATCGCGCTACAGTCGATCAAACCCCTGATCCCGAAGACATCGACCGCGCTCCTGCCACCGAGCGCGCCAGCAAGATGCCGTCGATGCCCGGCACGACGATGGACCCGAAGAAGATGATCGGCTTCGCCGCTGCCGCAGGCGCGATCATGTTCACGGTGTTGGCGCTTGGAACGGGTCTGACCGGCAACTCGACGCTTCCACCGCCGAAGCCCAAACCTGCGCTCGAACCCGCGCAATATGATCCGGCAACCGTCATCGCACCAACGCTGGCGGGTGCAGCAACCGATCCCAACGCGCCGATTGCCGTTGGCGAACCAGTCGTTCCTGCGATCGGTGCCGGACCTGCGCCTCCGCCTGCCGCGCAGCAGGCTCGCCAGCCGTCGCAAGCCGAAGTGCTTCGCGAAGCCGCACGGCGGTCTTCGCTGATTGCCTATGGCGGCGAACGCGACAGCGGCAGCGCGGGTATTCGCACCAGCGGTTATGGCGAACCGGTTGCCGGACGCCAGCCTTTAGCTCCAGCCACCAACCTCGACAATTTGCGCCAGGCGTCGGTAATCGGACAGGCGCAAGCCCGGTCACTTCCCGACCGCAATTTCTTGATTACGGCGGGGAGTTTCATCCCCTGCGTGTTGCAATCGGCGATGGATTCAAGCCAGCCCGGCTATGTGAGCTGCATCGTCCCGCGCAACGTCTATTCGGACAATGGCCGAGTGGTGCTGATGGAAAAAGGCACCAAGATAGTTGGCGAGTATCAGGGCGGTCTTGATCGCGGCCAATACCGGCTGTTCGTGCTGTGGACACGCGCAGTCACCCCGCGCGGTATCGCGATTGATGTCGCTTCGCCAGCGACCGACGCGCTGGGTCGCGGTGGCATGGACGGCCGGGTCAACAACTTCTTCTGGCAGCGGTTCGGCACCGCGCTGCTGTTCAGCCTGGTCGAAGACGCGGCCACGGTAGGCGCGGAAGCGGTCGGCAACAGCGCTTCCAATACCACCCGCGTTCCCTCCGACACGGCTTCGACGATCCTGCAACAGAATGGCCAGATCAGGCCAGTGCTTCGCAAGAACCAGGGCGAGGATGTCGGCATCACCGTCGCGCAGGATTTCGACTTCTCGACCGTTTACGGACTTGCGCTCAAATAATGGCGGCGCCGGGCAAAAATACCGCTGTTCTCGACAGCGTGACGGCCCCGTTGCGCAAATATCTTGATGACGAGCGCGTTACCGAACTGGTCATAAACCGTCCCCGCGAGGTCGGCATCGAACGACGCGGCGGCTGGACATGGGAAAGCGAGCCCAGCCTAGACTTCAAAAACCTGATGGCGCTCGCGACCGCCGCCGCCGCATTCACCGCCCAAGACATCACTCGCGAAAACCCGATCGTCTCGACCATCTTTCCGACCGGCGAACGGGTGCAAATCATCGTGCCGCCTGTGGTCCCCGACGAAACGGTGTCGATCACCGTGCGCAAGCCATCGACCGTCACAATGACGCTGGCCGATTTCGAGGCGACGGGCTTGTTCAGGGAAACGCGCATCGCCGACAAGCAGGTGTCGGCCGACGAACTCGACCTGCTCGGCCTGCTCAAGGAGGGTCGCCACGTCGAGTTTTTCGACCGCGCCGTTAAAGCCCGGCTTAACATCCTGATCTCGGGTGCGACCGGCTCGGGCAAGACCACGCTGTCCAAAGGGCTGATCCAGCTCATTCCGCCTGAAGAACGCCTGCTGACAATCGAGGATGCGCGCGAGCTGATCGTCACGCACAGGAACGTGGTCCATATGCTTTATGCCAAGGACGGGCAGGGAACAGCCAACGTTACGGCCAAGCATTTGCTCGAAAGCGCGCTCAGGATGCGGCCCGACCGCATCTTGCTTCAGGAGCTGCGCGACGGAACCGCCTTCTTCTATTTGCGGAATGTCAATTCTGGCCATCCCGGCTCGATCACGACCATCCACGCGGACTCGGCGGAACTGGCGTTCGAGCAACTGACCTTGCTGGTCAAGGAAAGCGAAGGCGGCTCCGATCTGGCGCGCGACGACATTCGCGCGCTGCTCAAGATGCTCGTCGATGTCGTCGTCCAGACCAAGAAAGAGGGCGGCGAGTTTCGCGTGACGGAGATCTATTATGACCCAGCGAGCAGGCACCTCGCCTGAAGGCGGGGCCGTACGACTGCTGATCGGCGTGCCGCTCGGGATGCTGATCGCGCTCGCCATTGCCAGCATGATCGGATGGGTGATCCTGGGGCTTCCAGTGGCGGCCTATGACCCGCTCAAAATGCCGCAATTCGTTTGGTATTATCGCGGCGATCCCCGCGTCGTGAAGGCGATGGCGGGCGGATTGGCAGGTGGGCTCACCCTGCTTGCCGGACTCGTCTATGCGCTGTGGGCGCGCGGCGCACCGTTACACGGGGCCGCGCGGTTCGCCAGCGAACGAGAGATCAAGCGGCACGGCTTCCGCTCGGTCGCGGGCATCGTCGTCGGGCGCAAGGGCGGACGGTTCCTGACTTTCGGCGGGAGTGAGCATGTCCTGATCGAAGCGCCGACCCGCTCGGGCAAGGGCACCGGCGTCGTCATCCCCAACTTGCTGACATGGCAAGGCTCGGTCGTCGTCCTCGATGTCAAGCGCGAGAACTTCGACGCCAGCGCGGGCTTCCGCGCGCACTACGGCCAGCAGGTATTCCTGTTCAACCCGACCGACCGGCAGGCGCGGACAGCGCGCTACAACCCGCTCGCCTATATTGACCGCAGCGATCCCGATGACGTGATCATCGAGCTGCAAAAGATTGCGACCATGCTGTTCGTCGCGCCCGATCGCGGCGAAGCCTTTTGGGCCAACGGCGCGCGCACCGGCTTTGTCGGCGTCGGGGCCTGGCTCACGGAAACCAGCGACGAGCCGCTGACGATGGGCGCGATCTATCGCTATCTGACCGAAGGCGATGCACGCAGCTTCTTCAGGAAGGAACTGGCTGATCCCAGAGTCAGCCTCTCGACCGGGTGCAGGACGGCGCTCAGCGACTTTGCCGGCGGTTCGGACAACAGCTTCGCCGACATCAAGAAGACCATCACCAACGTTCTCGGCCTCTGGCTCAATCCGCTGGTCGATGCGGCAACCTCGGCGAGCGATTTCGACCTGCGCGACCTGCGCAAGCGCCCGATCTCGATCTACCTCGGCGTTTCGCCCGACGAACTCGACCGCGTCGCGCCGCTCTACAATCTGCTGTTCCAGCAACTGATCGATCTAAACGTGCGTGAATTGCCCGATGGCGAGACGCCGGTTCCGGTTCTGGTCATCCTCGACGAGTTTGCTCGGCTCGGCCGGGCATCGGTCATTGCCAGCGCCTTTTCCTATGTCGCGGGTTACGGCATCCGACTGCTCCCTGTAATCCAGTCGCGCTCGCAATTGCGCGGGGTTTACGGTGAACATGTCGCCGACGAAATCGTCGCCAATTGCGGGGTCGAAGTCGCCTTCACCCCCAAGGAACTGCGGGTCGCCAACGAGCTGTCGGATCGCATCGGTTATGTCGGACAGGAAAGCATCACCCGGTCGCTCACGATCAACGGCCTGCTCGCGAACCGCTCGAAGTCCATCTCCGAGCAGCGCCGCGCCTTGCTGTTGCCCCAGGAGCTGATGCAGTTTCCGGCGGACAGGCTGATCCTGCTGCGCGGTGGAATCCCGCCAATCATCGGCACCAAGATATTCTACTTCAAAAGCCGCTTCTTCAAAAGCCGCGCCTTTCCGCCGCCCGTCGTGCCACCACTTGAAAAACAAGTCCGCACGACGTCAGCGCCGTTTCGCGATCTGACCAGCGAAGAGGCCGAGGGAAGCCCGGCTCATCCGCTGACGCAGGATGACATTCGCACCGAAGACTATCCGAGCTTCTTCGCCGATCTGCTGACGCTGGACCGCGACGGCCGGACAAGCATCATCCTGGAGGAAGGCGACGAACATGGCTGACGAACCTAAAGGGAGCGCGCTTTCGGGGCGCAGCCGACCAAATGAGGCGAAGCCGGGCAAGCCCAAGCCGGTAGCGGTAAAGGCTACCCCGGAAAAACCCCGGCGCAAATCCGAACCGCCAACCATCGCCGACGACCTCATGGGCAAATTCCTGCGCGTCGGCAACAAGCTCTACCGCTCTTCCGACGACAAGACCCCGATAGTGCGGATCGCGGGCGACCGGCTCAAGACCAACAACATCGACGCCCTTCCCGACATCATCCGCATCGCCAAGGCGAATGGCTGGACGTCGATCAGGGTCGGCGGCGGCGACAAGTTCAAAAAGGCGGCCTATCTCGCCGCCGCCGCGCAGGGGCTGGCCGTCGAGAATTACAGCCCGTCAAAGGTAGTCCAGGCCGAAGCCGAGCGCCTCCGCGAACGGGTGGCCGGACGCGAAAAGCGCCGCGAGGACCGGAAGCCAGCCAAAGGGCTGGCGCGGTCCGACGGGGAGCTGATCAAGCTCAAGACCCTCGCCGAGCGGTTCCTGAGCCAGTCTCACGCCGAGAACGCCCGTGATCCGGAGCTGCGCCGCGCGCAGACCCTCGTTGCCCAGACCATTTCGATTGCGCGCGCGAAATACCCCGACGATCCGGTCAAGGCGTCAAAAGAAGTGGATGCCAGACGCCAAGAGGTCGCGATCCGCATCGCAAAGGGCGATAAAATCGCCGTCATTCAGGTGCGAAACGAGCAGGCCCAAAGGGTCCGCGACATCACACAGGAGCAAGTTTTGCAGCGCGATGGACGATCTCGATAACGATGGCGGAAATGATCGCTTCGATGACGATGTAAACCATCAAGATGCGGCCTTTGCGCGCGGGGCGAGGGTTTCGATGATTTTGCAGTCGGCAATCGTGCCTTGGCGGCAGGAGCCGATTACACGGTCGAGTTCGGTGTGCATCGCTTTCAGGTCCGCTATCTTTTGGTCGATGTCCGCCAAATGCGCCCGCGCTATGGTATCTACCGCCGTGCATGACGTGCTGGCATCGTCGGACAATGCGAGCAATTCGCGCACCGCATCGATGGGAAATCCGAGGCTGCGGCTGCGCCGGATGAATGCGAGGCGCTGTCTGTCCGAATCGCCATATCGGCGGCGACCCGAGGCACTGCGCTGCGGCTCGTGGAGCAAGCCCTGCTCTTCATAGAAGCGGATGGTCGTGACCTTTGTACCCGTAGCGCGACCGAGTTCTCCGATCCCCAAATTCGATGGTCCAACCATCGGTAACCTCCTGCTGCGACTCACGCGCAAAAAAGTGCTTGCTCCTACAGTTACTGTAGATCGCATGCTTAACCCAAGGAGAAGTTGAAGTGGCTGACGATTGCGGATGCACGGGCAATACCGATCGCGCAGAAAACGACCCCGGCTACCGGCGCGCGCTCTGGCTGGTAGTGGCGCTAAACCTCGGTTTCGGCGTGATTGAGGTGGTTGGCGGCTTGGTCGCGGGCAGTCAGGCGCTGCTTGCCGACTCGCTCGATTTTCTTGGTGACGGCACGATTACGCTACTTGGCCTGTTAGCGCTCGGCTGGGCGGCCACGGCGCGCGCAAAAATCGCTTACGCACAGGGCTTGTTTCTCCTGACCCTCGGCATCGGGGTTATCGGCGTCGCGATTTGGCGCGCGATGACCGCGACGGCGCCCGAAGCCGAATTGATGGGCGGGATCGGCCTTGCAGCACTGGCCGTGAACGTCACCGCCGCACTCATCCTTTCACGCTACCGGGAAGGCGACGCAAATGTGCGCGCGGTCTGGCTGTTCAGCCGCAACGACGCGCTCGCCAATGTGGCGGTGATTGTGGCAGCGGGGCTGGTGGCTTGGACCGACAGGGCATGGCCTGATCTCGCTGTCGCGGCGGTGATCGCCGCGCTGTTCCTCCATTCCGCTTTTGAAATCTTGCGGAGCGCGCGAGCAGAATTAACGAAATCGCGCCATGCGGCTTGATGGCGCAATTCTCTCCGAAATGTGGCGGCGAGGATTTTTCGCTATTGCAATGATGCTCGCCTGCATGGGCGCGCTGTCATCGCATAGCGCCGCCGCGCAATCCGCTGACACCGATGCACAAACCGTCTGGCGGCTGCTCGACTATATTGCCGTCGATTATATGGGAGCCGTGTCGAACGGCAAGGTCATCAGCACCGCCGAATATGCGGAGATGACGGAGTTCGCCAGGACCGTTCGACGCGGCATAAGCGATCTGCCTGACAAATCCGCCCGCGCGTCGCTCGAAAAGGCTGCGGGTGAGATCGAAACTTTGATTGCCGCCAAGGCCGAACCTTCAATCGTCGCCGCCAAATCACGCCAGCTCGCGAGCCGTCTGCTGACGGCCTACCCGGTGCCTCTGGCTCCCCGATCGGTCCCCGATCTCGCCAAAGGCGCAAGGCTTTATTCAGAGAATTGCGCAAGCTGCCACGGGGCCAACGGCAATGGTCGAGGGCCACTCGCACGCGGCATGGAACCACCGCCAATTGCCTTCACCGACCACGAACGGGCCCGCGAGCGCAGCCTTTTCGCGCTTTATCAGGTCATCGGTCAGGGTCTCGCCGGGACGGCGATGCCGAGCTTCGCGCAACTATCTGACGAGGACCGCTGGGCGCTCGCATTTTACGTCGGTGGATTTGCCTTCAAGGACCAGCAAACGGGCGAAGAGCTTTGGAACGCGAATGCCGGCCTTCGCCAGCAACTCCCAAATCTGGAGGCACTTGCAGGGGTGACGCCCGCCTCGTTGTCGCGCGCGCACGGCGATGCCAAGGCCAACGCGGTGACCGCCTATTTGCGTGCCCATCCCGAGGGGCTGAAAGCCGATGCACCCGCTTCGCTGGGCCTCGCGCGCGCCAAGCTCAATGCCAGCCTGTCGGCCTATCGGAGCGGAGACCGAGCCGAGGCGCAGCGTCTGGCGCTTTCAGCCTATCTCGACGGCTTCGAACCGGTTGAGCCGATCCTGTCGGCGCGCGACGGCGCGTTGATGGCGCAGATTGAACAGGCAATGATTGCCTATCGGGCCGCCCTCTCGAGCGGCGCGCCTGTCGCCGATGTCGAGGCGAAGGCAGCCGCAATCGACCCGCTGTTTTCCCGGGCCGAAATCGCGCTTTCACCGGAGATGTCGAGCGGGACATCGGCCTTCCTTGGCGCGCTCGCTATCCTTCTGCGCGAAGGCGTCGAAGCGTTGCTGATCGTGGTCGCCATGATCGCGTTCCTCAAGAAAGCAGACCGTCCGCAATATCTGCGTTATGTGCATGGTGGATGGGTCGTGGCGCTGGTTGCCGGTATCGCCACCTGGGCGGTCGCAACCTATCTCGTCTCGATCAGCGGCGCGGGACGTGAGCTGACCGAGGGAATTGGTTCGCTCGTAGCAGCAGCCATCCTCGTTTCGGTCGGTATCTGGATGCACGGCAAGTCAAGCGCGGCGGCATGGCAACGCTATGTGCGCGACATCATGGATAAGGCCTTGTCGCGCGGATCGGTCTGGTTTCTGTTCGGCTTGTCGTTCCTCGTCGTTTACCGCGAGGTTTTTGAGACCGTCCTGTTTTTCTCGGCGCTGGTCTCGCAGGGCAACAACGAGGCAGTCGCCGCAGGCGCGCTGACCGCCATCGTGCTGCTCGCCGTCATTGCATGGGTCATGCTCAAATTGAGTCGGTCGCTCCCGATCGGCAAATTCTTCGCCTACAGTTCGGTGCTGATCGCCGTTCTCGCCGTCGTGCTTACGGGCAAAGGCGTGGCCGCTTTGCAGGAGGCCGGCTCAATCGACATCGCGCCGTTCGGTGTCATCCCGCGCATTCCGATCCTGGGCCTGTCCCCGACATGGCAGTCGTTCGGCGCGCAGTTGCTCGCGGCGATCATCATTGCAGGCGGTATCTGGTATAACGGCAGACGCGCGAGCCAGTTGGCCGCACAATGACGGACAAAACCTTCACTCCGGCTGCCGGACGCTTCGCGCCATCAAGCGTTTATGACTTGGGCGTCGCGGTGCTGACGCGCGAGGCGGTATGGAGACCAAAGCTCGCCGAAATCCTCGCGCTTGCGCCGGGCGACCGCGTTCTCGATGTCGGCTGCGGAACCGGGTCTTTGGCCTTGTTGCTCAAACAGCATCATCCCGATGTCGAGATCGTCGGTCTCGATCCCGATCCCGCTTCGCTGTCGATTGCTAGGGCGAAAGCCAGCGCTGCGGGCGTCGATGCCGAATGGCGTCAGGGATTTGCGAGCGACGCGGCAGACGCAGGCATGTTCGACAAGGTCGTTTCCAGCCTCGTCTTTCATCAGGTGCCGGTGGCGGGGAAGCGCGCGGGGATCGAGGCGATGTTTGCGGCAACCAAGGCGGGCGGCGCTGTCTGTATTGCCGATTACGCACAGCAGTCGCGCCGGCTCATGCGGACGGCCTTCCACTTCATCCAGTTGATCGACGGCAAGTCGGACACGCAACCGAACGCCGACGGGTTTCTTGAAACCGAATTGTCGAAACATTCGGGCAAGCCGACAAAGCCGGTGTTCGCCGTCGACACGCCGACCGGCACGATTTCGATTTTCCGCGAAATGAAGGCAGTTCCAGCCGTCGAGGATCAAGGATGATGACCGGGCTTCATTCCGTCCCCCTGTTGGCGATGCTTGCGATCATTGCGGCGACGCTCGTTCGAGGGGTTGCGATCCGGCGCGCGACCGGCGACCGGCCCTGGGCCTTCGCTTCGGCGAAGGGAGTGCAGCGGGTTGCCGGGAGCAGTTTTGCGATAAGTGTGGCGACGTTGCTTGTCGCGGCAGCGCTTGCCCCGCCAAATCAAACGTCAGCGCTGAGTTTCGCGGCAACCATCGTTGCGCTGACAGGCGCGGCCATTGTCATAGTCGCGCAAGTGCAGATGGGCCGGGCATGGCGGGTTGGGGTCCGCGAGGGCGATGCACCGTTGTTCGTGTCGCACGGTCTGTTCCGCTTCAGTCGAAACCCGATCTTCGTCGGCATGATATTGGTCGGGCTTTCGGCGGCATTGGTGTCCGGCTCGTGGTGGAGCTGGATTGCCTTGGCGCTGTTCATCGCATCTTGCGCCGTGCAGGTGCGAATTGAAGAGGCGCATCTCGAAGCGAGCTTCGGCGAAGCCTACCGCGCCTTTTGCCGCCGGGTGCCGCGGTGGCTGGGACTGGCGCGAACGGCATGAGGAAATCTTTGCCGTTTCCACGCCATGCTGCTACGCAGTATCCGATGCGGGGTCGTTTTACTTCACTGCTCGTTCTGTTCGGGCTGTTTTTCGGCATGATCGTCATGCCGGTGATTGCTCATGCCAGCGGCAACAGCCCCGTCCATGCTGGCGAAATGCTCGACATTCACGAAATTGACGCGGCGGATCATTCGCATTCGCAGGGTGCGGACCAGGATATGCCCTGTCACGCGGTCAATCATCATCATTGCAGCGTCGCGCTGCAACTTGATGCGCCGCGCATCAGCCTGAACGGGTTGTCCAAAGGCGCATTGGTGCGTCCGTCGGCAACCTCGCCGCTATTGTCTCGCAGCCAGGCTCCGCCGCTGGAGCCGCCGGCCGCCTGAACCGTGCCGCCGCGCGGGGGGACTTCCCTCGCGCGCCCGTCATGCGTTCAGGAGTTTCCACATGAGATTGTCATTGCGTACCGCCTTGCTGGCGGGCGCGCTTATCGCCAGCAGCGGGGCGGCATTGGCCGAACCCGTGAGCTTGGCACAGGCGCTCGCCCAAGGGGCGGAAAAATCGCCGCGCGTTGCCGAAGCGAAAGCGAAAGCCGACGCAGCCGAGGCACGAGCGCGGCAAGCGGGAGCCTCACCCAATCCAGAACTTAGTGTTGAAGTCGAGAATTTCGCCGGTACCGGCGTATTCCAAGGTTTTCGCAGCACCGAGACCACCTTGGCTTTGAGCCAACGGATCGAGCTGGGCGGCAAGCGGAGCGCGCGCGTCGCGGTCGCTTCGTCCGAGCGTGACTTCGCCTATCTGTCTTACCGTGCCGCCGAGGCCGATTTGGCACGCGACGTTCGCGTGGCCCATGCCGAACTGCGCGCCGCAGAAGAGGCCCTGCAGTCGCTGCAACAGCAACTGACC
>ERZ1066123.2172-NODE-2172-length-10459-cov-20.189542_pt1 | contig 10459 bp, 7 predicted proteins | sample MGYA00382770_ERZ1066123 | MGnify/ENA primary metagenome ERZ1066123 (study PRJEB33369, sample SAMEA5778353) | biofilm metagenome | biome: Industrial cooling water; feature: Water cooling tower basin; material: Biofilm | place: United Arab Emirates | collected...
GGCTTGAATCGAGACGCCGGCGCGGACATGCTCTGCGGCCGGCGTTTTTTCGTGGGCGCCCGTCGTCGACACCGTCTCCTCCCGCCGTTCCGATGCGGCGGTGGGCGGATTGCGCGGCACATCCCGTGCGCGACGGTGCGACGGGCTCCGCGGTCCATCCCCATGTCATGTCCATTCCAGTCCCGCCTTCGCTTCTCCAGGTACCGACCATGTTCCGACGCTTCCTGACGCTGTTGCTGCTGCTGCCGCTCACCGCCTGCGCCCAGGTCTTCGGCGACGACTACGAAACCCTCGGCGAGGGCAGCCAGCGCTGGACGCCGGCCCAGGCCGGCAAGGTGGAAGTGGTCGAGCTGTTCGCCTACACCTGCGGGCACTGTGCGGACTTCCACCCGCTGATCGAGACCTGGAAGGCCAAGGCGCCGAAACACGTGCGTTTCAGCTATGTGCCGGCCACCTTCGACATGGACAACGCCTACGCCCGCGCGTATTTCGCGGCCGAGAAGGCCGGCGTGCTGGACCGCGTGCACGGCGCGCTGTTCAAGGCGATCCACGAGGACGGCACCGTGCCGAAGTACAACGCCACCGTCGACGAGCTGGCCATGTTCTTCGAAAGCCAGGGCCTGGACCGCGCGAAGATGGCGACGCTGATGCGTTCGCCCGAGGTCGATGCCAGCATGCAGCGCGCGCGCGATTTCGCCGTCGCCAACAAGCTCGGCTCCACGCCGTCGGTGCTGGTGGATGGGCGCTATCTGCTCAACGGGCGCAGCGCGGAAGACCGGCTGCGCATCCTCGATGAACTCGTCGCACGTCTCGCGGTCCCGAAGAAGGCGCCAGCGAAGTGATGCCGGCCGGGCCGGGCGGAATGCCCCGTCCCGTCCCCATCGCCCGCGGTTCCGCTCCGGGCGCAATGCCTGCCCACACCAGAATCCGTCCCATCGCAGAGGTCCGAATCATGCGCGTTTCGATGTCGTCCACCCGTCTGATGCCCGCGCTCGCGCTCGCCGCCGTCGTGGCGCTGGCAGGCTGCACCCAGGAACCCGCGGCCGACGCCGCGGCCACGACCGAGCCGGCCGCCGAGGCGCCCGCTGCCGATGACGCGGCGCTGATGGCCGCCGCCGAAGCTGCCGCCCAGGCCGCCAACGACCCCAACGCGGCCGTGCAGCCCGACGCCGGCGCCACGCCGGAGCCGGCGGCGGCCGACCCCGCCGCCCCGGCACCGGGCGCAGCCTCGGGCATCCCGGGCCTGGTCAAGGGCACCGACTACGACGTGATCAGCGGCGGCCAGCCGTTCGAGCCGCTGAACGGCAAGATCGAGGTGGTCGAAGTCTTCAACTACGTCTGCCCCGCCTGCGCCCGTTTCGAGCCGATGCTGCAGCCGTGGAAGCAGTCGCTGCCGGCCGATGTGCGTTTCACCTACGTGCCGGCGGCCTTCGGCGGCAACTGGGACCAGTACGTGCGTGCGTTCTACACCGCGCAGACCATGGGCATCGGCAGCAAGGCGCACAACGGGCTGTACGAGGCCATCCACGTCAGCGGCAAGCTCAAGGGCGAGCGCGGCGAGGACAGCGACGAGGATCTGGCGAAATTCTTCGCCGGCTACGGCGCTGACCCCAAGCAGTTCGCCAGCGGCATGCGCAGCTTCGCGGTCACCGCCAAGTACAACCAGGCGCGCCAGTTCATCATGACCAATGCCGTGAGCGGCACGCCGACCCTGATCATCAACGGCCGCTACAAGCCGAAGGGCCGCAGCTTCGACGACATGATCCGCATCGCCGACGTGCTGGTCGCGCACGAGCGCGCGCAGGCGTCCGCGCGCGCGGCGCAGGCGCCGGCGGCCGCGCCGGCTCCCGCACCGGCCGCAGGCATGCGCTGAGCGCCGCCCGGAGTGCCGCCCAGCGTGATGGACGACATCACCGCCACCGAGCGCGTGCTGGTCGACGCCCCCGATGCGGGGGACGGCACGCTGCGGCGGCTGAAACTGCTCAGCGCCAACATCCAGGCCGGCTCCAGCACCCGGCGCTACAGCGACTACGCCACGCGCAGCTGGTCGCACGTGCTGCCGCTGGGCGACAAGCGCGGCGCGCTCGACAACATCGCCGCGCTCGCCGCGCAGTACGACATCGTGGGTCTGCAGGAGAGCGACCCGGGCAGCTGGCGGTCGGGGTTCACCAACCAGACCCATTACCTCGCCGAGCGCGCCGGGTTCGACTACTGGAGCCACCAGCCGAACCGGCGCGTGGGCAAGGTGGCCTCCAGCGCCAACGCGCTGCTGTCGAAGATGGAGCCGGTGGAAGTGCTGGACCACCCGCTGCCCGGCCCGATTCCCGGCCGCGGCGTGCTGCTCGCCCGCTTCGGCCGCGACCCGTCCAGCCTGACCGTGGCGGTGGCCCATCTCTCGCTCGGTGCCGGCACCCGCAAGTCGCAGCTGGCGTTCATCGCCGAGCTGCTGCAGGACCATCCGCACAGCGTGCTGATGGGCGATTTCAACTGCAGCCCCGAGCAGCCGGAAATGGCGGTGCTGTTCCAGCGCACCCGTCTGCAGCCGCCGAGCTGCACCGTGCACACCTTCCCGAGCTGGCGGCCCAAGCGCGCCATCGACCACATCCTGATCGGCGACGGCCTGACCTGCTCGGACGTCTGCGCGATGCCGGCGGCCAGCTCCGACCATCTGGCGCTGTCCCTCGACCTGCACGTCCCCGCGCGCTTGATCGGCTGAGGGGCCGACCGGCCGCAGCGGGCACCCCGCGAACGGCTGCACTGCGAACGGCGGCACTTCAACAGCGGCACCTCGAACAGCGGCACCTCGAACAGCCGCACCGCTCCCCCCGGCACCGCCCCCCGCACCGCCCCCCGGGCGTGGCCGACAGGCGCACCCGGACGGCCGCCATCGCTCAGCGCCGTTCGCTCCGGGCTTGACCCACGTCAAGAAGCGGCCCGCCGCCGCTGCGTAGGCTGGATGCATGTCCGCACTGGCCTTCGATCGCGACCTGCTCCGCCGTTACGACCGGCCGGGGCCGCGCTATACCTCGTATCCCACCGCGCCACAGTTCGTCGACAGCTTCGACGATGCCGCGCTGCGCGCGGCCATCCACGACAGCAACGGCGACCCGATCCCGCGACCGCTGTCGCTGTATGTGCACGTGCCGTACTGCCTCAGCCCCTGCTTCTACTGCGGCTGCAACCGGGTGATCACCCGCGATGCGCGCCGCGGCGAGGCGTATCTGGCCGATCTGGCGCGCGAGATCGGCATGATCGCGTCGCTGTTCGACCGCGACCGCGAAGTGGTCCAGCTGCATTTCGGCGGGGGCACTCCGAACTTCCTCAGTCCAAGGCAACTGCGCGCCACGGTGGATCTGCTGCGCCGGCATTTCCGCTTCAGCGACGTGCACGACCGAGACATCTCGATCGAGCTGGATCCGCGCACGGTGATGCCCGAGGACATCGCGGCGCTGGCGGCGGCCGGTTTCAACCGCGCCAGCCTGGGCGTGCAGGACGTCGACCGCGAGGTGCAGGCCGCGATCCATCGCGTGCAGAGCGTCGAGCAGACGCGCGCGGTGGTCGAGGCCTGCCGCGAACACGGCCTGCGCTCGGTGAACGTGGACCTGATCTACGGCCTGCCGAAACAGACGGAGGAGGGCTTCCGTCGCACCCTGGCCACGGTGCTGGCGATGCGCCCGGACCGCTTCGCGGTGTACAGCTACGCGCACCTGCCGCAGCTGTTCAAGGCGCAGCGGCGCATCGACGCCGCCGATCTGCCGAGCCCGGAGGTCAAGCTGGCCCTGCTGCAGGCGGCGATCGAAACCCTCACCGCGGCCGGCTACGTCTACATCGGCATGGACCATTTCGCGCTGCCCGACGACGAGCTGGCGCTGGCGCAGGCGCGCGGTGGGCTGCACCGCAATTTCATGGGCTATACCACGCACGCCGACAGCGACCTGATCGGCCTGGGCGTCAGCGCGATCAGCCACATCGGCGACACCTACAGCCAGAACCCGCGCGACGAAGCCGGCTGGCGGGCGGCGCTGGAGGCCGGCCGCCTGCCGGTCTTCCGCGGCATGACCCTGAGCGCGGACGACCAGTTGCGTGCGGACCTGATCCAGACGCTGATGTGCCAGGGCGAGATCCCGGTCGCGGCGCTGGAACGGCGCTATCGCATCGACTTCGCGAGCTATTTCGCCGACTGTCTGGAGCGTCTGCGTCCGCTGCAGGACGATGGCCTGGTGCGGGTCGATGCGCAGCGCATCGTGGTCGCGCCGCGTGGCCGTCTGTTGCTGCGCAATATCGCGATGTGTTTCGACCGCTATCTCCAGCGGCCGGCCGCCTCCACGCAGACCGGCGGCGGCGCGGCCACCGTCGTGCCGCTGGCGGGCGAGCCGCGCACGCCGTTTTCCCGGGCGATCTGAGCGGCTGCGGGGGAGGGCGATGGCACGGCCCGGGCCGGGGGCATGCCACGGGCCCGATGCCGCCGCCCGCGCCGGTCACCCGGCCCGCACGGGCGATGCGTACAGCCGGCCGGTACGTGCGGGGGCTGTCGCCGGCCAAGTCGCCGGCGACAGGGCCCGGCCCGTCCTCAGAACCACATCCTCACGCCGAACACCACCCGCGTATCGCGCGTGTCCTCGCCTTCCTCGCGCTGGAAGTCCGCACTGCGGCCGAAGCTGCGCTCGTGGACGATGCCGACGTAGGGCGCGAATTCGCGGCGGATCTCGTAGCGCAGGCGCAGGCCGGTCTCGACCTTGCCCAGGCCCGCGCCCACGCCGCGCGCGGCGTCGCTGCGGCCGTGCCATTCGGCTTCGACCAGCGGCTGCAGGATCAGCCGGTCCGTGAGCAGCAGCGAATACTCGGCCTCCGCGCGCAGCGCGGTGCGCCCGGACGCACCGACATAGGCCGTGGCCTCCACCTCGAACTTGTACGGCGCCATGCCGATCACGCCGATCGCCGCCCAGTCCTGCGACGCGCCCGGCGCGAAGTCGTGGCGCACGCCAGCGGTGAGATCCCACCACGGCGCGATCGCGCGGCTGTAGAGCAGCTCCAGATCGGCCGATTCGAGGTGCCCGTGCTTGCGCTCGCCCTCGCTGCGCACGCGCAGCTTGTCGATGTCGCGGCCCACCCAGCCGGCCACTTCCCAGGCCTCGCCGCTGCCCGGCGCGGCGTCCCAGGTCTCAAGCCGGTCGAACAAGACGTAGCTGTAGATGCGGCGGTCGTGGGCGTTGTCGCCGTGCGCGGCGTGCATGTCATCGCCGTCGTGCTCGCCATGCGCGGCCGGGCCCTGCGCGGCGATGCGGTCGGCCTCGGTGATCGGCGGGATCGGCGTGAGCGGTGCGGCGTCGGCGGGCAGGTCGCCACCGTGGTGCATCGGCATGCCGGCGCCGTGGCCTTGGTGTGCATCGTGGCTCGGGTGGCCCTGCTGCATGGCGTGGCCAGAGTGGTCGCCGCGACCGCCGTGATCGCCATGACTGCCATGACCGCCATGATCTTGGTGATCGTCATGATCTCGGTCATCGCCATGACTCTGCTGCTGGCCGTGGTCCGCGTGGCCCTGGTGATCCATCTGCGCCGCAGACGTCTGCGCTGCGGGCGGAGTGTGCTCGGCGTGCCCGGCGTGCCCGGTGTGCTGGTCGTGCGTGTGGTGCCCGCCATGCCCGTCATGCTGGGCGTGGTCGCCATCCGCTGCCTCTGCGTCCTGCCCGTGTTCGGCGGGATGCTCAGGCGGCGTCTGCGGCGTCTGCGGCGTCTGCGGCGTGTGCTGATGCTGCGTGTGCCCGGCATGCGGGTCGCGCGTGCCCGCCTGCTGCGCGAGCGCGAGGGCGGGTGCGAGCGCCAGTGCGCAGGCGAGCGCCAGCGCATGCGGGTGCAGGCGTGCGTGCGTGCGCGCGGCGGCGCGCGGGGTGGTCGATGCGGTCGGCGTCGTGCTCATGATGGTCATGTGCATGTTCATGCCTCCACCCGCACTTCGCGCATCATCCCCGCTTCCATGTGGTAGAGCATGTGGCAGTGATAGGCCCAGCGGCCCAGCGCATCGGCGCGCACGCGATAGCTGCGCTTCGCGCCGGGCGGCATGTCGATGGTGTGCTTGCGCACCAGGAATTCGCCGTTCTCGTCCTCCAGGTCGCTCCACAGCCCATGCAGATGGACCGGGTGGGTCATCATCGTGTCGTTGACCAGCACGATGCGCATGCGCTCGCCGTAGTTGAGCCGGATCGGCTCCGAGGCCGAGAACGGGCGGCCGTCGAAGGACCAGGAAAAGCGTTCCATGTGCCCGGTGAGGTGCAGTTCGATCTCGCGCCCCGGCGTGCGCCCGTCGGGGTCGTCGAAGGCGCTGCGCAGCATCGCGTAGGTCAGCACCTTGCGGCCGTTGTCGCGCAGGCCGATGCCGGGGTCGTCCAGACGCGCGGTGGGCGTCATGGTCTGCATGTCGACCAGCGGGCTCTGCAGCTCGCGCTGCGGGTGGCGCTGCATGCCGTCGCCGCCACTGCCATGACTGCCGTGACCACCATGACCGCCGCCGCCGCCGTGCATGGAGGCACCGCAGCCGCCTTCCATCGCCTTGCCACTGCCGTGGTGGCCGCTGCCGTGCATGGCCGCGCCGCAGCCGCCTTCCATGCCGCCGTGGCCGCCATGCCCGCCATGCCCCATGTCCGCCATGCTCAGGATCGGCCGCGGGTCCACCGCGGGCGCGGGCGCGCGCAGGCCCTCGCGCACCGCGAGCGTGCCGCTGACATAGCCGGTGCGGCCGATGTCCTGGGCGAACACGCAGAACGCGTCCTGACCGCTGGGCGTGACCAGGATGTCGTAGGTCTCGGCTGGCGCGATGCGGAACTCGTCCACCGTCACCGGGTGCACGTACTGGCCGTCGGCGGCGATCACCCGCAGCTTGGCGCCGGGGATGCGCACGTCGAAATGGGTCATCGCCGAGCCGTTGACGAAGCGCAGGCGCACGGTTTCGCCGGGCGCGAACAGCCCGGTCCAGTTGCCCAGCGCCGTGGTGCCGTTCATCAGGAAGGTGTAGGTGTGCGCGTTGACGTCCGACAGGTCGGTGGGCGTCATCCGCATCTCGCCCCAGGCGCGGCGGTCGGCCAGCGTGGCGGACAGCCCGTCGCGGCGCACATCGCGCATGAAGTCGCCGACCGTGCGCTTGTAGTGATTGTCGTAGCCCGGCACCTTCTTCAGCCGCGCCATCAGCTCGGCGGGGGCGAGGTCCGTCCAGTCGCTGAGCACAACCACGTAATCGCGCTGATAGGCGTGCGGCTCGTCGCCCAGCGGGTCGACGATGATCGCGCCATACATGCCGGCCTGTTCCTGCAGCCCGGAATGGCTGTGGTACCAGTAGGTGCCGCTCTGCTGCAGGGTGAAGCGGTAGAGGTAGCTCTCGCCGGGGTAGATGCCGTCGAAGCTCATGCCCGGCACGCCGTCCATGTTGGCCGGCAGCAGGATGCCGTGCCAGTGGATCGAGGTCTGCCGGCCGTGGATCGAGCCCGGCGGCAGCATGTTGCGCACGCGCAGGGTGACGGTGTCGCCCTCGCGCCAGCGCAGGGTGGGCGCGGGGATGGAGCCGTTCACCGCGATGCCGGTGCGCACGCGGCCGGTGAAATTGGCGGCCACTTCGCCGATGTCGAGGGTGAAGTCGGTGCCGCGCAGCTCGGGCGCGTAGCCGGTGCGTGCGGTGCCCGGCCTGCCTGCGGCACCGAAGGCCTCCCAGGGGCCGAGCCCGGCCAGGATGCCGCCGGCGGCCAGGCCCTGCACGAAACGGCGGCGAGAGAGCTGGGGATGGGCGGAGGGCGTCGTGCCGGGGCGGGTGCGGTCGAGCGGCGCGCTGCCGAATGCGGGGGCATCGCCCTCGCCGGACAACAGGGACGCGGGCAGGCGCGCGGAGGCGCGCGGACGGGTAGTGGACATGGTCGCTCCGAAGCGTGGGGTGGCGCGTCGCGGACGCGCGTGAAGGACGGCACATGCGGCCCGCGGGGCGATGCCCGGCAGGCGCGGAGATGGGCCGTCAGCCGATCGGAGGTCGCAGCGTGTCGGGTTGCGGAGGCGCGGGGCGCGCGTGCTGCGCCAGACCGGTGGTCATGTCGCCCGGGGCGCGGGCGCCGAGCGCCGGGCAGGCGTGGCCCGTCAGGGCGAGCGAGCAGGCGGCAGGACAGGCGCAGCTGCCGTCGTCGCAGCGGCAGTCGTCGGCGGGCGCAGGGGCCGTGCGATCCGGGAGAGGGCTGTCCTGCGGCTGATCCGCCGAGGCCGGATGCCCATGGTGGGGCTGTGCATCGTGGGTCTGCGCGCCGTGCCCGGCGTGGCCGCCCGCATGCGGGGCCACAGCAACGTGCCCAGCGTGCGAGCCCTGCATCGCGCCATGCGCGTCGTGTGCGCCATGCCCGGACATCGGCATGGCCGCGGTGCCGTCGGCCGTCAGCGCAGGGGCGCAGCCACCGCCCAGGCTGCGCACGGCCGCGGTGGCCGCGCCCACGGCATCGAGGGCCAGCAGCAGGCACAGCAGCACGCCGAGCAGGGGTTGGAGAGCGGACGGACGCATCGTCGGAGTGTACTGCGGTCGGGTGGGTGGGGGATGAGCGGAGGCGCAATGCGGGGCGGGCAGACCGTGGCCACGGAGGGGCTGCGGCCCGGATTGCAGGTGGGGAGTATCCTCGGGGCAGGGCGCATCCGGTGTATCCACATGGCATGCATCGCCTGGGCCGGAGGCAGGCTGCACCTTGCCCTCGGGGCAAGGTCAAGGTCTGGCCGCGACGGTGTCGTGGCCTGCCCCGGACGGGTTCCGTCCGGTTCGCCACCCCGCTTGACCTTGCCGCAAGGGTAAGCCCCAAGGTCTCACGCACCTTCCCATCCGAACGGGTGCACACCATGACCAGCAAGACATGTCACACCACGCCGGGCGCAGCCACGGCGCCCCCCTCAGGCCACGGCAAGAGTACCGGCGACGCCGTGGCTGCACCCGCGTGCGAGATCGATTCGGCGCATCCGGCCGGCGCCGCCGACGCTCCGGCCGCGGCCCCCGCCGCGTCCGCCCCCGCGCAGTCGCTGCGCCTAGGCATCACCGGCATGACCTGTGCCTCGTGCGCGGGTCGGGTGGAGCGTGCCTTGCGCGCGGTGCCCGGCGTGCAGGCGGCCACGGTCAACCTCGCCACCGAGACCGCCAGCGTCGAGGCCGATGCCGCGCTGGATCCCGACGCCCTTCGCCGTGCGGTGACCGAGGCCGGCTACGGCCTGGTCGAGCGCAGCGTGGATGTGGCCATCGGCGGCATGACCTGCGCTTCCTGCGCGGGCCGGGTGGAGCGTGCGCTGCGCGCGGTGCCCGGCGTGCTCTCGGCCCACGTCAATCCGACCACCGAGACCGCACGCGTGCAACTGGCCGGCGAGGTCGACATCGCCACGCTGGCCGAGGCGGTGGCCGCGGCCGGCTATTCCGCCCGTGCGCTGCAGCAGGACGGCAGTGGGGGCACCGATGTCGACGGTATCGATATCGATGCCGTCGACGCCGAGCGTCAGCGGCGGATGCGCCGCGAGACCCTGCATCTGCTTGCGGCGGTGGCGCTGAGCCTGCCGCTGGTCGCGCCGATGCTGCTGTGGCCGTTCGGCGTGCACTGGATGCTGCCGGGCTGGGTGCAGTTCGCGCTGGCCACGCCGGTACAGTTCTGGCTGGGCGCGCGTTTCTATCGCGCGGCCTGGGGCGCGCTCAAGGCGCGCAGCGGCAACATGGATCTGCTGGTGGCGCTCGGCACCACCGCCGGCTATGTGCTGAGCGTGCACCATCTGCTGCGCGGCGGCTTCTTCGACGCGGCCGCCGAGCATGCGGCGCATGCGGGTCACGCCATGCCCGCCGCCGCGGCGCCGCTGTATTTCGAAGCCTCGGCGGCGGTGATCGCACTGGTGCTGCTGGGCAAATGGCTGGAGGCGCGCGCCAAGCGCCAGACCACCGCGGCGATCCGCGCCCTGCAGGCGCTGCGTCCGGAGACCGCCCGCGTGCGTCGCGACGGCGTCGAGACCGAAGTCCCCGCGCACACCGTCGCCCGCGGCGACGTGGTGGTGGTCCGCCCCGGCGAGCGCTTCCCGGTGGACGGCACCATCCTCGAAGGCGACAGCCAGGCCGACGAGGCGCTGATCACCGGCGAATCGCTGCCGGTCGACAAGCATCCCGGCGACCGCGTGATCGGCGGCGCGGTGAACGGCGAGGGCCTGCTGGCGGTGCTTGCGACCACGGTCGGCGCCGAATCCGCGCTCGCGCGCATCGTGCGCCTGGTCGAGGACGCGCAGGCGCGCAAGGCGCCCATCCAGCAGCTGGTGGACCAGGTCAGCGCGGTGTTCGTGCCGGTGGTGGTGGTGATCGCGCTGGTCACCCTGTTGGCCTGGGGCTTGGGCAGCGGCGACTGGGACCGCGCCATCCTCAATGCCGTGGCCGTGCTGGTGATCGCCTGTCCCTGTGCGCTGGGCCTGGCCACGCCGACCGCGATCA
>ERZ1066123.2176-NODE-2176-length-10451-cov-24.185552_pt1 | contig 10451 bp, 12 predicted proteins | sample MGYA00382770_ERZ1066123 | MGnify/ENA primary metagenome ERZ1066123 (study PRJEB33369, sample SAMEA5778353) | biofilm metagenome | biome: Industrial cooling water; feature: Water cooling tower basin; material: Biofilm | place: United Arab Emirates | collected...
CATCGGCGCCACCTAGCCCCAGAGAAACCCCGCCAGAAAGCGCTGGAGGTCACAGCCTCGATGACCACCTCAGCCTACACCGAAAACTCCACCATCTTCGCGGACACTACCTGTCTTCGCGGCGGTCGGGGGCGTGCGCACGCCTGCCCTTGAAGGGCCGATGGTCGCCAGAGGGTTTTCCCCGATGCCCCTGCCCCGTCATCCGCGCCCTCACGGCCTCGTCGATGGGTTGATCTGGCCGGAGGGCGGCTGCGCCTCGACCCGGGGGCGCAACGGCGTCGTCGGGCTTTCTTCCCCTGACCTGGCCACCCCGCGCGACAGGTCGCGCGGGGACCCCGACCAGCCCATTCCTCGCGAGGCAAGAAAGCCCTCCTTGGCCGTCCTCCGCTCCGCTGCGGCCCCTCGCGGGGTGCGCCCCGGCTCGCCTCCGCCCTGTCGATCCCCATCGAGGCCGCGGCGGTCGCGGACTCGAGGATCAGGATCAAGGAGACCTACCATGGCGACCATCGGCACCTTCAGGACCGCAGGCTCCGACTACGTCGGCGACATCGTCACCCTCAGCGTGCAGGCCAAGAAGGTCCGCATCGTGCCCACCGAGAGCCGCGGCAGCGACGCCGCCCCCTCCCACCGGGTGTTCGCGGGCCCGGCCGAGATCGGCGCCGCCTGGACCAAGACCTCGCAGTCCGGGCGCGAGTACCTCGCCCTCAAGCTCGATGACCCGAGCTTCGCCGCGCCGGTCTACGCCAACCTCATCGCCGACGAGGACGGCACGCATCGGCTGATCTGGTCGCGGCCGACCGATCGGCGCGACGACTGACGCCCGCGCCCCCTGCCCCGCCCGGATCGTCCGGGCGGGGCTCCACCTTGGCCGCTTTCGCAGGCGACCAGGGCGTCGAACGGCGCGCCATCGCCGTTGCGCCCTGAAGTCGAGATCGTCCCGGCCTTCCGCGCCTTCTCGATGGGCTTACCGGCTCGCCCAGAAAAGGTCGGCGCTCGCGCGGCGCCGAAAGGCATTTCGCCACCGCGTCCGGCGGTGCTCGGGCGCGTCGTGGAGCATGTGGCAGCGCTGGCAGAGCGCGGCGAGGTCGCGGGGCCCGTTGCGCCCCGGGTCATGGCCGAGGTGGCAGCTCGCCAGCACCACGGGCGTGACGGGGAGCACGGGCACGGGGCCCAGGCCGTCGAGGGCGGGCTGCATGGCCTCCAAGACGTCGGGGGGCGGCAGGCCCCGCACCCGCCGGCCGTGGCCGTCGCGCCATCGGCCCCCCTCCTCGTCCCACCAGGTGCCGGACCTGTCGCCCAAGTGGACCACGTCGCGCCCGTGGGGGCGTCCGCAGCGCTCGCAGCGTCCCTTGGCGCGGCCGAAGCAAATGAGGCGCGACAGCTCCGGCCAGTCGATCGGGCAGAGATGGAGTAGGCGGGCGGCCGCGCCCGACCGATGCTGCGGCTGCCTGTTGTGAGGTCGGAGGAGAGAGCATGGCCTACTATGCTGGGATCGACGCGTCCTTGGAGACCGTCAACGTCTGCATCGTCGATGGGGAGGGCGCCCTCCTGCTCGAGCGCAAGGTCGTGGCAGAGCCCGAGGCCATCGTCGGACTGCTGAGAGGCTTCGGCCAGCCGTTTGAACGTGTTGGTCTTGAGGCGGGGCCGACGTCCTCCTGGCTCCACGCCGAGCTGCGCTCGGCAGGGCTGCCGGCGATCTGCCTGGAGTGCCGGCACGTGAAGGCCGGCCTGTCCGCGATGCGCAACAAGACCGACCGCAACGACGCCCGCGGCATCGCCCAGCTCGTCCGCCTGGGCTGGTTCCGGCAGGTTTTCGTCAAGAGCGACGAGGCGCAGCAGGTCCGCATGCTGCTGGTGAGCCGCAGCCAGCTGCAGAACAAGTGCTACGACCTCGAGAACTGCATCCGCGGCTCGCTCAAGGTGTTCTGCCTCAGGATCGGCGTCGTGACGCGGCGCGGCTTCGAGGCCCGCGTCAGGGAGCTGGTCGAGGGCAGCACCGGCCTGCAAGCCATCGTCGAGCCGATCCTGAGGGCGAGGTGCGCGATCGTCGAGGCGTTCGAGCGGCTCGATCGCCTGTGCCGACAGCTAGCCTCGCGCGACCCGGTCTGCCGGCGGCTGATGACCGTGCCCGGCGTCGGCATCATCGTCGCGCTGACCTTCAGGACGGGCGTCGACGCGCCGGAGCGCTTCTCCCGCTCGCGCGACGTGGGCGCCCACTTCGGGCTCACCCCGCGCCGCCACAGCTCGGGCCGGACGGAGCACGACGGACGCATCAGCCGATGCGGCGACGAGATGGTCCGCACGGCGCTCCATCAGGCGGCCAACATCCTCTTTCATCACGGGCCCTGGTCGGCGCTGCGCTCCTGGGCCATGCGCATCGCCAAGCGCCGCAGCGTGAAGTCCGCGAAGGTGGCTCTCGCGCGCAAGCTGGCCGTGGTCATGCACCGCATGTGGACCAGCGACACCGACTTCCGCTGGTCGGACGCGGGCCTCTCGGATGTGGACCTGGCCGCCAGCGCATAAAGGGAGCCCCGCGTCGCCGCCTTGACCCACCGCATCCGCCGTCCTGGCGGAAAGGAGCGCCCGGGAGGGTGCGAGGGTCGGACGAGCCCGCACCGTTGGTTGCGACGGCAGGCCCGCCTGCCGATCGCGCGGTAGAGCTAGGCCGTCCGATCCTTCCCACCCCATCCTGTCCGCCGGCGCTGACCAGGCTCCGAGCACGCAAAGAAGCCTGAACCCTTCCGAGCGCCGCCACCTCCGGGACCATCAACAGAAAGGTTGACACGCCATGCCCGCCTAAAGAAACCGGCGGTTCTCGGGCGCGATCGGCATGGGAGGAGTCTGGAGCGGCGCACGGCCGCCGGCAACCGAAACCGCCCGGAGCGCCATGCCGAAGCGCCAGGACCGAGCTGCCGCTCTCCAGCAGCCCCGACGACGCGACCAGCACGTCCGGCCTGGAGCCTCGCCAGGGTGTCCAGAGCGACGCCCGGCACCGCATCGCAGCTGCGATCCGAGGTCCTACAACCGAGGGTAGACTCGCGCCCGGTTTGTGATCATATAATCTCGTCAGTAGGTCGGTTGAGGCCTGATGCGGGCCGAGCGCCGAGTTACCCACAAGGAGTTGGTCCTGCGACAGGCTTGTCGAGCAGCGGCAACACTGACTCAGAATTGCGACAAGCTCGTTAAGTCTGTAAGCCTGTCGCACGAGCGTGAGAATCGAAGGGAGAGTCGTCACCCCCAGAAACGGAAACCCCCGCGAGGCCGAAGCCGCACGGGGGGGTTCGCTAGAGCCAAGGGATTGCCGTCCCGAGAGGCCACCTAACCGTCAGGTCTGGTTCTAGCACCCCTCCCACATGACGCAAGCAAAAACCGCATCCGTGCGATCGGGAAGGGCTTGCTGGCGACCGCCTCGCCTCAACCCAGAGGACGAGAGGATGCCCTACGCCAGTTCCGCCGTGGACTACCGGTCCACGCACGCGACCGCCTACCCCGTGCTTCCCCCCAAGATGCAGCGCAGCCAGGTCGAGGCGCTGCTCGTCGAGGTGGCCCCGGCCCTCGGCCTCTCCGGCCGGCGGCTGCAGGCCCTCCTTTTCATGATGTCCCAGACCCGCCCCCAGGACTGGATCGATCCTGCGGCCGAGCCGGTCTGCTACGCGTCCCAGGGCGAGGTCGCGGCTGGGCTCGGGAAGACAGAACGCGCCGTGCGCGCCGACGAGGACGCGCTGTCGCGCCGGCTCGGCCTCCTCGAGAAGCGCACCGCGGCCAACGGCGGGCGCAGCCGGCACGGGGGCCTCGGCCTCGTCTTCTCCCGCCTCATCGAGCTCGTGCCCGCGCTGCTCGAGCTTCGCGAGCGGCTGCGCGCCGAGCGCGCCCGCACGAAGACCCTGGTGCGGCTCCGCAGCGCCTACTTCCGGCACCTGCGGGACGGCTTGGCCCGCCTGCACCCGTCGCGGCCGGCCGACCCCGAACTCGCGCTGATCCGGGACGCGCTCCTCGCCTGGCCGCCCAGCGGGACGCTCAGGGGCCTCGGCCTCGACGCCCTCGAGGCGCACGTTGCCGAGGCCCGGGCGCTCTGCGACCGGATCGACGCGGTGGCGGAGGCTTTCGCTGATTCTTCCGGTCGACCGGCCGAAACCTTCCGGTCCCATCTACAAGATACAACCGAAGACCCTTCTGAAACCTGTAGGACGGCGCCAAGCGCCGCCACAGGCAAAGAACAAGAGAATCGCGCGGCTCCGGCTGATCCCCAAGCGGAATTCGCGGCCCGGCTGGGGCCGGCTCGCTTTTACGCCCTCGCCGGGCCGGACCTGCAGCGATGCCTGGACCTCGCAGGACGGGAGCCTCGCGGCCTCAGGCCGATCGACTTCGTGTCGGCGGCCGTGCAGCTCCTCCCGCAACTCGGCGTGAACGGCTCGGCTTGGCAGGAGGCGGTGGACGCCATGGGGGACTTCCGCGCCGCGCTCTGCGTCCTCGTCACCGACGCGAACCGCGACCACCCCGCGACGCCCGTGCGAAACCCCGGCGGCCACCTGCGCGCCCTCGCGCGGCGCTACCGCAGCGGCCAGCTCAACCTCGTGGGCAGCCTCATCGGCCTCAGCGAGCGCCGGCGGACCGAGCCGTGACGGCGTTCTCTCCCCTGGCACGGACGGTCGCGCCACCCGGCGCATCGAGGACGGATCGGCCTGAGTTTTCCCCGGGTTCCCGAGCCTGGAGAGCTTTACGAGCTTGACGGATTCCCAATCATCCCCCACATCTGGACGGGAGGACCCGCGGCATGGCGAGCACCAAGGCAGCATCGATCCCTACGCCCGTGCGCTCCGGCGTGCGCCGGTCGACCGCCGCCGGGGGTGGCTCCTCCTCGGGCGTGGTCCTGGCCACGATGATGCGGCCGCTCCTCGAGGGCTACGACGAGGCGGTGACCCGCAGCCGCAAGGCCGGGCGTCCCGTGTCCCTGCGCGTCTCGGTGGACCCGAGCGGCGGCGCCACCGTGGTGTCGGTCGATGAGGTCGAGGCCCCTGCCGTGCCCCCGATCGAGGAGGAAGGCAGTTCCAGCCCGGAGCTCGAAGGGGCCCTCGCCGCCGCCCGCGAGCGCGGCCAGCTCCTCGCGGCCGAGATCCTCTCGGGGCCCGACATGGTGAGCGGGGCCGACCTGGCACGGATGCTGGGCACCACGCGCGTGACGGTGAACGCCAAGCGGCAGGCCGGCCAGCTCCTGGGGCTCGACGGGGCCAAGCGCGGCTTCCGCTTCCCCGTCTGGCAGCTCGACGGCGAGGGCCGGCCCTACCCCGAGATCGTGGGACTCCACGAGCGGCTGGGCGAGCCTTGGGCCGTCTACCGCTTCCTGGTGCGGGCGCACGGGTCGCTGGGCGGACTCACCGGGCGCCAAGCGCTGGAGCGGGGCCGCGGGACGGCCGTGCTGCGCGCCGCCGAGGGCATCGCCGGGGGCGACTTCAGCTGAGCGACCGACGTCCGCCGGCCGGGTTCGAGCGCTCGGCCCTGGACCTTCGCGTTCTCGAGGCGGGCGAGCGCTTCGGCCGCATCACCCTCGACCATCATCCGAGCCCCCTGGGCTTCGGCCTCGGCGAGAGCCGGTTCAGCGACCCGCGGCGTCGCGCCCCGACGGGCAAGTTCGGCGTCCTCTACCTCGGGGCGTCGGTGCGCGTGTGCTTCCTGGAGGCGGTGCTCCGCGACCGGCGCGACGGGGCCGTGGGGGACCTGCCCCTCTCGGTCCGCGAGCTCGACCGTCGCCTCTACGCCGACGTCGAGGTCGCGGGCGCGCTCAGGGTCGTGGACCTCCGAGGCGACGGGCCCGTCCGCATGGGCGTGCCATCCGACGTGGCGCGAGCCGCGCGGCAGACGCTGGCGCGGGCCTGGTCGGTCGCCTTCCACGAGCACCCCGAGGCGCCCGACGGGATCCTCTACCCGTCCCGCCTCAACGGCGAGGCCAACCTTGCCGTCTACGGCCACGCGGTCTCGCGGCTTCGGGTGATCCGCCTGCGTCGGCTGCTCGCCCTGCCGGAGCTCCCGGCCCTCCTGAGCGACCTCCGCGTGGCCCTCGTGGACGACGACCCGATGCCAGACTGATCGGCGCTCCTGAGCCGCCCTAGGCGCAGCCGCGCTTCCCCGGAGCTGGCCGAGGGGCCCCGACGGCCTGAGCGTCACCATCTCCGACTGCCCGTGCTGCGGAGGACTAGGTCGGCGTCGTCCTCACCTTCCGTCAGGGCCAACCACCCCGTCGGGACCTCCCTCAGGGTCCGATGGCTCCTCGTGGGCGTCGCGGATCAGCATGGCCTCGGCCGCCAGGCCGGCGCGCAGCGCCTCCGCGAACCATCGCGGCGAGCGTCCCCGCCCGGACCAGACGTTGGTGGGGTTCGCAGGGTCCCGGTACTTCGGCGGCACCTTGAGGCCCGCCAGCCTGGACGGGATGTGTCGACGCAAGGACTCGAGCGAGACCGAGGAGGTCACCCGTCGCACGGCGTCTAGCCTCGGGGGTGGGCTCCCATCCGGCCCCGCACTCCCGTCGGCCAGCGTCGCAGCCCCATCGACCCTCGTCGAAGGCTCGTCGGGTGATCCGCTCATCCTTCGTCCCCGTTCCCCACAGGACCCCGCCCAGTCCGGTCGCGCGCCCGGACCGGCAGCGGGGATACGGGCGGCAACCTGGGCGGCAGCGCCGAGGGTGTGGATGGCGCGGGCCCCCATGGTGCCCCCGAGGGCGACGGGACCGGCCAAGGCGAGGCGGGCGGCGCCTTCAGGGAGGCCCCGGCCAAGGGCGCCTACTCGGCTGCCCTGGTGGCCGACATGCAGGCCGTGCGCCTCGCGGCCGTGCAGGGCGCGCTCATGGCCCGGCCCGACCTCGTGCTCGACCTCCTGGCCTTCGCCGTCTCGCCCGAGAGCGGCTGGGGCTCGACGCCGCTCGACGTGCGCGTCGAGGCGCAGCCCGTGCGGCCCACGGAGCAGGACGGCTTCACCCCGGACCCGCGCCTGACGGAGGGCTCGGCCTACAGCTACGGCCCCGAGGACCTGCTCGCCGCCTTCGAGGCGTTCCGCGCCAAGGGACCGGAGCACCGTGACGCCGCGCTCGCACAGGCCTTCGCGCGGACGCTGCGCTACGGCGGGGGTGCCAGCGACCGGGCGCGCGCCCTCTTCGAGCGGGTGGAGCGCGAGGCGGGGGCGGAGGTGCGCGCCGTGTGGCGGCCGACGGGGGCGAACTTCCTCGGCCGCGTCCGGAGCGAGGTGCTCGACGCCCTCTTCAAGGACCTCCTCGAGCGCGACGAGACCGACGCGGGTTTCAAGGTCTTCCGCGCCATGAAGAAGGGCGAGAATGTCGCGGCCCTGGAGCGGCTCTTCGCCGATCCCGACCAAGCGGGCGAGTGGCTCACGACGCCCGAGCAGCGCGCGCGCATCGCGGCCTGGGTGCCGCCCTGCGCCTGACCCGTGACGAGGGGGCGGCTGAGCCCGCCGCCTCCCCTGCCCCGCATCGGCCGAGACCGTCCTACACCAACCCGGCGGCACCTATGGCCCGTCAGAGGGTCGGGGAGCCCGCGTGGGCCGGCGTCGAGTTCAGCCCGGCCAGCACGTGGATCATGGGCTCCCCAGGTCTGCGCCCACCCCTGACCTTCCCGTGGTGGGAAGCTGCCTGCCGCCCCTTCGGGGGCGGCCTTTTTGTCAGGCGGGACCGCGCGCCCGATCGGGTGCCACGGCGGGGGCCGGCGACGTTCGGCTTGCGCGTCCGCGAAGCCTACACCCAACCTTGCCGTGTGCGCGACGAGATTATAACCTTGCAAGATCAGGCCGCCTCAGTGGCTCGAGATCGGAGGAGCGACATGCGGACGTTCAGCGAGTTCCAGATCATCGGCCACGTCGGCAAGGTCCGCGCGGTCGGCCCGACCCTGCGCGTCGACATCGCTGCCGAGTACGGCCGCAAGGACGAGGCGGGCGAGTTCCAGGCCAACCCGTACTGGAACGAGGTGACGCTCTTCGGCGAGCGCCTCGTCGCCTGGGCCAAGGGCGCCCTCAAGCCCGGCGACCTCGTGCACGTCCGCGGCACCGTGCGCCAGACGCGCTACGAGAAGGACGGCCAGACCGTCTACGGCGTCACCCTGGCCGCCGAGGACTTCGACCTCCTCGCCGCCAAGGCAGCGGCCGTCGCGGCCTGACGCCGGCTCGCCTCACGGCTCGCCGGGTTCCTCGCCCCTGCCCTCGTCTGTCGCCTCGTCGCCATCGACCGCCCCGAGCGGCAACTCCACGGCCGACAGCGTCGTCTCCTCGCCCGTGTTCCAGCGATGGACCCAGCCCAGGACCTCGCCCGTCCTGGGCTCGATGATCCGGCGGACCGTGGTCCCGAACTTGCGCCTGTCTCTTGCCATGCCGGCCCCCTGCCCTTGCGCGGTGCGGCGGCCTGTCCAGTCCAACCCTTGATGGAGGGAGAGGTTCAGGCGCGCCTGAACCTCTGCCCGAGCGGCGAGCGACGAGAGGATGGGGGGGAAGCGAAATCGACGGGGGTGGTGCGGCCCGCAGGCGAAGCCGAGGACACGGCCCCGTCTATTTCGCTTCGGGGGGAAGGAAGTCGTAACTCCTTCCCCCCTGCCGGTCCTTGGCCCGGCTGTCAGGGAGGCAGGACGAACCCGGCGTTCGGGCTCATTTCCGCTCGGAGATGCGAGCGAGCACCTCGTCGACCGCCGTCCAGAACCTCGGCTCCATCTGCCCGCGGATCAGCCACCAGGCGCCCTTGACGCTGAGCGGGTCGTGGACCCGCGCCAGCGCCTCGAGGGGCTCCGCGTCGACCATGAGCGTGGTGTCGAAGAGGCCAGACGGCCCTCCCGCTCGCGCCACGTCCTCCGGCTCCACGTAGTCGGGCCCGACCGCGTAGCCGGCCGCGGCCTTACGCCAGGCGGCCTGGAGGACGTCGCGCCCGCGCAGCCCCGTCGCGGCGATGCGCGCGGCCTGCTCGACGCTGGGACGGATGCGCACGGAGACCGGAACGCGCCCCCTGGGGGCAGGCGGCGGTGCCGGTGCGACCTGGGCCGAGGGTGCGGCCTTGCGGGCGGTCCGAGCGGCCGACGCGACCGGCGCGGCCCTGACGGCAGGCTCGCTGGCTGGGGCGTCATCGGCCCTCGCGGATGGCGGCTCGGGCACGGGCGGGACGGGTGCCGGCTCCGCGGGCTCCGACCCGACAGGCTCCATTCTGGGCCCCGACGTGGGACGTCGCGGCTCCGCCAGCGGCGGCGGGTTCGCGTCGTCCTTCGCCTCGAAGGTGCCGGCATAGGCGGGGTCGGGCCGCAGGAGGTCCTGGATGCGTCGGATCGCCATGGTCAGGCCGCCAGGATGTCGTTGAGGACGTAGGTGGACTCCACGAGCGCCTCCTGGAAGCGGCGCGCGTGGCTTCGCTGGAGCGGGCTCGCGCTGGCGTTCAGCTGGCGCACGATCTCGCCGAGGAACCCTTGCGAGTCCATCTCCCGGTAGGCGTTGCGATGCTGGACGACGCTGTTGAGGAGCGGGAAGGCCTTCACCGCCTCCTGCAGAAGCGCCGTCTCGAGCTTGGACGGGCGCGCGGGGAACTGCGTCAGCACGACATGATGGGGCGGCAGCTGCGAGGGGTCTGGCACCCGGTCGTGGAGGCGCTTGAACCAGTCCACGGTCTGCGTACCCACCTCGAAGTCGGTGACCGAGGCGACGACGGGGGTGAGCAGGTGGTCGGCGAGCATGGCGATCTGGTCGGTCCAGCTTCCCCCGACGCCAGCCGTGTCGATGACCACGAAGTCGACGTCGCCCGCCTCGTAGGCACCATGGATGAGCGTCTCGAGCTCGCCCGTGTTGTCGGCCGTCCTGAGCGTCGCGGTGGCCGGCGCCATCCCGTTGGCCTTGGCCCGGCCGAACCAGCGCGTCACGTCGCGCTGGGGATCGGTGTCGATGACGAGGACCGACTTGTTGCCGGCCAGGGCCGCGCTGGCAAGCGACTTCACCAGGATCGACTTGCCGGACCCGCCCTTGCGGGCCACGGCCGCCATCACGACCATGCTGTCGTTCGCCATGGGTCCTGCCTCCTTGCCCCGGGAGCCTCGCTCGCTGGCGGAGCGTTCGGCCGTCGGGCGTGAGGCTAGCCGACACCTGCTTCAAGGTCACGGGTCATCGCCGAAGGCTTCGCGGCTCGTGGGGCGCTGTGACGGCTGATCCACAGGCGCTGGCAGCTTGCGGCTACGCGCTGCAGCCTTCAAGGCGACGGCTGACGGGGTCACGCCACACGTCACATGCTGCGCGACTCAGGTCTGAGGCTTCAAGGTAAATGCCGTCGGGGATAGGGTCATCGGGCAGTGCTGCAAGGTACGCGCTAAGTGCCGCGTGCTGAGTGGTTCGAGCGCTTCGACAAACGGGAGCGGGTTCAAGGTCAGCCCTGAAGTGGAGTTGGAGTTGGAGTTGGAGTTGCCCCGTTTTCGTGGACGGTTCTGGGGCTT
>ERZ1066123.2178-NODE-2178-length-10451-cov-6.475568_pt1 | contig 10451 bp, 6 predicted proteins | sample MGYA00382770_ERZ1066123 | MGnify/ENA primary metagenome ERZ1066123 (study PRJEB33369, sample SAMEA5778353) | biofilm metagenome | biome: Industrial cooling water; feature: Water cooling tower basin; material: Biofilm | place: United Arab Emirates | collected...
ACCCGTCCCTTCGACCGAGGTGCCGAACGTGAGACTCGACCGACCCCGCGGCGCGTTCACGCTGATCGAACTGCTGGTCGTCATCGCGATCATCGCGGTGCTGATCGGGCTGCTGATCCCGGCAGTTCAGAAGGTCCGCGAGGCGGCCGCCCGGATGAGTTCGCAGAACAACCTCAAGCAGATCGGGCTCGCCGTCCACGGCTACCACGCGGCCCAGTCGACCCTGCCGTCGATCGGGTACGCGGTCCACGGGCCGTCGAACGGCTCCCAGGTGAACGTGACCGACGAGGACCTCGGCGACACCTACCAGCTCTACAGCGCCTTCATCGAAATCCTGCCGTACCTGGAACAGGACGCGCTGGCGAAGAACTACGCCCAGAACAAGCCGTACAACGACGCGACCGACAACGGCGGCGGGATGTCCAACGCGGACGTGACCAAGCTGCCGGTGAAGACCTACCTCAGCCCGGCGATGCCGCTGCCGCCCGCGGACCCGGGGCTGTACTCCGCGCCGTTCTCCAGCTACGCCTTCTGCCGGGGGAACTTCCGCGCGGTCGGCGACACGGCGACCTGGACGGCGACCGTCCCCGACTTCTCCCCGCACGGCGCGACGGACGACGCGAGCCGGCGGGCCAAGTGGGCCACACTGAAGGCGTCGTTCACGCCCGACGACGGCATGATGGTGTCGGCCCACTGCGGGAAGCTGCGTATGACCGACGTGACGAAGGGGTTGTCGCACACGCTTCTGGCCGGCGAAATGTACTACACCTTGACCGGGTGGATGAGCGGCACCCCGGCGCGGCCCAAGCTCGGCAGCACGAGCTGGGTGCTCGGGCACCCCGGCTTCAGCCACGCCACCACGAACATGCCGATGAACACGCACGCGTACTTCGCCCGCAGTGCGGACGCGGCCAACTGGTTCAACACGAGCGGCTACTTCGCGTTCCGCAGCACGTTCGCGGGCGGGTGCAACTTCGCCTTCGGGGACGGCAGCGCGAAGTTCGTCCGCGAGACGATCCCGCTTTCGGGCTACCGGGTCCTCGGCAGCCGGAACAGCAGCGAAATCCCGCCCAGCGACTACTGACCCGTCACCGCCCCACCCGGGCGAAGAACGTCATCTGCGCCTTCGGGGACTGCCCGACCTTGCAGAGCTGGTCGAACTTGAACGCGCGGATGACGCCCGCCACGAGTTCCGCGTCGTCCTTCCCGGCGGCCGGCAGGACCGTTCGCCCGGTCGCGTCGCAGACGGCCCACACGCCGGGGACCGTCTCCCGCGCCCGCACGTCGGCCGGCTCGAACCGCATCCCCTGCACGTCGAACGGCACCTTCTTCGGCGGCTGGCCGTTGACCAGGAAGAACGTCACGCCGGGGCTCCCCACCCGGCAGAACTGCGTGAACCGGCCGTCCTTCACCACCCGCAGCGCGTCGCGGGCCGTCAGTTCGCTGTACCCGAACCGGCCGAGCACGTCCGGCCCGTGGAGCAGCACCCACTCGTTCTGGACCTTCTTGACCTCCAGTTTCAGCGGGTCGATCGCGACCTGCTCGCCGACGTACCCGACGCCCGGCACGTCCACGCCGGTGCGGGTGAGCGACTGCTCCTGGGCCGCCCGGATCAGGGCCGCGTTCGGGGTTTCCTTCTCGACGTGGCCGGGAATTTCCGGCGCGGAGTAGAAGTACGCCGCGCTCGGGGTCGGCACCCCGACGAGCCCGAGCCGGTTGAACCCGTACCGCCGCACGACCGCGACCGCCTGTTCGGCGTCCGCCTTCGCGGAGCCGAAGTTGAGCAGGATGTTCGCGTCGTCCCGGAGAACCCACGCGCCGCGGACCGATTCCGCCCGCACGGTCTTGCGGTCGATCGGCTGCGCGTTCCTCGCGTTGGCGTGCATCTTCGGCGGCTCGCCGGAGGTCAGGCCGTACTCGACGACCGTCCGCGGGGAGCCGATCCGCCCCCACTCGGTCGGCCGCATCGACCGCATCGCGCGGAGCATCTCCCCCGCGTCGCGGTCGGCCGGGCCGAAGTCCCGGAGCAGGGTCCGGCCGGCCCACAGTTCCCACGCCCCGGTCGCCCGGCGGACCGTCAGCGTCGCGGCGTCGATCGCGAGCAGGTTCTCCGGGTGCGGCAACTTCACGCTCGGGTCCACCCGCGGGACAGGGGACTCCGTCTCGCTCGGCCCCTGGAGCGGCTGCGGCTGGACGAGGTCGCGCGGCTGGGCCAGCGGCGACGGGCCGAGCGGCGGGGACATCCCCGGCCCGATCGGCAGGAACCGCGGCTCGCCGGGGGCGGGGACGCGGGAATCCGGGGTGCGGGGCGGGAAGAACGGGGCTCGCGGGGTTTGCGGGGGCGGGGCCGACGGAAGCCCCGCCGGTTGCGAGCCCGTCGACGGCGGCGAGAGCGGGTACGCGGGCTGCGGCGGCTGGGCCGGTTGCGGGCCGAACTGCGCCGGGGCAACGTCCGTCGCCAGGGCAAGCCCGAGGGCCGAGGCGAGTGCTCGCGTCCGCATGAAATCCCCCTTCGCCGAGTGCCGGTCCTCGCAGACATCGGCTTCGGGGGGCTCGGAATCAAGCCCAAAACTCGGCCCGGCGGCCGTCAGTAGTCCGTCATCTTGAACTCGTACCCGGCCAGCCCCAGCACCCCGGCCGCGAACGCCAGCGACGCGGCGATCGACAGTTCCGGCTGGAACTTCCCCGCGTCCTGCACCTTCTGCAGCTCCGGGACTTTCCCCGCGAAGCCCTCCGCCCGGATCGCGTCGAAGAACACCGCGCTCATGTCCAGCGGCTTCGGCAGCACCCAGTACCCCACGTCGAGGAGCATCAACGCCCCCGGGCCGTAGGCGTCCATCGGGTTCGCGATGGCCTTGTGGTGCGCGAAGTTCATCGCCCAGCACACGATCCAGAACAGCAAGGTGCCGAACGCGCAGACGACGCCGTTGCGGGTCCAGACGGCCAGGAACGCGGACACGGCGTAGAAGATCGCGAAGTTCAGCACCAGCAGCGGCACCGCCAGCCAGTACGCCCCGGACCAGACGCCGGTGCTCGTCCCGAGGCCGACCCACGTCGCGCCGATGAACGCGAACGCGACGATGCCGACGAACAGCACGACGCCGACGTACTTGCCCCAGAGGATCGCCCACCGCGGGGCCGGCTTCGCGAGCAGCACGGTGGCGGCGTGCGGTTCGAGGAACCCCGGCAGGAACCCGGCCGTCCACAGCAGCGCGAGCAGAATCCCGGCCGCCTCGCCGACGAGCGTCGCCAGCCAGACTTGCAGATGCCGGACGGCGTCCTCCCGGTTCCGGCCGAGCTTCGTCGTCAGCGTGCCCCACCCGAACGAGACATCCCCGGAGATGACGCGGACGCCGTCCTTCCTGGCGCGGTCCAGCCCCTCGACGAGCGCCATGTCGCGGATTTCCGGCGTCAGCTTCTTGTCGTCAACCTGGAGCGCCGCGAAGTCCGCCTCGTCATCGCGAAGCGTCTCGATTCCGAGTTGAAGCAACAGCGTGTCGCTCAGCCCCGCGTTCTTGGTCTCGTCCAGCTTTCGCATCCCGAGCAGGAAGGCGTCCTTGCGGGCGTCCACCGGCAGGAGCGTGATGTCGAGGGGGACGGTCGTCACCTTCTTCTGCTCGACGAGCGTCTCCAGCCCGAGCAGCAGCGCGTACCGGTTGCGAGACTTCCACTCCGAGGACTGCGCTTCCTTCCGGCCCGCTTCGATGGCCTTCGCCCGTTGCTTCAGCGTGAGGGCGTCGGTGTCGTAAGGCACGCCGCCGATCACTTCTTTCCGGCCGAGCACCTCCAGCCCCAGCCGCCGCACGTCCTCCGGCTTCAGGGCGGCCCGGACCTCTTCCTCCGTCATGAACCGCTGCTCGTCGCCGCTCACCTGGACGCTGAAGCAGACGAGCGCGCACACCACCGTGACGGCCGACGTCACCCACAGCAGCCGGCTCGCGACGGCCTGGCGGAACGTGTCCCACACCATCCAGCGGACCGTCCGAATCGCGGCGGGAAGGTTCATCACTCGGCCCCCTTCTGGTACACGTCGCGGAGCCCCGCTTCGAGCGACCGCGGCTTCTTCGACTTCGGGTCGCTCAGCAACTCCGCGACCTTCCCACGGTACGCCACCTTCCCCTGGACGACCACCGCGAGGGCGTCGCACAGCTCCTCGACTTCCGCCAGGGCGTGGGTGACGAGCAGCACCGTCTTCCCCGCCGTGCGGAACTCGCGGACCACGTCCCGCAGGAGCTGCTTGCCGAACAGGTCCAGCCCCTCGGTCGGCTCGTCGAGGACGAGCAGGTCCGGGTCGTTGACGAGGGCCTGCGCGAGCCCGAGCCGCTGGGTCATGCCCTTGCTGAAGCCGACGATCGGCTCGCGGGTGCGGTCCGCGAGGCCGACGCGGTCGAGGAGTTTCGGGACGCGCTCGTTCAGGGTCGCCGCGTCGATGCCGCCGACGCCGCCGTAGAACCGCAGCAGGTCGGGGGCGGACAGGTACCGCGGGAAGGCGTGGTTCTCGTGCATGTACCCGACGCGGCCGAGGGTGGACCGGTCCTTCAGCGGTTCGCCGAGGCGGGTGACGGCCCCCGCCGTCGGCCGGGTCAGGCCGAGCAGCATCTTCACGAGCGTCGTCTTCCCGGCGCGGTTCGGGCCGAGCAGGCCGAACACGCTGCCGCGGGGGATGTCGAGGGTGATGCCGCGGACGGCCTCGACCCGCGTGCGGCCGAACAGGCCGGTGGGGTAGACTTTTCGGACGTCGGCGAACGCGGCCGCGGCGGTCATGGGAGGGCTCCGGGTTCGGGACAGCATAGGAACGAAAACGCCCGCCGGGGATCGGCGGGCGTTTTCGCCGCGACCGCGACGACTACTCGATGAGCGTGACCTGCACCCCGGACTGGAAGATCCGCTCCAGGCAGGTCCGCAGCTTCTCGATCCGCCCCGCCGGGTTCGACGCACTGACCGGGGTCGTCGGGTCGGGGCGCTGGTACGGGCCGACGATGATCTGGTCGCTCGGCAAGAGCACCGCCGGCGGGCTCCACGCCGTCTGGGTCAGGTCCGCCTCGTTCGTCGGCCGACCCGAGGTGTTCCCCAGTTGCTGGACCCGGAGGAGGAACCGGTGGGCCGTCTGGCCGGAGCCGCTCATGCCGCTGTGGGACGGCCAGCCGTCGAAGATCGCGCCGAACCCGATGGAGTAGACCCGGGCCGGGGAGTTCGGCAGCGAGAACCCGGGGGGGGTTCCTGTACTGCTGGCCACGATCCGCTTGACGACCGCGATGGCCAGCCCCCCCTGGGACGGGACGCTGCCGTCGACCGTCCAGGTTTCGGTGGTCCCGGACGACTGGTAAAAGGTGTTCGTCGAGTTGCCGGTCAGGGTCGACAGCGACCAGGTCGCGTTCTGGTTCGGCTCGCCGTCGGTTTCGAACACGACGATCTTGCTCGCGCCGCGGCGGCCGCGGTAGGCGGGGGTGGCCGTCGGGTTGCCGTAGGCGAGCACCGAAACCCCGTCCGACGTCCGGTTGATCGGCAGGGAGCCCGTTCCGACGGACGAGAGCATGTTGTAGGCGACGGCCATCCCGGTGACCGGGTCCGTCCCGCCCTGGGCGACGGGCAGCGACTGAACCTTCGCCGAGTTGGTTCCGAACGAAGAGGTGAACACCCGGTCTTCCACCGGGCTCGTCGGAGTCGCCTTCAAGGTGGCCACCGTCTGCCGGCGGAAGAACAGGCTGTTCTTCAGGGTGAACCAGTCCTGCCCCATCGGGGCCATCGGGATGTCGTAGTCGCTGTTGCTGTAGTTGCGGGTCGCGTACCCCGTAATCCCGCAGAAGTCGTTCGGGTGGTTGTTCCGGATGTCGTCGAGCACGGAGTTGATGCTCGCCCCGAGTTGCCACCGGGCCCCTTCCCGCAGGCCGGGGGAGACCAGCCCGGACTGCCCGGTCGTGCTGATGTTCAGCATCGTGGTCAAGGTGTACGGCCCGAACCAGAAGTGCGTCCGCGGACGGTTGACGTTCGCGTTGTACTGCATGTACGGCGGCGGGTTCGTCGGCCGCGGGCCGGCGGCACCGTCCGGGTCCCAGCCGGACGGGATCGTCGCGGACACGTTCAACGCGCCGTACGACTCCATGTTCTCGACGCCGCTGAGCGAGGTCCGGCTCGCAAAGCTGCCGTTCACCGGGGCCTGAGTCGCGTCGAACTGCCGGAGGCCGAGCACGAAGTGGATGTAGTTCCGCAGGTACGTCTTGTCCTCGGCGACGCCGGCGGACGAGACGTAGAGGTTGTCCGGCATCGTGGAGTAATAGAGAATTCGGCCCGACCGGAGGTTCGTGGGGAGGACCTGGGGAAGCAGCGGGCTTTTCAGCCAGGCGATGATCGCCCGATAATTCGGGCGGAAGTAGCCGGGCGTGTTCTGCCGCTCCGGGTCCGTGTCGACGTTCGTGAAGGCCGTCGTCCCGAGCTGGAGCGGTTCGTTCAACACGGCCCCGACCGCGGCGTTGAACAAGATCCGGTTCACGTTGTCGGTGGGTTGGAACAGCACGTCGGTGGTGTCGGTCGAGTCCCCGCGGACGAAGAACCGCTTCCGCCAGTCGCAGATCCAGTTCCCGTTCACGTCCTTACGCGGGTCCGTGGTGCTGGGCAAATGTGGAACAATTGGACCAGTCGCATCGCCTGGGTTGCCCCACCGCGGGTCGGGCGGCCAGATGAAGAACGTCCGGCCCCAGTAGCCCGGCCCCATGGAGTAGCCCTTGAACCGGGCGGCGTCGGCGACCACCGGGACGGTTTTCGGCGTCCCGCCGGCCGCAATGAAGGTGTCGACTTCGAGGTCGTACCCGTAGTTCTCCCAGATCGCGTCGCGGTAGTTGTGAATGCTGTCGCCGCCGTCGGTCCGCTCGGGGCCGGTCGTCGGGTGGAATTTGGCGGCGGAGTCGCCGTAGTACGAACCCGCCGGGTAGTTGAAGTCCGTGCCGGCCCGCACGTCGCGGGAGTTCGTGCCGTCGTAGAGCGTTCCGAGGAACTCGACCAGCGTCTTCGCGGCCTTGTCGGTCCAGACGCCGCCGCTGATGGTCGTCCAGGTCGCGTTCTGACCCGTGCCGGTGATCCCGGTGGGGTAGCTGGCAACCGCGACCGTCGTGTCCGGCCCCCGGACGCCGTTCAACCGCGGCCACTTGTCGCCGAGGTAGGCCGGAAAGCCGGCCGCGTCCGACTGGTCCTCGTAGCTGGGCGGGGCGGGCAGTGCCTTGGTCAGGTTCGGAACGGCCTGCGTCGGGGGGTAGTTGGTCCAGTTGTACAGCGTCGGGGTCGGGGGTGTGACCGTCGTGTTGGCCCGCGTGCCGATGGGCGGGTTCGAGGACGGCTTGCCCGTCCCGGGCGTCGCCCACCACTGGAACGGGTAGTCGACGGTGGTGTTGATCGTGACCGCCGCCGGGTCGCCGGGGGCGGTCAACCAGTCGGCGACGATCGGGGGACCGGCCTGGGTCTCGGCCGTGTAGTTCGAGGGCTGATACCGGTTGCCCGCCCCGCCGTCGGTCCGCCGCATCGGGTTGGTCCGGTCGACCGGGTTGGTGTCGTTCCAGCTGGTGCCGGTGGTGCTGTAGTAGGTGTAGCGGGCGTAGTGGCCGAACTTCGGGTACTGCGGGTCCGGGTTGTTCATGCACCGCTGGCCGTCGTCGGTCGCGAAGTACGGGCACGAGTCGAACCCCATCGACCCGGTGTAGTCGAGGACGATGGCGATGTCCCGCGGGCGGTGGACGGCGATGGCGTCGGCCCCGTTCGTGAGGTTCCCGTAATTGAAGATCCCGCCGAACCCCCCGCCGCCGAACTTCGCGAAGAACGTGGTTTGGTTGACGGTGATCGACGACCGGACGGCCGTCCAGACGGTGCCGGCGGGGGCGGGGCCGGCCGTGCCGGTGAACGACGTCGGGGCCGCGATAAACCGGTTGGCGGTCGAGTCGTAGTTGTACTGGCCGACCGTGACCGTCCGCTCCGCCGACGCGAAGTTCTGCTGGAGGTAGGAGTTGCTGCCGATCGCGGTCTGGGCCCCGGCCTGGGCGTTCGCGAAGTTGTTGTTGGCGGCCCCGGTCTTGTTGTTCAGGAGCCGGGCCCCGGTCAGGGCGGCGGCGTCGGCGGCCTGCTGGCACTGGGTGCGGACGACGGCGAGCATGCCGAGGTCGATCGCGAGGCTGATGAACGCGAAGAGGCCGACGGTGCAGATGGCCAGGATCGGGATGAACGTCCCGCGGCGGCGGGTCGGGTTCGAGGCACGCGCCTTCATGAGAATCACCCCACGGGAAAGGGGACAGTCGGACGATGTGGTCGGCCGGGCCGCACGCTGCGGCCCGGGGTGCCCCCGCGGCGGAACGGGGGCGGCGGACTCAGCCTTCGCTGCCCATCAGGGCCACGATCCGCACCGGCACGGACGAGTTCAGGCCGAGCAGGTTCGGCGTCGCGGGGATGTAGTCACCGCTGATCTGGACCGCGATCCGCTCGGTGAACGCGGCGGAGTTCCAGTGGGTCGTGCGGGTCACCGCCGCGTAGCTCGGCGGGGTCGGGGCGACGTACCCGGGCTTGGGGTTGATGACCGGCGGGTCGCTGAACATCCCGGACGGGTCGCACGGGTAGACGCTGATCGCGAGGTTCTGGATCTGGTTGCTCGCACCGGGCATCCGGCGGCTGGTGTACGCCACGATGCTCTCGTAGGTCCGCGCCCCGATCGTCGTCGGCACGGTGTCGAAGTCGGTCGGCTTGTCCACGTTCACGGAGGCATAGCGCGCCCCGTCGCGGGCCGCGTTGGTGGCCACGTGGAGCATCATCAGGTAGCGGGAGTACTCGAAGATCCCGAACAGGAACATGAAGAAGACCGTGAGGCAGAGGGCCGCCTCGACGGCGGCCACGCCCGAGCGGCGGGCGCGGCGGGGTGAGCGGGTCTGACCGGCGAGCATGACGGGGACTCCCTCGGGAACCGGCGGTCCGGGTTGGTGTTCGTTACAGGTTCGGCACGACCGACGGGATGTTGGTGTCGATCCGGAACGTCTCGTCGACCATCATCCGCCACTCCACGTTAAAGCCCACGGTGCTCGGGTTGACGATGCCCAGGTTGATCCAGCGGACCTTGCTGAACGGCACGGAGGTGGTCAGCCGGAACCGCTGGTCCTTGACCCCCCTGAACGGCTGGGCCGTGCTGGAGTTCGGGTCGGCGGGGGCGACCGGGGGCACCTGGTCGCCGCTTTCGGCGACCGACACCGTCGCACCCGTGCCCGGCCCTTGGGGGGCGGCGACGGTGGCCCCGTTCTCGTCGGTGGTGTTCGGCTGGTCGAGCCATTCGAACCGAACCGTCAGATCGTCCCAGTCGACGGTCGAGAGGCCGGCCCCGTGCAGGGACTGGTGGATCGTCGCTTTGACGTTCGGCAACCGGGCGGTCGCGGCGGAATTCTCGGTCGGCTTGTACGCGACCACGATCTTCGTGTACGCCCCGGTCGAGCCGATGGTCAGCCCCTGGGCGGCGAGGCGGGCCCCCTCCCGGGTCGCGTTGACCACCACCTGCTGAACGTGGACGAGCCGGCCGACCTCCCAGACGCCCAGCAACAGCGGGACGAGGACCAAATTCATCACGACGGCCATCTCGACGGCGGCCGCCCCGGACCGGTGGGCGGGTCGCCGGATTGGGGATGATCCTGCGAGCATGGGTCACCTTCCTCAGTTCGCGGCCGCGAGTCGGTCGGGTCGGTTCCACGGGACGGGCGGAATATCAGTCTACACCCTAGAATAAAAATGCGGCGCGGGAAACTTCGTCGACGGGAAATTCCGACTTCCCCCTCTCCCGCGAATCCGGGCGGATTTGTGTAGTACGATCCGGTTGCGTCCGTAAACTGAGTGCATCTCCGCAGACACTCGCTCCTCCTCTCCCGCCTGCACCGGCTCGGTGTCCGTGAGGTCTCGCTCTCTATGGGCAGGCCCGTCAATTTGCGCGATCTCGTCGACGTCATCCGCCGCAGCCGGCTGATCGACGACCGGAAACTCGCCGACGTCCTCCGGGACGTGCGCTCCGCGGACCCGGACGCCCCCTCCGCGGAGAGCCTGCTGCACCGCCTGACGGCGGACGGATTGCTCACGCGGTTCCAGGCCGACCAGCTCGGGGCCGGCCGGTGGAAGGGGTTCACCGTCGGCAGCTACAAACTTCTCGACAAACTCGGGGCCGGCGGGATGGGCCGGGTCTTCCTGGCCGAACACAGCGTCCTCGGCAAGCGGGTGGCGATCAAGGTTTTGGAAGGGAAACTGGCGGCCGATCCGATCGCCCGCCAGCGGTTCACCCTGGAGGCGCGGGCGGCGGCGGCCCTCGACCACCCGAACATCGTCCACGTCATCGACCTCGAAGCGGACGCCGACCCGCCGTACATCGTGATGGACTACGTCGAAGGGGTCACCTTCCAGGCGGCCGTCCAGAAGTGCGGGCCGATGAACCCCGGCACGGCCGCCTA
>ERZ1066123.2180-NODE-2180-length-10440-cov-9.664420_pt1 | contig 10440 bp, 6 predicted proteins | sample MGYA00382770_ERZ1066123 | MGnify/ENA primary metagenome ERZ1066123 (study PRJEB33369, sample SAMEA5778353) | biofilm metagenome | biome: Industrial cooling water; feature: Water cooling tower basin; material: Biofilm | place: United Arab Emirates | collected...
GCTGTACTCCATCGGCAAGGACAGCACGGTGCTGCTGCACCTGCTGAAGAAGGCCTTCTACCCCGGACGCCCGCCGATCCCCCTGCTGCACATCGACAGCACCTTCGAGTTCCGCCAGACCTACGCCTTCCGCGACCAGGTGCCCGAGCGCCTCGACGTGGAGCTGCGCGTGCACATCAACGAGGAGGGACTGAAGGCCGGCATCAACCCCTTCATCCACGGCGCCGCCGTGCACACCGACGTGATGCGCACGCAGGGCCTCCGCCAGGCGCTGGCTCGCGGCGGCTACGACTGCGCCATCGGCGGTGCGCGCCGCGACGAGGAGAAGTCGCGTGCCAAGGAGCGCGTCTTCAGCTTCCGCGACACGCACCAGCGCTGGGACCCGAAGGCGCAGCGCCCGGAGTTCTGGGACCTCTACAACGGCCGCATCCACAAGGGCGAGAGCGTTCGCGCCTTCCCGATCTCGAACTGGACCGAACTGGATGTGTGGCTCTACATCCTGCGCGAGGGCATCGAGCTGCCGCCGCTCTATTTCGCCGAAACACGGCCGGTGGTCGAGCGCGACGGCACGCTGATCATGGTCGACGACGAACGTCTGCCGCTGCGACCGGGCGAGCGGCCGGCGGAAAGAAAGGTGCGCTTCCGCACGCTGGGCTGCTACCCGCTCACCGGCGGCATCGAGTCGAACAGCTCGATGGAGCTGAAGAAACTCGAGGGCTACTTCTGATGGACGGCACGCCTGCCTATCGCCTGCCCGACGACGACGGCCTGCCCGGTCGCCGCCCCGTCGCGCGCCGCGCGCTGGCCGACCACGAGGCCCTGCCGCAGCTGCGCTTCATCACCTGCGGCAGCGTCGACGACGGCAAGAGCACGCTGATCGGCCGCCTGCTGCACGACAGCGGCAGCCTCGCGGACGACCAGCTCGCCACCCTCGCCAAGGACAGCGCGCGTGTCGGCACCCAGGGCGGTGCCCTCGATTTCGCCCTGCTCGTCGACGGTCTCGAGGCGGAGCGCGAGCAGGGCATCACCATCGACGTCGCCTACCGCTACTTCTCCAGCCCGAGGCGGCGCTTCGTCGTCGCCGACTGCCCCGGCCACGAGCAGTACACCCGCAACATGGCCACCGGCGCGTCCACCGCCGATGCGGCCGTCGTGCTGGTGGACGCGCGCAAGGGCGTGCTGCCGCAGACGCGCCGGCACAGCCGCATCGTCCGCCTGCTCGGGATCACCCGCGTGGTGCTGGCGGTGAACAAGATGGACCTGGTCGACTGGGGCGAGGCGCGCTTCGAGGCCATCGTGGCCGACTACCGCGCGCTGGCGTCGGCGCTGGGTTTCGCCGAGGTGCAGGCCATCCCGCTCTCGGCCCTGCACGGCGACAACGTGCTGGTGCGTTCGGCCCGCACGCCGTGGTTCCACGGCACGCCGCTGCTGCCGGCGCTGGAGGCGCTGCCCGCGCGCAGCCCGTCGAACGAGGGAGGGTTCGTGCTGCCGGTGCAGTGGGTGAACCGCCCGCACCAGGATTTCCGCGGCTTCGTCGGCACGCCGGTGCGCGGGCGACTGCGCGTCGGCGATGCGGTGCAGGTGCTGCCGGCCGGCACCCGGGCGACGATTGCCCGCGTCATCGGGCCCGGGCGTGAACTGGAGGACGCGCAGGCCGGGCAGCCGGTGACCCTGGTGTTCCACGAGGAGGTCGACGTCTCGCGCGGCGATGTGATCGTCGGCCTCGACCACGCCCCGTCCGCGGTGGATCGCCTGCGCGCCGACCTCGTGTGGCTCGACGCCGCGCCGCTGCGGCCCGGCCAGCGCTACGCGCTGCGCGTGGGCCCGAAGCAGGCCATCGCCACGGTCGCGGCCATCGAGCACCTGCGCAACATCCACGACGGCGGCACGCACGGCGCCGATGCGCTCGCGTTGAACGCCATCGGCCGCGTCGAACTCAGCCTCGACCAGCCGGTGCCGCTGGCGCCCTTCGCCGACGGCGACGCGCTGGGGCGCTTCATCCTCGTGGACCGTGCGACCAACGCCACGGCCGGCGCCGGCCTCGTGGTCGAGCCCATCGCCCGCGGCAGCGAGCGCGCCTACGCGCAGGCCTTCAGCGTCGGCCCGGCGGAGCGCGCCTCGGCCAAGCAGCAGCAGGCCCGCTGCGTGTGGCTCACCGGGCTCTCGGGCGCGGGAAAGAGCATCCTCGCCGACGCGCTGGAGCGCCGCCTGCACGCCGAGGGCCGGCACACCATGCTGCTCGACGGCGACAACGTCCGCGGCGGCCTGTCGAAGGACCTCGGCTTCGCGCCTGAAGATCGCCGCGAGCACGTCCGACGCTTGGGTGAAGTGGCCAAGCTGATGGTCGACGCCGGCCTGGTGGTGATCGTCAGCGCCATCTCGCCCTACCGCGCCGACCGCGAGGCGGTGCGGTCGCGCTTCGCGCCCGGCGAGTTCGTCGAAGTCTTCGTCGATGCCTCCCCCGAGACCTGCGCGGCGCGCGACCCGAAAGGCCTGTATGCGAAGGCGAAAGCGGGCGGATTGAGCCACGCCATCGGGATTGGGGGGGATTATGAAGCGCCTTTCAAGCCGGAAGTGCATGTGCATACCGACCGACTGCGCGTCGAGGAAGCCACAACTCAAGTGTTTCTTCAGCTGAGAAACTGTCTATGGCCAGCTACCAATACGGCAGCTGGGCAAAACTCCTGATCTGGTGGTGAGGCTCTTGCCTTGCCGCCAGTTGGCTTCATGAGAGGGAAAGGGAGCGCCAATGATGACTAAAGAGCTCGCTAGCCTTAAGTGAGTTGTGAACTTGCCATCCACGGATGTCTGAGCTTTCGCGGTTGAATAGTTGTTTTTTCAGAACTGCAATGTCGCTGTCGGAGATTCCCCAAGCTGTGGCGAAAACTGAGCAGCTATGTCCTGTTTGTCGGCTTCGCTCTCTGGCGTAGAGAACGTCGAGATTGAGGTTGTGAAATGCGAAGCCGATAAAGACCTTTATCTCAGCTTCGGCGACGCAGCGCCTGATCCGACCAACGGTAGTCGTGTCGTCCTCGGTTCCCTCGGTGAATGTTCGAATTCTCGTTTCTGAGAGTGCGATCTGGTCCGGGTTCATCGATGCACCGAAAGCGATGCCTTTTCGTTCGTCCTGCCAGGGGAGTGGAGCGACTGTGCCGTATGGATGGATGATCTCAAGGTTGGAGATCGCTGCCGCAGCGTCTTCAATAGAGACGATGTAGTACCTCGCGATCGCGTGAACCAGATAGTGCTCAACGCATCTGTCATAGTTAAAGACAATCAACGAAATGCGCCTGAGTCTCTCAGGCAGCTCTGAAAAGTCGCAGCCCTCAGAAAGAATCTGGAAAAACGGATGAAGCCAGCCTTTAGTTTTCCCCAGAAGAAAATGGTCGTCCTCCGAGTAGAGCAGGCTGCCTTTCTCAGATTCGAGAATTGATTGGCTGATCGCAAGCTTTGCAAGTCGAGTTATGTCCGCACTTGCTCGGTGTGTGTGGATCAAGTTGTCGATCGAAATTGCCAACGGAAGTGCTCGCCTGATCACTTCCGCCGCCTTAAGCAATTCACTCGGTCTCGAGTCGGACTGAATGATCGTGCGGATCGCGGGATTTCCCCCCGTCAGCTTCCGCCAATCATCAACCGAGAAGTCCAAATGACTTGAGATTCGGTCCTTGAGCACAAGCCCGGTAGGGAGTCCGTACTCGTGACTGGCGCCGGCGCCCACCACCATCAGTGTTCTTCGCTCCATCATTCTTTGGTCGCTTCGTCGCCCAGTCCCGTCACTATCCCTCGCCGGAAAACGCATCCCGAGTGATGTTCTCCGGCGTGCCCTCGGTGCACACCACTTCATCTTCAATCCGGATGCCGCCGTACGGCGTCAGCGCCTCGACCTGGTCCCAGTCCACCGCCTTCGCGTGCGGGCCGGCCTTCAGCTTGGCCAGCAGGGTCGGGATGAAGTACAGGCCGGGCTCGATGGTGACGACCATGCCCGGGCCGAGCGCGCGCGTGGTGCGCAGGTAGGGGTGGCCCTGCGGGCGCGGGATCTCGTTGCCGTCCGCGTCGTGTCGGCCGGCGACGTCGTGCACCTGCAGGCCGATCGGATGGCCGAGGCCGTGCGGGAAGAACACGCTGGTCACGCCTTCGCTGACCATCGCGCCCGGGTCCATGTCGACGATGCCGGCGTTGCGCAGTACGCTGCCGAGGCGCAGGTGGCATTCGAGGTGCAGGTCGCGGTAATCGGCGCCGTTGCGCACCATGCCGCACAGCGCCTGCTGCTCGTCGTCGACGGCGGCGATGAGGTCGGCGAAGGCGCCCTCGTGCGCGGCGTAGGTGCGGGTGATGTCGGAGGCGTAGCCATCGACCTCCGCGCCCGCATCGATGAGGAAACTCAGCGGCTTTGCCGGACGCTCCGGCGACTGGTACTGGTAGTGCAGCACCGCGGCGTGGGCGTTGAGGCCGATGATGTTGGTGTACGGCAGGTCGAGGTCGCCATGGCCGGTGGCCTCGAGGTAGGCGCGGTGGATTTCCAGCTCCGACGCGCCGGCGCGGAAGGCGTTCTCGGCGGCGCGATGGCCCTTCACCGCTCGCCGCTGCGCGCGGCGCATGCGGTCGAGCTCGTAGGCCGTCTTGTAGCCGCGCTGGTAGTGCAGTTCGTCAAGCAGCACCTTCGGGTTGTTGGGCACCACGCCCTCGAGCGCGGCATCGGCCTCGCCAACGATGGCCACGCGGCCCGTGGGCAGATGGGCGGCGGCGTCGTTCGGTTCGCGGAGGATGCGGATGTCGAAGTGTTCGACCCAGAAGCCTTCCGGCGGCGACGGCGGCACATGCCAGTAGTCGTCGGGCTGGTAGTAGGCGAGCACCGGCTTCTTGCCCGGCGTGTAGGCGATCCAGCTGTGCGGGTGATGCTGCAGCGGCACCCAGTGCTTGAAGTGCGGGTTGGGCTTGAACGGATAGGGGCGGTCGTCGAGGAACTGGACCTTCTCGACGCCCGACGCGATCACGAGGTGGTCGAAGCCCGCCTTGGCCAGCGCGGCGTCGCTGCGCTGCTTCAGGGTGGCGAGGTGCTCGGTGTACAGGCTGGACATGGCGGTCTTCGACGGGCGGATCCGAAGCGCCGATTGTGCCGCAGGCCCCGTCAAGGCGTGCCGCAGCCCTCGCCGGCGTCGATCCGCCCGCCTTCCGGCACCTCGTGCTGCCACTTGAAGCGCCGGGCCATGCCCGCGGTGATCCACGCGCGGCCGTCGGCATCAATGAGCAGCGCGCAGCCCAGGTCCAGGCCTCGCACGATCCTTTCGAACGCGCCCGGCCCGCCGACCAGAAGCGCGGTGGCCGCCGCGTCCGCGCGCACCGGGTCGCCGTGCAAGACGGCGCTGAGCCGCGCGTCCGTCACCGGTCGGCCGGTGCGTGGGTCCAGCACATGGGGCCAGCGCTCGCCGGTCGCGGCCTCGCGGTACTTCGCGTAGCGGCCCGAGCTCATGAAGGCCTCGCCGTCGCGCAGCTCGACGCCGCCGAGCACGCCGCCCTCGCCATCGTCGAGGCCGACCCGCCACGGCGTGCCGCCGTTGTCGCCCATGGCCAGCACGTCGCCGCCCAGATTCATCAATGCGTCGTGCACGCCGAGCGGCCGCAGCCGCGCCGCGCCCTCCTCGAGGGCCAAGCCTTCCGCCATCGCGTTGAAGTCGAGCCGCAGGGACGGCGCAGCGCTGGCGCAGCGCCATTCGCCGTCGCAGTGCAGGTCGTCGAGGGAGTCCGGTCGCGCGGCCCAGGCGGCCAGCATCGCGTCATCGGGCGGCGGCGTGCGGATCGGGTAGGTGCTGGTGTGGAAGCCCCAGGCGGCTACCAGTCGCCCGATGCCGGGATCGAACGCGTGGCCGCTGCGGGCCACGAGGGGGCGGCTGCGTTCGATCAACGGGCGCAGCGCGGGCGGCGCCTCGGCTTCACCTTGCTCGGCGAGCGCGTCGTTGAAGGCGGTGAGGGCGGACGGCTCCCAGGCATGCCAGTCGCGCTCGCGCTCGCGCCACAGCGTGCGCAGCGCGCGCGAGGCCCGAGCGTGGGTCGTCGCGGGCGTGCTGGCCGGCAGGCGCAGCGCCGCCCCGCTGCCGAACGCCACCCAGTGCTCGTCCGCGGCGATGGGGGTTGGCCCGCAGCCCGGGAGCAACGCGAGCAGAAGCGCCAGCAGCGCGACCCGGCGGCCCGACGACCGGCGTGACCTCACGCCGCCGCGAGGCACCGCGCGCGCCTCAGACGTAGTCGCTGCCCGGCTGCTCGACCCACTGCCGGATGTGCGCCAGCGAGTTCGCGGCGACGTCGATGAAGCGGAAGCCCGCCCAGACCTGGCCGGGGGCCGCGGCGTCGTCCTGCCAGAGTTCGTGCGCGCCGACCTCGACGTCCAGGGGGCGTCCACCGGCCACCGGGAGATCGAAGCGGAACTGGTACAGCGCGTCGGCGCAGGGCGGTGCGCCCAGGATCAGCAGCACGCCCGACTCGGACAGATTGCCGATCTTGCCGACCACCTGCTCGGTCATGTTGTCGATCACCGCGATGTCGTGGGTGGCGCGTCGGCGCTTCGCGCGGCGGAACTCGCTGTGCGGACTGCTCATGCCACGGCCTCCTTGGGCTTGCCGCCGAAGCCGGAAAGGGTCTTCATCACCGCCCCCCAAGCGCGATCCAGCAGGCTCACTTTCGCTTCTTCCTCCACCAGCCGCGCTTGGCCGTTCGCCATCTGGATGGCGAGGTGCTCGATGCTCTGGTCGCCGATCTTCTGGCCGCGGTGGTTGACGAACATCGCGGTGCCGCTCACCGGCGAATACCAGGACAGGCGGCGGCGGACGCGGTCGCCCTGCGCGTTGGTGACGAACTCGAACCACGTGCCGAAGGCCAGCGTCTTGATCTGCGCGACGCGCGCCATCACCTCCGGCGTCAGCTGCTCGGGTTTCGGCTTGGCCGGCTTCTCGGTGGTCCCGAGCCGGTTTGCCGACTTCATCCGCATCAGCAGCTCGGTGCGGCTGGCGGCGTCGTCCGCGGCCGGCTCGGTGGCCGGCGCGATCAGGCGCTTGGCGATGGCGTCGGATTCGGCCTCGTGGTAGCCGACCTGGCGAAGCGAATCGGCGACCTCCTTCTGCAGCGTCGGCGCTTCCGTCTCCGCCGCCGCGGCGGCGCCGGGCTTGGCGAGGCTGACGAGCTTCTTCGCCGTCTCGAGGTGCTGCTTCCAAGCCGCCGACTCTTCGCCGTGGCGCAGCGAGGTCAGCGCCATCACGTCGGTCCACGCCTGGTTCAACAGCGTGCGCGTGAACACCGGCAGCTCGCTGCCTTCGGTGATCTCCTTGACCGCATCGGCGGCGCGATCACGCGCCTGGGCGAGGCGCTCCTTCCCGCGCGCCGCCTCGACGTGGCGGCGTTCGGCCACTTCGGCCTTGCGCGCGATCATCTGCAGGTGCGACGACAGGTCCTTGAGCAGCGACTCGAACAGCGACATGTCGCCGTCGAAATCGCGCAGCGTGCGGTCGACGAGGCCCTGCATCTTCGAGACCAGCGCGCCGTCGGCGTCGTCGTCGCCCAGCCAGTAGGCGCCGGTTTCGGCGACGGCGTTCAGCATCTGCCGCGCCGGGTGGTGGCTGTCGTTGAAGAAGCGCTTGTCGGAGAGCGCGACGCGCAGCAGGGGCACCTGCAGCTTGGTCAACAGGGTCGAGGCCTGGCTGCTGGGGCGCACGTCCTTGACGAGCTCGTCGAACAGCATGCCGACGAGGTCGAAGGTGTCGTTGTCCTCGTCCGCGAGCATGGGTGACTCGCCCGCAGGTGCGCTGCGCTTGAGCTGGGCCAGCAGATCCTGCTTCAGGTGCGCGACGGTGCGCGGCACGATGCGGCCGCCCATGTTCACGGAGGTGGCGGTGCTCGGCTGCAGCAGGCTCAGCGCGTGCTGCACCTCCTGCTGCGCGGGCTGGTGCACCGGGCCGCTCGGCGCCGCGGGGGTGGCGGCGCCGCCCGACAGCTTCGACAGCATGGTGCGGCGCGAGGTGAGCAGGTCGCGGATCTGGTCGAACTCGGGCAGCTGGACCGGCGCCGAGGCGGGCCCTTGCGGCTCCCAGGCGCTGGCCTCACCGGGCAGGAGCCACGGCAGCGGCGCCTCGGCCCCGCTCTCGGCGCGCGGCATGGCCGGGAACTGGCCGGTGCTGCGGCCGTAGGCCGGCTGCTGCCCCGTGGCACGGCCGTAGGCGGGCTGCTGGCCGGTGGCCCGCCCGTAAGCGGGCTGCTGGGCCGTGGTGCGCCCTGCCGTCCCGTCGGGCTGCGCCGCCGCGTCGGGCGTCGATTCCGGCCCTTTGGCCTCCGTGGCCGGCTTCGCGCCGGCGCGCGCCTGCGGCGCCGCCGGGCTGCGGAACGGCATGTACTGCAGTCCGGGCAGAACGCCGTTCTTGATGAGATGGGCGTTGAGCGCCTCCAGCATCCGGCCGTACTCGACCAGCATCTGGCGCTCGAACAGCCGGTACAGCAGCACGCGATGGTCGGGAGAAATCTCGAGGTTGGCCGCCGCGTTGCGAAGGATCTTGCACAGCGTCTGCGGGCCGACGGGCAGGGCCTCGGCGTCGAACGCGGGCTTGCCGGCCAGCACCCCGAAGCGCTGGCCGAGGAGGTAGATGGGCAGGCTGTGCCGCATTTCGATGCGGCTTCCGATCTCGGCAAGCGTCGTCGACTCGTCCATCTCCGAGGCGTCGATCAGCGAGAGTTCGCTCGCGTTCCGCTGGGTCACGCGTTCGGCCTCGGTCGCGGCGGGCTCGCGAATGGTCGCGAGGTGCGACTCGATGCCCTGCAGGAAGCGCGGCACGAGGTCCGGTCGGGTGCGCCGGATGGTGCGCAGCGTTTCCAGCCAGCGGACCTGGATGTTGTTGCTCCGGGCCTGCTCCGCGTTATGGAACGCCTGCTGCTCGAACTCGTTCAGCGCACCGGCCAGCTCCCGTTCGAAGCCATCGGCGGCCAGCTCGTAGAACCCCTGGAGAATCTGCCGCACCTTGCGGGGCAAGGCGCTTTTCGAAAGGCTGATGGAGGTCTGCGGACTGGGCGAAGCCGGGCCGGTCATGCGCACGTTCCATTGCGAAAATTCAATGAATCTGAATATAGCAGGCAGCGCAAGACCCCGACGAGCGGTGAGCCCGTCGGAGCGTGGAGCCCCCGGTCCAGCTCGGGCCCGTCAGTCCGCCGGTCGCCAGGCCAAGGTCAGCAGCAGGGTGCGGCCCGGGGTCGCGAACCCGCTGGCGAGGGTGTAGGCGCGGTCGGTGGCGTTCTCGACCCGGGCGCCCAGGGTCCAGCCGTCGCCGAGCTCGGCTTCGGCGCGCACGTCGAACCGGGCATAGCCGCCCAGCGGACCGTTGAAGTCCTGCCGGCGTGAAGCGGCCGTCGCGTCGAGCCCGAAGGCCAGCCACTCGGTCGCCGCCAGGTCGACGCTCACGCCCGCCTTGCGCGGCGCCCGTCGCAGCAGAGCGGCGCCGGTCAGCGCGTTCTCGGCGCGCTGCCAGCCGAGGTGGCCACGAAGTCCGACGATGCCCTGCTGCCAGCGGCCCTCGATCTCGACGCCCTCGAGGTCGGCGCGGTTGATGTTGGTCGCCCGGAAGGTCGGGCCGGCAAACGCGATCAGGTCGTCGACGCGGGTGCGGTAGGCCGACACGCCGACGCCGGCCTGCGCCCCCGCCCACTCGACGCCGGCTTCGAGACTGCGCGAGCGCTCGGGCTGCAGCGCCGGATTGCCGGCGAACAAGCCCCCGAAGCCCGGCGCGTACAGCTCGTTCGTGCTCGGTGCACGGAAGCCCTCGCCCCAGCTCACGCGGGCGCGCCCGCCCTCGCCGAAGGCCAGGCCCCAGGCCGCCTGCGCGGTGTTGGCGCGGCCGAACTGGCTGCTGTCGTCGGTGCGCACGGCGAGGTCCCACTGCTGCGCGCCGCGCTGCCCGCGCCAGGCGGTGAACAGGCCGGTGTTGCGGCGTGGGCGGTCGAAGACGACGCCGCCCGAGGCGTTGCGCGACACCGCGTCCTCGTCGGTGCGATTGAGGCCGAACAGCAGCGCCTGTCCCTCGCCGAGCGCAAGGTCGTGCAGCCAGTCGACGCTGTTGCGCCGGCTTTCGAACCGGTTGCCGAAACTGGAGCGCGTCAACAGGTCCTCGCTGGCGTGGCCGAGGGCGAGGCTGTGCGACCAGCGCCCGGCCAAGGGCCCGGCCACGGTGGCGCCCGCGCTGCGCGAATGCGCCTGCGTCAGGCCCTGGTCGAACTCGACGTCGGCCACCGTGGACAGCGCCCGCAGGCCCAGCACCTGGGTCCCGAGCGCCGACCGCGCGGCCAGGCTGACGTGGCGATTGCGCACCCCGTCGTCGTCCGGGTTGAAGCTGAAGTTCGACGGCGTGCTGGCGTTCGCTCCGCTGATGTCCTGCAGCCCGCCGCCGAGACCGAGGCTCCCGCGCTCGCCTT
>ERZ1066123.2182-NODE-2182-length-10421-cov-6.587112_pt1 | contig 10421 bp, 12 predicted proteins | sample MGYA00382770_ERZ1066123 | MGnify/ENA primary metagenome ERZ1066123 (study PRJEB33369, sample SAMEA5778353) | biofilm metagenome | biome: Industrial cooling water; feature: Water cooling tower basin; material: Biofilm | place: United Arab Emirates | collected...
CCGCCCGCCTCGCCGCGCTGCGGGCGCTCGGCGCGCCGGAGCGCGCGGCGGCACTGCGCGGCGTGCTGGCGGAGCCACCCTTCCAGATCCCGCGCGCGGTGCTGCTGGCGGATTGGGGGCTGACGGCGGCGGGCCTCGCCGCGCTGCTGCCGGAGGCGGTCGCCACCGCCGGCCACCTCGTCCTGCCCGCCCCGCTGGCGGCGCTGGCGCGCGATACCGCCACCGCCCTCGGCGCCTTCCACGCGGCTCAGCCCGCGGCGCCCGGCATGACGGCGGAGGCGCTGCGCCTTGCCCTGCCGGTGCGCCTGCCGAAGCCCGCCTTCGCCGCGCTGCTGGCGCACCTCGTGCCGGCCGGCGCGGTGGCGACCAGGGCGCACCTGCTGCGCGACCCGGCGCATCGCGGCGGCATGGCGGGGGAGGAGGCGCGGCTGTGGGACGCCATCCGCCCACTCCTCGCTGAGGCGCCGCACCGCCCGCCGCCCCTGCGCGAGCTGGCCGCCGCCGTTGCCGCACCGGAGGTGGCGCTGCGCCGCGCCTGCAAGGGCTATGCCCGCGCCGGCCTGATCGTCGAGGTGGCGCCCGACCGCTTCTTCCTGCGCGACGCCGTGCTGGAGATGGCGGGGATCGCGCATGCGCTTTCGGCCGAGCTGCCGGAGGGTTTTTCCGCCGCGCAGTTCCGCGACCGCACCGGCAGCGGGCGGCAGCTTGCCATCGGGGTGCTGGACTACCTCGACCGCCGCGGCATCACGGTGCGGCGCGGCGACCTGCGGCGCGCGGGCAGGGACCCGGCGGCGGTGTTTGGCGGCGCGGTCCCGGGCGGGTAGCATCGGCGGCGGAGGGGATACGCTTCCGGTGGGGCGTCCGGACTTCAAATCCGGGAAGGGTCGTTGGACGGCTCTTGGTGGGTTCGACTCCCATTCCTCTCCGCCCCAGAGCTTTCCCGCTCCGTTCGCGCCGATCCGGCAGGCTTCTCCGAACCCGCTGATACAGCGTGCTTCTCCCCGAAATCCCGTTCGCATCTTTCCGGGCTTGACCGCTCGCATTCGCCTCTCGTAAGGCGGGTTGGAAGGTGGGGTTGGGAAGCGAAAAATGCCGAGGCGGGCCGAGCCGCTGAATGCGGCCAAGGTGAAGGCGCTGATCGCCAGGGGCGAGCCGGGCCGGCACGCGGATGGGGGCAACCTCTACCTGGTGGTCACCGGTCAGGGTCGCGCGTGGTGGATGTTCCGCTACCGCGTTGGCGGGAAAGCCCGCGAGATGGGCCTTGGCCCTGCGGACCACGACGGCCGAGATGGCCACACCCTGGCCGCCGCCAGGGAGAAGGCAGCCGAGCAGCGAGCGCTGCTGCGGGAGGGCAAGGATCCGATCGGCCAGCGCGACGACGCGAAGGCGCAGGCGGCGCGCGAGGAGGCGTCCCGCCGGACCTTCCGCCAGGCGGCCGAGGCGCTGATCGCCGAAAAGGCGCACGAGTGGCGCAATCCGAAGCACCGGGCGCAGTGGTCCGCGACGCTCGCTGCCTACGCCTTCCCGGTGCTTGGCGACATGCGCGTGTCGGCCATCGGGCTGGAGGACGTGAAGCGCGTGCTCGCGCCGATCTGGACGAAGAAGCCGGAGACGGCGGTGCGGATGCGCGGTCGCGTGGAAGCGGTGCTCGACTTCGCTACCGTGCACGGCTGGCGCGAGGGTCCGAACCCTGCGCGCTGGCAGGGTAACCTGAAGTTCGCCCTGCCCTCCCGCGCGAAGGTGGCGCCGGTGGAGCATCACGCGGCACTGCCTTGGCAGGAGATCGGCGCCTTCCTGCAGGCCCTGCGCGGCCAGCGCGCGATCAGCGCCCTGGCGCTCGAGTTCCTGATCCTGACCGCGGCCCGCACCGGCGAGGCGATCGGCGCCCGCTGGTCGGAGATCGACCTGCGCGATGCGGTGTGGACCGTGCCGCGGGCCCGGATGAAGGCCGGGAAGGAGCATCGCGTGCCGCTGTCCGGTGCGGCGATGGCGGTGCTGCGCCAGGTAGCGCCGCTGCGCGACTGCGAGGCGGAGGACCCTTTTGTGTTTCCTGGCCTGGGCCAGGGCCGCCCGCTCTCCGGCGAGGCAATGCGGAAGCTGCTGGATCGACTGGGGCGCGGTGAGTTCACACCGCACGGCTTCCGCTCCACCTTCCGCGACTGGGCCGGCGAGACGACGGCGCACCCGCGCGATGTGGTGGAAATGGCGCTGGCCCACACGGTGGCAAACAAGGTCGAAGCCGCGTACCGCCGCGGCGACATGTTCCAGAAGCGGCGGCAGCTGATGCAGGACTGGGCGGACTTCTGCGCCAAGCTGCCGGCGCCGGTGGTGCAGCTGGGCGAGTTGCGCGCCGCGGCCGACTGAGCGCCCCGCGCCGGGCGGAACCCGGCTGAAGGCGGCGCGGCCGGTGCTCGCAACACCGACCGCGCCTTGCCGAGGAGCATGGAGCAGGATCCATGGCCCTGGCCGCGAGCCAGCATAGCGCGTCCTTCGCACTGGACGCAGCAGCACTAGGCCGGCGTAGGGCGTGGCCATGACGCCCGAGAGGACTGACCCGCCGCACTGGGCTGAGGCAGGGCCATCGGCCGGGCGGTTGATGCCGCGTGGCTTCCTCTCCCTGCCAGAAGCGGTGCGGAAGGCAGCCGAAGGCTTGGCTCCGCCCCGGCAAGAGGTGATCGACACGCCAACTGGCAGGATCGGGCTACCCGACGCCGCGGAGCTGCATCTCCGTGAACCGGATGCGGGAGCTTGGGCCACTCAGCCGCCGACACATGCCGAAATCGTGGCGAGGCAAAGGGACCTGCACTTGGCGCGCGCCGCATTGCGCGCGGAGCGAGCCATCAGCGCGGCGCGGACCGCGCTGCGGCGCGCCTTCGCCGACGAGGCCCTGACCGCCTTCTGGTTCCTGCCGACAGGCGAGGCGGTTCCCGTGCCACCGGCGGCGTGGCGTGGGACGGTTCTGCTTGGGGTGTGGGAAGGCGAGCCGCTGGCGTGGCAGCCGATGGACCGCAGCGTGCCGAAGTTCTGGGGCGAAGTCATGGTGCGTGAAGCGGACTTGGCACGATGGCTGAGGGAGCGGGTTGCCGTCGCAGGCGCGGGCACGCCGCCGGCATCGGGCGCCCATCGGCGCAAGGTGAGCCCCGTGGTGGCGACCAAGCCGCGGCGAGGTGGCAGTGCCCCGTCAGCTGCCGTGCAGAAGGTCAAGGTGGAACTCGGAGCGAAGCTTGCCGCCGAGGGGCTGCCGGAGCCGGGTGACGGTGGACAGGCGATCCTTGAGCGCTGGTTCGCCGATCATCTCGACAAAGCAGGTTCGTCACTCTCGGAAAGCCGGATACGCAAGCACGTCCGGGATACGATCACCGCACACCGCACTGCGGTCTCCGGCGAAAGTGGATGAGGATCGCCTGAAGGATCGCCTGGAAGGCGATCCTTGCGATCCGACAGGTCCGGCCGCGGTCGCCACGGTCCACGCCGTGAAACCGCGGAGGACCGCATGCCGAACCTCAACTTTGCCAACTGCCAGCCGCCGGGCACCAGCGAAGCGCTGGCCTACACCATCACCGACCTCCAGCGGGTCGCCCGCATCGGGAAGACCCGCGCCTATGAGCTGATCGCCGCCGGCCAGCTGCGCGCCATGAAATGCGGCAGCCGGACCCTGATCTGCGCCGAGAGCGTCCGCGCCTACCTGGCCAACCTGCCGACCATGCCGGCGAAGGCGGCCTGAGATGGGCGCCCCGACGCCGCCCCGCGAAGGGGCGTGCGCCGAGGCGACGGTCGGATTGACAGCCCGGACCGCCGCCAGCGTAGCGCACATCGCCCCTGTCCTTCCACCCGATGCCAGCCGGCTCGCGCAGGTTGGCCTCTACCTCGCCGCCGCCGGCCCACGCGCGGTGGCGGAGTTCCTGGCCGAGCTCGCTCGCACTCTCGGCTGCGGCACCGCCATCCTCGCCCAAGCTGATGCTTGGCGGGCGATCATGCCGCCGACCCGCCCGGCGCTGGTGCTGAACCACTACGCCGGCGCGCGACAGTTCCCGCCGCACCTGTCCGAGGTGCCGTCCTGATGCCGGCGCAGGAGCGACCCAGCGTCGCAACCCTGTCCTCGCTGCTGGCGGATAGGATCGAAGACCTCGCCCGCGAGCTCGCCGGCGACCGGGCGGTTCGCATTGCGCATGGCAAGCTGCGCATCGGCGAGCACGGCCGCATCTGCGGGGAGCTGCGCGGCAGGACCCGCGGCGTGTGGTGCGACCATGCGGCCCGCGCTGGCGGCGACGCGCTCGACCTCGTGCGCCACTTCCGCGGCGGGGAGATGCGCGACGCGATCGCATGGGGCGCGGCATGGCTTGGCTTTGCCGGCACCGGCCACAGCCCTGGCTCTCCACCGAGGCCGTCCCTCGCCATCGTGCACGAAAGGCCAGCGGGCGACACCGTGCGACAGGCGCGTGCCATGTGGCGGGAGGCGCGGCCGGCGCAGGACAGCTTGGTGGAGGGCTACCTCGCCAGCCGCGGCCTGCAGCTGCCGGATGGCGCGCCGCTCCGCTTCCATCCCGCCTGCCCACGCGGGTCGGAGCGCTGGCCGGCCATGCTGGCGCTGATGACGGACCCGCTGACCGGCCGACCGTGCGGCGTGCATCGCACCTTCCTTGCGCGCGACGGCAGCGGCAAGGCGCCTGGCTCTCTGCCGGCGAAGATGATGCTCGGCTCCGCCGGCATCATCAGGCTCACGCCTGACGAGGAGGTGACGAGCGGGCTCGGCATTGCTGAGGGCATCGAAACCGCGCTCAGCGTGTTGCAGGGTTTCGGCTGGCGGCCGGTATGGGCCGCCACCAGCGCCGGCGCGATCCGCACCTTCCCCATGCTGCCGGGGATCGAAGCCCTCACCGTGTTCGCCGATGCCGACGGGGCGGGCACGGACGCGGCCACTGCGTGCTGCGCCCGCTGGCGAGAGGCAGGGATTGAGGCGCGTATTGTCCTGCCGCCGGAGGGCGCCGACTTCAACGACCTCATCCGCAAGGACGCCGCGGCATGATGGGCGCGGACGCCAGCCCGGAAGCGCGGCTCCGCGCCGCGCTCGCCACCACGGTGGTATCGCCAGCGAGGCCGACCGGCAAAATCGGAGCCCCGCAGCCGCAGGCGCGAGAGGAGCGCGGGAAGCTGTTCGGCCGTTTGCAGCTGCTGACGCTCGTCGACGCGAAACTCGCGCCGCCGCGCTCCTACCTGCTCGACGGTCTGCTCGCACCCGGCGAGCTCTCTGTCTGGTGGGGCGAGCCGAAGTCCGGCAAGTCCTTCCTGCTGACCCGCATCGCCTATGGCCTGGCGCTGGGGCTCGGGTTCTTCGGCCTCGCCGCTCGCGGGCCGACACGCGTGCTCTACCTGTCCGCGGAAGGCGAGAGCGGATTTGCGGGGCGGCTGCTGGCGCTGGCGACCGAGCTCGGGCCTGCGGCGGGGTTCGCGTACATCGCCCAGCGCGCCGAGGTCGGCCCGCCCGGCGCTGATCTGGAGGATCTGATCCTCGCTGCCCAGCACCACCAGGCCGAAGTGATCGTCCTCGACACGGTGGCGCGCACCTTCGGCACGGGCGACGAGAGCGCGACGCGAGACATGGGCGCCTACGTTGCTGCCCTCGACCACCTGCGGCGCGCGACCGGAGCGCACGTCGTCGTCGTTCACCACGGAACGAAGAACGGCAGCAGCCCGGGTCCGCGCGGCAGCGGTGCGCTGGTGGGGGCGGCCGACCTGGTGGTGAAGGTGGAGCGGGCCAAGGACGGCGTGCCGCACCGTGCGACCGTGGAAGCGGCGAAGGACGACGCGGACGGCGCGACCTTCGCGTTCAGCCTGCGCGTGGTCGGGCTTGCGCCGGCGGGCGGAGCGCGGCCACGCAGCACCTGTATCGCGCAGGAGGCAGAGGCGGCAGCGTCCGCGCCGGCATCCCGCCTGTCACCGCAGCCGCGCGATGCGCTTGCCTACCTGCGCGATCTCATCGCCACAGAGGGGGTGCCGCTTCCCTCCAACGCCGGTTTCCCCAGCGGGCTGCTGGGCGTGCCCGAGGTGCGCTGGCGCGAGGAATGCGAGACGCGCCGTCTGTCCACGGCGGAGAAGCCGGAAGACCGCAGGCGCACCTTCCGGCACGCCTTCAGGCTGCTCCGAGAAGGACAGATCGTCGCGGCCCGCGATGGGCTGGTCTGGATCGCAGCGGATGGGGAGGATCGGGGCGGATGAAGGGAGGATCAATCCGGATGATCCGGCCCCGGGGTTCTGGGGAGGGGGGAGGAGCGGAGCGGATTGCCCCCTTTAGGGGGCATTCGCGATCCGCTCCTCCCCCCCGACCCCGCATGGACCCGGAGGAGTGGAGCCGGCGCGCCCTCGCTTGGTCGCAGGCGCATGCGATCCCCGTCTCCCTCTGGCTCGGTCCCAATCTCGACCCCTTGCCCGAGCCTCACGCGTCAGCCGCGCCGGCCGACTGCGCCACGGCGGCAGCGGATTGGCCTGCCACCCACACCGATCAGCAGAAGGACCATCGCTGATGGCCATCCCCTTCGTCCTCGCCACCGGCTCGCTCGCGCTCAGCGCCGCCGGCGCCTATGCCGCCTATCAGGGGAACCGCGCCCAGGCTTCGATGGGCGTGCAGTCGGCCCGGCTCCGGCAGGAACAGGCGAGCACGGAAGCCGAGCTGGCGCGGCTTCAGGCGCGCGAGCAGGAGAACGAGCGGCTGCGGAAGGCCGAGATTTCCCGCGCTGCCGGCATCGCCTCCGCCGCATCCTCAGGCTTCGACTGGTGGGCCAGCCCGACCGCGCAGAGCCTGGACAATGAGAACGACCGGATCGTCGCCGGCGACATCTCCTCGATCCGGCTGCTGGGCGCGGCGCGGCAGCGGCGGGCGCTGCTGGAAGGCCGTGGCGCTGCGATGCTGGAGGAGAGCTATTCCACCATGGGCCGCAATGCCTGGATACAGCCGACCGCTCGACTGCTCGGATCAGCGCGGGAAAGCGCCGGCATCATCGCCAGCAGCTTCGGCGGCGCGCCCTCAGCCCGGCCCGATCCGAACACGATGGCGCCGAACTGGGAACCACGCTGACCGGGCTGGCACGCAGGGAGCGGCGCTGACGGCTTCGCCCGCCTGCGCCGCTACTGTCCCACCCCCGCGCCGCCAAATCGGCCTGCGCATTCGTGCACGATGAAGCGCGGGGCATGCTTGACGGGCGGCACCGGACACCGGCAGCGCGGCGCCCATCGCATCACCCGCCTGCCAGGCTTTCGCGTCGGCATACGCCCACGGAGCGCGCGGCGCTGCCTTTCCTTTTCGGCCTGATGCGCCGGAACCCTCGCCGCTGGCGGAGCATGCAGCCGGTTTCAAAGGCGCAGGCGCAGCGGGCGTCTTCTCCGCGCCCGCGGACCGGGACAAGCCGATGGCCGAGGGCGATGGCCCACTGTGCCAGCTGCCGGGCGGTGGGCCCCCGCACATAGTCTTCCCATCCGGCGACAATGGCACCGCTCACGCCGAGCGCGCGCCCGACATCCCCGTGCGAAAGCCCCGCGGCGATGCGCGCCCGCGCCAGCGGCTCGACCCATCTCTTCATCTCGGGAAAGGCGGGTGCCATGCGTGCTCCTGCGGCGGGACCGGCTATGCGCGGCGGGCCAGCTATGTGCGGAGGAAATCGTGCGAGGGGGTGGTCCCCATGACTTCGTCTCGCGTTTTTCCCCCACCCCCTTGCTTTTGGGGCGGCGGGCTCTGGCGGATCAGTCGCCGAGGTCAATGCTGATCGAGATGTTCCCTGCGACCAGGTGCTGGTACCGCTCGGGCGGCTTCATGCCTCCGCGGTCCATGACGTCGGCCGAGGCCTTCTGACGGACGAAGCCGCTGGCGGCCTTCGTCATCAGGTCCAGCTGCACCTGCAGCGCGACTGGCAGGTGGGCCGCCAGGCGGCGGATCGTCAGGCGCTGGATCTTCGCCAGCACGGCGTCGTTCTTGAGAAGGCGGCATCCGATCGTCAGTGCCGAAGCATCGGTGTAGCCGGCATCGCGCGCGGCGCGGCGGCCGTTCCCGTCGCCGTTGTTCACGTAGGCTTCGCAGAAGGCTGCCTGCATGCGGGTCAGGCCCTCGTGAAGCTCAGGCTCGACGTCCGCCACGTGGGCCGGGGGTGGGTTCTTCTTCGCCATGTGCGGGAGGAGAGCATCATGCCGGCGCGGGGCGTGCTGCACAGAGGTCGTGGACGTCTCCCCTCGCCTGGCGGCTCGGGGCCGGGCCCGCGGGGCTCTGCCCCTGAGCCGCTTCGCGTCTCAGCCCTTCGGGCGCTGGTCCCTGACGCGGTGAGCTCCTACTGGCAGGTCACCAGCCCGAAGCCGGCGCTGTAGCAGGTGACCGGGCGCGGCATCGTCGCCGCAGCATCGCGCGCGGATGCGGAAAGGCTTGCAAGGCCGGCGCTGATCCGCTGCTGACGGCGCATATCCTGCCGCTCCATGCACTCCGCCCATCCGGGCTCACCCGGTCGATAGCCGTAGTTGGCGCAGGCGGAGAAATGCTGGCGCCTCACCTGCTCAGGGCTCTCGCAGGCCGCGAGCACGGAGAGAAGGGCGAAGAGAAGCAGTCGGCGCATGTGCGAAACGATGCACGATCTGAACCCCAAACGGAAGTGCAAAGGACAGCGGTCCGGAGGGTTCCCGTCGGCCCGTCCGCTTCCCCCGCGCGTCAGCATAGCCCGCGCCGGTCCGCGTCAAGCGCGCCCAGGGCGGCGGCGCCGGCATCACCCCTCGCCCCCGCTGAACGCGGGGCGACCCCTTCGGGGCGCGTGACCGGAGGCCACGCGGGCGTGATGCGAGGTGGCGTCTCGTCGATGCGCACTTGACCCGGCCCGCCGCTTGCGGCTCCGCGGATCGCAGGGGCGATGGCGCGGAACGGGCCTTAGTCACCCCCCGTCCCGCCGTCCTGTGGGGGTGCTCGCCGCCCCCCATACCCCCAGGCAGGGGCTCCGGTTTGGAACAGCAATCCGCGTGCCGGCCGGGGCTGCGTTCCCGCAGGAAAGCGCCGTATAAGTGCCTGATTTCCTGCGATCTTACGCGTTGAACCGCGCACCGGCTGTGGTAACATGGTTCCGCTTCCGGAGCGGAAGCGCCCCCGGCCGGCGTGCCACCGCCAGCCAGGGGCTGACCCAAGCCAGATGAGGAGACATCATGGCCCAGGCTCCCGCCTCTTCTATCGCATCGCCGCAGGTGGTGCGCGTGACAAACGACGCAGCGTCGCTCGCCGGCATCTACGCCGGGGACGACCTGCTGCTGGACACCGAAGCCGAACTGCGCACCGGCAACCTGGTCGCCGTCCGCCTCGATACCGGCGAGGTCAGCTGCTTCCGCGTGCACGGTCCCTTCCTCATGCCGCAGGCGCCCGTGCCGCTGCCGGCGCTGCCCGTCGCCGGCGCGGACGTGCTTGGCGTCGCCCGTCAGGTCTGGCGCGAGTTCAGGTAGCAGCGCCAGGCGCCCGCCGCGGGGCCGGCCCTGGCCGGCCTCGGGCGGGATGCTCAGCGCCGACGCAGGAGGTAGGGAGGATGGCAGCAACGCCGGTACCGGGGCTGAGGGTTGCCTGCCGCGACTGCGGCCGTGCCGGGACCGTGCCCGAGGCTGCGCTGGCGACTTGGCTCGGTGAGGCGCCCACCATGCGGAACATCCGCGAGGCACTTGCCCGCCTCATCTGCTCCGCCCCGGGTTGCCGGTCGCGCCGCAGCGACGTGTGGGCAGCCGGCGAAGGCGGCGCGCAGCTGATCGACGCGGACTGCCATCGTGTCTGCGACCACTGCGGCCTGCCGCGCCTGCTCGCCGAGCTGCGGCAGCATCCCGGCACAAACCGGTGCCCGGCCTGTGTCACCGTGGCGAAGGCGGCAGAGGCGGCAGCCGACGCCGAGCGCACCCGCCACCCCACGCCGCCAGCTGGGCACGAGCGATGCCCTCGATGCCGTAAGCCGACCATTGTGCGGGAGCCGAAGGAGGGCGGGCGCTACTTCCTTGGCTGCACCGGCTTCCCGGCCTGCCGGTGGGGTCGTGATCTGCCATCGACGTCGGCAGTGCCCCGGCAAAGCGAGCACCGTAAAGTGAATGTCCACAACCAGGGTGGGCGGCTGGCCAAGGCCATGCCAGCCGCAGTCCTGCGACTTGGCATTGTCGCGCTCTTGCTGCTTGCCGTGGCGCCGGCAACCGCGCAGCAAGATGGCCGCAGGTGGTTCATTGTCCGCTACGACACGAATGGCCGCCCCTCGTTCAGCGCTCCTTTTCCTTCCGCTGCGGTCTGCGAAGAAAAGAAGAAGGAATCGGTTGCGACGTGGCAGGCTCTGGTGCCCGAAACCGATGCCGTACGACAGCGAGCAGCCGCCCGTCTGGATCAACTTCGCCGGCAGCGTCCTCGGGGAGATGCTTCGGCGGTCGCTGCATGGCAACAG
>ERZ1066123.2184-NODE-2184-length-10418-cov-7.516742_pt1 | contig 10418 bp, 10 predicted proteins | sample MGYA00382770_ERZ1066123 | MGnify/ENA primary metagenome ERZ1066123 (study PRJEB33369, sample SAMEA5778353) | biofilm metagenome | biome: Industrial cooling water; feature: Water cooling tower basin; material: Biofilm | place: United Arab Emirates | collected...
TCGCCGCCGGCATGCCGCTGTTCGCGGCCGGCATCGTGCCGACCTCGCCGGCGAACAACGGGCCGGGCGTGGTCGGCGCGCCGGTCGTCTGCGGCGGCGTGGCGGTGCGCAGCGGCGACATCGTCGTGGGCGACGCCGACGGCGTGGTGGTGGTGCCGCAGGAGCGCGCCGAGGCGGTGCTGGCCAACCTCGATCGCGTGCGCGCGGCCGAGGCGCGGGCGGTCGCCGCCGTCGAGGCCGGCGCCACGGAGACGGAGAAGGTGCGCAAGCTGATCGCCGCCGCGACGGTCGTCGAACGCGGCTAACCAGGCTTCCCGAACAGGAACAGCACGCCGGCGACATCCGCGCCGTGCTCGCGGCGCAGCACGGCGCGACGGAACAGGCGTTGCGCCAGCCCCGCCTCGGCGGCAAGCCGGCGGGTCGCCTCCGGGTCGTGCCGGTATCGCATGGCGGCTCCCAGCACATGGGGCGCGCCGCCCGCCTCGGCCTCCTCCACCGAGAAGGCGGCCAGACCGCCCGGCGCCAGCGCCCCGGCGATGGCGGTCAGCACCGGGCGCAAATCCCCGAGGTAGAGCAGCACGTCGGCGGCCACGATCAAATCGAAGCGCCCCTGCTGCCCCGGCAGCCAGGCGAGCAGGTCCGCCTCGTGCAGCGCGTCGTAGAGGCCGGGCCGCTTCGCCGCCTCCGCCAGCATGCGCGGCGACAGATCGAGCCCCTCCAGCCGCGCCGCGAAGGGCGCCAGCGGCACGCCGGACAGGCCCGTGCCGCAGCCGAGGTCGAGCACGCGCAGCCGCCGCGCGCGCGCGACGCCCGCCGCATCCAGAAGCTCCGCCATCAGCGCCGGCGCGCGGTAGTCCAGCGTGCCGGTGAGCTGCTCCTCGAAGCGCGGCGCGAAGCCGTCGAACAGGTCCCGCACATAGGCGGCGGGCGCTCGCTCCGGCGCCGGCGTGCGGCCGAGCGCGGCGAGCAGGAACTCCGCCTGGGCGGCGATCGCCGGCGCCGCGGTCGCCGCGCGCGCCAGCGCCGTCTCCGCCGCGTCGCAGGCGCCCTCCACGTCGCCGAGCTGCCGCCGCGCATGAGCCAGCGCGAGCCAGGGTTCGGGCGAGTCCGCATCGAGCGCCGCGGCATGCTCCAGCGGGATCAGCGCCGCGAAGGGATCGCCCATGTCGGCCAGCGCCTGCCCCAGGTTGCGCAGCGTCACGGCATCGCCGGGACGCCGCGCCACCGCATCGCCCAGCACCTTGACCGCCGTCCGCAACTGCCCTGCGGCAGCCAGCGTCACGCCGTAATTCGCCAGGAAGGCACCCTCGTTCGGGCCGCGCGCGACCGCCCGCTCGCCGAGGCGCAGCGCCTCGGCCATGTCGCCGCGCTGGCGCACGATCACGCCGAGCAGGTTCAGCGCATTCGCCTCCTCCGGCCAGCGCGCCAGCACCTCGCGGAACAGGCGTTCGGCCCCATCGAGGTCGCCCTGAAGCTGCCGCGCCATGCCGGCCTGGAGCATGGCAAGCCGGTCGGGCGCAACGGGGGCCGGCATGCTAGAACAGCCCCTCGATGCGGCCCTCGTCGTCGAGGCCGATCGCCTCCGCCGCCGGGCGCCGCGGCAGGCCGGGCATGGTCATGATCTCGCCGCACACGGCGACGACGAAGCCGGCGCCGGCCGAGAGCCGCACCTCGCGCACCGGCAGCACATGTCCCTCCGGCGCGCCGAGCCGGGTGGGATCGGCGCTGAAGCTGTACTGCGTCTTGGCGACGCAGACCGGCACATGGCCGAAGCCCTGCTCCTCGAAGCGCTTCAGGCGCGCGGCGACCGGTGCGGGAATGGAGACATCCGCGGCGCGGTAGATCTCGCGCGCGACGGTGCGCAGCTTCTCCACCAGCGGCATCGTGTCCGGATAGAGCGGGGCGAAGCGCGCCGCGCCCTGGTCCAGCCGCCGCTGCACCGCGCGCGCGAGGTCAAGCGCGCCGTCGGCGCCATCCGCCCAATGGGTGCAGAGCACGGCCTCGGTGTCCAGCCGCGCCATCGCGGCCTGCACGGCGGCGATCTCGGCATCCGTGTCGGTGGTGAAGAGGTTCAGCGCCACCACCACGGGCAGGCCGAATTTGTGCATGTTCTCGACATGCCGGGCGAGGTTGACCGTGCCGCGCTCCACCGCCGCCACGTCCTCGCGGCCCAGTTCCGCCTTCGCCACGCCGCCATGCATCTTCAAGGCGCGCACGGTGGCGACGATGACGCTGGCGGAGGGCGCAAGGCCGGCGCTGCGGCACTTGATGTCGAGGAATTTCTCGGCGCCGAGATCCGCGCCGAAGCCGGCCTCGGTCACCACCACGTCGGACAGCGCCAGCCCCAGCCGCGTCGCGATGACGCTGTTGCAGCCATGCGCGATGTTGGCGAAGGGCCCGCCATGCACCAGGGCCGGCGATCCCTCCAGCGTCTGCACCAGGTTCGGCTGCAGCGCGTCGCGCAGCAGCGCCGCCATGGCGCCATCCGCCTTGACGTCGCGCGCGGTGACGCTGCGGCCGTCGCGCGTGGCGCCGACGATCATGCGGCCGAGCCGCGCTTGCAGATCGGCGAGGTCCGCGGCCAGGCAGAACACCGCCATCACCTCCGACGCCACCGTGATGTCGAAGCCGTCCTCGCGCGGCACGCCCTGGGCGGGACCGCCGAGGCCGAGCACCAGGTTGCGCAGGTTGCGGTCGTTCATGTCCATCGCCCGCCGCCAGGTGACGCGGCGCGGGTCGAGGGCGAGCTCGTTGCCCCAGTACAGGTTGTTGTCCACCATCGCGCTCAGCAGGTTGTTGGCGGAGGTGATGGCGTGGAAGTCGCCGGTGAAGTGGAGGTTGATGTCCTCCATCGGCGCCACCTGCGCATGCCCACCACCCGTTGCGCCGCCCTTCACCCCGAAGCAGGGGCCGAGCGAGGGCTCGCGCAGGCAGATCATCGTCCGCGTGCCCAGCGCGTTCAGCGCGTCGCCGAGGCCGATCGTGGTGGTGGTCTTGCCCTCGCCGGCGGCGGTCGGGCTGATGCCGGTGACCAGCACCAGCCGGCCGGCGGGGCGGGTGGCGATGGCCTTGGCGACGAAGGCGTGCTCGATCTTCGCCTTGGTGCGGCCGAAGGGGATGAGGACGGCGTCGGGGATGCCGGCACGCGCGGCGATCTCGCCGATCGGCTTGAGGGTCGCGGCGCGCGCGATCTCCAGGTCCGACGCCATCCGGGCATTCCCCCCCTGTCAGCAGGCAGGAGCGTTACCGGGGCACGCATGGCGCGGCAAGCGCGCCGGGATATGCAGGGCGCGGCAAGCGCGCCGGGATATGCAGGGCGCGGCAAGCGCGCCGGGATATGCAGGGCGCGGCAAGCGCGCCGGGCAGCGTGCGGTGATGTGATCCTTCCGCACGGCCCGCCGGCGCGACCCTTCCCCCGCCAGTGCCGTTAGGGCCGGCATGGCCAGCCCCTGCATCGATGTCTGCCGCTACGAGGAGGAGACCGGGTGGTGCCTCGGCTGTGGCATGACGCGCAAGGACAAGAAGGTCTGGAAGCGCGACAAGGATCAGCGCCCCGCGATTCGCGCAGCCCTGCCGGGACGCCTCGCTGCGCTTGCCGCGGCCGGCCTGCCGACCGGGAAGGCCGCGAAGAAGGCGGGCAAGCACGCGGCGCGGTGACGCGGCGCCGCCGTTGCGCCAGCTTGGAGGCCGGACCTCGGCGTGACGGGGATCTCCTTCATGATCCTGGCCCTGCGGGTCGATGCGGTGCCCGGCCGCATTGGCGCGGTGGCGGAGATCGATCCCCGGGCGGCCGGTGGCGGCGCGCGTCGCCGATCCCGCGGCAGCGCGCGCTTCTCCGCAGGCGGGCAAGGCGCGGCCCGGTCACGCCGCTTCCCGCCGCCGGATGCCGAGCGATTCCAGCGCGCCGCCGATCGCGCCGACCGCGCCGCGCATGTCCTCGGGCGTCACGGCGCCGATGCAGCCGACGCGGAAGGTCGGCGCCGTCGTGTTGTGGAAATTGCTGATCAGCACGCCGCGCGCCTTCAGCGCATCGACGAAGGGCTGCAGCGCGAAGCCCGGATCGGCGGGCTGGTGCACCGTCACGATCACCGGGCCCTGGTGCCGCCGCTCCAGATAGGGCGTCAGCCCGAGGCCCTGCACGCCCTCGAGCAGCACCCGCATGTTCTCGGCATAGCGCGCCAGCCGCGCCGGCTGCCCGCCCTCGCGCTCGAACAGGTCGAGCGCCACGCCAAAGGCGGCCAGCGCCTGCACCGGCGGCGTGAAGCGGAAGCTGCCCCAGCCGGCACGCAGCGCGTGCCGGTACACGTCGCCGAGGTCGAAGGCCCAGGATCCGGCGCCGCCCGGCGCCAGGAGGCGGTCCACCCGCGCCACGCAGAAGCCGATGCCCGGCAGCCCCTCCAGGCACTTGCCGGAGGTGAACAGCACCGCATCGCATTCCGGGTGCTCCGCCAGGCTGAACGGCAGCGCGCCGAAGGCGGAGACGCTGTCCATGATCAGTCGCCGGCCTGCCGCCCGCACCACCGGCCCGATCACCGCCGGGTCGTTGACGATGCCGCTGCCCGTCTCGTTGTGCACCGCCAGCACATGCCCGATGGCCGGATCGGCGGCGAGCGCGGCGGCGATCGCCTCCGCGCCCACCGGCCGCGTATCCGGCCCCTCGATGCCGACGACGATGCGCCCGGCCTCGGTGGCCAGCCGCACCGCGCGCTCGGCATAGGATCCGTTGCGGAGGATCAGCAGCTTGCCGCCGGGCGGGACCAGGCTGCGCACCGCAGCCTCCACCAGGAAGTGGCCGCAGCCCTGCAGCGGCAGGGTGGCGTGCTCGCCCGGGATGCCGCCGGCGATCGGCAGCACCCGCTCCCGGATCGAGGCATAGATGGCGCGGAAGTCGTTGTCCCAGGGGGCGTAGTCCTGCGCGGCGGCGGCGCGCACCTCCGGCCGGGTCTGCACGGGCCCGGGAATCAGCAACAGCATGGGAACCTGCCTTGTGGCACTACGGAAGGCGCGCCTTCTGCCACGCCTGAGGGGCCGCGGGGAACCCCGCTCACGCAATCAACGCGCCGCCGGCGACCTCGCGCAGCAGCTTCAGGCGGATCGCGGCGGCGAAATCGGCGTAGTCGGCGCAGTGCATGACGAAGCTGCCCGGCCCGCCGATCACCTGCTCCTGGAAATGCGCGACCAGGGCCGGTCCCTCCTCGTTCAGCACCGCCAGCGCGTTGATCGTGACGCCGGCCGCGACGCCGACATCGCGCACCGGCCCGGGCGCGCGGCCCTGGTTGTGCAGCCCGTCGCCGGAGACATCCAGCACGTGCCGCGTCGCCTCCGCCGGGCAGCGCGCGAGCAGCGCCAGGCCCGCCGCCATTCCCTCCCCCAGCGCCGTCGCACCTGGCTGCGGCAGGCGCGGAGCGGCCTCCAGCGCATCGGCGAAGCGCGCCGCCGCGGCGGCGCCATCCAGCAGCGACCAGGGCACCGCCAGCTCGGGCGCGGCGGCGGTGCCGGACCAGAACAGCGCCGCCAGCACGCAGCCGCCGCGTGGCCCGGCGGCCAGCGCCGCGACCAGTTCGGCATCCCGGAACGCCGCGGCATAGCCGCCGACCATCAGGCCGAACTCGTCGAAATCGACGCTCGCCGAGACATCGATCGCCAGGCAGAGGGCCAGATCGGCCTGGATCATCGCCACGTGCTCCCCAGGGCGATGCCGGCCCGCGCCGCGCCCGTCGTTCGCCCGAACCCTTCTTGCCGGACGTCGCGCACCCCATACTGCGCCGCAGCAGCATTTCCGGTCGACGGAGCCGGGACCATGGCCATCACCCGCCGCATCCTTCTCGCCGGCGCCGTATCGGGGCTCGCCACTCCCGCGCTGCACGCCCAGCCTGCCTGGCCCAGCCGGCCGATCCGCCTGATCGTGCCCTTTACCCCGGGCGGCAGCACCGACGGCATGGCCCGCATCGGCGCCCTGAAGCTGCAGGAACGCCTGGGCCGGACCGTGGTGGTGGAGAACCGGCCCGGCGGCAACGGCACGGTCGGCGGGATCGCCGTCGCCGGAGCGGCGCCGGACGGCCACACGCTGCTCTCCTCGGCCTCCATCCAGGTGGTGGCGCGCTGGGTGATGCGGGAGCCGGGCTACGATCCGCTGCGCGACCTCACGCCCATGGCCCGCATGGGCCAGGGGCCGCTGCTGCTGATCATGAACAAGGACCGCGCGCCGCGCAGCATCCCGGAGCTGGCGGCGGCGGTGCGCGCCGATCCGCGCGCCTGGACCTTCGGCACCTCCTCGCTCGGCGCCGCCGGGCACCTGGCAACCATCGAGTTCAACCGCCTCACCGGCCTCGACATCCCGATCGCGGGCTACCGCGGCACGGCGCCGGCGCTGCAGGACCTGATGGCGGGCAACATCCAGCTGATGATCGACCCGATCCTCGCCATGGGCCCGCCGGTGCGCCAGGGTGCCGTGAAGGCGCTGGCCATCACCACGCCGCAGCGCAGCCGCGCCGCACCCGACGTGCCGAGCGCGCCGGAGGCCGGGCTGCCCGGCTTCGAGTTCTTCTCCTGGTGGGCGATCTGGGGCCCGCGCGGTCTGCCGTCCGAGATCATCGCCCGCGTCAACGGCGCGCTGCGCGAGGGCATGCGGGAGGAGGACACCGTCCGCCGCCTGACCGAGCTCGGCATCGAGCCGGTGGCCGAGACGCCGGCGGAATTCGCCGCCTTCATCGCCCGCGACGTGGCGCGCAACGCGGAGCTGCTGCGACTCGCGAATTTCGTGCCGGAATAGGCCGCTGCGCGCAGGTTGCGGCAGATCAAGGCGCTGCGACCGCCACGGGATGATTGTCGCCCGGCGTCATGAGACTGCCATACTGGGCGACCGGAGGATTCCGTGATGACCAACAGGCCGATGCAGGAGATCATCGTCCGCCGCACCCCGGTGACGCTCCCGCCGGATGCCACCGTGCAGCAGGCCTGCGCCGAGATGCGCAACCACCGCATCGGCGCCGTGCTGGTCACCGGCGAGGGCGACCGGCTGCTCGGCATCTTCACGGGCCGTGATGCGATCTGCCGGATGCTGGCCGAGGCGCGCGACCCCGCCACGACCCCGCTGCGCGAGGTGATGACCTCGAACCCCGAGACGCTGGGGCCGCGCCACCGCGCCATCGAGGCGCTGCGGCTGATGCGCGACTGCGGCTTCCGCCACCTGCCGGTCGTGGAGGATGGGCGGTTGCTCGGCATCGTCTCTCGCGGCGACTTCCGCGGCGGCGAATACGCCCGGCTCGAGGATGAGAGCCACCTCTGGGAGCGCATCTAGGCCTGTGCTCTCCTGGCGCCGCGGCCCGCGCGGCCGCGCCATCCACGGGGAGAGCCGTCCATGCCCAAGCGCGCCGTCACCTCGCCGAAGCTGCCCGCACCCTCGGGGCATTTCGCCCAGGCCATCGAGGCGCCCGCCGCCGGCCGGCTGCTGTTCATCTCCGGCATGATCGCCAAGGACGCATCAGGCCAGATCGTCGGCCGCGGCGACATCGAGGCACAGACCCGCCAGGTCTGCGAGAACCTGAAATTCGCCATGGAGGCCGCCGGCGGCACGCTGGAGGACATCTGCCGCGTCGATGTCTACATCCGCAACATGGAGCACTATCCCGCAGATCCATGCGGTGCGGCGGGAGTTCTTCACCGGCACCGCGCCGGCCTCGACGATGGTGGAGGTGACGAAGTTCACCACCCCCGACGCGCTCATCGAGATCAACGCCATCGCCGTGCTCGCCTGATCCGCCGGCCGGTCAGGCCGCGGCGGCCAGCGGTGCCTCCGCCTCCCGCGCCGCCGCCATCATCGTCCCGCTCACCACGCCATAGGCCGCCGCCCAGGCGTCGCGCACCGCAGGCGTGAAGCGCTCGCCAAGGCCCTGCTCCAGCGTCCACAGCAGGGCGGCGCCCACCGCGGCGTAGTGCCGATCCTCCACGCCGTAGCGGACATGGCGCTGGCCCAGTGACCGCACCGAGCCGAGCATCTCCTCCGGCGCATAGAGCGCGCCCACCACATAGGCGATCGCCTGCACCAGCTTGCGCCCCTGCGCCGCCATGTCGGCCTGCGCGAAGAGGCGGCGCAGCGAAGGATCCAGGGTGAACAGGCGCTCGTAGAACAGCGCCGCGGCGGGCTCGGCGATCGGCACCACGTCCTCGAAGCTGGCCTGCACCAGGCGGATCTGATCGGGGGTCATCGGGTCATCTCCTGCATCGCCGGCCAGGGCTGGCTGCCCCGGCCGGCGATGCAGGAAGACTGCGCCTCCCGTGTTTCCGCTTGACGTTGCCGCAGGGCGTCCGTGTTTCATCCCGGTTTCAACTGCTTCAGCCGGCCTGTTCCACCGCGCGTGCACGCGGGCTAGTCTGCCATTCCGCTCCCCGGGAGGACTGCGCCGATGCCCGAAAGCCCCGCCGATCCCATGCGCCTGCGCGGCGCCCCCGCGCCCGAGGCCGCGTCCAGGCTGCCGCTGGCGGGGCTGCGCGTGCTGGACCTCACCCTCGCCCGCGCCGGCCCGACCTGCGTGCGCCACCTGGCCGACTGGGGCGCCGACATCATCCGGGTGGAGCCGCCGGGCCAGGGCGACGGCCTCGGCGGTGCGCGCGACGGCTTCGACCAGGTGAACCTGCACCGCAACAAGCGCGGCCTGTCGCTCGACCTGAAGAATCCGGCCGGCCACGCCGCCTTCCTGCGCCTGGCGAAGACGGCAGACATCCTGGTCGAGAACATGCGGATGCAGGTGAAGCACCGCCTGAAGATCGCCTATGACGACCTGAAGGGGCTGAACCCCCGGCTGATCTACGCCTCCATCTCGGGCTTCGGGCAGACCGGCCCCTATTCCACCCGCGGCGGCGTCGACCAGATCGCGCAGGGCATGGGCGGGCTGATGACCATCACCGGCGAGCCCGGCCGCGGGCCGATGCGCGTCGGCATCCCGATCAACGACCTCACCGCCGGGAACCTGCTGGCGATGGGCATCATGATGAAGCTCTACGACCGCGAGCGCACCGGCCGGGGCGGCTACGTCCACACCTCCCTGCTGGAGGCCGAGGTCTTCATGCTGGATTTCCAGGCCACGCGATGGCTGATGGATGGCGAGATCCCGGGGCAGGCCGGCAACGACCACCCGGTGAACATCCCGATGGGCGTCTTCCCGACCGCCGACAAGCCGATCAACATCGCCGCGTCCTCGCCCAAATTGTGGGACATCTTCGCCAAGGCCGTGGATCATCCCGAATGGCTGGAGGTGGAGGAGTGGAAGACGGCGAAGGGCCGCGGCGCCGACCGCAAGCGGCTGAACGAGGTGATCGCCGAGGTGACGCGGACCAGGCCCTCCGAATACTGGGTGACCCTCATGGAGGAGGCCGGCATCCCCTGCGGCCCGGTCAACACCATCAAGGAGGTCTTCGAGGACCCGCAGGTGCAGCATCTCGGGATGGCGATGCCGATGCGGCACCGCGTCCGCGGCGACATCAGGGTGGTCGCCCAGCCGGTGAACCTGGAAGGCGTGGAGACCGGCTTCTACCGCGACATGCCGCGCCTCGGCGAGCACAACGCGGAAATCCTGGCCGAGGCCGGCCTCACGGCGGAGGAGATCGCCGACCTCAAGGCCAAGGGGGCGCTGGGCGGCGAATGAGCACGTCGATGGAACTCGCGGGCGGCAAGATCCTCGCCGGCATCGCGGACGGCGTCGGGCGGGTGGTGTTCAACCAGCCCGAGAAGCGCAACGCCATGTCGGTGGACATGTGGGAGGGCATGGGCCAGGCGCTCGACCGCTTCGCCGAGGATGCGGCGGTGCGCTGCGTCGTGCTGCAGGGCGCCGGCGACAAGGCCTTCGTCTCCGGCGCCGACATCTCCCAGTTTGAGCAGAACCGCGCCAACGCCGACGCCCAGCGGGAGTACGACCGCCTGACCGGCGCCGGCCGCGCCAGGCTCTCCGCCTTCCCGAAGCCGGTGATCGCGCAGATCCGCGGCTTCTGCATGGGCGGCGGCCTCGGCATCGCCATGTCCACCGACATCCGCATCGCCTCCGATGACAGCCAGTTCGGCATCCCGGCGGCGAAGCTCGGCATCGCCTACGGCTTCGACATGGTGCGGGCGCTGGTCTCCCTGGTGGGGCCGGCGCACGCCCATATGATCCTCATGACCGGCGAGCGCTTCGACGCCCGCGAGGCCGAGCGGATCGGCCTGGTCAACAAGGTTGTGCCGGTCGCGGAGTTGGAGGCGACGGTGGCAAGGCTGACGGCCACGCTCGCCGTCAATGCGCCGCTGTCGCTGCGCACCAACAAGATGACGGTGAAGGCGGTGCTGCAGGATCCGGCCGACCGCGAAATGGGGGCGATCCGCGCCGCTATGGCCGGCTGCTTCGACAGCAACGCGTCGCACAAATCTTCGCCGGTTCCGTCATTGG
>ERZ1066123.2186-NODE-2186-length-10413-cov-18.364163_pt1 | contig 10413 bp, 9 predicted proteins | sample MGYA00382770_ERZ1066123 | MGnify/ENA primary metagenome ERZ1066123 (study PRJEB33369, sample SAMEA5778353) | biofilm metagenome | biome: Industrial cooling water; feature: Water cooling tower basin; material: Biofilm | place: United Arab Emirates | collected...
CCGTCGCGGTCCGCACGCTGGGCGCCGAGCACCAGAAGGTGATGCCGCTCGCCGAGGCGATCGCGATGCTCACCAGCGAAGGCACGCCCCCAGACCTCAAGACGGAGAACTGACCATGAAGCCTATTGTCATCCTCGCCCCCGTGGCGCTTGCCTTGCTCGCCGCGTGCGGGAAAGACACCGATACCGCTGACAAGCCCGCTGCCGTCGACCATGCAAGCATGGACCATTCTGGCCACGACATGGGCGGTGAGGCCAAGCCTGAGCTGACCGAGGCGCAGGCGGCTTACAAGGCAGTCAACGACAGGATGCACACCGGAATGGCCGACATCCCTGCCGATGCCGATGTCGCGTTCATGCAGGGAATGCTGGCCCACCACCAAGGCGCGGTCGAAATGTCCGAAGTCGCTCTGAAATACGCGAAGGATGAAAAGGCGCGCGATCTTGCCGCCCGGGTGATCGCGGCGCAGAAGGCCGAGATCGCTGAGATGGAAGCCTGGCTGAAGGCGCGCGAAGCGAAGTAAGCGTCCGGCGTGGAACTCATCGGGGGCTTCACCGCGCTACAGATCGCCGTTGCTTGTGGTGCGGCGCTCGGCTCGGCCTTTGTTCGCGGGTTGACCGGCTTCGGCATGGCGATCCTGCTCGTGCCGGTGCTGGCCTTGGCGCTGCCGCCGGTCGAGGCGGTGGTGCTGGCCAATGCGCTCTCGCTGATGCTGGGCGCGACCGAGATCCGCACCCTGGTGCGTGACGCCGAAAAGAGCGCGTGGATGATCGGCGCCGCGGTGGTGGTGACAACCCCGCTCGGCCTTTATGCGCTATCGCTCACGGGCAGGGATGTGGCGCGGCTTGTCATCGCGCTGATTGCCGTGAGCGCTTTTGTCGCGATCCTGCTGCCCCGTCGGGGAAGCGCGGTGCCGGGACGGGCGGTGACCGGCGGCGTCGGCGTGCTCAGCGGGTTGATGACCGGCTATGCCGGGATGCCCGGCCCGCCAGTGGTGCCCTATTACGCGGGGCGCGATTTGCCGCGAGCGACGGCCAAGGCCTCGATGCAGCTGATCTTCACCATCGCCGCCACCACCGGGCTGGCAAGCGCCGCATGGCTCGGTATCCTGCGGCCGGAGTTGCTGCTGTTCGCATTGCTGATCCTGCCGGTGATCATCGCGGGCAACAAGCTGGGGGCGCGGGTTTCGGGCCGGGTCAGCGATCCGCTATGGCGCACGAGTGTCGGTCTGGTGCTGGGAGGAGCGGCTGTTGCCGCGATGCTGCGTCTGATCTGATCAGAACGGCAGAACGCCGCCGGCCGCGATCAGCGCCAGCGCGCAGCCCAAGACCATCGCGCTGCGGGCGATCTCAAGCAGATTGATCCGCTGATCAACCGCCGGCAAAGCCACGACACGGACAAGGTTCTGGACGGGTTCCATGCCCGCATGCATGCGCCCGAAAATCCTAACAAAAGGTAAACCCGTCCCTAGGCAGAGGGCATTTGCTGGCTGGCGCAGTGGAAGCCGCCGCCGCCCGCCAAGACAGCTTCGCCGGGCAAGCCAATGGTGTCACGATCAGGGAACAAGGCGGCAATCGCCGCCACCCCGTCCGCATCGTGGGGCGATCCGAAGGTCGGCACCACCACCAGATGCGAGGTGATCGCGAAATTCACGTAGCTCGCCGGTTCGATCACGCCATCGCGGATGATAAGGCCGGGTGAGGGAATGCGCACAACCTCGACCCCGAACGCTGCGGCACGCGCGGCCGCATCGGCATAGATCGCGGCGTTGGGATCATCCTTGCCGGTCGGCTCCGGCACCACCAGCCGGTTGGGCGCGACAAAGCGCGCAAGGTTATCGACATGGCCATCGGTGTGATCATTGATCAGCCCGTCGCCCAACCACAGCACGCGGGCAAAACCGAGCTGTGCTGCCAGTTCCGCTTCGATCGCTTCGCGGGTCAGATGCGGATTGCGGTTGGGGTTGAGCAGGCATTGCGCGGTCGTCGCCACCAGCCCGGTGCCATCGCCATCCACCGCCCCGCCTTCGAGGATCATCGGCGTGTGCGTCACGGCAAGCCCGGCATCACGCGCGATCTCTGCGCCGATTTCCTGATCACCAGGCATCAGGTATTTGCCGCCCCAGCCGTTGAAGCCGAAACGGCGCGCGATGCGGGTGCCGTCCGCTTCGCGCACCACCAGCGGCCCGGTGTCACGCAGCCAGACATCGCCATAGACGCGCTGCTCGAGCGTTACCTTGCTGCTCACCAGCACGCGCGCGCGGGCCCCGTTGGCTTCATCGCGCACCAACAAACGCACCTCCTGCCCGCTTTCCGCGACGGCCGAGGCGAAAGCCGCCATCTGCTCCTGCGCCGGTTCAAGCCAGCCGGGCCATTCCTCGGCAAGATGGGGAAAGCCGATCCAGATCCAATCCTGCGGCGCCCATTCGGGCGGCATTAATGCAGCGCGCATCAGCAGCCTTTCTTGCTGTCAGCGCAGCTCGCATCGCGGATGCTGCGGAATTCGTCACCCTCGTTCCAGTTCGGCCAGCTGGTGCTCATCGCGAGGCTGCGCCCGATGCGGAAATAGAGCTGGAGATCGGCCATCACCCCTGCCCAGTTCCAGTTCGGATCGAATTCGTCCTTTGGCCCGTGATAGCGATTGGCGCGATAATCTTCGGCCAGCTTGGCACCGGCCGCGCGGCCGCCTTCGATCAGATCCTCGCCGCCATCGAGATAGAGCATCGGCACCCCGCGCTTGGCCATCGAGAAGTGGTCCGAGCGATAGTAATAGCCTGCCTCGGGCGCGGCATCGGGCGTCACCACGCGGCCATCAGCCTTGAGAGCAGCCATCAGGAAGGCATCAAGCTGCGACTTGCCCCCGCCCACTGCGGTGATGTCCTTGGACGGCCCCGCCACCAGAAAGGCATCCATGTTGACCCCGCCCACCGTCTGCGCGAGCGGGAAGATCGGATTGGCACCATACCAGGCCGAGCCGAGCAGCCCGGATTCCTCCGCCGTCACCGCAAGGAAAACGAGGCTGCGGCGCGGCGCCCCCGCCTTGGCATGGGCTTCGGCGAGCGCGACAAGCGCAGCCGTGCCGGTCGCATTGTCGACCGCGCCATTGCAGATATCATCGCCATCGGGGGCAGGGGTGCAGCGCCCCAGGTGATCCCAATGCGCTGTGTGGAGCACATATTCGTCAGGCGCTTCGCGCCCCGGCAGCACGCCAATGACATTGTGCGACATGAATTTGCGATTGGTGTTGTCGAAACTCGTGGCCAGTTTCAGCCCGAGCGGCACGGCTTTGAAACCCTTCTGCTGCGCAGCCTGCGTGAGCTTCTCGAGATCCTGCCCGGCGGCGGCCAGCACCGCGCGGGCGGCATCCTTGTGGAGCCAGCCGTTCATCTGCGTGAGCGGCGGTGCCTTGTCGCCATATTGCGGATGGGCCTGCGGGCCGGTCCACGAGCTTTCGACCACGTTCCAGCCGTAGCTGGCGGGTTGGGTATCGTGGATGATCAGCGCCGCCGCCGCACCCTGCCGGGCGGCCTCTTCATACTTGTAGGTCCAGCGCCCGTAATAGGTCATCGCCTTGCCGTTGAACGGGCCTTCCAGTTTGGCGGATTGCCAATCGGGATCATTGACAAGGATGATCACCGTCTTGCCCTTCACATCGAGGCCCGCGTAATCATTCCAGCCCTTTTCGGGCGCGTTGATGCCATAGCCGACAAACACCATCTCGCTGCCGGTGATGCTGGTCTTCGCCTCTTCGCGGAACGTCACGCCGACCCAGTCCTTGGCGAAGGAGAAGGACAGCGGAGTCTTGCCGCCAGTGATGGTAAGCGGCGCATGGTTCGCGCCGGTGATTTCCATCAGCGGCACCTCCTGAAGCCAGCTGTCGCCATTGCCCGGCTGGAGCCCCGCCGCCTCGAAGCGTTCGATCAGGTAGGCCAGCGTCTTTTCCTCGCCGACGCTGCCGGGCATGCGACCTTCGAATGCGTCGCTCGCCAGCACGCAGGTAACCTCGCGCATGGTGTCTTCCGAGATGTCGCCCGGCGCGATCTCGGGAATATCAAGCGCGCTGGCGGTGTTCGCGGCAAAATCGTCACACCCGGCGAGCGCCAATGTGGCAGCAGCGAGCGTACCGAGTGTCGCTGCGATTGCGGATTTTCTGAAAGCCATGGCGATGCTCTCCCCTGCGAAATGCCAATGCGTGTGCGCCTCCCTTGCAGAGCGGCGGCCAGCGCGCAAGGCACGCCGCCCCTTGCAGGCGCGGCTGCCTGCCGCCAAGGAAGCAGGCGATGGGAGAGACGCTATCACCCGATTGGAGCGGCGCGCTGGCGCGGGCACGGGCGCATGCGCCCTTTCTGGCCCGTGCGCTGGAACGCCAGCCTTTGCTCGCCGAGTGGCTGGCTGCCGGCGATGCCGAGGCCGCGTTTGCTTTTGCCCGCGCGCAGGGCACGCATGAAGACACCGCCAAGGCGGCGCGGCGCGAACGGCTTGCGCTTGCCACAGTGCTGGCAATTGGCGATCTCGCCGGAGCCTTTCCGCTGGCGCAGGTCGTCAGCGCGCTTACCGGCTTCGCCGACCGGGCGCTGGATCGCGCCATCCGCACCGCCATCACCGAACGCACCGGGGAAGCCAGCGTCGCGGGCATGATCGCGCTCGCCTTGGGCAAGCAGGGCGCAGGCGAACTCAACTACTCCTCGGATATTGATCCGATCCTGCTTTATGATCCTGCCACACTGCCACGCCGGGCCAAGGATGATCCGGGCGAGGCCGCCAATCGCTACGCCCGGCGGGTGGTGGCGCTGCTTTCGGAGAACACGCCCGAAGGCTATGTGCTGCGGGTCGATCTGCGGCTGCGCCCGGCGAGCGAAATCAGCCCACTGGCGGTATCGCGCGGCGCAGCACTGGCGCATTATCAGGGCGCGGCGCTGGCGTGGGAGCGCGCAGCCTTCATCCGCGCCCGCGCCGCTGCCGGAGACATGGCAGCGGGCGAGGCATTCCTTGAAGAGATCGGGCCGTTCGTGTGGCGCAGCCACCTCGATTTCGGCGCGATCGAGGAAATCCGCGAACTCACCCGCCGCATCCGCGACAGCCATGATGGCCCCGCAACCCCCGGCCCCGGCTTTGATGTCAAACGCGGGCGCGGCGGCATTCGCGAGATCGAATTCTTCGCCCAGACCCACCAGCTGATCCACGGCGGGCGCGATCCCTCCTTGCGGGTGCGCGGAACACGCGCAGCGCTTGATGCACTGGCCCGCGCCGAACGCATCAGCCCCGAGGATGCCGACACGCTCGGGACGGGCTATGATCGGCTGCGCGCCATCGAGCACCGCTTGCAGATGGTGCATGATCGTCAGACCCATGCGCTGCCCGATGGGGCTGCCCTCGATAATGTGGCACGGCTCGACGGGCTGGCCGATGGTGCGGCCCTGATCGCCGAACTGACCGCGCTGACCGCGCGCACCGGCAGCATCTATGAACAGTTGATCGGCGTGCGCGCCGCGCCCGTGACAGCTGTCGCGCAGGCGAGCGATCTGGCCACGCGGCTGGCCGAACTGGGATTTGCCGATCCCGCCGCGCTGGCGAAGCGCATCGAAGGCTGGAGCGAAGGGCGCTTTGCCTGCCTGCGCACCCCGCAAGCGCTGCGCGCCTTTGCCGCGCTGCAACCGCTGCTGATCGCGGCGATGGCAGCGAGCGATGATCCGATGCGGGCGATCACCCGGTGGGAAAGCATTCTCGAACGCGTGCCCTCGGCGATCACGCTGTTCCAACTGCTGGCCGCACAGCCGGTGCTGCTTGATCGGCTGGTGGCCACCCTGACCCTCGCGCCGGTCCTTTCGGACGAACTCGCGCGGCGCCCCGAATTGCTCGACACCCTGCTTGATCGCGATGCGCTCGACCTGCCGGGCGAGACCGCTGCGATCATGGCGCGGATGGAGGCCAAGGCCGCGCGCCGTGATTACGAGGCGCTGCTCGATGCGATCCGGGTGGTGACGGGCGAGGTGCGCTTTGCGCTTGGTGTGCAACTGATCGAAGGGCTGGCCGATCCGCTCGCGATTGCCCGTGCGCTGTCACGCTTGGCTGAAGCCGCGCTGGCGCTCGCGATGCAGGGTGCGGTCCGCGAGTTTGAAAGCAAGCATGGCCGAATTCCCGGCGGCGAATTGCTGGTGCTGGGGCTCGGGCGGCTGGGCGGAGGCGTGCTGACCCATGCGTCGGATCTCGATATCGTCTATCTCTTCACCGGCGATTTTGCCGCGCGTTCGGATGGCGAGCGGCCTTTGGGCGCGACGCAATATTTCAACCGGCTCGCCAGCCGGGTCAGCGCCGCGCTGTCGGTTCCGACCGCGCAGGGCGCGCTCTACGAAGTCGACACCCGCTTGCGCCCGCAGGGCAATCAAGGCCCGCTGGCGGTAAGCTGCGAGGCCTTTGCCAAATATCAGCGCGAAGCCGCGTGGACATGGGAGCATATGGCGCTGGCCCGCGCGCGGGTGCTGGCCGGATCGCCCGCTGCGCGCGCGCAGCTTGACGCGATCCTTGCCGAAGTGATCCGCGCCCCGCGCGATGCGGCAACCTTGCGCACGGCGGTGGTCGAAATGCGCGAGCGCATGGCACAGCACAAGCAGCCGGGCGGCGCGCTGGATGCCAAACTGCTGCGCGGTGGGCTGGTCGATTGCGAATTCATCGTCCAGTTCCTGCAATTGCGCGGGCTCGACGCCAACGGCGCGCCGCTGGCGCACAGCCAACCGGCCGCGCTTGATCCCGATCTGTCGGTTGCGATCACCGCGCTGGTGGAGGCGGGCCTGTTGCCGCCCGAGATCGTCGCGGCGCATGAATTGATGAGCCGGATGCTTGTCGCCGGACGCTTGCTCGCCCCTGATGGCAAGGAGCCCCCCGCTTGCGGCGCGCAGGCGATGGCCCGCGCCTGCGGGATGGCGGATTACGATGCGCTCTTGCACAAGTTTGCCAAGGCGCGGCAAAGCGTCGGCGGGGTCTGGAGGGCGATTCTTGGGACGGATATTGTGGACGTAAAGCAGGAGACTACGCGATGAGCACTTTCCCGGCCGTGGGCGACATGATCCCCGATATTGCCATGACGACGCCCGATGGCGGCAGCGTCAAGCCTTCGGATTTCAGGGGGAAGAAGCTGGTCGTGTTCTTCTATCCCAAGGATGATACGCCCGGCTGCACCAGCGAGAACAAGGATTTCTCGGCCATGAAGGCGGATTTCGATGCCGCCGGTGTCGCGCTGCTTGGGGTGAGCAAGGACACCCCGGCCAAGCATCAGAAATTCATTGCCAAGCACGGCCTGACCGCGCCGCTCGCCAGCGATCCAGAAGAAGGCGGGCTGTCCGATGCGCTCGGCGTGTGGGCGGAAAAGCAGATGTATGGCAAGACCTACATGGGCATGGTGCGTTCGACCTATCTGGTCGATGCCGAAGGCCGCATCGCGCAGGTGTGGGACAAGGTGAAGGTCAAAGGCCACGCCGAAGACGTGCTCGTCGCTGCCAAGGCACTCTGAATTTTGCCGCAAACCGTTGCTGCCGCGATCCGTGCCGCGCTGCTGACGGCAGAGCCGCGCGCCAAATGCTTTGCCACCCGTGAGGTGGCACGGGCATGGCGACGCGGCGATCTGGCGTTCGCCTTTGACGTCGCCATGCCTGACGAACCGGCACGGCCCGCACGGCCGGAACTGCTCGCGCCCAGCCAGATGCCCAAGCGCGGCAAGTTCGGATCGGAACGCGCGCGCATCGCCTTGTGGCATTCGCTCGCGCATATCGAATTTGTTGCGATCGATCTCGCGCTCGACATGGCCGGGCGCTTCGGGGCCGAGATGGGCGAGGGCTTCGTCAGCGATTTTCTCGCCGTCGCTGCGGACGAGGCGATGCATTTCGCGCTGCTGGCGCGCAAGCTCGAAAGCCTTGGCAGCCATTACGGCGCGCTGCCTGCGCATGGCGGCTTGTGGGAAGCGGCCTATGTCACACGCCATGATGTCGCCGCGCGGCTTGCGGTGGTGCCCATGGTGCTCGAAGCGCGCGGGCTGGATGTCACCCCGGCGACGCTCGAACGGGTCACGGCGGCGGGCGATGAGGGCGGCGCAAAAATTCTCGCACGCATTCTTGACGATGAAATCCGCCACGTCGCTTTCGGCACCAAGCACTTTTTGCGTTGTGCCGAAATGACGCAGGCGAATCCCCAAAGCCTCTGGCAAAGCCTCGTGAAACGCCACTTTAGCGGCGCGGTTAAGCCACCGTTCAACGACTCAGCGCGTCTTGCAGCCGGTTTATCGCGGGAATTCTATGCGGCGATTGCCTCTTAACGACTCACCTGCATAACTCCGATCCAACAAGGCGCGGCAAGCGCCGCTATCACGCAAGGCACCAAGCCTGGCTATGGGGATCGGGTCCGGATGAATTCTTTTCTGCGCAAGTGCACCGGATTGCTGGCCATTGGCGGCGCGTTCCTCTCCCTGACGATGTCCGGTCCGGCGCTTGCCAACAGCGCGGCCAATGCTGCCAACAGCGCTTCCGCCAATGCCGCCGCTGCCGATGTCAAGGAACCGCTGCGCGAAGCCGAAGGCGAAGGCATCGCCGCGAGCGACCAACGCTTCCGTGCCCTGTTCTCAAGCTGGACGGCGATGGATCGCACCGGCTCGACCCTTCCGACCGAACGCCCCACTGTCTCGATCCCGTCGCGCATGCCGTTGATGGGTTCGGTGCTGACGAGCTCTTACGGGATGCGCACGCACCCGGTGCTGGGCGGGATGCGCCGCCATTCGGGCATTGATCTGGCCGCGCCCACCGGCACCCCGGTCTATGCGACCGCTGATGGTGTGGTGAGCCGCGCTGACTGGTATTCGAGCTACGGGCTCTACATCAGCCTCGAACATGGGGCCTCGCTGCAAACCCGTTACGCCCACCTGTCGCGCCTTGCGGTTGCGGCAGGTGATACGGTCAAGAAGGGCGACCTCATCGGCTATGTCGGTTCGACTGGCCGTTCGACGGGCCCGCACCTGCATTATGAAGTTCGTGTTGATGGGGTTGCAGTCAATCCGATTCCGTATATGATGGAAGACGAACGGCGGTTCGCAGCGAACAAAAGCAGCGAATTGACGGGCAGCGGCGGCGAATAAACTCGCACTTCTGCATACCAGTTTGCCCGCGAAAAACGGGCCGGACATTGGAGAGGGTGTCCGATATCGGCGGCGGGTTATCCCGCCGCCTTTTTTCTTGTGCGACCGGCAGATGCTCTCACCGTAGAATAAGTGGCATTTGCTATACTGTTTTCGCTTGGCATTGCCCGAGCGCTCGTTAGATTTCTGACCCGAGAAAGAACCCGGGCAGGCTCCGTATATCGGGCCTCAAAGGGCAGGGAGAGAAATCATGTCGATGCACCCGATCGCGCACGCCGCGACCCGCCCCGATCATCCCGCTGTCATCATGACCGGATCGGGCAAGCAGATTACCTATGGCGAAATGGAGGCGGAATCGAACCGCTTCGCCCACATGCTGCGCGCGCACGGGATTGGTGCGGGCGATGCCTTTGCGGTGCTGCTCGAAAACCGGCTCGAATATTTCACCCTGATCTGGGGCTCGCAGCGCGCGGGCACCATGCTGGTGCCAATCTCCTCGCGGCTAACCGCGCCCGAGGCGGCCTACATCATCCGCGATGCGCAGGCGAAGCTGCTGATCACCAGTGGCTATTTTGCCGGGATGCTGGATGACATCCGCAAGGAATGCCCTGACCTCACCGTGCTGGTGATGGACGCCAAAGAGCTTGGGGGCGATGCCGAAGATTTCGCCGCCGCCCTTGCCGCGCAACCATCCGATCCGATCGCGGATCAAAGCGCGGGCATGGTGATGCTCTATTCTTCGGGGACGACCGGGCGGCCCAAAGGTATCCGCCCGGCTCCGCCCGAAGATCCCGATCCGCAAGCCGTCGTGCCGCTGGTCGGCCTCGCAGTGATGGGGGCCGGCATGCCGACCGATGGTTCGATGGTCTATCTCTCCCCCGCGCCGCTCTACCATGCCGCCCCGATCGGGTGGTGCTCGGTGGTGCACCGGCTCGGCGGGACGGTGGTGATGATGGAGAAGTTCGATCCCGAAGAAGCGCTGCAAGCGATCGAACGCTACAAGGTGACAGACAGCCAGTGGGTGCCGACGCATTTCGTGCGGTTCCTGAAACTCGATCCGGCGGTGCGCACGCGCTACGACCTCTCCAGCCACCAGCGCGCGCTCCACGCGGCTGCGCCCTGCCCGGTGCCGATCAAGCGCGAGATGATCGAATGGTGGGGCCCCATCGTCAATGAATACTACGCCGGGAGCGAGAGCATCGGCATGACGATGATCCGCTCGGCCGACTGGTTGACCCATCCCGGCAGCGTCGGGCGGGCGATCTACGGCACGCTCCACGTCTGCGGTCCGGACGG
>ERZ1066123.2189-NODE-2189-length-10410-cov-7.571608_pt1 | contig 10410 bp, 7 predicted proteins | sample MGYA00382770_ERZ1066123 | MGnify/ENA primary metagenome ERZ1066123 (study PRJEB33369, sample SAMEA5778353) | biofilm metagenome | biome: Industrial cooling water; feature: Water cooling tower basin; material: Biofilm | place: United Arab Emirates | collected...
GGCGGGGACCGCCTCGGCGGCGGGCGGCAACCCCACGAACGCGAAGGAATCCGTCGGCAGTTCCGGGAACGGGTCGGCCGCGGACCCGGCCGGGGCTTCGGGGCCGGGGAAGTCCGGGGTCGGGCGGGTCTGCTCCGCCGCGGAGACGAACTCCGTCGGGGCGTCCGCGTCGGGCGGCGGCGGGGTCAGGTCCGCCACCTTCGGCAGACCGTTCGGGTCGGTCAGCATGTCCGTGTCCGGCCCCAGCGGTTCCCGGGGCTCGGGGTTGCCGACCGAGACGGTGGACTGGTCCGGGTGGTTTTCGGGCGGCGGCGGGGCGGCGGGGTTGTCGGCGGACATGGCGTGCTCCACGGGAGTTCCGTCACACCCCACTTCCTCGCCCGAACGTGTGGCAGGGGCACACCTTCGGGCAAAGCGGCCGTCGGGCCGGCGCGGTCCGCACGAAACGAAAGAATCGGGGACCAGGCAATCTGGGTCGGAAGAAAGGGTATGCCGTTATTGTTCCCGCTTCACGATGAACCGCAACCTTTTTTCCGGTTTTCGCCCCGAGGAGGTCCGACCGTGCCGATTTCACTCGCCGCGTATACCGAAGCGGTTCCACCTTCGTGCGCGGGTTCGCGCACGGACTGCCGAAGGATTAGGCGGCGGCGGAAGAATCTTTCCGGGCGAAAAGTCCGAAACCCATTACAAATAGCGGGGTTCAACGCTCGCCTCAGTTCCGGGCGGCCCCGTGGCACCGAGGTTGCAATGGATTCATGCACAGCCCAGGGGCCGCCACCCGACGTTGAGCTGTCACGAAACTTTCATGGGAAATGAGTCGCAGCCATGCCGCCTCTTGCCGGATGGACGGACGCTGCGGTCGGCCTGCCCGTCGGGGAGCCCGCCCGCCTGGATCACGAAGTGGTGGAGTTGCCGCTCCTGCTGCCCCGCTGGCAGGCGTCCGCGATCGAGGAAGCCGCCCGGTCCCGCGGGATGACCACCGGCCAGATGCTCCGCCGGGTGCTGGCCGACGTGTTCGCCGAAACCCGCGCCGCCCGCTGAGCGCCCGCGACCCTTCACCGCGCCGACCCCTCTCCCGCCGTCTGCCGCTTCCCCTTCCGACTCAGTCCGCCCGCGACGCGGCCACCTGCCGCTTGCCGGACACCAGCCGCGTCCCGACGTTCAGCGCCAGCACCAGCAGGATGAGCACGAACGCCCCGGTCCAGGCGAGGCGGATGTCGTCCTCGTTCGGGTTCTTGGAGAAGTTGAAGATGTAGTACGGCAGGAAGGCGGTCCGGTCGGACAGCGACTGGGACCAGTAGTTCGCCCCGTAGGCCGTCAGCAGCAGCGGGGCGGTCTCCCCCGCGATCCGGCCGACGGACAGGAGCACCCCGGTGATGACGGCCGGCAGCGCCGCGGGCAGCACCACCTTCAGCACCGTCTGCCGCCGGGTCGCGCCGAGGGCGTAGCTCGCCTCGCGCAGCCCGTGCGGGACGAGCCGCATCGCCTCCTCGGTGGCGCGGATCACCACCGGCAGCATCATCACCCCGAGCGCGAACGCCCCGGCCCACGCCGAGAACCCCCACGTCTTCGTGGCCCACAGCGGGAAGACCAGCACCGAGTACGCGAACACCCCGATCACGATGGACGGCACGCCCCCGAGCTGCTCCGCCGCGAACCGGACGGGGAACGCCAGTCGGCTGGTCCGGTACTCGGCCAGGAGGATCGCCGCAAGAATCCCGACCGGGACCGCGAACGCCGTCGCCAGCGCGACCAGAACGACGCTCCCCTCGATGGCGTGCCCGAGCCCCCGGCCGCCCTTGTCGTTCGGCAGTTTCGTGAAGAAGTCCAGGTCCAGCCCGCCGGCCCCCTGGTAGGTGATGTACCCCAGGATCAGGAACAGCGGGATCACGGTGACGACCTGACACCCCGCCAGGACGACCGTCATCACCTTGTCCCAGGCCAGCGCCCGGCGGCGGGAGCTGGCCATCGTTTCTTCCGGCGGCGGCGGGACGAACGGCTGGTCGAACTCGCGGATCGGGATCGACGCGTTCTTCGCCCGCGGCCGGCTCAGGAACCCGATCAGCACGCGGGCCGTGACGTTCGTGACCAGCGTCAGGGCGAGCAGCAGCAGCCCCAGCGTGATGAGGGCGGCCTTCTTCTCCGGCTCCGCCGCGGCTTCCGGCAGCTGCTTCGCGATCGCGCTCGGGATGGCGTCCCCGGTCGCGGCGATGAACTCGGCGACCGACTTCGGCAGCACCATCGAGTTGCCGATCACCATGGTGACGGCCATCGTCTCGCCGATCGCGCGGCCGAGGGCGAGGAAGCACGCGGCCAGGATCCCCGGCCGGGCGTAGGGCAGCACGACGGAGCGGATCGTCTGCCAGCGGGTCGCCCCGAGGGAAAGTGCCCCCTCCCGCTGCGACCGCGGCACCGCCTGGCACACGTCGTAGCTGACGGCCGTGATGTACGGCAGCACCATCACCGCGAGGACGAGCCCGGCCGCCAGAATCCCCTGCCCGGCCGCGAGGTTCTCCAGGCCGACCCAGGCGAAGAACGGGCCGGTCCCGCGGCGGGCGAGGAACTCGATCGCCCAGAACCCGTACACCACGCTCGGGATCGCGGCCAGCAATTCCAGCAGGAACGCCGACACCCACCGGACCCGCGGCCCGGCGATTTCCGACAGGAACGCCGCCGCCCCGACCCCGAGCGGCACCGCAATCGCCATCGCGATCGCGGACGTCGAGATCGTGCCGAAGATGAAGACGAGCGCCCCGAACTTCTCCCGGCCGGGGTCCCAGTCGGACGAGGTCAGCATCGTGTAGCTGTCGGCCCGCGTCAGGAACGGCCACGCCTGGACGACGAGCACGACGACGACGGCGGCCGCCACCGCGAGGACGAACACCCCCGCGGACCGGCACAGGGCGCTGAAGACCGCGTCCCCCAGCGACGCGGGGCTCGAACGGGCGACGGCAGGCGGCGGGGCGGCGGTGGCCATACAGCTTTCGCGGGTGGGATGGCGAGCGTGACGAGTCTTGTAGGTCGGGTCGAGTCTTCGAGGCCCGACGTTGCGCTTCCCGTCGGGCCTCGAAGACTCGACCCGACCTACAAAACCTCGCACGAATTACTGGAACACCGCGGTCGCGAGCTTGTCCGCGCACCGCTTCGACAGTTCCGCCGGCAGCGGGGCGTAGTGCAGCTCGGCCGCGTACTTCTGCCCGTCGCCGACGACCCACTTCAGGAACTCGACCAGCACCGGCCCCTTGTCCTTCGGCTGGGTCTTGTACACGAGGGCGTAGCTCATCCCGACGATCGGGTAGCACTTGTCCCCGTCCGCGTCGGTGAGGGAGTACGTCAGGTCGTGCAGGCTGAACGGGGCTTCCGTTTGCTTGACCTTCATGGCGGACTCGGCCGCCGCCGTCACGGTGTCCGTGTCCGGGGCGACCGCCTTGCCCGCCTTGTTCAGGACCGCGGCGTAGCCGATCCCGTTCTTCTTGGCGAACGACAGTTCGACGTACCCGATCGCGCCTTTGTTGTTCTTCACGAACCCGGCGATGCCGTCGTTGCCGGACTGCCCGGTGACATCCTTGAGCGCGGTCATCTGCTTCGTCGGCCCGACCGCGGACTTGAACTCCGGGCTCACCTTGGACAGGTAGTCCGTGAAGATGCTGGTCGTGCCGGACGCCTCCGCCCGCTGGATCGGGATGATCTTGTCCGCGGGGAGTTTGTCCGCGACGTCCTTGTTCAGTTCCTTGATCGCGGGGTCGTTCCAGGCGGTGACCTTCTTCAGGTAGATGTCGGCGACGACCTTGCCGGACAGGGTCAGCTTCTCGACGCCGGGCACGTTGAACGCGACGGCGACGGCCCCCATCGTGACGGGGATGTGGAACACCTCGCCCCCGGCCTTGACCGCGGCGTCGGCCTCCGTCTGGTTCATCGGGGCGTCGGAACACCCGAAGTCGATCTCCTTCGCGGTGAGCTTGCTGATCCCCTGGCCGGACCCGCTCTTGACGTAGTCGATTTCCGTCTGCTTGGCGGCCCGGTACTCGGTCGACCACTTCTGCATGATGGGGTCGACGAACGTGGCCCCGCCGCCGCTGATCCGAGGGGTCGACCCGGTCCCGCCGCGGTTGCACCCGGTGAGAACGACGGTCCCGACGAGGGCTGCGACGACGGCGAACGCGGGAATCACGGACAAACGGGAGAACATGACAGGCTCCGGGGCGAGTTCGGCGGGCAGTCGGCAGCACCGCAATCCTACGACCGACCGCCACCGGGACAACGCGGGGCGTGTGAAGGTTGGGTGAAAAGCCGCCCGCCGAAATCCTCGCCCGCCGCCCGCGAATCCCCTTCCGGCCGCCATTTTCCTTGCCGCCCGCCGGCGGCCGGGCCAAAATGCCGGCACCGCATTCCCACCACAGGGGCTTTCCGATGGCGCTCTGGGACCGCATCACCGGCGAGTTCATCGACATCATCGAGTGGACGGAGCCCTCGCAGAACGAGATCCTCGCCCACCGTTTCACGCGCTACAAGAACGAGATCAAGAACGGGGCGAAACTCATCGTCCGGGAAGGCCAGGCCGCCGCGTTCGTGCGGGAGGGCCAACTTGCGGACGTGAAGACGCCGGGGACGTACACGCTCGACACGAAAAACATGCCGATCCTGTCCACCATCCTCGGGTGGAAGTACGGGTTCGAGTCGCCGTTCAAGGCGGAGGTGTACTTCATCTCCACCCGGCAGTGGACCGACCAGAAGTGGGGCACCCAGAACCCGTTCATGGTCCGCGACCCGGAGTTCGGCCCCGTCCGCGTCCGGGCGTTCGGCAGCTACGCCTTCAAGGTCACGGACCCCGGCACCTTCCTCAAGGAGCTCGTCGCCACGGACCCCAGCTTCGAGGCGTACGAGATTTCCGCCCAGTTCCGGAACACGATCGTCTCGCGGTTCGTGGACGTCATCGGTTCATCCAAGATTCCGGTGCTCGACCTCGCCGGGAACTACGAGCGGTGCGGGAAGCTGGCCCTCGACCGGATTTCGCCGGAAATCCAGAAGATGGGCATCTCGCTGACGCAGTTCTACATCGAGAACATTTCCCTGCCGCCGGAAGTGGAGGCGGCCCTCGACAAGCGGACGCAGATGAGCGTCCTCGGGAACCTGGACCAGTACACGAAGTTCCAGACGGCCGAGGCGATCCGCGACGCGGCCCAGAATCCGGGCGGGATCGCGGGCGTCGGGGCCGGCGTCGGGGCCGGGTTCGCGGTCGGCGGGGCGATGGCGAACGCGATGCAACCCCAGGCCGCACCCGCTCCGAGTGCCGCGATGCCGCCGCCGCTGCCGACCGCGGTGACGTTCTTCGCCGCAATCAACGGGGCGCAGGCCGGGCCGTTCGACCTGAGCCGCCTCGGGGAGATGGCCCGCGCCGGGCAGCTGACGCGCGACACGCTCGTCTGGCGGGCCGGCATGGCGAACTGGGCCGCCGCCGGAACCGTGGTGGAACTGGCGTCCGCATTCGCCGCCGTGCCGCCGCCGCTGCCACCGATGTGAACTCAACCATCTCACGCAAAGCCGCAAAGACGCCAAGTTCAGAACCAAATCTGATCTGGTTTTCTTCGCGGCTTTGCGACTTTGCGTGAGACATTTCGATGAACCCGCCGCCGCTTCCGGACGGGCCGAAAGCCCCGACTGTCTCGAAGGCACCGCCCGCCGGGCGGAAGTTCCCCTGCCCGTCGTGCGGGGCGAAGCTCGACTTCGACCCGGCCGTCGCGGGGCTGAAGTGCCCGTACTGCGGCTACGAGCAGAAGATCGACACCACCGACGCCGCCGAGGTCGTCGAGCGGGATTACCTGGAGTACCTGGCGAAGGAAGAGTCGAAGGGCGTCGCGATCCCCGGCCGGTCGACCGAGACGAAGTGTACCGGCTGCGGCGCGGTCGTGCTGCTCGAAGACAAGGTCGCGACCGAGAAGTGCCCGTTTTGCGGCACGCACCTGGAGAGCACGCCGCACGCCGCCCAGGGGATGATCCAGCCGGAATCGCTGCTGCCGTTCGCGGTCGACCTCCGCAAGGCCCGGGACCACTTCGACCGGTGGCTCGGCTCGCTCTGGTTCGCGCCCTCGGAACTGAGAAAGGTCGCGAACCTCGGGCAACTGACGGGCGTGTATTTGCCGCACTGGACCTACGACGCGATGACGTACACGTCCTACGAGGGGCAACGCGGCGACGACTACACGACCACCGAGACCTACACCGACACCGACTCGGACGGCAAACAGGTCACCCGGACCCGCACGGTCACGCACACGAACTGGACCTACGTCTCCGGCCGGGTGGACCACTTCTTCGACGACGTACTGGTGCCCGCGTCCAAGAGCATCCCGGAGGACCTCATCAACGACCTGCACCCCTGGGAACTGCACAAGCTCGAAGCGTTCAACCCGAGCTACCTGAGCGGGTTCAAGACGGAACGCTACGCCGTCGGCCTGAAGGAAGGGCTCGCGGAGGCGAAGCACCGCATGGAGCCGACCATCGACCGGCTCGTCCGCTCCGACATCGGCGGCGACCACCAGCGGATCGACAACAAGCGGACCCGGTATTCCGGCATCACGTTCAAGCACCTGCTGCTGCCGACGTGGGTGGCCGTTTACCGCTACCACGAGAAGACGTTCCAAATCCTCGTCAACGGCCGCACCGGGAAGGTGACGGGCTACCGGCCGTGGAGCACGGCAAAGATCGTCGCGCTGGTCCTGGCGATCTTGCTCGCCGTCGCAGTCGTGATCGGGCTCGTCGCCGCGTTCGGCGGCAAGTCCGGCGGCAAGCGGCGGAGCGGCACCCCGGCCCCTGTCTTGTGGCACCGGCCTCTGGCCGGTGTGGACCTGCACCGGCCAGAGGCCGGTGCCACACGCACGACGGCCGACCATCCCAGGTCGGCTTCCCGGCCCACCGACATCGCCGACGGTTCGCCGCGTTCGGTAGAATCACCCTTTTCCCAGGGGGTGTCGTCGTGGCCGACCGGTGGGCGTTCCTCGTCGCGATCGAGAAGTTCGCGGACCCCGCCCTCGGCGGCGTTCCCTACGCGGACGGCTGCGCCAAGGCTCTCGCCGACGCCCTCGCATCGAGCGGGTATCGGCGGTCGCATCAGGTCGTGCTGACGGGCTCCCACGCCACGCGGACGGCCGTCGAGTCCCGCCTGCGGAAGCTGAAAAGGCTCGTCAAGAAGGGGGACGAACTCCTCGCGGTGTGGGTCGGCCGGGGGTTCGCCCACGCGGGCACCGGCGTCCTGCCGTGCTGGGACACGCTGCCGGACGACCTCGCGGACACGTCGTTGACGGTCAAGGAACTCGTCGAAACCCTCTCGGGCACGAAGGCGTCGCAGGTCGCGGTTTTGCTCGACGTCGGGGCGGGTGCTGACGCCCCCGGGCCGGCCGGGGACGGGTGGGAAGCGTTCCTCGACCCGGACGAACTCGACCGGCTCTTCGCGGATTCGCCCAAACTCGTCGGCGTGCGAAGCTGCGACGCGGACGAGCGGTCCCACTCCGCGGGCGGGTTGAAGGCGACGGCGTGGTGTCACCTGGTCGCGGAGGCGTTCGCCGGGCGGGGGGTGAAGGCGGTCGGGGCGGACGGCCGTGTCACCGCACTGTCACTGCACCGGTTCGCGGCCGACGAGTTGCCGCGGGTGCTGCGAAAGCACCTGGAAGCCGGGGCGGAACAGTCCCCGAAACTGCTCGGCGAGGCGAACGCGGGCTTCGTGCTGGCGGAACTCGGCAAGCCCGCGGCGGACCTCGGCTCGCTGCTGCTCGACCCCGCCCGCATGAAGCGCGTCGCGTTCCGGGCTGACAGTTCCGGCCGCTTCAAAGACCTGACAGCGTACCGGAAGTCGTACCAGATCCCGGACAACGCCGGGCCGTCCGCGAAGCGGTTCGTCGCGAAGACGGCCCACGCGGACATCCGGGCGGACGTGGACGCCGTGTTCGAGGCGGCCCGCGAGCACCTCGGGTACAAGCGGAAGGACATCGAAGTCACCGCCGGGCAGGACGGCTACGGGTTCGTCCGCGGGCCGGACTTCGAGTACACCGTGTCCGCCAGTCTCGACCCGGCCGAGCCGTCGGAAGTGCTGTGGCGGCGCGAAATCGGGGCGTTCTCCGACCCGGAGTTCGTGCGGTCGCCGGGGTTCGACGCGGTCTTCGGCAAGCTCTTCGACCAGCTCGCGTTCGAGTTCGCCGTGCCGGTGGACGTGCCCGCCCTGGTGGACCGGCTGGAAGACCGACCCGCCGCCGGGGTGAAGGTCGCGGTGTCCAGCGACGGCAAGTCGTGCGACCTGACGCTGGCCGGGTTCGCGGGCCGGGTCACGGTGGACCGCACGTCCGTCGTGGTCCGCGGCCGGGCGGGGAACTCGGCGGGGCTGCTGGACCAGTTCCTCGCGTTCCTGCGGACCGTCGGCCCGATCGGGGAACCGCTGGCTCTCGCGGCGAAGTAGCGTGACCGAGTGGTTTTGACTCGTGATTGTTCCTCCCCTCTCCCCGCTGCGGAGAGGGGAGCAAGAATCGGGAATCCACGCGCTTTTCGTCTCACTCCACCAGCCGGGCGTCCGCCCAGTTCACGTCCGCCTGCACGTCGCCGCCGGGGCCGAAGTCGACGACCAGTGTCAGTTCCTTCGCCCCCGCCACATCGAGCCGGACGCTGACCGGCGACGCGGCGGCCGTCAGCGTCTTCAGTCCGGGGATCGGGCGTTCCTTGCCGTCGACGAGGATCCGCACGTCGGCGGTGCCGCGGCGGCCGGAGACCGCGTCCAGGCCGACGGCCGCCTCGAAGTGCCGGTACTTCCCGGCCAGGTCATACGTCAGGGTCGTCTTCGGGTGGGTGCCGAGGCCCTTGTCGCACCACGACACCCCGGCCGGACCCGGCAGCCGGAGCGGGTTCCCCTTCGCGGAGCGGTCGGCCGCCACCGGCCAGCCGAGGCCGTTGAAGCCTTCGACCTCGGACCGCTTCGGCTTCAGGTCCGACAGGTACGCCGCCTTCCCCTGGAACACGTCGATGGCGACGACGTCGGGCACGGGCAGGCTCAGCTTGCCGCCGAAGGGCGTGGTGCCGGTCAGGGTGGTGCCGTCGGACGCGGCGGACGTCAGGGTGATCCGCGAGCCGCCGGCGGTGACGACGCGGTAGTACGCGCCTTTCGGCTTGCGCATGCGTGCGAGCGCCGGGTCGAACGCGACGGCGGCCACGTCCGCCAGTTCGATCGCCCGCGGGGGCTGGCCGGGGTCGACGACGAGCCGCAGCAGGCTGCCGTCGGCGGACACGGACTCGACGCTGCCGGCGAGGGTGTCGCCGTTCCGGAGGCGGACGGCGTCCGTCCGGGCGGCGGCCCACGGGTACTTCGCCGGGTCGGCCGGGGTGTCCGCGGGCGGGGCGGTCGCCCACCACGCGGCGAGGGCGGTGAGGGGAATCGCCCACTTGTCCGCGTACTTCTCGGCCGGGCTGAAGGTGACCCGCAGCCCGTCCCCGGCCGTCACGGTCCCGGCGAGGCGGTCGCCGTTGGCCAGCACGATGTGCCGGTCGCGCGGCCAGGGCGGCAGCGGCGTGTCGGCCCGACGCAGGGACACGAGCCGGCCGGCGTCGATCTTCGCGTCGGGGTCCGCCAGGGTCGCCCCGAAGTCCGCGACCGCGACGAGCCGGCCGGGCTGCGGCTCGCTCCCGGAGGCGTGCGCCACGAAGAGCGGCGGGGCGGCGGGTCCGGCGGCCAGGGCCAGGGCGAGGATCGGGGTCACGGCACCACCTCGGGGACAGGGTCGCGAGTTCTATTATGCGGGGCGGTCCCCCGAAAAAGATTCCGGAATCTTCCGTTCACCGCGTCACACCCGTTCACGGCGGCGGCCCCGTGGGGGTGTTGCCCCTGTCGCGGAGGAGCCGCCATGCGGTCTGACCCGGCCGAAACCCTGGTGGACGATCACCTGCCCGCCCTGCCGGCCCGGCTGCCGGCGATCCCGGACGCGCTCCCGGACCCGCTCTGGGTGTTCGACGAGCGGGACCGGGTCGTCGGGTGGAACCGCGCCGCCGAGCGGGTGTTCGGGCTGCCGGCGGAGCACGCCGTCGGGCAGTCGGTGCTGCTGTTCGTGCCGCACGACGGGCTGTTCGAGTTCGCGCGGGCGGCCGAGGCGGTCCGCAGGGACGGGGCGTGGGCGGGCGACTTGCGCACCCAAACCGCGACCGGGGACGTGCGGCTGGTCGAAGCCCGGTGGTCGCGGACGGAGAGCTCGGACGGGACGAGGCTGGTGGTCGCCCTTCAGACGGACGTGACCGACCGGCGGCAGCGGGACGCCGACGCGGGCCGGGCCGAGCGGTGGGAGGTCGCCCGGAGCCTGACGGCCGCGGCCGCGGCCGACTTCGCCGCCGACCCCGATTTCGCCCTCGATTTCCTGCGCCGCTTCCCGGCCGGCCCCGACC
>ERZ1066123.2198-NODE-2198-length-10365-cov-7.044132_pt1 | contig 10365 bp, 10 predicted proteins | sample MGYA00382770_ERZ1066123 | MGnify/ENA primary metagenome ERZ1066123 (study PRJEB33369, sample SAMEA5778353) | biofilm metagenome | biome: Industrial cooling water; feature: Water cooling tower basin; material: Biofilm | place: United Arab Emirates | collected...
GTCAATGGCATGCTCCCTGCCATGGTCCAGCATGAAATCCCGTCAAGGAACGAAACTCCCCCCGTACCGGCACCCGCCGCCGCCTCGCCCCCGAGGCGCGGACGCCGCAGATCCTGGAAGCGGCGTTGGCCGAGTTCGCCGAGCGCGGCTATGCCGGCGCCCGCATGGCCGGCGTGGCGACCCGGGCCGGCATCGCCAAGGGGTTGATCTATCATTACTTCCCTTCGAAGTCGGCACTGTTCCTGGCAACCTTCCGCGCCGCGACGGGACCGGCCTTCGAGGCTGCCGAGCGCCGCATCTTCGTCACCGGCGGGCCGGTGCGGGCCATGCTCGCAGACCTGATCGGGGTCGCCTACGCCAGGCTGCGGGAGGCGGAGCGCGAGCGGGCGCTGTTCCGCCTGATCGTCGTGGAAGCCGGCCGCTTTCCCGAACTCGCCCGCTTCTACCGGGAGGAGGTGCTCAGCCGGGCGGCCGGGCTGATGCACGCCATGCTGCATGCCGGCGTCGCCTCGGGCGAGTTCCGGCCCGAGGTCGCCGAGATGCCGTGCCTCGCCGAGGCGATGATGGCCCCGGCGGTGGCAGGCTCGGTCTGGCGCCTGATCCTGGGTGAGCACGACGCGCCGGACCTTGTGGCCCTGCAGGCCGCGCACCTGGACCTGCTGCTGGCCGGCCTGGCGGTGCGACAGGCGCCGGCACGGTGACGCGGCGGCAGGCGTTCCCGGCGCCACGCCGGACGCCTTTCAGTACATGTGCTGCCCGCCGTTGATCGACAGCGTCGATCCGGTGATGAAATCCGCCTCGTCGGCCGTCAGGAACACCACGCCGCGGGCAATGTCCTCGGCGGTGCCGAGGCGGCCGCGCGGGATACGGGCGATGATCTTCTCCAGCACATCGGGCGGGACGGCGCGCACCATCTCGGTGTCCACGTAGCCGGGCGCGATGGCGTTGACCGTGATCTGGTTGCGCGCGCCCTCCTGCGCGAGTGCCTTGGTGAAGCCATGGATGCCTGACTTGGCGGCGGCATAGTTCACCTGGCCCAGCTGCCCGGCCTGGCCGTTGACCGAGCCGATATTGACGATGCGGCCGAACTTCGCCGCGCTCATGCCATCCCACACCGCCTTGCACATGTTGTAGCAGCTGCCGAGGTTGGTATCGATCACTTCATCCCACATCTGCCGAGTGAGCTTGCGCATCATCGCGTCCCGGGTGATGCCGGCGTTGTTCACGAGGATTTCGATGGGGCCGTGCTCGGCGGTGATCCTGGCGACGGCCGCTATCGAGGCCTCGAAATCGCTCACGTCGAATTTGTAGCAGGGGATGCCGGTGCGCTTGGTGAAGGCCTCGGCCGCCGCGTCGTTGCCGGCATAGGTCGCCACCACGGTGCGTCCCGCCGCCTGCAGGGCTTCGCTGATCGCGGCGCCGATGCCGCGCTGCCCACCCGTCACCAATGCTACCCGTGCCATGAGTCCTCTCCCTGCCTGTTGCGTCCGGCGCCCGGACGGCGATCGACCGGATGCAAGTGCCCAGTCCCTGTCGCTGGTCTAGATGAGCGCGGAAGCCGGCGCGGGATCAAGCGCGAAAGCCACCGATGGTCATTGCGCCAGATCAAGGACGCCAGCGTTGCCATCGGCTTGGATGCGCCTGTCCCGGCCGGACTCCGCGCCGGGACCTGTCTGGAGTTACTCCCTCGACTCGGCCCGGCGGCATGCCCGCCGGGCTTTCTTTCGCCCCGCCGCGCCTCAGCGCAGGCTGAGGATATAGGCCACGACGCCATCCAGCTCGTTCTGGCTGAGCTGGTAGTCGGGCATGCGGCTGTGCGGCGTGCGCAGGAAGGCGCGCAGCGACATCTCCGTGGTCGAGGGCAGGGCGGCGACGGCGGCGAAGGGCGGCGCCGCATCGCCGGCCGGCCCCTGCGCCTGGCGCCCGACCAGGTGGCAATTCGCGCACCAGCTTTCCGCGACCGTGCGCCCAACGGCGATCCGTTCCGCCTGCGCCTGGGCGCACGTCTCCGTCCAGGGTGCCATGGCCGTGGTCAGCACGATGAGCGCCGGAATGAAGCGGTGCATGCGGGATCCTCCTGGCCGGCCAGCTTCGCGTGCGCGGCGATGCCGGTCCAGTGCCGCGCCGCCGGGGTCGCGCACCGGCGCGGGCGCGGTTACTCTCCGCCGCATGCTCGCAGGCCGGCGCATCCTCATCATCCTCTCGGGCAGCATCGCTGCCTACAAGGCGCTGGAGCTGACCCGCGCGCTGCGCCGCGACGGCGCCGCCGTCAGCGCGATCCTCACCGCCGCCGGCGCGCGCTTCGTAACTCGGGAGGCGCTGGCCGGCATCACCGGTGAGCAGGTGCACGACGACCTCTGGGCCGCGGAGGCGGAGATCGGCCATATCCGCCTGGCCCGCCTGCCTGACCTGGTGGTGGTCGCCCCCGCCTCCGCCGACCTGCTGGCGAAGATGGCGCACGGGCTGGCGGACGACCTGGCCAGCACGGTGCTGCTGGCGACCCGCGCGCCAATCCTGGTTGCGCCGGCGATGAACCCGGCGATGTGGGACCATCCCGCGACGCGCGCCAACATCGGCATGCTGCGGGGCAGGGGCGTGCGCGTGGTCGGCCCCGGCGAGGGCGCCATGGCGGAGCCCGAAAGCGGCCCCGGCCGCCTCGCCGAGCCGCCGGAGATCCTGGACGCGATCCGGGCGTTGCTGACGGAGGGACAGCCGCTCGGCGGACGCCATGCGATCGTCACCTCCGGCCCGACGCATGAGCCGATCGACCCCGTGCGCTACATCGCCAACCGCAGCAGCGGCAAGCAGGGCCACGCCATCGCCGCGGCGCTGGCGGCGATGGGCGCGCGGGTGACGCTGGTGAGCGGACCGGTGGCGCTGCCCGACCCGCCCGGCGTCACGGTGGCGCATGTGGAGACGGCGCGCGAGATGCTGGCCGCGTGCGAGGCCGCGCTGCCCGCCGACATCGCGGTGCTGGCCGCCGCCGTGGCGGACTGGCGCGTGGCGCGCGAGGCCGGGCAGAAGCTGAAGAAGCAGCCCGGCGCGGCGCCGCCCAGCCTGGAGATGGCGCTGAACCCGGACATCCTGGCGACGCTCGCCGCCCACCCCCGCGCCCGGCCGGCCCTGGTGGTGGGCTTCGCCGCCGAGACCGAGCACGTGGTGGAGCACGCGGTCGCCAAGCGCGCGCGCAAGGGCTGCGACTGGATCGTCGCCAACGACGTCTCCGGCGCCCCGGGGGAAAGCGTGATGGGCGGCGATGCCAACCGCGTGCAGCTGATCACCGAGGACGGGGTGGAGGACTGGCCGCGCATGCCGAAGGACGCGGTCGCGCGCCACCTGGCGCTGCGCATCGCGAAGCGCTTCGCCCCATGACCGGCGCCGTCATCCAGGTTGCGCGCCTGCCGCACGCCGCCGATCTGCCGCTGCCCGCCTACGCCACGCCCGGCGCGGCGGGGATGGACCTGGTGGCGGCGGTGGCGGGGCCGATGGTGATCCCGCCCGGCGGCCGCGCGCTGATCCCGACCGGCCTGCGCATCGCGCTGCCGCCCGGGCATGAGCTGCAGGTGCGGCCGCGATCGGGCCTGGCGCTGCGTCACGGCATCGTGCTGCCGAACAGCCCGGGCACCATCGACGAGGACTATCGCGGCGAGCTGGGCGTGATCCTGCTCAACGCCGGCCCGGAACCCTTCATCGTGGAACGCGGCATGCGCATCGCGCAGGCGGTGCTGGCGCCGGTCACGCGCGCGGCCTGGCAGGAAGTGACGGAGCTGCCCGGCACGGCACGCGGCGCCGGCGGCTTCGGCAGCACCGGGACGGGCTGAGGCCTACCGCACCGCCGCGGCGTCATCGCCGGTGCCGACGAAGAGGTGAAGGCGGTCCGGGGCGAGGCCGAGCGCGATGGTCTCGCCGGGGTGCAGCACCGTCGTCGCCGGGGTTCGGACGATGATCGGGCTCTCGCCCAGGCTCACGAAATGGTAGCGCTCGGCACCGGCGAGCTCGGACACGGTGACGCGGGCGGGGATGGCACCGGGCGCATCGGCCGCGACGAGGGCGATGTCCTCCGGCCGGACGCCGAGCGTGGCGCGGCCGCCGGCCGATGGCGCCATCGGCAGGGCAATGGACAGGCCGGGCCCCGTGAAGTGCGGCCGCCCGCCCTCGGCACGGATCTCGCCCTCGATCATGTTCATGGAGGGCGTGCCGATGAACTCGGCGACGAAGCGGTTGGCGGGGCGGGAATAGATCTCCTCCGGCGTGCCGACCTGCTGCATGACGCCGTGGTTCATCACCACGATGCGGTCGGACAGCGTCATCGCCTCCAGCTGGTCGTGGGTGACGTAGATCATCGTGGTGCGCAGCTTCTGGTGCAGCGCGGCCAGCTCCGCACGCATGTGCACGCGCAGCTTCGCATCGAGGTTCGACAGCGGCTCGTCCAGCAGGAAGACCTCGGGGTCGCGGATCAGCGCGCGGCCGAGCGCCACGCGCTGGCGCTGGCCGCCCGAGAGCTGGCGCGGCCGGCGGTCCAGCAGCGGACCGATCTGCAGCATGGCCGCGACCGAATCGACGGCGCTGGCGCGCTCGGCGGCGGGCACGCCGCGCTTCTTCAGCCCGTATTCCAGGTTCTGCCGCACGCTCATGTGCGGGTAGAGCGCGTAGCTCTGGAACACCATGGCGATGTTGCGGTCGCGCGGCTCCAGGCCCGTGATGTCGCGCCCGTCGAACAGGATGCGGCCGGAGGTGGGGATCTCGAGGCCGGCAATGATGCGCAGCGCGGTGGACTTGCCGCAGCCGGAAGGACCGACCAGCGAGATGAACTCGCCATCGGCGATGTCGAGCGTCAGGTCGGCCAGCGCGTGCACCGCGGCCGTCGCCTTGCCGCCGAACTGCTTGTGCAGGCGCTCGATATGCACACCCGCCATGGGCTAGCCCTTCACGCCGCCGGCGCCGAGGCCGGTGACCAGGTAGCGCTGCACCAGGCCGAAGGCGATCGCCATCGGCAGGGTGGCCAGCGTCGATGCCGCCATGATGAGGCCCCAGTTGGTGTCGGTGGTGGAGACGAAGCGCATCATGCCGGGTGGCAGGGTACGCAGGCTCTCGTCGGAGATCAGGATCAGCGCGAAGAGGTACTCGTTCCAGGCGAAGAGAAAGGCGAAGATGCCGGTGGCGATCAGCCCGGGCACCGCCTGCGGCAGCACCACGTCCCACAGCGCGCCAAGGCGCGAGGCGCCGTCGATCAGCGCGGCCTCCTCCAGATCCACCGGGACGGAGGCGAAGAAGTCCCGCATCACCCACATCACGAAGGGCACCGCGAAGGTGAGGTAGGCCAGCGACAGGCCGAGATGGCTGTTGGTCAGCTCGAGCTGGCGGAACAGCAGCATCAGCGGGATGATCAGCAGCGCGCCCGGGAACATGTAGGCCAGCAGCACCAGCCGCCCATAGGCTTCCTTGCCGGGCACGCGGAACCGCGCGAGCGCATAGGCGCCGAGGCTGCCGACCACCAGCGCGAGCCCGGTCGAGAGCAGGCAGACCTTCAGGCTGTTCAGGAAGAGCAGCCCGAAATCGGTCAGCCAGAACAGGTCGGTGTAGTGCCGCAGCGTCCAGGTCTCGGGCAGGAAGGTGGGCGGGACGCGGAACACCTCGGTCTGCGGCTTCAGCGAGGTCACCGTCATCCAGTAGAGCGGGAAGGCGACGAACAGCAGCAGCAGCAGGACCGCCGGGTAGATGCGCAGGCTGCGCAGCATCACGAATCCTCCTTCCTGAGGAAGGCGAAGTAGATCGACATCACCGCGATCAGGATGAGGAACATCACCACCGCGATGGTGGAGCCGCGGCCGAGCTCGTAGATCCCGAAGGCCTGCTCATAGACCATGATCGGCAGGGTCATTGTGGCCTTCAGCGGCCCGCCGCCGGTCAGCAGGAAGATGATCTCGAAATTGTTGAACATGAAGATGGTGCGCAGCAGCGCCACCACCAGCAGCACGTCCCTGAGCTGCGGCAGGGTGATGTCCACGAAGCGCGACCAGGCGCTGGCGCCGTCGATCCGCGCCGCCTCGTACAGGTCCTGCGGGATCACCTGCAGCCGCGCCAGCACGATGACCACGACGAAGGGAAAGTACTTCCAGACGCCGACGAAGACCACCGCCCAGAAGGCGCTGTCGGGCTGCGACAGCCAGGCGATCGGCGCCGCGATGATCCCCGCCTGCACCAGCAGCCAGTTCACCACGCCGTAGAGCGCGTTGTAGAGCAGCATCCACACCAGCACGACGGAGACCACCGGCATCATGTAGGGGAACAGCACTAGCCCCCGCACCATGGCGCGGCCCTTGAAGTTCTGGTGCAGCAGCAGCGCCACCGCGGTGCCGAGGATGATCTGCAGCCCGACCGTCGCCCCCGCCCATAGGGTGGAGAGCGTCAGGGAATGCCAGAATTCGCGGTTGGAGAGCAGCCAGGCGTAGTTGTCGAGCCCGACCCAGACCCCCTCGGGGTCGAGCACGTGGCGTTGCAGGAAGCTCGTGTAGATGCCGTAGCCGAGCGGGAAGACGAGCAGCACCAGGAAGGTGACGGCGCCCGGCGCCAGCAGCACCAGGCCGAGATGGCGGTCGCGCAGCGCGCCGATCAGCCCGCCGCGCGAGGCGACGGCGGCCGCCACCCCGCTGCGCACCCGCGGCGCGCGGGCAATTGCCTCGTCCGATGCCATGCCCGCGCCCCGTGCCCTCGGCTACTGCCGGACGTCCTTCACGGCGTCCGTGCCTTCCTTCTGCGCCTTCTCCACCGAGAGCGCGACCGGCTCGCGGCCGAGCACGATGCGCTGCACCATGTCGGCGATGATGTTGCGCGCCTGGAAGGCCTCCCACTTGTAGTTGAAGGGATGGCTCGGGCTCTCCTGCACGGCGGAGATGCCAAAGTCGATCGGCTGGATCAGCGTGTCGACGATCTCCGGGTGCTTCTTGATCCATTCGTGCTGCTGTAGCATCGGCACCACGGAGTTCCGCGTCGGCACCACATGCGCGATGACAGGTTCCATCATCGCGTATATCTGGCGCGGCTGCAGCATCCACTTCACGTAGTCCATGGCGGCGCGGCTGTTGCGGCCGCGATAGACGACGAACTCGTCCCAGCCGAAGGCCACCGCCTGCTTCACGCCGCGCGGGTAGTGCACGGTGCGGGTCTTCGGCAGCAGCTCCGGCGCCTGCGCGTAGAGGTGCGACAGCACGCGGCCCCAGTAGAAGGTCGTCGCCGACTTGCCGGAGGTATAGGCGGCGGAGGCCTCGCGGAAGCCGTAGGAGCCGATGTCGGGCGGCGAGAAGCGGCACATCTCCGCGTAGTAGGTCATCGCCCGGCGCACTTCCGGCGTGTCGAGCGTCACGTTCAGCTTGTCGTCGAACATGGTGCCGCCGGCCTGCCAGATGGCGGTGCCCGCCTGGATCTCGGTGTTCCAGGTGCGGCCCGCGGGGAAGCAGGCGCCGAAGATGCCGCGCTGCGGGCTGGTGAGCTTCTCGGCCGCCGCGCGGTACTCGTCCCAGGTGGTCGGCAGCGGAACGCCCGCCTCCCCGAACAGGTCGGTGCGGCACCACAGCACCGGCCACTGCATGCCGTAGGGGATGGCGGCCTGGACGTTGCCGAACTTCCAGGCGGCCAGGCTCGGCGCGTGGAAGTCAGCGCGGCCGATCTCCTCGACGACCGGCGTCAGGTCCATCAGCAGGTTGCGCCGCGACGCGGCGGCGACGAAGCCGACGCGGCTGGAGCCGGCGATCACCTCGGGCGGCGCGCCGGCCATCAGGTCGGCCGAGACCTTGCGCACGAGGTCGTCCCATGAGGCGTATTCCGGGCGGATCGCCACGCCCCGGTTGGCGGCGCCGTACTGCTCGACGAAGGCCTGCCAGACCCGCACCTGGGTCGGGTCGGTCTCCGGCGTCAGGAAGCGGATCGGCGTCTGCGCCTGGGCCAGCGCCTGCCGCGCACCGCCGAGCCCGAGCGCGCCGCCCGCCCCGATGAGCATCTGCCGTCGATTCATCGTCCACTCCTCCCGTTCCGCCGGCGCTTCGGATGGCTGCCGGTCCCTGCCGATGCGGCGAGTCTTGCAGCGCCGCGGGCGCCCCGCAATGGTGCCGTCAGAAGCCGGACAGCGCGGCGTAGCGATCGCGGTGGTAGGCCGAGTCACCGAAGGTCGCCTGCGCGACACGCGCACGCTTCAGGTAGAAGCCGATCTCGTGCTCGTCGGTCATGCCGATGCCGCCGTGCATCTGAATGGCTTCGTTGCCGATGAGGAAGAAGGCCTCGCCGGCCTGTGCCTTGGCCAGGCTGGCCAGCCGCGGCAGATCGGGGCTGCCCTCGTCGATGGCTTCCAGCGCCGCCAGCACGGTGGAGCGCAGCAGCTCCATCGCCTCGAACATGCGCGCGGCGCGGTGCTTCAGCGCCTGGAAGCTCCCGATCGGGACGCCGAACTGCCGGCGATCCTTCAAGTATTGCAAGGTCCGGTCGAAGGCGGCGCCGGCTGCGCCCAGCATCTCCGCCGCCTGGCCGACGCGGGCGCGGTCCAGCACCGCGTCGAGTAGGCCCGGCCCGCCACCCTCCAGCCGCGCATCGGCCGCCAGCGTCACGCCCTCGAAGCGGATCGCGGCGGCGTTGCGGCCATCGACCATGCGGCGCCGCTCGCGCGTGACGCCCGGCGCATCGGCCGGCACCAGGAACAGGCCGAGCCCGTCCTCGGTGCGGACGACGGCGATGATCAGGTCGGCCGCGCCGCCATCGGGGACGAAGCTCTTCGTGCCGTCCAGCCGCCAGCCATTGCCGCTGCGCCGCGCCGTGGCCGCGGTGCGGGCAGGGTCGTGGTGCGTGCCCTCCTCCAGCGCCAGCGCCGCCAGCCGCGTGCCGGCCGCGATCGCCGGCAGCTGCGCCGCCCCCTGCGCCGGGTTGCCGCCGAGCACGAGCGCGCTGGCGCCGATCAGCGCGGTGGAGAGCAGCGGCGTCGGCGCCAGGGTGCGCCCCGCCGCCTCCAGCACCAGGCCGAGGCCGAGCGCGCCCGCTTCCGTGCCGCCATGCGCCTCCGGCACCAGGAACCCGGCCCAGCCGAGCTCCGCCATCTCGCGCCAGAGCGCGCGGGAGAAGCCGTCCGGGTCGCCAGCGTCGCGCAGCGCGCGCAGCGCACGCACCGGACTCCGCTCCTCGAAGAAGGCCACCGCCTGGTCGCGGATCAGCCGGGCTTCGGCGTCGAGGGTCAGCGCCATGGGGATCAGTCCGGCAGGCCAAGCACGCGCTTGGCGATGATGTTCAACTGCACCTCGGAGGTGCCGCCTTCGATGGTGTTGGCCTTGGAACGCAGCCAGTCGCGCGTCAGCCGCAGCTCGTCCGCACCGAAGCCCTCGCCCTCCCAGCCCAGCGCCGCAGTCCCCGCGCTCGACAGCATCAGCTCCAGCCGCGTCTGGTTCAGCTCCGTCGCGACCAGCTTGATCAACGCCGAGGCCGGCCCCGGCGATCCCGTCGCCGCCTGCTCCTCGGCCAGGCGCCGGCGGGTGAGCTGGAAGGCGTGGTCGCGCATCGCATAGGCGGCGATGCGGTCGCGCAGCACGGGGTCGGCGATGCGTCCCTCTGCGGTCTCGCCGAGGTGCCGCTTCGCCAGCAGCGGCAGCGGCACCTCGCCGCGTGCCTTGTGGCGGTCGCTGAAGCTGCCCTGCGACTTGCGCTCGTGCTCGAGAAGCCGCTTGGCGATGGGCCAGCCGCGGTTCGGCTCGCCGACAAGGTTGCCGGCGGGCACGCGCACATCCTCGAAGAAGGTCTCGCAGAACACGGAATAGCCGCTGATCAGGCGGATCGGCTGCGCGCGCACGCCGGGCGAGGCCATGTCGATCAGCAGGAAGGAGATGCCCTCGTGCTTCTTCGCCCTGGGGTCGGTGCGCACCAGCGCGAAGATCCAGTCGGCGTAATGCGCGTAGGATGTCCAGATCTTGTGGCCGTTGACGACGAAGGTCTCGCCGTCCCGGACCGCCCGCGTCTGCAGCCCGGCGAGGTCGCTGCCCGCGCCCGGCTCGGAATAGCCCTGGCACCAGCGGATCTTGCCGCGCACGATGGGCGGCAGATGCTCGCGCCGCTGCGCCTCGGTGCCGTATTCCAGCAGCACGGGGCCGAGCATGGAGAGGCCGAAGGAATAGAGCGGCGCACGGCAGCCGAGTGCGGCCATCTCCTCCGCCAGTACGCCGCATTCCTCGGGCGAGAGGCCGCCGCCGCCCCAGGCGCGCGACCAGCCCGGCGCGGTCCAGCCGCGCGCCGCCATGCGCTCCAGCCAGACCTTCTGTTCCGGATGCTTGAACACGGGGGTGCGGCCGCCCCAGACCACCTCGTCATCCGGCACGGGGGTGCGCATCAGGGCCG
>ERZ1066123.2199-NODE-2199-length-10360-cov-7.180398_pt1 | contig 10360 bp, 10 predicted proteins | sample MGYA00382770_ERZ1066123 | MGnify/ENA primary metagenome ERZ1066123 (study PRJEB33369, sample SAMEA5778353) | biofilm metagenome | biome: Industrial cooling water; feature: Water cooling tower basin; material: Biofilm | place: United Arab Emirates | collected...
CGGCGGCACCAACCACGGCCACATCGCCAACCTGCCCTATCCGGTGGCGATGGAGATGGCGCTGGGCTTCCGCTTCACCGCCGAGCGCTTCCACGAGGTCGGCTTCCTCAATCGCCTGGCCGAGCCTGAGACCCTGCTGGAGACGGCGATGGAGATGGGCCGCCACCTGCTGACCCTGCCGCCGGCTGCGCGGGTGAACACGGTGCACATGATGCGGCAGATGCGCCCCCGGGTGGCGCCGCCCCTGGAACGCCTGGCGGCGCGCCTGCACGACCATGGCGCCAAGAGCGACCTGATGGAGTCCCGCGCTGCCTTTGCCGAGAAGCGCGCACCGCAATTCAAGGGCTGGGACGACCCCGAGGATCGCACCCGCCTGCCGCAGCTCGAAGATTGAAGCGGTGATCTTCAACCATGTCGCCAACCGGCTGAACCCGGCGCATTTCGAGACGGTCGTCGAAATGCTGCGCGACTGCCTCGGCTTCGTGGAGCTGCGCCGCACCGAGCGCTCGATCTGGCTGCGCCAGCCCGGCACGAATGTCGATCTGCAATTCAGCCGCAGCGACACCGGCCATCGAGACGCCGACAAGCTACGCTCGCAGGTCGCCTTCCTGAGCAAGACGCCGCGCGAGGAGCTGGACGCCCTGGCCGAATGGCTGCGCGCGCGGGGCCTGGAGGCCGCCGTCGGCGCCTATTCGGACCGCGAGTTCTACCTGGATGCCCCGGCCGCCTTCGTCGATTTCGTCATCGAGGCCATGCGGCCCGAACTCGCCGATTATGGCGTGCAGGCTTGATCGGCGCTACGCCGCGCCGATGGCACCTCCCATGGAGCCCCTTGCATGAATTCGGCCTCGTCGCTGCGGCGCCTCGGCTTCTTTTCCCGGCTGCTCGATGAGGGCGATGCCGGCGAGCGCTACCGCCTGGCCACCGCACAGATCCTGCATGCGGAGTCGGAGGGCTTCGATTCCGCCTGGATCGCCCAGCACCATTTCCACGAGTTCGAGGGTGGGCTGCCGGCGCCCCTGGTCTTCCTGGCGCATGTCGCGGCACGGACGGGCCGCATCCGCCTCGGCACCGGCATCGTCACGCTGCCCATGGAGCTTCCGATCCGTGTCGCCGAGGATGCGGCGGTGCTGGACCTGATGTCGGGCGGGCGATTGGAGCTGGGCGTCGGCTCGGGCGGCAACCCCGCCGCCTTCGCCGCCTTCGGCCTGGTGGATGAGGATCGCCGCGGCGTCTTCGAGCGCAACCTGGCCCTGCTGGCCGATGCGCTGGCCGGCCGAGAACTGCCCGGCGGCGACCGGATCTATCCGGCGCGGCCCGAATTGCTGGGCCGGATCTGGCACGCGACCTTCTCGGTCAACGGCGCGCGCCATGCCGGCGCGTGCAGCGCGGGGCTGCTGCTCTCGCGCACGCAGCCCCGCACCGCCGAAAGTCCCGACGCCCGGCTGTCCGAGATCCAGGACCCGATGATCGACGCCTACCTGGCCGCGCTGCCGCATGGCATCGAACCGCGCATCCTCGCCTCGCGCTCCGTCTTCGTGGTGGATGACCGCGCCGACGGGCTGCGCTTCGCCGAGATCGGACTGCGCCGCCACCAGGCGCGGCTGGCCGAGCGCGGCCATGCCGGCGCAGCGCACCTGCCGGTGGAGGAGCTGATCCGCCGCCAGGACGTGCATCTCGGCACGCCGGAGGAGGTGCTCGCCTCGCTGCGCACGGACCGCGTGCTGGATCGCGCGACGGACCTCGCGGTGCAGGTGCACTCCGTCGATCCGCCGCATCCCTTCGTGCTGCGCTCCATCGAGCTGATGGGCCGCGCCGTGGCGCCGGCGATCGGCCTGCCGCGGCCGGGCGTTGCGGTGCCGGCGCGCCGGGTGGCCTGACCGGGCTGCGCCGCCCCGTCAGGCTGCGGCGGGCACCAGAAGCGGCGGCCGCGACCGGGACTGGAACACCAGGAAGGCCAGGATCGCGGTGTTCACCACGTTGAGGCCGATGCCGGCGCCGAAGGCCGCGCCGTAGAAGCCCGCATGGTCGTAGATCGCCGCCGCCAGCCACCCGCCGAAGGCCATGCCGGAGCCGGTGAACAGCAGCACCACCGGAATCCGCCAGGACGCTTCCGAGGCCGGGAAGATCTCTCGCACGGTCAGGACATAGGCCGGGATCAGCCCGCTGAAGCCGAGGCCGAACACGGCCGAGACGAGGAACAGCCCTGCTTCGTCCTCGGTGACCAGGAACCCCACCATCGCGACCGCCTGGCAGATCGAGCCCGCCAGCAGCGTGTTCAGCCCGCCGAAGCGGTCCGACACCCAGCCCCAGATCTGGCGGCTGATGAAGGCGCAGACCAGCAGCACCGAGAGCATCGCCGCGCCGCGCGAGCCGGGGATGCCAAGATCGCCGCAGAAGGCGATCAGGTGCCCCTGCGGCATCGCCATCGGCACGCAGCAGAGGAAGCCGGCGATGGCCAGCGCCGCCATCGCCACGTTCGGCCTCAGCCCGAGCACGCGCGCGCCCGGCGCGGGACCCGCGGCCGGCGATCCCGGCAGGGCGCGCGGCGCCTCCGGCGGCGGCCGCAGCACCAGCATCGCCAGCGCCACGATGGCGATCGCGCCGGCAACGGCGAAGGCCAGCATCGTCGCGCGCCAGCCCCAGGCGCCGATGGTGCGCTCGAAGACCGAGGGCCAGACCGCGCCGGCGACGTACTGGCCGGAGGAGATCAGCGCCAGCGCCGTGCCGCGCCGCCGGTCGAACCAGCAGCTCACATACACGTAAAGCGGCGCGTTGATGCCGGCATTGCCGAGCAGGCCCATGAACAGCCCGTGCCCGACCCAGAGCTGCCAGGGTTCGCCGCCGGCGGAGATCGCCAGGCCGAGCCCGATCATGCAGGCGCCGAAGGCCACGGTCCAGCGCACGCCGATGCGCTCCGCGATGCGCCCCATGGCGATGCCACCGACGGCGGAACCGAGCCAGGCCAGCGAGAAGGCGAGGCCCGGCACGGACCGCGCGCCGCCCATCTCCTCGGCGATCTCGCGCAGCCCCACGACGGCGATCAGCGGCCCGCCATAGGCGATCGCGATGACGAAGAGCACGGTGACGGCGACGATCCAGGAGGCGCGCGATTCCACGCTGACGGGCATCGCCGTCCGGGCCGGCCCGGGCGCTTCCGGCATCGGCGCACTCCTCCCCTGCGGTTCCGCCGGGATCGTGGTGCGGATCGGCGAGGAGGGGAAGCCCGCGCCATGCTTGAAACCGGCACCCGACGTGGTTCACCCTGGCATGCGGAAGAACGGACCAAGGGAGGACCATGATGATTTCCCGCCGCCACCTCGGCGCCGGCGCGCTGGGGGTATTCGCCCTGCCGCGCATCGTCCGCGCCCAGGCCGCCTGGCCAGGGGACCGCCCGGTCGAGGTCATCGTGCTCGCCAACGCGGGCGGGCCGGTCGATACCATGACGCGGATGATCATGCCGCACGTGGCGCGGCGCGTCCCCGGCATGCAGGTGGTCGTGACGAACCGTGCCGGCGCCGGCGGGCAGATCGGCCTGGAAGCGGCGTTCAACGCCGCGCCCGATGGCTACACGCTCGGCGCCACCTCCATCCCCGCGCAGATGTCGATCCCCATCGAGCGCCCGGCGCGCTACCGCGCCCTGGACTTCACCTTCATCGCCAACATCGTCGATGACGCGAACGCCTTCTATGTGCCGGGCGACAGCCCGATCCGCAGCCTCGCGGACCTGATCGCCACGGCGAAGGCGCGGCCGGGGCAGCTCAGCTGCGCAACCACCGGCATCGGCTCGGACGACCACATCTTCCTGCTCGCCTTCGAGGCGCTGAGCGGCATCCCGCCGCTGGTGCACGTGCCCTTCACCGGCAATGCCCCGCTGTTCGGCCAGCTGCTGGGCGGGCACCTCGATCTGGCGGCGATCAACATCCATGACGGCATCGCGCAGATGCGCGAAGGCAAGCTGCGCGCCCTGGCCACCGCCGCGCCGCAGCGCGCACGCTGGGCGCCCGACGTGCCGACGATGCGCGAGCTCGGCTTCGACCTGGTCACCGGCGCCTCGCGCGGCATCCTCGGCCCGCCCGGCCTGCCGCGGCCGATCGCCGCGAAGCTGGAGACTGCGTTCGCCGGGGCGCTGGCGGACCCGGTCTTCCTGGCGGACGCGGAGCGCCAGTTCATGCCGCTGCGGCCGCTGATCGGCGCCGCCTATCTGCAGATGGCGCAAGAGACGGACGCCATGGTGCGCGACCTCTGGACGAAGCGGCCCTGGAAGGACCGTTGAGCCGGCGGGGGTCTTGCGCGGTCCCGCCCCTGTGCGCAGGCTTGCGGTCGAGGACCCTCCCAGACCGGAAGCCTGATGGACATCACGGAACAGACGCGCATCGCGGCGCCGCTCGCGGAGGTATGGCCGCTGCTGCGCGACCCGCAGGCGGTGGTGGGCTGCATCCCCGGCGCGCAACTTGCGCCCGACAGCGGTGACGGGCTCTGGCGCGGCTCCATCCGGGTGAAGTTCGGGCCCACGGCGGCGGTGTTCCGCGGCGAGGCGAGGCTGGATTTCGACGATGCCGCCCATCGCTGCACCATTGAGGGCCGCGGCGTGGATGGGCGCGGTGCCTCCCGTGCGCTGTCCACCGGCACCATGGAGGCCGCGGCCGAGGGCGACGCCACGCGGCTGACGGTGCAGGGCAGCTTCACCGTGACCGGCCCGCTGGAGACCTTCGCGAATGCTGGCGGCGTGCACCTGGCGCGCGCGCTGCTGACGGAGTTCGCGGCAAATGTCGCGGCGCTGGTGGCCGAACGCCGCGCCGCCGCGCCGACACCCGAACCAACCGCCGCGAACCCCCAGGTGGCACCGCCGCCCCCTCCCCCGCCCCCGGCGCGCGCGCTCAGCGGCGCCGGCCTGATCTGGCGGGCCCTCCTCTCCTGGCTCCGCTCGCTTCTCGGAAGGACACGCTGACCATGGCCAAGACCCCGCAGGTCTCCGACGTGCTCGCCCAGGCCTTCACGGCCGAGGGCTGCGACACGCTGTTCACCCTGATGGGCGACGCCAACATGTACTGGTCGGAGGCGATGTCGCGCCTGCCGGGAGTGCAGGTGATCCACGCCCGGCACGAGCACTGCGCGGTCGCCATGGCGGACGGCTACGCCCGCGCCACCGGCAAGGTCGGCGTTGCCTCGACAACCTGCGGGCCGGGCTTCACGCAGATCATGACGGCGCTGTCCATCGCCTCGCGCGCCGCCGTGCCGGTGGTGGTCTTCGCGGGGGATGCGCCGCTTTCCGCCGCCTACTACATCCAGCAGATCGACATGGCGCCGCTCGCGCTCGCCACAGGCGCCGCCTACATCCCGGTGCGCACCGTGGATCGCGCGCTGGACTGCGTGCGGGAGGCCTTCCACACAGCCGCGCTGGAGCGCCGGCCCGTGGTGCTATCCATCCCCATGGATCTGCAGAAGCAGCCCTGGCCGCACTTCATGGACTACGCGCCCTCGGCCGAGTGGCTGCCGACGCCGCAGCGCCCCGCGGCCGATCCCGCCCTGGTGGACCGGCTCTGCGACATGATCGCGGAGGCGGAGCGGCCGATCATCATCGCCGGCCGCGGCGCCAAGCTTTCCCGCGCGCGGGACGCGATCGAAGCCCTGGCCGAGGCCTCCGGCGCGCTGCTGGCGACCTCGTTGCAGGCCAAGGGGCTGTTCACCGGCAACCCCTTCGCGCTCGACATCGCCGGTGCCTATTCCTCCGATTTCGGGCGCGAGCGCTTTGCCGAATCCGATCTCGTCATCGGCATCGGCGTCGGCCTCGGCACCTACACGACCGAGAGCGGCTACCTCTATCCTGGTGCGCGCACCGTGCAGATCGACACCGCGCCGCGCGGCCTCTGGCAGGGGCTGCGCACCGCCGACCTGCACATCCGCGCCGATGCGCTCGCGGCGGCTGAGGCGGTGGCAAACCGCCTGGCGCAGCGGGGCATCGGCGCCCGCACTGCCTTCCGTGGCGCCGAGCTGGCCGCGCAGATCGACGCCGACCATCCGGACCGCAAGGAGTTCCCCATCGCCCCCGGCGTCGTCGATCCGCGCAAGGCGACGATGGAACTCGACACCATCGTGCCGAAGGATTGGGACGTGGTGATCGGTGGCGGCCACTACTTCGGCATCGCCATGACCCACCTGAAGGGCCGCGCCGCCGAGAAGTACCATGTGGTCAGCGATTTCGGCGCCATCGGCAACGGGTTGCCGGCGGCGATCGGCGTCGCCGCCGCGCGCGGCGACGGCAAGGTACTGCTGATCGAGGGCGACGGCTCCCTGCTGATGCACATCCAGGAGCTGGAAACCATCCGCCGCCAGGGCATCCGCCTGCTGATGGCGGTGATCAACGATGGCGGCTACGGCGCCGAGATCCACAAGTTCCGCGCGCATGGCATGAGCGCCGAGACGGTGATCCATGGCCGCGGGGATCTCGCCGGCGTCGCCAACGGCTTCGGCGTGCGCGGCACGACGGTGAACGCGCTGGGCCGCATGGCGGGCCTGTTCGCCGAGCATCAGGCGGCGAACAGCGCCGGGCTGTGGGACGTGCACACGGATGATACGGTGGTCAGCCGGCCCTATCGGCGCGTGCACTACGGCGAGGCGTGACCGCTACGCCGCCGTCCGTCTCGGCGCGATGCCGCCCTGCTCCAGGATGAAGGCGGCGATCTCGGCGACGCCGCGATCCTCCTTCAGGTTGGTGAAAATGAAGGGGCGGGCGCCCCGCATGCGCCGCGCGTCGCGGTCCATCACCGAGAGATCGGCGCCGACCAGCGGCGCGAGGTCGATCTTGTTGATCACCAGCATGTCGCTGCGGGTGATGCCGGGCCCGCCCTTGCGCGGGATCTTGTCGCCGGCCGAGACGTCGATGACGTAGATCGTCAGGTCCGCCAGCTCCGGGCTGAAGGTGGCGGCCAGGTTGTCGCCGCCGCTCTCGATGAACAGGATTTCCAGGAGCGGGAAGCGCTGCACCATGTCGTGCACGGCGGCGAGGTTGATCGAGGCGTCCTCGCGAATTGCGGTATGCGGGCAACCGCCGGTCTCCACGCCGGCGATGCGCGCAGGGTCCAGCGCGCCGGCGCGGGTGAGGAATTCCGCGTCCTCCCGGGTGTAGATGTCGTTGGTGATGACGGCGATGTCGTGCGTGTCGCGCAGGCGGCGGCACAGCCTCTCCGTCAGCGCCGTCTTGCCGGATCCGACGGGGCCGCCGATGCCCACCCTGAATGGCCCGTTTCTCATGACCGGAAGAGCCTCGTGTATTGCGTCTCGTGACGCATGGAGAGCAGGTCGAGCATCGGCGCGGCGCTGCCGATGCGGTCCAGCTCCGCGACCAGCGCCGCATCGGCGGCCATCTCCACCACCGGGTGCAGGGTGGCGATGGCGATCTGGCCATCGGTCTGGCCGAGCGGCACCAGCCGCACGCCGGCACTGACCAGGTTGGCGGCGAAGCCGGCGAGCCAGCCCGCGAGCGCCGGACGCAGCGGGATGCCGTGCCAGGCAGCCGCGGCGCCGAATGCGACGGGATGCGCGATGCGCCGCGGATGCCGCGCAGCGAAGGCTGCGAAGCGCGGTTCCGGCCAGGCGGAGTGCGTCACGCCGGCGAAGGCCGTGCCCTGCTGCATGGTCTCCAGCGCAGTCTCCGCCGTGCCGCGCCAGGCGGCGGCAAGCAGCGCGATCCCGTCCAGCGCCGCATCCTCCCCGGCCGCGGCGGCACGGTGCGCGGCGGCGAGCAGCGCACCATCCACGCGCCCGGCGCCGGCGCGCAGCACGGTGGCGATATACGCGACCAGGCCGGCGCGGTCGCGCACCCGCCCCTCCTCCACCGCCATCTCCAACCCGTGGCTGTAGCTGTAGGCACCGATCGGATAGGCCGGCGAGAGCCAGGCCAGCAGCCGGTACAAGGCCGCGCCGTCAATGGTGGTGGTCGGCATCGCCATGGTCATGGTGATGATGGTGCCCGGGCTGCCGGTTGTGCTCGCCATAGGCGCCGCCCTCCGGGTTGAACGGTGCATCGACCCTGCGCAGCACGGCGCCGAGGCCCTTCAGCATCTCCACGATGACATGGTCGTCGCGGATCAGCAGCCGGTCGGCCCCGATCTCCGTGGGCAGGTGGCGGTTGCCGAGATGCCAGGCGAGGCGCGCCAGACGTTCCGGCGTCTCGGCCCGCACCTCCACCAGCGGCTCCGGTGCGGCGCGTACGAGGATGACGCCGCCGACGCCGTCCAGCAGCAGCCCGTCGCCCTCGCGCAGCGCCACGGCGTCCTCCAGGTCGAGCAGGAAGGCCAGGCCCCGCAGGCCGACATAGCGCCTGCGGCGGCGGAAGCGGTCGTCGAAGTCGAGCACCACCACGTCCTTCGCCGTGCGCTCGATCCAGTGGCCGGCGGGCAGGACCCGGGTGGCGCGGGGAAGTTCGTCGGTCATCCGCGCCTCAGAACAGGAAGTAGCGTTGCGCCATCGGCAGCACCCGCGCCGGCTCGCAGACCAGCAGCGCGCCGTCGGCGCGGACCTCGTAGGTCTCGGGATCGACCTCGATGCGCGGCAGCGCGCCGTTCAGCACCATGTCGCGCTTGCAGATGCCGCCGCGGGTGTTCTCCACCGCCAGCAACTGCCGCACGAGGCCGAGCCGCTCGCCCACGCCGTGGCCGAGCGCCGCCTTGGAGACGAAGGTCACGGCGCTCGCCGCCATCGCCTGGCCGAAGCCGCCGAACATGGGGCGATAGTGCACCGGCTGCGGCGTCGGGATGGAAGCGTTGGGGTCGCCCATCAGCGCCATGGCGATGGTGCCGCATTTCAGGATCATGTCCGGCTTCACGCCGAAGAAGGCCGGCGACCACAGCACCAGGTCGGCCAGCTTGCCCACCTCCACGCTGCCGACATGCGCCGAGATCCCTTGGGCGATCGCCGGGTTGATCGTGTACTTGGCGATGTAGCGGCGGACGCGCAGATTGTCGTTGTCGCCGCTCTCCTCCGCCAGCCGCCCGCGCTGCTGCTTCATCTTGTGCGCGGTCTGCCAGGTGCGGATGATCACCTCACCCACGCGGCCCATGGCCTGGCTGTCGGACGACATCATGCTGATCGCGCCCAGGTCGTGCAGGATGTCCTCCGCCGCGATGGTCTCGCGGCGGATGCGGCTCTCGGCGAAGGCCACGTCCTCCGGGATGCGCGGGTCGAGGTGATGGCAGACCATCAGCATGTCGAGATGCTCGTCCACGGTGTTCACCGTGTAGGGCATCGTCGGGTTCGTCGAGGAGGGCAGGAAGTTCGGCTCGCCCACCACGCGCAGGATGTCGGGCGCGTGGCCGCCGCCGGCGCCTTCGGTGTGGAAGGCCTGGATGGTGCGGCCGGCGATGGCGCGGATCGTGCTCTCGACGAAGCCCGATTCGTTCAGCGTGTCGGTGTGGATCGCCACCTGCACGTCGAGTGCGTCGGCGACCGAGAGGCAGGTGTCGATCGCCTTCGGCGTCGTGCCCCAGTCCTCGTGCAGCTTCAGGCCGCAGGCGCCGGCGAGGATCTGTTCCTCCAGCGCCGCCGGCAGCGCCGCGTTGCCCTTGCCGAGGAAGCCGAGGTTCACCGGCAGCCCTTCCGCGGCCTGCAGCATGCGCGCCATGTGCCACGGGCCGGGCGTGGCGGTGGTGGCCAGCGTGCCATGCGCGGGCCCCGTGCCGCCGCCGATCATCGTCGTGATCCCGGAGGCGAGCGCCTCCTCCACCTGCTGCGGGCAGATGAAGTGGATGTGCACGTCGAGGCCGCCGGCGGTCAGGATGCGCCCCTCCCCGGCGATGATCTCCGTCCCCGGCCCGATGATGATCGTCACGTCCGGCTGCGTGTCCGGGTTGCCGGCCTTGCCGATGGCGGCGATGCGCCCGTCCCGCAGCCCCACATCCGCCTTCACGATGCCCCAGTGGTCGAGGATCAGCGCGTTGGTGATGACGGTGTCCATCGCGCCGCCCGCGCGCGTGACCTGGGACTGCCCCATGCCGTCGCGGATCACCTTGCCGCCCCCGAATTTCACCTCCTCGCCATAGGTGGTGAAGTCGCGCTCGACCTCGATGACCAGGTCGGTGTCGGCGAGCCGCACGCGGTCGCCGGTGGTCGGGCCGTACATGCCGGCATAGGCGGAACGCGACAGGCGCGTGGGCATCAGACCGCTCCTTCCGTCTCGCCGCGGAAGCCGTGCATGATGCGCGCGCCGGCGAAGCCGACCAGCCGCACGCCGCGCGTCTGCCCCGGCTCGAAGCGCACGGCGGTGCCGGCGGCGATGTCGAGGCGCCGCCCCGTGGCCGCGGCGCGGTCGAAGCGCAGCGCCGGGTTGGTCTCGGCGAAGTGGTAGTGGCTGCCGACCTGG
>ERZ1066123.2200-NODE-2200-length-10359-cov-6.391595_pt1 | contig 10359 bp, 10 predicted proteins | sample MGYA00382770_ERZ1066123 | MGnify/ENA primary metagenome ERZ1066123 (study PRJEB33369, sample SAMEA5778353) | biofilm metagenome | biome: Industrial cooling water; feature: Water cooling tower basin; material: Biofilm | place: United Arab Emirates | collected...
GGCTGGTCCGGTACATGAGCCGCCACAACCTGCTCTTCGCCCCGGCCGCCCCCGCGGTCGACCTGGGCCTCGGCATCTTCAAGCGGAAGCCGAAGAACGACACGGCCGAGCGGGTCAAGCAACTCGTCGCCACCCTGCAAAGCGACCCGGACGAAAAGAAGCGGGCCGCCGCCGTCGAGGAATTGAAGGCGCTCGACCCCCGGCAGCACGCGGACGTGGTCCCGGCGCTGCTCGGGTCGCTCCAGAAAGACCCCGCCCCGGCCGTCCGCGCGGACGCGGCGGAAGCGCTCGGCAAGATCAAGCCGGTGACGCAGCCGGTCGCGCTCGCACTGGAAGCGGTGCAGGCGAACGACCCGACCCCGGCCGTCCGCGACGCGGCGAAGTCGGCCCTGTTCCAGTACCACCTGAACGGCTACCGCTCGGCGAACGCCGGGCCGACGGGGACGGCCCAGTCGAGCGAGCCGCCGTTCGCCGCCCCGCGGCCGGTGCTCAAGACGATCCCGTCGAACCCGCTGCCGGTCGCGACGGAGACGGGGTTCAAGCCGATCGCGAACGGGGTGGGGAAGGGGGTCTTCGCGAATCAAACGGCCGAGCCGCCGCTGGCCAAGCCGAAAGGGGAGCCGAAACCCGCGGTCGCTCCGCCGGCCCCCGCCCCCAACCCGGTCCCCGTTCCGGCGAACCCGCCGACGATCGCCGTCCCCCCGCTGCCCCCGACCATCACCCCGCCGCCGCTGGCGACTCCGGGGAGCGGGTTCTAGCCGCTCAATTCTGTTGCCCGCCGTCGTAGACGAGCAGCGTGTCCGCCTCCGTCCGGGCCGCTAGCCAGCGGCCGTCGTGGCTGAAGTGGAGGCCGATGACCTTCACGCTGCCGGGCACGGGGAGGCGGATCAGCAGCCGGCCGTCGTCGTCGTGGACGGCCAGCCCGCCGTCCGGGCCGACGACGACCCGGCGGCGGCGGTCGGGCGAAATCGCTTCCGAGCCGCGGCCGGGGGTGGGGAAGTCGAACCCGTGGCCGGTGGCCTCGTGCTTCTGAAGCTCGACCCGTGCGGGGCTGCCGGCGCGAACCGAGTTTGCCAGGTAGTTCCACTCCCAGCCGCGTTCGTCCGGCTGGCACGCGGCGAGCCACTCGCTCGCTTCGGCGGCTCGGTTGCCGGTCGCCGCACGATCCGCGAGGGTCACGCGGGCGGCGTACAAGTCCTGGCCCATCTCTTCCCGATCGCGCCGGAGGCGGGCGACGGCCGTCGCGGCCGTCGCGAGTTCGCTCCGCGCGACGAGCCAGCCCCCGGCGACGAACGAGACCCCGGCCGCCGCCAGCGAACACCCGAGGATCCAGCCGGCGGCGCGGGCGGGGTGACGGCGGGCGCGGTCCACCTGGCGGAACAACCACAACCGCGGCCGGGCGAGCACCGGCTTCCCGGCGAGAAACCGGTCCAGGTCGTCGCGGAGATCGCCCGCCGAAGGGTAGCGGCTGCGCGGGTCTTTTTCCAGGCACTTGAGACTGATCGCGCACAACTCGGGGGGAAGCCCGAGCCGCAACCGCGAGGGGGGGACGGGGTCGGCCGCCCGGACCTGCTGCAGGGTCAGACTCCGCGTCATGGCGGTGAACGGCGGCCGGCCGGTGAGCACTTCGTACAGCGTGGCCCCGAGCGCCCAGACGTCCGTCGCCGGGCCGATGAGGTCGCCGCGGCCGGCGGCTTGTTCGGGGGACATGAACTCGGGCGTGCCGAGGACTTCCCCGGACGCGGTCCGGCGGTCGTCGTCCAGGAATCGGGCGAGGCCGAAGTCGGCGATCTTCGGGACCGGTCCGCCGTCCGCGGTGAGCAGCACGTTCCCGGGCTTCAAGTCCCGGTGGACGATGCCCAGTTTGTGCGCGGCCGCCGTGGCGTCGGCGAGGGTCCGGACGAGCTTCGCGGCGGGTTCGGGGTCCCAGGGGCCGGCCCGGAGGCTCTGCCGCAGGTTCCCCCCGGCGACGTACTCCATGACCAGAAACGGCCGGCCGGCGGCGTCCCCGGCGTGGAAGAGCTGGACCACGTTCGGGTGCTGGAGCGCGGCGAGGGCTCGGGCTTCGGTCAGGAACCGGGCCAACCGATCGCCGTCCGGGGTCACCTCCGGCGGCAGCATCTTGACCGCGACCGTGCGGCCGACCGTCGTGTCGCGGCCCCGGTAGACGACCCCCATTCCGCCGCGGGCGATTTCGGCTTCGATCTCGTAGCCGGGCAACACGAGGCCGGGGTCGGGCCGGCCCGTGACGGTGTACCGGACCGCGGCCTTCATGCGGTCCAGGAACCACGGGTTCGGGTCGTCCGCGGCGTGCGGCCGGGACGACAGCCCCTTGAAGCTGACGGGTCCGTCCGTCAGTTCCAGCTTCCGCTGGCACGACGGGCACGCGGCGACGTGGGCGAGAACTTCGGTCGGGATCGAGTCGAGGTCGTCGTCGAGCCGGGTGATGACCTCCTCGGGCGGGCAGTCGTCGGTCACGGGTGATCCCCCTCGGCGGGGCCGAGCAGTTTCTCGACCTCGGCCCGAATCATCCGGGCGACCTTCGACCGCGCGACCAGTGCGGCCCCGACGTTCATGCCGACCCGCTCGGCGGCGTCCTTCCCGGACAACCCTTCCACGGCCAGCAGCCGGAACGCCTCCCAGGTGTGGGGTTGGACCCGACGGCGGACGGCGACGGCGGCGAGTTCCATCACCTCGCGGTCGGCCTCTTCTTCCATCTTGCGGACGAAGTCCTCGGCCGCGGGAGCGGACTCGAGCATCCGCCAGACGCCGCTGTCGCCGGACCCGGTGCCGGGGCGCTTGCGGTGTTCGAGGAACCTGGCCCACGCGCGGTAGGCCACGGTCCGGAGCCACGAGCGGAAGCGGCCGTCGGGCCGGTACTGGAAGTCCCGCATTTGCTTGGCGAGTTGGAGCAGCACGCCCTGCGTCACGTCCTCGGCGTCGGCTTCTTGCAGGTTCCACCGGCGGCACCAGCGAAAAACCATCCGGCCGTACCGGTCGACGAACGCATCCCACGCCTCGGCGTCGGCGGGTTCGGCGGCGACCCGGCGGAGCAGGGTGGTGCTGGTGCTCTCTTCGTCGGTGTCGGTCATGGGCGAGGTCGTGAGGGCGGGAACGCCGCAATTATAGGACGCGGCGTTCCGAACCCCCAAGCCGAACGCGGTTCGCCCGGGGACGGGGCTACTTCTTGCTCTTGAGCTTTTCGAGCTTCGCCTTGGCCGCGGCGAGCTCGGCGGCGGCGGCGTCCGCGGCGGTCTTGGCGGGGCCGACGGCGGCTTTCGCCTTCTCGTAGTCCGCCTTCACGGGCGGGACGCCGTCGGTCGCGGCTTTCACGGTGGGGGCGAGATCCTTCACCTTCTTCTCTGCGTCGGCGATGTCCTTTTGGGAAGTCGCCAGCACCTTGTTCGCGTCCGCGACTTGTTTCTGGGCATTCTTCAGGGCGAAGTCGATGTCGTTCAGCAGCTTCGTGGCTTGCTGAACCTCGTTGTTCGCCGTTTGCACGTCGGCCGTCGCTTTCGCGAGGGCTTGCTGGGCCTGCTTGTTCTTCGGGTCGGCCATCGCGGCTTGCTTGGCCTTGTTGAAGGCCTCGGCGGCTGTTTTCAGCGCGGTCGCCTTCGCCGCCGCGGTTTGGGCCGCTTGCACCTTCAGCGGGCCGAACTTGTTCACGTCCGCGGTCGCCGAGTCGACGACGGCCTTCGCCTTCTTGGCGTCCGCGTTCTCGCCGTCGAGCTTGCGTTGAGCCGCCGCCAGGTCCGCGTTCACCTTCTGCAGCCGTGCCTGCGCCGCAAGCAATTCCTTGTTCGCGTCGTCCAGCCGGGACTGTGCCGCCTTCAACGCCTCGGCCGCGTCGCGGGCCTTGATTTCCGCTGCGGAAACTGCGAACTCGGCGTCCTTGATCTGCTCCTCGATTGGGGCGGGGTTGTCGTCGCAGTCGGTCCTCACATCATCGGCGAATGCCTTCCCCTGTACGGCGAGGGCGAGCATGGCCGAGAGCGCGGCGAAGGGCAGGAAGTGCCACATGGCGGAGAAACCTCGGGTGTGATCGGTTTCGTACTGGGGCTCCAGGATCGACCCTGCCAGTCTTGCAACAACGTCTCCACCGCGGCGTTGGGCGAATTCGCACGGATTCTCTTCGGCGACCGAATGGTAAACCACTTCCGGGTCTGTCGTCAAATTGCCCCGTAATTCCGAACGTTCGGATGCGGCGGACTTGCGCAGCGGGATTAGGTTGACCCGCCTCGCTCGGGGGCATCGGCGGTTCGGGTGGTTGGGGCGTCGAACTGGAACTCCGGGTTGACCACTTCCTTCGGTCGTTCCGGCACCCGGCTGCGGCGCTGCGGCTTCGGGAAGTGGCCCGCCCGTTCCCGGAGGCGCATCGTCACCAACTTGTACACGATGTACGCCGCGGCGAGAACGGAGATGGCGAGGGCCACGTACATCAGGCAATCTCCGTGCGGACGGGGTCGGGCTCTCCGGGTGCCGGGCCGTCCTTCGTGCCCTTTGCTCCGGTGCGAGTCGGGTTTCCGCACCCAGGATGCTATACGAGTATCGCTCCGCAGAGGACTCTCATCCGGAACTCGACGCTGCGGTTGCCAAGGAACTGACTGCGAAGCAAGTCCGGCGGGTCAAACAGATTGCCCTCCAGGCCAAGGGGCCGGCCGCGCTGTTGGATCGCCGCGTGATCCGTGCGTTGGGGTTGACTGCCGACCAGGAGGACAAGATCGAAGCCGCGCTCCTGGCCGTGCCGAATGGCCTGGTTCAGATCCAATTGAACGGCGTCGCCCGTGGCCCGATCGCCGAGAAGCGAGACCTGGCTTGGAAGGCGACCCTGGAAGTGCTTTCCAAGGAGCAACGGGCAAAGTGGGACGCGATAGTCGGCGACATGCTGCCGTCCTCCGAACTGATCAAGGTCGCTCTGCCGAGTATCTGCATCGGGGAACTTCAGAACGTGATTCCGGGTGGTCCGGGTGTCCCCCCGGTGCCGGTGCCGAACCCCGAAGACGATGGCGAAGGCGAGGACGATTATTGAGCCGAAACATTGCCTTGTCCACCAAGCCGGCCCGAGCGGTTGCTCGGGCCGGCTTCATTCTGCTCGTCTCAATTGTCGCTTCGCGGGGGAGTGATCTTTTCCCCCTTCTCCGCGAGCTTGATGACCTCGACGAGATCGACGTTCCCCCCCTTCGCGGCCCCGCCGACGAGAATCACCTCGGTGGCGGACAGCGGCACGAGGCGGGCCACCATCCGCGGCTTCCGGGCGGTGCCGACCTTTTCCCACTCCTTGCCGTCCGCGGTCAGCCGGTAGATCGGCCCGCTCGACGTGTGGACCACGACGCGGTCCCCGACCGTCGTCGCGGCGGGGGAAAACGCCGGCAGCCCGGCGTCCTTCCCGCCGTCGGGCAGGGCAGGGGCGTCGGACCATTTTCCGGTCGCCACGTCGAGCACGTCGACCCGGGGGTCGGTCCCCTTCTCGGTCAACCCTCCGAGGACGTACACCTTCCCGCCCGCCGCGGCCGCGGTCAGGGCGCGCCGCTTGAACGGTTGGGGAATCTCGACCCACTTCGCGTCCTTGCCGGTCAGATCCAGGGTCAACGTCGTGTCGTGCCAGACGCTCTTGCCGTCCTTGCCGCCCATCTGCCAGCCGCCGACGACGACGAGTTTGTCCCCGACCGCGACGACATCGTGCGACGACCGGCCGGCCGGCAACGGGCGGAGGTCGTCCCATTTGCCCGTCTTCGGGTCGAACCGGGCGGCGTCCGCGACCGAGACGCTGTCGGCGGCTTCGCCGGGGGCGTTGCGGGGTGACATCCCGCCGACGCGGTAGACCTTCTCGCCGTGGGCGACGAGGTTCATGCCCTGCAACACCGGCCCGCCGGGGAGTTCCTCCCACTTCGTGCCGCCGTCGAGTTTCAGCCGGTGGAAGGTGCCGAGGGTGGACTTGTTGTCGTAGCTGTGGGTCTTCCCGGAATGGCCGCCGTAAAGGTACAAGTAGCCGTCCGACACGGCGGCCCCCGCGCTGGCCACGGCCGCCGGGGTCGGGGGGTACTCGGCAGCCGCAACGGGGGCGGCCAGCAAGCAAGCAGCCAACACGGATCGCATGGGAACCTCGGGGGAAACGCGGGCGGCGGAACAGTCCGGGCTCTCAGCCATGCTACGAGCACGTCGCGTGCGGTTGGACGGAAGCTAGCGACTCCAGCACTTTCTGAGAACGAATCTCAATAAGACACCGTGATGCTATCACCCGACGAGGGGCCGTCAAGTGACGAGCTTGCCGGGGCGCGAGGGGTTCGACGGGGCTTGTCGCCGTCTTGACATCGGTCCGGCGAAACGGCATAGCGTAGCCGATTTCGTCCGGTGGGGACGCTCGGGGCAGGGCAGGGGGTAGCGAATGTGGAACCGCGTCGGTGTCGGCGGGTGCGTGGCGGCGCTCGGGGTGACCGGGTGCGTTAGCGTGCCGCCGCACGAGAACCCGTCCCTGGTTCGCCCGGCGGACCCGTGCTGCGAGAACCCGATCCTCGTCCAGCCGGGCGCGCCCACGCCGGACGGCTACCGCGAGGTGTACGAGCGCGTTCTGGACGCGCTCGACGACTACTTCACCGTCAAGCCGGCCTCCCGGTACGACGGGCAGATCGAGACGCTGCCGCGGATCGCGCCGGGGTACGAACAGCCGTGGAAGCCGGGTTCCCCGGACGCCCACGAGCGGTGGCTCGCGACCCTGCAAACGATCCGGCACTACGCCATCGTCCAGATTCGGGCCGGGGAGCGCGGCGGGTATCGCGTCTTCGTCGAGGTCCACAAGGAACTGGAAGACCTGGCCCAGCCGAGCGCGGCTCGGGGCGGGTCGGCGGTGTTCCGCGACAACCCGACCGTCGACCGGCAGGTCGACCTCGTCGGCACCCCGGCGGCGAGCAAGGCGTGGATCCCGGTCGGCCGCGACCCGGCCATGGAGCAGGCGATTCTCAACAAGATCCAGCGGTCGTTCTGCCGGTGATCAGTTTCAAGTTTCGGGTTTCAAGTGACATCGCACTTGAAACCCGAAACTTGAAACTTGAAAATCGTTATTCCGTCGGCGGCGTCTTCGGCAGTTTCACCGTGAACGTCGACCCTTTCCCGACCACGCTCTCCACGCGAATCCGGCCGTGGTGCTGCTCGATGATCTGCCGGCACACGCTCAGCCCGAGCCCGGTCCCGCCGCGGCCGTACTCGTCGGGCTGTTTCGTGGTGAAGAACGGCTCGAAGATCTGACGCAGGTTCTCCGGGGCGATGCCGACCCCGCTGTCCGCGATCCGGACCTCGACCATGTCCCCGTCGGCGCTGTCCCTCACTTCCACCTTGAGCCGGCCGCCGGTCGGCATCGACTGCCGGGCGTTGAGGACGAGGTTGACCAGAATCTGCTCGATCTGCCCGGCCACGACGTAGGCGATCGGCCGGCCGTGGAACCGCTTCTCGACGTGGACGCGGTGCTTGCTCAGGTCCTTTTCGGTGAGCAGCAGCGCTTCTTCGACCAGGTGAACGATGTCGGTCGGCTCGCGGGTGGTGGTGCCGTTCCGGGCGAACCCGAGCATGCTGTTGACGATCGCCGCCGCCCGCTGGCCGCCGCGGTGGATTTTTTCGAACGCCTGGGCCTGGGTCGCGGGGTTGGTGCTCCGCATGCCCATCTTGGAGTAGTTGATGATGGTGGTGAGGATGTTGTTGAACTCGTGGGCGACGCTGGACGCCAGTTCGCCGACGCTGCTGAGCCGCTGCGCCTGGAGCAACTGCTGACGGAGCGTCTCGACCTCACTCGTCGGCAGCAGCACCTCTTGGCCGGTCATGGACGCCTCCGTTCGACGTGACACCTCGTCCCGAGAAGTGGTATCGGTCGCGCCGGTCGGAGCACTTCATCGGAACCGGTCAAGACGAAACGCGGAAGATGTCCTCAAGTCAGGCCTCGGACCGCACCTTCGGGTGCCCGATTCCCGTGGGTTCCCCGTTCGACAGGTCCGCCACCGGGGGCGGCACCCGGAGCAGCGATGCCGCCCGCCAGCCGCCCTCGTGCGGCACCAGTTCCGTGACCGACAGGTTCGCCACCCGCCCGAGCGTCACCCACCCGGTCGCGTCCCAGCCGGGCAGCAGCGACAGGAGCAAGACCTTGCACACGACCCCGTGCGCGACGACCAGCACGTCCCCGCCGGGGTGCGCCGCGACGACGTTCCCCCACGCCGCCAGAACCCGCGCCTTGACGTCGTCGAACGACTCCGCCCCCGGCGTCGTGTACGCCGTGTCCCCCGCGGACCACCGGGCCACCGTCTCCGCCCACGGCCCTTCGGTCATGGAGAATTCGACGCCGCACAGCGCCCCGACTTTGCGCTCGTGCAGTCCGAACTCGACGGTGTGGGGGAGTCCGCACACCTGGGCCGTGGGTGCCGCGGTGGCGACGGCCCGCGTCATGCCCGACGACACGACGGCCGTCAGGCTCTTGTCCCGGAACCACCCGGACGCCGCGAGGGCTTGTCGTCGGCCCAGGTCGCTGAGCCCGACGTCGGACTCGTACCCGTGGAAGAGCATCGGCGTCGCGGTCTCGGCGTGGCGGGTCAGCCAGACGCGGGCGGGGCAGGGGGGCATGCGGGTCTCCGACTGTAACGACCGGACCGGGTCCGAACTTGGAACCCGACGAGTCCCGGGTTACCATCGGAGATGACAGGCGTTTCTTCAACCGGAGGGGGGCGGCATGACGGGGTCCGCACTCGCACTGTTGCTCGCCCTCGCGCCCGGCACGCCGCCGTTCAAGGACCCGCCCCCCAAGCCGCTCCCGACGCTTCCCGAACCGGCCGACGAAGCCACCGAGCGCGACGCCTGGCTGTACGCTGAGGTCGTGCTGCAACTCGCCGAGCGGATCGCGGCGGAGTACGTGTCCCCGGTCAAGGTGGAAGACCTGATCGTCGCGGCGGCCGAGGAAACCTGGGCCGCCGCCGGGCTCGAACTGCCGAAGCACATCCGCACCCGGCTGGCGAACGCGACCGGCCCCGACCAGCAGATGAAGGCGCTGCACCTCGCACGAACCGCACTCGGCAAGGTCGACGCCCTCGAAGGCACCCGGGCCACCGTCGTCGCGGTCAGCGGGTTCGCCCGGAAGACCGACCCGTACTGCGGACTCTACGCGGCGAGGGGAAACTCGTTCGCGTCCTCGGACGCCGAGTTCGGCCTCGGGTTCGAGTTGGAAGGGGCGACCGGCCAGCCGTGGCTGGCGTACCAGCTCGAACTGCACCAGATCATCGGCAAGCGCGCCCTGCCGTCGTTCTGTCCGGTGCAGGTCCCGTGGGTGGTGAAGCGGGTCGTCCCCGGCGGCCCGGCCGCGCGGGCGGGACTCCGCCCCGGTGACGTCGTCACGCACCTCAACGGCGACGCCGTCACCGCGAAGTCCTCGCCCGCGATGTTCCGCCGACTGGTGTCCTTCGTGCAACCCGACGTTCGCGAGCCGGGCACCGCGATCGACGCGGGGAAGCCGGTGGAACTCCGCGCGAACAGGGCAGGGGGGGTGAAGCCGATCGAAGCCCGGGTCGTCCGCGACGCCTACCAGCCGGACACCATCTTCGGCGTCATCCGCCGCAAGGACGGGTCGTGGGACTACCTCCTCGACCCGGCCGCCAAGATCGGCTACGTCCGCGTCGGGGCGGTCGAGAGCGGCACCGCCGCGGCCTTCCAGGACGCGCTCAAGGAGATCGTCAAACAAGGCGGGAAGGGGCTCGTCCTCGACCTGCGGTGGTGCCCCGGCGGGTACGTCGACCCCACGGTCCGGATCGCGGGGACGCTGCTGCCGCCGGACAAGACCGTCGTCGCGATGCAGTACCGCCACCCGGAACGGCAAGGGCAACGCGACTACAAGTCCGAACCCGCCGAGGGCCGCGAGGACTTCATCGCCCTGCCGCTCGTCGTCCTCGTCGGCCCGGACACGACCGGCGGCGGCGAGATGATCGCGGCCGCGCTCCAGGACCACGGCCGGGGGCTGATCGTCGGCCAGCGGACGTTCGGCAAGGCGAACATCATGACCCCGATCACGACCCGGTTTCCCGGCCTGTCGTACAAGGTGTCGACCGGGTACTCCCTCCGGCCCAACGGCAAGAACCGCCATCGCTTCCCCGACAGCAAACGGACCGACGACTGGGGCGTCCGGCCCGACCCCGGCTACGAAATCCCCGTTACCCCGGACCTGATGGCCCGCCTCCGCGAGTCCGCCGAACGGCAGGCGATGCGGCCCCCCGAGGACCGCGACGCCGTCGAGTACGACGACCCCCTCGCCGACCCGATCCGCCTCGTCGCGGTGAAGTTCCTGAAACAGAAGTAGGATGGGTCGAGCCGGCTTTGCGGCGAAGACCCACCGGA
>ERZ1066123.2202-NODE-2202-length-10355-cov-6.734660_pt1 | contig 10355 bp, 8 predicted proteins | sample MGYA00382770_ERZ1066123 | MGnify/ENA primary metagenome ERZ1066123 (study PRJEB33369, sample SAMEA5778353) | biofilm metagenome | biome: Industrial cooling water; feature: Water cooling tower basin; material: Biofilm | place: United Arab Emirates | collected...
CGAGCTTCGTCGTGCCCGCGGCGATGCCGGGCAGGACCTCGCCCTGCTGCGCCGGGCTGCCGGCGAGTCGGATGGCGCCGCCGCCGAGCACCACGGTGGCCAAGTAGGGCTCCAGCACCAGGTGGCGGCCGAATTCCTGCATCAGCAGCATCACCTCGACGGCGCCGCCGCCGAAGCCGCCGTGCTCCTCGGCGATCGGAAGGCCGAGCAGGCCAAGCTCGGCGTATTGCGACCACAGCGCCGGGCTCCAGCCCTGCTCGGTCTTCAGCAGCGCCTTGCGCTGTTCGAAGCTGTAGGTGTCGGCCAGCAGCCGGCCAACGCTCTCGACCATGAGGCGCTGGTCCTGCGTGAGATCGAAGTCCATTGGACGTTTCCTCGGGCATCGGAGCCCCTCCCCCGTGGGCGGGGGAGGGGTATGGGGTGGGGGTGGCGGCGCCACGATGTCGCGGCCACCCCCACCCCGGCCCTCCCGCGAACGGGGGAGGGAAAAGCGGCTACAACCCCAGCACGGCCTTGTTCAGGATGTTCTTCTGGATTTCGTTCGTGCCGCCGTAGATCGAGGCGGCGCGCAGCATCAGGTAGGCCGGCGTCGCCTGCACCGCCCATTCCGGCAGCAGGGCCGGCTCGTTGGTCAGCGCCGCCAGCTCCTGCTGCCAGACCGGCATGGCCTGCGGCCCGCCGACATCCATCAGCAGCTCCGACGTGCCCTGCAGCAGCTCCGTCCCCTTGATCTTCAGCACGGAGGAGAGCGGGTCCGGCCGCCCGTCCTGCGACTTGTCATAGGCCGAGACCACCCGCGCCTGGGTGATCTCCAGCGCCTTCATGTCCACCTCGATCTGCGCGACGCGGGTGCGGAAGCCCCGGTCCTCGATCAGCGGGCGGCCGTTCATCTGCACCTCGCGCGCCGCTTCAAGGGCGAAGCGGGTGCGCTCCTTGCTCTTGCCGAGACGGGCGATGCCGGTGCGCTCGTTGCCGAGCAGGTACTTGGCCACCGACCAGCCGCGATTCTCCTCGCCGACCAGGTTCTCCACCGGCACCTTCACGTCGGTGAAGAACACCTCGTTCAGGTGGTGGCTGCCGTCGATGGAGATGATCGGCCGCACCTCCACGCCCGGCGTCCGCATGTCCACCAGCAGGAAGGAGATGCCCTGCTGCTGCTTCGGCGCCCTGGGGTCGGTGCGCACCAGCAGGAAGCACCAGTCGGCATTGTGCGCGGTGCTGGTCCAGATCTTCTGGCCGTTCACCACGTAGTGGTCGCCTTCCTTCACGGCCCGCGTCTTCAGGCTGGCGAGGTCGGAGCCGGAGCCGGGCTCGGAGAAGCCCTGGCACCACCAGTCGTCGAGGTTGGCGGCGCGCGGCAGGTAGCGCCGCTTCTGCTCCTCGGTGCCGAATTGAATTAGCACGGGGCCGAGCATGGTGATGTTGAAGGAGGAGACCTCGGGCGCCGGCGCGGCCAGGTTCTCCTCCAGGAAGATCATCTTCTGCACCGCCGTCCAGCCCGGCCCGCCCCACTCCTGCGGCCAGGAATAGGCGGCCCAGCCGCGGGCGTTCAGGATGCGCTGCCAGGCCACGATGTCCTGCTTGCGGGCCGGATGGCCGAGGCGCATCCGCTCGCGGATCTCGCGCGGCAGGTTGTCCCGGATGAAGCCGCGCACCTCCTCGCGGAAGGCCAGCTCCTCGGGCGTGAAGCGCAGATCCATGGCCGTCTCCTCCTGCTTGCCCGCATGATGTTCCGCCGGCCCGGGCCGGGCAAGCCCCTGCGCCGCGCCGTGACATTGGCCTGCAATGGAAATGTCACGCTGCCGTCACCCCCGCCGCGTATAGCGCGCCCGACGAGAGGGACGAGGCATGCTCGAATTGCAGGGCGTCACGCGCCGGTTCGGCGCGGTGACGGCGGTCGACCGCGTCACGCTCACCGTGCCGCGCGGGCAGATGGTCGGCATCATCGGCCGCTCCGGCGCCGGGAAGTCCACGCTGCTGCGCATGATCAACCGGCTGACCGAACCCAGCGAGGGCACCCTGCGCTTCGAGGGGCGCGACGTCACCGCCCTCTCCGGCGCCGCGCTCAGGGCCTGGCGCAGCGACTGCGCCATGGTGTTCCAGCAGTTCAACCTCTGCGGCCGCCTGGACGTGCTGACCAACGTGCTGGTCGGCCGGCTGCACCATGTGCCGGCCTGGCGCGCCCTGCTGCGGCTTTGGCCGGAGACCGACAAGGCGATCGCCCTCTCGGCGCTGGAGCAGTTCGACATGGGCCGCATCGCGGCGCAGCGGGCCGAGAGCCTCTCCGGCGGCCAGCAGCAGCGCGTGGCGATCGCCCGCGCCCTGGTGCAGGAGCCGCAGATCATCCTGGCCGACGAGCCGGTCGCCTCGCTCGATCCGCGCAACGCGCTGCTGGTGATGGAGGCGCTGGCGGAGATCAACCGCCGCTACGGCATCACCGTGCTGGTGAACCTGCATTCGCTCGATCTCGCCCGAACCTATTGCGAGCGGCTCGTCGGCCTGGCCGAGGGCCGCGTCGTCTTCGACGGCCCGCCGGAGGCGCTGACCGATGAGGCCGCGCAGACGCTCTATGGCCTTGAGGCCGCAGAGGCCGTCGGTGCCGCCGCGTCCGCGGCCTTGCCCGTCGCCGCCTGACACCCGCAACCTGGAGACCCCCCCATGCTCAGCCGCCGCCTGCTGCTCTCGGCACCTGCCCTCCTCCCCGCCGCCGCGATCGCCCAGGGCAGCCGCCCGGCGGAGCTGGTCTTCGCCGTGGTCCCCGCGGAGAACGCCGCCGGCGTCACCGAGCGCTATAACCCGTTCGTCGAGTACATGAGCCGCGCCCTCGGCACCCGTGTCACGCTGCGCGTCGCCAGCGACTACGCCGCGGTGATCGAGGGCCAGCGCTCCGGCTCCATTCACTTCGCCTTCTACGGCCCTTCCGCCTTCGCGCGCGCGCTGATGACCGGCGCCCAGGTGGAGGCCTTCCTCATCGAGGTGAACGAGGACGGCTCGAAGGGCTACTACTCGGTGTTCTACGTGCGCCGCGACACGCCCTTCCAGTCCGTGCAGGATCTTCGCGGGAAGAATCTCGGGCTGGTCGATCCCAACTCCACCTCGGGCAACAACGTGCCGCGCTTTGCGCTGAGCCGGATGGGGATCAACCCCGAGCAGTTCTTCGGCCGCGTCGTCTATGCCGGCAGCCACGAGAACGCCGTCATCGCCCTCCAGCAGGGCACGGTGGACGTCGCCGCCAATTGGTGGAACAATGAGCGCGAAAGCAACCTGATGCGCATGGAGCGCAAGGGCATGGTGCGGGCGGCGGATTTCCGCATCGTCTTCCGCTCCGAGCAGATCGTGAACTCGCCCATGGCCTGGCTCGCCGCCCTGCCGGCGGAGACCAAGGCGGCGATCCGCGGCGCCATGCTGGCGCTGCCGCAGCACGATCCGGCGCTGTTCCAGCGCATGACCGACGGCAAGCAGCGCCCCTGGGAGCCGGTGGACAACGCCGCCTACCAGCCGATCGTCGAGCTGAACCGCTTCGTGGACAACCTGCGCCGCCAGCGCAGCTGAACCCGTGGCGATCGCCGCCCTGCCGCTGCTGCCGCCGGCGCGGCTGGCGCCGCTCGCCGCGGAGTACGGCGACGCCCGCAGGGCCGGACACCGCCGCGTGCTGGCAGGCGCCATCCTCGTGCTGGTGCTGGCGCTGCTCTCGGGCTGGGTCGCGGAGGTCGATCCGGCGCTGCTGTGGGAGCGCGGCGGCCATTTCTTCGGCTACTTCGCGCGCATCCTGACGCTCGAGGCCGGCCCGCATGCCGGCAGCCTCGTCCTGCGCGATCCGGCGGAGTGGCTCTGGGGCCTGCCGCGCTGGCTGGCGCTGCTCGGCGATACGGTGCTGATGGCCTATGTCGGCACGCTGCTGGGCTGCCTCGGCGGCTTCGCGCTCGGCCTTCTCTCGGCAGCCAACATCGTGCGCTCGGCGCCGCTGCGCTGGGGCGTGAAGCGGGCGCTGGAGTTCTGCCGCACGGTGCCGGAGGTGGTGTTCGCCCTCATCTTCGTCATCGCCTTCGGCCTCGGGCCGCTGCCGGGCGTGCTGGCCATCGCGATCCACACCCTCGGCGCGCAGGGCAAGCTGTTCTCCGAAATCGTCGAGAACATCGACATGAAGCCGGTGGAGGCCGCAACCGCCGCCGGCGCCTCCTGGACAGGAATGGCGCGCTTCGCCGTGGTGCCGCAGGTGCTGCCGGGGTTCCTCTCCTACGCCCTGCTGCGCTTCGAGGTGAATGTCCGCGGCGCCGCCGTGCTCGGCTTCGTCGGTGCGGGCGGGATCGGGCAGGACCTGGTCGAGGCGGTGCGCAAATTCTACTACAACGACGTCGCCGCGCTGCTCGTGCTGATCATCCTGACGGTGACGCTGATCGATGCCGGCACCGGATGGCTGCGCCGGCGCCTGCTGGGGGCCGCGTGAAGAACGCCCCGCGACACCCCGCCTTCGCGCCCGCCGATGCGCGCGGCGCCGGCGGCCAGCTCGCGCTTGCGGCGCGCGCCCGCCTGCCGGTGCTGCGCGCGGCGCATCCGGAGCAATTCCGCGCCGTCACGCCGAAGCGCCTGACGGTCGTGGGCGTCGTGCTGGCGATGACGGCGCTGCTCGGCCTCGGCATCTGGCGGCTGGAGATCGAGCCGGCGCGGCTGCTCTCGGGTTTCGGCAGGCTCCTGCACTTCCTCACCCTGATGGTGCCGCCCGCACCGGCGCCCGGGGCGGGACTCGCCACCGTGCTGCACGCGTTGGCGGAGACGCTCGCCATCGCCTTCCTCGGCACCGGGCTCGCCGCGATCATCGCAGTGCCGCTGGGATTCCTGGCCGCCCGCAACACCACCATCCACGGCGCCGTGCGCGTGCTCTCGCGCCGCGGCCTCGACGGGCTGCGCGGCGTCGATGCGCTGATCTGGGCGCTGATCTGGGTAAGCGTGGTCGGCCTCGGCCCCTTCGCCGGCGTGCTGGCGATCATGACCGGCGATATCGGCATCTTCGGCAAGCTGTTCTCCGAAGCCATCGAGGCCGCCGATCGCAGGCCGCAGGAAGGCGTGGTGGCCGCAGGCGGCTCGGGCGCCGCGCGGGTGCGCTTCGGCGTGCTGCCGGAGGTGCTGCCGGTCATGGCCGGGCAGGTGCTCTACATGTTCGAGAGCAACACCCGCTCCTCCACCATCATCGGCATCGTCGGCGCCGGCGGCATCGGCCTGGTGCTGGCGGAGATGATCCGCACGCTGGAATGGGGCGCGGTGTCCATGATCGTGCTGCTCATCCTGGCGATGGTCGCAGCCATCGATCTGGTCTCCGGCCGGCTGCGCCGCGCCATGATCGGCGGAAGCGGCGCCGCGGCCTGAGTGGCGGCGCCCGTCATCGCGCCGACGCTGTCGGTGGCCGAGACGCCGCGTTTGTCGGGCGGGGCTGGCGCTGCGGCAGCACCACGCGGTCGTCCACCGCATGGACGCGGCAGCGCAGCGGCCCGCCGCCCTCCACCGGCGCGGCGAGGCGGCGATCGCCATCGCCTTCGGCGCCGGCGGCACGCGCATAGGGGGCAGGCGTCTCGCGCCGTTCGGCCGGCACCGTCGCCGGATCGGCGCTTCTGCCCTCGTCCGCCGGCTCAGCGCCCCTGGACGGGCCCCGGCCCCGCGTGCTGCAAGGGCGGAATCCTGCCGGAGGAAGATCGCCATGCGCCTCGCGCGCCGCACGCTGCTCGCCGCCACGCCGCTGCTGGCCACCCCGATCCCCGCGCGGGCGCAAGGCGGCGCCGCCGCGCCCTGGCCGGACCGGCCGTTGCGCATCCTGGTGCCCTTCGCCGCCGGCAGCACGCCGGACGTGGCGGCCCGCATCCTGGCGCCGCATTTCCAGCAGGTCTTCGGCCAGCCCTTCCTGGTGGAGAACCGGCCCGGCGCGGGCGGGGCGATCGCCACGGAAGCGGTGGCGAAGGCGACGGACGGCCATACCATCGGCGTCTCGATCGGCGGCCCGGCCAGCACCGCGCGCATCCTCAATCCCAACCTTGGCTACGACCCGATCGCCGACCTCGCGCCGATCGCCTACCTGGTGCGGATGCCGGTGGTGCTCGCCGTGCACCCCTCCGTGCCAGCACGGACGATGGCGGAGTTCGTCGCCCATGCGAAGGCGAACCCGGGCCGGCTGAACTACGGCTCCATCGGCGCGGGGACGATCGGGCACCTGGTGATGGCGGATCTCGCCGCGCGGCACGGGCTCGACATGACCCATGTGGTGTTCCGCAGCGTGCCGCAATCGGTGACGGAGATCGTCGCCGGCCGCATCGAGGCCATGGCCGCGGTCACCGCCGCCGTGCTGGGCCAGGTGCGGGAGGGGACGGTGCGCGCGCTCGGCATCAGCAGCGAGTCGCGCTTCGCCGCGGCGCCTGACATCGCCACCTTCACGGAACAGGGCGAGGGGCCGGCGATCTGGACATGGATCGGGTTGTTCGGCCCGGCCACGACCCCGGCGCCGCGGCTTGCCCGGCTGGGTGAGGAAGCCGCGAAGGCGGTGGCCGCGCCGGAAGCGAGGCGCGCGCTCGAAAACGCCGGCTTCGAGGTGGTGGGGGGACCGCCGGCGGCACTCCGCGCGCAGATCGCGGGCGACATGGAGCGCTGGGGCGGGCTGATCCGGCGCCTTGGAATCCGTGTGGACAGTTGAGGGACTCCGCGGCGTCAAGGCGGTGCCGCGCCTGACGGTCGGGGGCGGCGGGTCGCGCCCGCCGCCCCGCCCATCTCCACCACGGCCGGGTCAGGCTGCCGGCTTCTCCGTGGGGCCGTCGCCACGGGTCTTCCACAGCGAGAGCGCGATCGAGCCGGCGATGATCGAGAAGGTGACCATCAGCGCATACTCCACCGGCACCGCCTTGCCGCCCGCCAGGTAGTTGGCCAGCATCTTCGTGCCGACGATCATGAGCACGATCGACAGCCCGTGCTTGAGGTACTTGAAGCGGTGGATGATGCCGGCCATCGCGAAGTACATCGCGCGCAGGCCTAGGATGGCGAAGACGTTCGCGGTGTAGACGATGAACGGATCGGTGGTCACCGCAAAGATCGCCGGGATGCTGTCCAGCGCGAAGACCAGGTCGGTCAGCTCCACCAGGATGAGCACCAGGGCCAGCGGCGTCAGGAACCACTTGCCGCCTTCCTTCCACGTGAAGCGGTTGCCCTTGTAGTCCTCGGTCACCGGCAGCCGCGCCTTCATCCACTTCAGGATGGGATTGTCACGCGGGTCCGGGTCCTCCTCCTCCTTGCGGACGGACTGCAGCATCTTCCAGCCGGACCACACCAGGAACAGGCCGAACAGGATCATCACCTCGTCGAACTCGCGCAGCAGCGCCGTGCCGAGCAGGATCATGAGGCCGCGCATCACCAGTGCGCCCAGGATGCCCCAGAACAGCACCCGGTGCTGGTAGGCCGCAGGCACCGCGAATTTCGTGAAGATCAGGACGAAGACGAAGATGTTGTCGACCGAGAGCGACCACTCGATGATGTAGCCTGTGAGGAATTCGAGGGCCTTGGTCTGCCGTTCCTCCGGCGTGTGGCCGTAGGTCACCCAGATGTAGGCGCAGAAGGACATCGCCAGCAGGAAGTAGGCGCCGGACTTCAGCAGCGCAGTCTTCACCGGCACTGGCAGCGGATCGCCGTTCGCATCCTTCTTGGCGAAGACGCCCAGATCGAGCAGCAGCAGGCCGAGGACGGCCGCGTTGAACGTCGCCCAGAACCAGATCGAGGCTTCCATCGCCGCATCACCCTTCTGGCGCGATGCAAGCGGTCCCGCGGGAGGGTCCGGCCCGAATCGCGCGCGATTGCACGCGATCCGACATCACCGCCGGGCGACGGACCATGCGCACGGCACGGCCCCATCGCTCCGACGACCAGAGGGGCCCGGATCGTCGCGCCAGTTGGTCTGGGCGGGGGCGGGTTTCAAGCCCCAATGCATCACAGGCCACAAAGGGCCGGTGTTGACCGCTCCGCGCCCCTGGCTCGATTGTCCCCGGCCGCAGGAGGAACCGCCATGGCCATGTCCGACGAACACCGCATGCTGCAGGACCTGGTCGCCAAATTCGTCGACCGGGAGCTGATCCCACTGGAGCCCGCCGCGCTGAAGCGCGAGGCCGAGGGCGGCAAGTTCGCGCTGACGGAGGCGGAGAAGGCGCCCCTGCTGGCGAAATGCCGCGAGCTCGGCCTCTGGGGCCTCGACAGCCCGGAGGAATTCGGCGGCGCCAACCTGCCGGTCGAGGCCCTCGCCCTGGTGAACGAGGAGCTGGGGCGGACCATCACCCCCTTCATCTTCCCGCCCGACAGCCCGAACCTGCACATGATGGTCCAGGTCGCCAGCCCGTGGCAGCGCGAGCGCTACCTGGAGCCCTATGCCCGCGGCGAGATGACCAGCTGCATCGCCATCTCCGAACCCGGCGCCGGCGGCGACCCTGCCGGCATGACCACCCGCGCCGTGCAGCAGGGCGACGACTGGGTGATCAACGGCCGCAAGATCTGGGTGAGCAACGTCCCCGCCTGCGACTTCATCATCCTCATGGCCCGCACCGGGGAGGGCAAGCGCCAGGAGGGCGTCAGCGCCTTCATCGTGGACAAGGGCACCCCCGGCTTCATCATCGAGCGCGAGATCCCGATGATCGGTGGCCGCCGCACCTATGAGCTGGTCTTCGAGGATTGCCGCGTCCCGGGCCGCCAGGTGCTGGGCGAGGTCGGTCGCGGCTACGCCCCCATGCAGCTCCGCCTCAACATCCGCCGCATCGAGATGGGCGCGCGTTGCGTCGGCATGGCGCGGCGTGCCCTGTCCATGATGATCGGTCATGTGAAGGAGCGCGTGACCTTCGGCCAGAAGCTCTCCGACCGCCAGGCCATCCAGTGGTGGATCGCCGATGGCGCGACCCGCATCCATGCCTGCCGCCTGATGGTCCAGGCCGCCGCGCGCACCATGGACACCGGCGGCGACGTGCGGAACGAGGCCAGCATGATCAAGGTCTTCGGCACGGAGATGGCCACCGACATCATCGACCAGGCCATGCAGGCCTTCGGCGCCATGGGGATGACGAAGGAGCTGCCGCTGCAGCAGCTGGCCAACATGATCCGGGTGATGCGCATCTACGAGGGCCCGACCGAGGTGCACCGCATGGCGCTGGCCCGGCGCGTGCTGAAGGAGGGGATCTGACGCCGACGCGTCGTCAGGCCCGCGGGCTCAGGCGATGGTGCCCCCGGCGCGCAGCGCGGCGATGGCGTCATCGTCCAGCCCGATGCGCCTGAGGATCGCCTCGGTCTGTGCGCCGAGGGCAGGGGCGGCGCGGGTGGGCGGCAGCGCGCCGTCCACGCGAATGGGGCTGGTGAGCATGCGCACCGGCGCGCCGCCCTCCGCGCGCCGGAAATCGGCGACGGCGCCACGCTCGGCCGCGAAGGGGTTGTCCAGCGCCTGGGCGATGTCCAGCACCGGCGCGGCCGGCACCACGCCGGCGAAGGCCGCCATCCACTCGGCCGTGCTGCGCGTGGTCAGCACCGCGTCCAGCGCCTCCGTCAGCGCATCGCGGTTGGCCAGGCGCGCGCTGAAATCCGCGTAACGCGGGTCCGCGGCCCAGTCGGGCCGCCCGATCACCTCCGCCAGGGCGGGCCAGAATTTCTCCTTGTTGCACATGACCAGCAGCCAGCCATCCTGCGTGCGGTAGAGCTGCGAGGGCGTGAGCGACGGGTGCGCCCCGCGCTTCTCGCGCCCCTGCACATGGCCGCCGTTCAGGTACCAGGTGGCGAGATAGGAGAGATTATGCAGCGCCGTGTCGAACAGGCTGACATCGAGGTCCATGCCGCGGCCGCTGGCGCGCGCGCCCACCACGCCGGAAGCCAGCGCGAAGGCGGTCATCAGCCCCGTCATCATGTCCACGACCGAGAGGCCGAAGCGGGCCGGCGGGCCATCCGGCTCGCCGGTGACGCTCAGGTACCCGGCCTCCGCCTGCATCAGGTAGTCGTAGCCGGGCCAGGAACGGCGCGAGCCCTCCCGCCCATAGGCCGAGAGATGGGCGCAGACGATGCGCGGGTTGTGCGGTGCCAGCGCGGCGTAGGTGATGCCGAGCCGCTCCGGCAGGTCGCCGCGCAGATTGTCGAGTACCGCATCGGCCTCGGCGACGAGACGGTGGAACAGCGCCATGCCGTCCGCGTGCTTCAGGTTCAGCGTCAGGCTGCATTTGTTGCGGTTGAACGCCTGGTGGAAGTGGCTGTCGCCCTTCGAGAAGGTGAACGGCCCGACCTGACGGCCGACATCCCCGCCCTCCGCCGGGTTCTCCACCTTGATGACCTCGGCCCCGAGGTCGGCGAGCAGCATGGAGCCGAAG
>ERZ1066123.2204-NODE-2204-length-10351-cov-6.089258_pt1 | contig 10351 bp, 8 predicted proteins | sample MGYA00382770_ERZ1066123 | MGnify/ENA primary metagenome ERZ1066123 (study PRJEB33369, sample SAMEA5778353) | biofilm metagenome | biome: Industrial cooling water; feature: Water cooling tower basin; material: Biofilm | place: United Arab Emirates | collected...
GCCCCCAGCGCCCGCCGCGCCGCCGCGTCGTCCTCCGCCAGCACCAGCACGCGCGCCGGATCGCCGGGCTCGGGCAGCCCGTCCGTTACCAGCACCGCGGCCATCTGCGGCAGCGGCACCTGGCCGGGCAGCGCCGCCAGCCGGGCCGCCAGGTCCGGATCGGCCAGGCGCAGCGCCACCGCGACCGGCGGCGGCGCCAGCGGCGCGGCAGCCTCCGCGAGGGTAGGCGGATCCTCTAGCATCGCCGGCGTCATCACGCCGCCGCCCGCTCGGCGATGCGCACCGTCACCCGCAGCGGCGCGCCGCCACGCAGCAGATCCAGCGCCACGTCGCGCCCCACCATCTCCGGGTCCAGCCGCGCCAGCAGCTCCCGCACCGAGCCGATCGCCGCGCCGTTCCAGCCAGTGACGACATCGCCGAGCAGCACCCCCGCCTTGGCCCCCGGTCCGTCCGGATCGAGGCCGACAACGATCACGGCCCGCGCGCCGCGCTGCCCGGGAAGCGTCACCGGCTGCATCGCCAGCCCGAGATAGCCGCGCGCGATGCGCCCCTTGGTCCTCAGCACCTCCACCACGCGCGCGATCGTCGCCGCCGGGATCGCCAGCACCGCGCCCTTGCGCGCGCCCGCCACCGCCATGCCGAGCAGCCGCCCGTCATGGTCCAGCACCGGTCCGCCCTCGGCCTCCGGCGCCAGGCGCAGGCCGAGCTCCAGCCGGCGCTCGAGCTTGCCGCCGCGCATGGAGCGCCAGGCCGGCCCGGCCATCGCCACCGTGCCCAGCGTGTTGCCCGCCCCGTGCTCGCCACGGTCGAGGGCAAGCACCAGGTGCCCGGCCAGCGCTGCCTCCGCCGGGGCGAGGGGCAGCGGGGCGACCGGCCCGGTCGGCGCGCGCAGCAGGGCGATGTCGGTGCCGGGGTCACGGCCGGCCAGCTCCGCGCCGACCCTGGTGCCGTCGGGCAGGACCAGCACGATGCGGTCGTCGCGCTCCAGCGCCTCCTCGGCCGTGACCACCAGGTTCTCGGCCCAGAGGATGCCGCTGCGCGGGCGGCCGTCGCGGCCGTGCACGGCGACGGTGCGGGCGGCGCCGGCCTCGGCCAGGGCGGCGAGGCCGGCAGAGAGGGCAGCGAAGGGTGCAAGGCTCGGAGGGGTCGGGGCATCGCTCATGCCTCCAATGTCGGGTCGCCGGGGCCGCTTCGCCATGCCCCGGATGGCCAGGGCCGATCGGGCGGTCCGCCGGGGTGCGCGATGCCGCGCAGCCGGCCGCGCGGCTGGCGCGGTGATGAACCGGCGCCGTGATGAATGTCAGCCGGGCGCTGCCCTTCGTCCGCGATGGCCGCATGCGCGGTCCGGGGCCGGCAGCGGCCGGGCGCCGGGGCTGCCGCCAGCGATCCGCGACCGCCCGACCGAAGCCCTCGCGGTCGTTGCGGACGCTCCGTGTCGTCCGCGACATCGTCCGTGCCGGCAGGGATCGCGTCAGGAACGCTCAACCTGCCGCGGGCGCGTCCGCCGCCGCCGGCAGCCACACCCGGAATACGCTGCCCTCGCCCTCCCGGCTGTCGATCAGCAGCACGCCACGATGCCGGTTCACGATGTGCTTCACGATCGCCAGTCCCAGCCCGGTGCCCCCGGCGCTGCGCGCGCGGCCCTTGTCCACGCGGTAGAAGCGCTCCGTCAGGCGCGGGATGTGCTCGCGCGGGATGCCCGGCCCGTCATCCGCGACCGTCAGCAGCACGCCCGGCCGCGCCGGCAGCCGCCGGTCGCCGCCCGGCTCCGCGCGCGCCACGGCCACGCTCACCGTGCCGCCCTCGCGGCCGTAGCGCAGCGCATTCTCCATGAGGTTGCGCGCCACCTGCGCCACCTGCTCGGCATCCGCCGGCGCCGCCGCCACCGCCTCATCGAGATCGAGGCGGATCGTCGCCTCGCGGCCGCGCGCCAGCGGCTCCAGCGCCGCCGCCTCGGCACGCACGATGGCACCGGGCAGGGCGCGCCCGGTGGGCGGCTGGTGCTCGGTCAGCTCGATGCGCGAGAGGTCGAGCAGGTCGTCGATCAGCCGCCGCATGCGCTCGGACTGCTCGGCCATGATGCCGAGGAAGCGGGTGCGCGCGGCCTTGTCGTCCTCCGCCGGGCCGCGCAGCGTCTCGATGAAGCCGATCAGGCTGGCCAGCGGGGTGCGCAGCTCATGGCTGGCATTGGCGACGAAATCCGCTCGCATGCGCTCCACCGCGCGCTCCCGCGTGCGGTCCGAGAGCAGCACCACCAGCCGCCCGCCATCGGCCAGCGGCGGGTCCATCGGCACGATGCGGGCCACCAGGTCGCGCGCCACCGGCACCGGCAGGGTGAGGTCAACCGCCTGCGGCCGGCCCTCGGCCAGCGCGCGATCGGCCGCGCCGGCCAGCACCGGGTGGCGCAGCAGCGCCGCCACGTCGCCGCCGGCGGCGGAGCGGTTGCCGGCATCGAACAGCGCGCGCGCCGCGGCATTGGCGCGCAGCGGCGTGCGGTCGGGCGCGAGCACCAGCAGCGGATCCGGCAGCCCCTCGACGATGGCCTGGTCGGCGCGCTGCAGCCGCCCCACCTGCTCGGCCCGGTCGGCGAGGCGGCGGGCGAGCAGCGCCACGCCATCGGCGATCTCCGCCACCGAGGGCAGCAGCGGCGCCAGGGCGGGGCGATCGAAGCCGCTATCCGCCTCGGCGGCGCGGCGCAGCCCCTCGGCCAGTCGCGCCATGTTGCCGATCCAGAGCCGCGCCACGGCCAGCGCGGCGAGGGTGGTCGCCAGCAGGGCGGCCGCGCCGGGCGCCGGCGCCAGCCAGCCCCCCGCCATGAGCAGGAGCAGCACCAGGATCGGCACGGCGCCCACCAGCAGGGTCGCGCGCAGCATGGCGCCGAGCGGCACGGGGGCGGAGCCGGACATCGCCGGCGGGGCTAGCTGGGGCCCCGATCAGGTGGGGCCACCTGGGCGGAGCTGGGTGCGTGCGGAACGGCGGTACCGGGCGAGGGGCGGCATGCGCCCCGCGACCCCTGTCGCGTCCTGCCCGGCGGCGAGCACGCATGCCGCCCGCCCGGATCTGCGGCGACGTCGACGACTGCGGCGGAACGGCGGGTCACCGCGTCGGCAGCCGAGCGGCGCGGCCCGCCGACGGCTGGCTCACGCCCCACACTGCCGGCGCCCTGGTTCCACCCCATGGCCACGGTGCCTTCCGGGACCCGCTAGAAGGCCGGTACGCCGGGCGGCAGCGGCGCGGGCTCGACCAGGACGGGCTCGCCCGAAGCGTCCACCGCCATGATCGCCAGGCCGCGCCGTGCCTGGCCGTCGGCCAGCAGCACGATCGGCCCGTCGGCGCCCTGCATCGGCGCCCCGATCGGCGGTGCGCCGCCGCCGTCGCGCAGCGCGCGCAGCGCCAGCGCCGCGGCGTCGTAGGCCACGCCGGCCAGCGGCGGCGCGGGCGCACCGAAGGCGGTCTGGTAGCGCGCCTCGAAACGCTGCCGCGAGGCCGGGTCGGGAGCGGGGAACCAGGCGCCGACCAGGGCCGGCTCCTGCCCCAGCCCGGCATCCCCCAGCCAGAGCGTGGTGCCGAGCAGCCTGGCCGGCCGCGGCAGCGCCTCGGCCAGGGCCGCGGCGGCGCTGCGCACCGGCGCGCCGCGGTCACCGAGCAGCACGGCGTCCAGCCCCTCCGGCCCCACCGCCTCGGCAAGCTGGCGGGCCGGACCGCTGATGTCGGCGCGCGGCACGTAGAGCACCACCACCGGAGGCGGCAGGCCGGCGATGGCAAGGCGGGCGCGCAACGCCTCCTCCAGCCGCCGGCCGAAGAGGTCGTTCGGCGCCAGCAGGCCGAAGCGCTGGGCACCGCCGGCTGCCGCGGCGCCGATGACCCGCTCCGCCTGCTCGCTGGGGGTGAGACCGAGCACCCAGACGCCCGGTGCGGCCAGGCTGCCATCCGAGGTGAAGTCCAGCAGCGGCGCAGCACTGGCGCGGGTGACATTGGCGGCGGCGGCGGTCTCGTCGCGGGTCAGCGGGCCGGCGAAGGCGCGCGCGCCATCGGCCAGGGCGGCGCGCGTGGCCTCCGCCGCCCCGCCGGCGGTGCCGCCGGTGTCGCGCGGCACCAGCTCGACACGCGGATCGGCCCCATCGAACAGCGCGAGCTGGGCGGCGTTCAGCATGGCCGCCCCGAGTGCCCGGTTGCCGCCGGAGAGCGGCAGCAGCAGCCCCACCCGCTCGCGCGGCGGCTCGCGCGGGGCGATGCCGGCGTAGCCGCCGCCGAAGGGCGGGGCGAAGCGTGGCTGGGCGACGGGTGGGGCTTGCGGCGCACAGGCGAGGAGGGGCAGAAGCAGGGCGAACCCGGCGAGTGTCCGGCCCGCTGCGCGCCTCGGCTCCGCCGAGGTCCGCAGCGGATCGCCGGGCGTCCCGGAACCGGCGCCGGCGGCTCTGCCCGAATGCCGCCGGACTGGCAGCGGCATGCGGAGCCGCGATATCACCAGTGCCGGCACGCACGGCAGGCGCCGCCGTGCCGGGGCGCCTGGAGCGCGGGTGGCGGAGCACCACGGTTCTGACAACGACCCATCCTCCCGATCCATCCGAATCCGCGGCCGAGGCGCCCGCACCCGGCGCGATGCCCGGGCTGACGCTGGTGGCGACGCCCATCGGCAACCTCGGCGACCTCTCCCCCCGGGCGCTCGCCGCGCTGCGCGGCGCCGATGCCGTGCTGTGCGAGGACACCAGGGTAACGGGGGCCATGCTTGCGCGTCATGGCGTTTCCGTGACGCTCATGCCTCTGCACGAACACAACGAGGATGACCAGACCCCGCGGGTGCTGGACCGCCTCCGCGCCGGGCAACGTGTGGCGCTTGTCTCGGATGCCGGGACGCCGCTGGTGTCCGACCCCGGCTACCGGCTGGTGCGGGCGGCGATCGCAGCCGGGCTGCCGGTGGGGGCCGTGCCCGGGCCGAATGCGGCGTTGATGGCGCTGACGCTGTCCGGCCTGCCGCCGCATCCGTTCCTGTTCCACGGATTCCTGCCGCCGCGGGCGGGGCCGCGGGCGGCGGCGCTGGCGCGGCTGCGAGCGGCGGAGCGGGCAGGGCTTTCCGCCACGCTGGTCGTCCACGAATCGCCGCACCGGCTGGCCGAGAGCCTCGCGGCCATGGCCGAGGCACTCGGCGGCGAGCGCCCGGCCGCGGTGGCGCGCGAGCTCACCAAGCGCTTCGAGGAGGTGCGGCGGGGCACGCTCGGCGCGCTCGCCACCCATTACGCGGGGGCGGAGGCGCGCGGCGAGATCTGCGTGGTGGTCGGCCCGGCGCCGGCGGAGACCGGCGATGCGGAAGCCGGGCTGGATGCGCAGCTGCGCGACGCGCTGGCCGCCGGCATGAGCGTGCGCGACGCGGCGGCGGCGGTGGCGGAAGCCAGCGGGTTGCGGCGCCGCCAGGTCTATGCGCGGGCGCTGGCGATCGGGCGGCAGGAGGAGAAGGGACCATGACGAAGCCGGCAGGACCAAGAAAGCCGCCGCAGGCGCTGCTGACCGCGCTGCGCCGCATCGCCGACGAGGTCGGCCACGCCGCCAACGGCGCGCAGATCCGCTTCTTCGATGCGATGGATGCCGAGACGGCGGCGGCGCGCATGGCTGCTATCACCGCGCTGCTGCGCGACAACCCGCTCTCGGGCGATGCCTGGGGCGAGTTGGCGATGGCAGCGCCGGAGGGCTCGCCGCTGGCGCTGGCGCTGTGGCGCCAGGCGGTGGCGGCGGGCACGCTGGCGATCGGCCCGCTCGGTTTCCTGGACATGGAAGGCGAGTTCTGGGGCTACCTGGAGACCCGGCCCTACATGCGCGCCCGCGCCGGGCTGGCGCAGGAGCTGTGGCGTCAGGGCCGGCACGACGCCGCGATCGGCGAGCTGCAGGACCTGCTCCTGCTCAACCCGGGCGACAACCAGGGGCTGCGCTACCTGCTGCTGGGCTGGCTGCTCGAGCTGGGGCGCGACGCCGAGGCGACGGCACTGCATGCGCGCTACGACGGGGACAGCTATGCCGGCTGGCGCTACGGCGCGGCGCTGCTGGCGTTCCGGCGCGACGGCGGCGACAGCGCGGCCGCCCGCAAGGCCCTGCGCGACGCGCTGGCGGGCAACCCGCATCTCGGGCCGCTGCTGACCGGGGCGGTGCCGATGCCGAAGCGGCTGCCCGATGCCTATTCGCCCGGCGAGGCCAGCGAGGCGCAGGTCGCCTATCGGGAGATGCATCCGGCCTGGGATGCGACGCCGGGCGCACTGGCCTGGCTCGCCGCGCAGATGGCGGAGGGCGGCGCCGCGGCGCCGGTGCGGAAGCGCCGCACGCGCGCCGGCGATGACTGAGGATGCGGCGCGCCCAGCAATGCCAGACGGCGCGGTCCGCGCCGGGCGGCGGGTGCTGGCGATGAACCTGCTCTTCGCGGCGGGCCTGGCGCTGGCGCTGCCGTGGTTCGCCGCGGGGGTGGTCGCGCACTGGTGGGGACCGGCGGCGAACACGGTCTGGGCGACGCACCACGCCTATGCCGTGCGCACCTTCTGGTTCGGGGTGCTGGGCGGGCTGGCGCCGCTGCTGGCGCCGGGCGGGCCGGGGCTGGTGCTGTTCCTGCTCGTCTGGGCGTGGTGCGCGGCGCGGCTGGGGCGGGCGTTCCTGGCCTGGGATCGCGCGGAGCGGATCCTGGACCCGGGGAGGTTCATCTGAGCAGCGCCGGCAGCAAGGCATCCAGCCGCAGCCGCCCTTCGTCGGTGGCGCGCAGCCGGCCCGCCGGCGTCCATGCCACGTAACCCTCTTCCAGGCATGCGGCGAGCATGACAGGGTCGATGCAGGCCTCGAACGCCAGGCCGCTGCGGGCGGCGATGCGGGCGGGGTCGATGCCCTCGGACAGGCGCAGGCCCATCAGCAGCGCCTCCCGTGCCCGGTCCGCGGGCGCCAGCGCCGCCTCCTCGGTGATGGCGTGGCCGTCGCGTTCCACCCGCGCCAGCCATTCCTCCGGGGCGCGATGGCGGCGGATGGCACGCAGCGTGGCGCCGAAGGACAGGCGCCCATGCGCCCCGGGCCCGATGCCGAGATAGTCGCCGTAGCGCCAGTACTGCAGGTTGTGCCGGCTCTCCGCGCCCGGCTTCGCGTAGTTCGACACCTCATACGGGGCCAGGCCGAAGCGCGCGGCCTCCTCGGTGGTGGCGGCATAGAGCCGGGCGGCGTCGTCGCCATCCGGCAGCGCGAAGGCGCCGCGGGCGTATTCGGTGGCGAAGCGCGTGCCGGGCTCGATGGTGAGCTGGTAGAGCGAGAGGTGGTCGGCGGCCAGCGCCAGCGCCTCGCGCAGTTCGGCGCGCCAGTCGGCCTCCCCCTGCTCCGGGCGCGCATAGATCAGGTCGAAGGACAGGCGGGGGAACAGCCCGCGCGCGATCTCCAGCGCGGCGATGGCCTGGGCGGCGTCGTGCTTCCGCCCGAGGAAGCGCAGCGGCGCCTCCCGCAGCGACTGCACGCCCAGCGAGGCGCGGTTGACGCCGGCGTCGCGGAAGGCGGCGAGGGTCGCGGCCTCCACGCTGGTGGGGTTGGCTTCCAGGGTGATCTCGATGTCGGGCGCGGCGTCGAACAGCGCGCGGGCGTCGGCGATCAGCGCGGCGACGGTCTCGGGCGCCATCAGGGACGGCGTTCCGCCGCCGAAGAAGATGGAGACCAGGCTGCGCCGCGGGCCTGTCCCATTGGCCCGCCCGGCCTCGGAGGCCAGCTCCCGGCGCAGCGCCGCGCGGAAGCGGGCCTGATCCACCCGCTCGCGCACATGGCTGTTGAAGTCGCAATACGGGCACTTGGCGGCGCAGAACGGCCAGTGGATGTAGAGGGCGAGGGGTTCCATCAGGGGTGCCAGATAGGCATGCGGGGGTCATCCGTCGAACGGGGTGGAAAGGAGGCGGCCATCGAGGCCGCCTTCGCCGAGGCGCTGCGGCAATTCGGGGCCGGCAAGCTCTCCCTCGCCGACCGTGCCTGCCGCCGGTTGCTCGGCCTCGCGCCGCGCCATGCCGAGGGGCTGAACCTGCAGGGCATCGTGCGGCTGCGCCTCGGCCAACTCGACGCCGCCGCGGACAGCCTGCGGGCCGCCATCGCCGCGGCGCCCGACAGCGCGCAGTACCACTCCAACCTCGGCGCCGTGCTGCAACGGGCGCGCCGGCCGGCCGAAGCGGCGGAGGCCTTCGCGCGCGCCCTGGCGCTCACGCCGGATCTGCCCGAGCTGCACGTCAATCTGGCCGCCGCGCTGAAGGAGCTGGGCCGGCTGGAGGAGGCGGTCGCGTGCTACGACCGTGCGCTGGCGCTGCGGCCGCATTACCCGGAGGCGCAGACCAACTTGGCCTCCGCGCTGGAAGGCCTCGGCCGGATCGAGGCCGCGGCGGCGCGCTACCGCCAGGCCCTGGCGCTGCGGCCGGACCTTGCCGAGGCGCATTGCGGCCTCGGCCGCGTGCTTGGTCGGCAATCGCTGTTCGCGGCGGCGGAGCAGAGCTACCGCCGTGCCATCGCGCTGCGGCCCGACTTGCCGGAGGCGCTGACCCGCCTCGCCGGGACGCTGCTGCAACTGCGCCGGCCCGCGGAGGCGGAAGCCGCCTGCCGCAAGGCCCTCGCGCTGCGCCCGGACCACGCGGAGACCGAGACCTTCCTCGGCATCGCGCTGCGCGAACTGGGCCGCCAGGAGGAGGCTCTCACTTGGCTGCGGCGCGCCATGGCGCGCGAGCCGGACGTCGCCGACACGCGGCTGGACCTAGCCGTGGCCGGCCTGCCGATCCTGCCGGCCACGGCGGCGGAGAGCAGGGCCGCGCCGGCGGAATTCGCCGCCGCGGTGGACGGGCTGGCGGCCTGGGCGGAGGGGCACCTCGCCGCGCTCGGCGAGGTGGTCGGGCGGCTGCAGCCCTTCGAGCTGGCCTACCGGCCCGGCAACCTGCGCGCGCCGCTGTCGCGCTATGGCGACCTCATGGCCCGCGCCGCGGCGGCGTACCACCAGCCAGCGCCGCCACGGGCGCGCGACGCCGCCGCGCGCGGCGGCCGCATCCGGCTGGCCGTCTGCACCGGCCATATCCGCCGCCATCCGGTCTGGGACGTGATCCTCAAGGGCCTGGTCGAGGGCCTGGACCGGGCGCGCTTCGAGCTGCTGCTCTACCACACCCGCCCGGAGACCGATGCGGAGACCGCCTGGGCGCGCGGCCGCGCCGACGGCTTCGTGCAGGGGCCGATGCGCGCCGCGGCCTGGCTGGCGCGCATCGCCGAGGACGCGCCCGACATCCTGCTCTACCCCGAGATCGGCATGGACCCGATGGCCCTGACCCTGGCCGCGCTGCGGCTGGCGCCGCTGCAGGTCGCCGCCTGGGGGCATCCGGTCACGACCGGGCTGCCGACGGTCGACCTATTCCTCTCCGGCGCCCTGCTGGAAGCGCCTGGTGCCGAGGCGCATTACCGCGAGGCGCTGGTCCGGCTGCCGGGCACCGGGGTGCGCATGCGCATGCCGGCGGTCGCCGTGGCGCCGCCCGATGCCGCGGCGCTGGATCTGCCGGCGGACCGCGGCGTGGCACGGCTGGTGCTGCCGCACATGCCGTTCAAGCTCGACCCGCTGCATGATGGGCTGATCGCCGCGGCGGCGCGGGCGGCGGCACCCTGCCGGCTCTGGCTGCCGCTGCCGCCGGAATACCCCTGGGCGGCGGAGCGGGTGCGGGCGCGGCTCGGCGCGGCGCTGGGGGAGGTGGGCCTCGATCCGGCCGAGACGCTGCGGCTGCTGCCCTGGCTGCCGCAGGGCGGGTTCCTCGGGCTGCTGGATGCGATGGATGTCTATCTCGATGCGCCGGCCTTCTCCGGCTACACGACGGCCTGGCAGGCGGTGCATCGCGGCCTGCCGATCGTGACCCTGGAGGGCGAGTTCCTGCGCCAGCGCCTGGCGGCGGGGCTGCTGCGGCAGATCGGCCAGGCGGAGACGGTGGCGGCGACCGGCGCGGAGTACGTGGCCATCGCCGGCCGGCTTGCGGCGGAGGCGCGCGAGCCGGCGCGGCGCGAGGCCCGTCGCGCGGCGATCCGCGCGGCCGCGGCGGCGCGGGCCGATGGCGATGACGGCGTGCTGCGGGCGCTGGAGGATGTGCTGGCGGCGGCGCTGCCGGGGGCGATCGCGGCGTGGAGGCAGGGGGCTTGAGCGGATCCTCGGTGGAGCGCGTGCGCGCGGCGCTGCTGGCGGCCGGCCATGCGGATACGATCCGCGCCTTCCCCGCCGGCACGCGCAGCGCCGCCGACGCGGCCGCGGCGGTAGGCTGCGAGGTCGCCGCCATCGCGAAGTCGATCGTCTTCCGCGCCGGCGCGCGGCCGGTGCTGGTGATCGCGTCCGGCGCCAACCGGGTGG
>ERZ1066123.2208-NODE-2208-length-10345-cov-43.904470_pt1 | contig 10345 bp, 9 predicted proteins | sample MGYA00382770_ERZ1066123 | MGnify/ENA primary metagenome ERZ1066123 (study PRJEB33369, sample SAMEA5778353) | biofilm metagenome | biome: Industrial cooling water; feature: Water cooling tower basin; material: Biofilm | place: United Arab Emirates | collected...
CGAAGTGATCGCCGCCGCCGACGAGCACGGCATGGCGATGGTGTTCACCGGCACCCGCCACTTCCGCCATTGAGGGCGCGCGCATGAAAGTCCTCGTCATCGGCAACGGCGGCCGCGAACACGCGCTGGCGTGGAAGCTCGCGCAGTCCGCCCGCGTCACCGAAGTGCTCGTGGCCCCCGGCAACTCCGGCACCGCGACCGAAGCGCGCTGCCGCAACGTCGACGTGCGCGCCACCGACATCGAGGCGCTGCTGGCCCTCGTGCAGCGCGAGGGCGTGGTGCTCACCGTCGTCGGGCCGGAAGCGCCGCTGGTCGCGGGCGTGGTCGATCGCTTCCGCGCCGCCGGGCACCGCATCTTCGGGCCGACCGCGAAGGCCGCACAGCTCGAAGGCAGCAAGGCTTTCGCGAAAGACTTCCTGAAGCGCCACGGCATCCCGACGGCGGGCTACGAGGTGTTCACCGACGTGGACGCGGCCATCGCCTACGTCCGCGCGCGCACCGCGCTGCTCGGCGACACCCGCATCGTGGTGAAGGCGGACGGCCTCGCCGCTGGCAAGGGCGTCATCGTGGCAATGAGCGTGGCGGAAGCCGAAGCCGCCGTGCGCGACATGCTGGCCGGCAACGCCTTCGGCAGCGCCGGTTCGCGCGTCGTCATCGAGGATTTCCTCGACGGCGAGGAGGCCAGCTTCATCTCGATGGTCGACGGCGTGCACGCGCTGCCGATGGCGACCTCGCAGGACCACAAGCGCGTGGGCGACGGCGACACCGGTCCGAACACCGGCGGCATGGGCGCGTACTCGCCGGCGCCCGTGGTCACGCCGGAGGTGCACGCGCGGGTGATGCGCGAGGTCGTCGAGCCCACCGTGCGCGGCATGGCGGCGGATGGCGTACCGTTCACCGGCTTCCTCTACGCCGGCCTGATGATCGACGCGCACGGCGCGCCCAAGGTCATCGAGTTCAACGTGCGCTTCGGCGACCCGGAAACCCAGCCGGTGATGCTGCGGCTCGAGGCCGACCTCGTCGATCTCGTCGAAGCGGCGATCGACGGGACGCTCGACACCGTGGAAGCCCGCTGGTCACCGGAGCCCGCACTCGGCGTGGTGATGGCCGCGAAGCCCTATCCCGAGACCCCGATCACCGGCGACGTGATCCACGGCCTCGACGCCGTGCCGGCCTTCGCCAAGGTCTTCCACGCCGGCGCCGCGCTCGACGGCGGCGCGGTGAAGACCAGCGGCGGCCGCGTGCTCTGCGTCTGCGCCAAGGGCGCCGACATCCGCGAGGCGCAGCGCAAGGCCTACGCCGCCGTTGCCAAGATCTCGTGGGCCAACGCACTGCACCGCAGCGACATCGGCTGGCGCGCCGTGGCGCGCGAGCGCGATTGAACCCGATCCCGTGGAGGCGCCCATGAAGCTGATGCTGTCCCTGCCCTCGCCGTTCGCCCGCAAGGTGCGCGCTGTCGCCGCCGAGCGCGGCATCGCGCTCGACCTCGTCGAAGTCGACGTGTTCCAGGCCGACAACGGCGTGGCCGAGGCCAACCCGCTGCGCAAGGTGCCCTGTCTTGTCACCGACGACGGCGAGGCCTGGTACGACTCGCGCGTCATCGTCGAACTGCTCGACGGCCTCGGCGACGGTCCGCCGCTGATCCCCGACGACCGCGCCGAGCGGCTCGCCGTGCGCCGCATCGAGGCGCTGGCCGACGGTCTGCTCGACGCCGCCGTGCTGGTGCGGATGGAGCGCCTGTGGCCCGGCCGCACGCCGGCGCAGCGCAGCGCGGCATGGCAGGACTGGCAGTGGGCCAAGGTCGATGGCGCCTTCGCCCAACTGGAGCGCCGACTCGACGGCCGCGCGCATTTCGTCGGCGACCGCGTCACGCTGGCCGATCTCGCCGTGGCCTCGGCGCTGGGCTGGCTCGACTACCGCCTGCCCGACCATCCGTGGCGAGGGCTCGCCCCCGGCGTCGCCGCGTGGTACGCGGCGTTCGCGCAGCGTCCGTCCTTCGCCGCCACCGCGCCGCCGCCGCTTCCTTGACCGCGCCGCCATCGGGTCGCGCGCGGCCCGACGCGGCGTTCCGCGATCCGCGACCCGGCGCGGTGACGCGCCGGGCGCCGGATGCCGCGTGCGCCGGTTTGCTACGTTCCGCGGACCCGCCGGAGACCCGCATGTCGCACAGCCAGTTCGCCCTGCTCGGGCAGCGCCGCTTCGCCCCCTTCTTCATCGCGCAGTCGCTCGGGGCCTTCAACGACAACGTCTTCAAGCAGGCGCTGGTGATCCTGATCACCGTCAAGGCGGTGGGCCTCTCCGACGACGAGCGCAGCCTGTGGGCCAACCTCGCCAGCGCGCTGTTCATCCTGCCGTTCTTCCTGTTCTCGGCCACGGCCGGCCAATGGGCCGAGAAGTACGAGAAGGCGCGCTCGATCCGCCGCATCAAGCTGCTGGAAATCGCCATCGCCGTGCTCGCGGCGGTCGCGTTCTACGTGGATTCGCTGCCGATGCTGCTCGGGGTGCTGTTCCTGCTCGGCGCGCAGAGCACGCTGTTCGGACCGATCAAGTACGCCATCCTCCCGCAGGCGCTGAAGCCCGAAGAGCTCACCGGCGGCAACGGCCTCGTCGAGACCGGCACGTTCCTCGCCATCCTCGTCGGCACCATCTTCGGCGGCGTGCTGATCAGCGAGTTCCCGAACGGTGAGTTCCTGGCGTCACTGGCCGTCGTCGCCATCGCCGTCGCGGGCTACATCGCCGCGCGCTTCGTGCCCGACGCGCCGGCCACGGCGCCCCACCTCGTCATCGACCGCAATCCGCTGCGGGCGACGTGGAGCACGCTGGCCACGCTGAAGGGCAAGACCGCCGTGCTGAACTCGGTGCTCGGCATCAGCTGGTTCTTCTTCTTCGGCGCGCTGTTCCTGGCGCAGCTGCCGCGCTACGCCACCGACGTGCTGGGCGGCGACGCGACGGTGATCCCGCTGCTGCTCACGCTGTTCTCGCTCGGCATCGGCGCCGGGTCGCTGCTGTGCGAAACGCTGTCGCGACGCACCGTCGAGATCGGCCTCGTGCCGCTCGGCGCATTCGGCATGACCGCCTTCGGCATCGACCTGTGGCTAGCGCAGCCCGAGGCCAGCGCCCATGCCCTGCAGGTCGGCGCCGGCGCGGCGGCGCCGCTCGACTGGCGCGGGTTCCTCGCTTCGGAAGGCGGCTGGCGCATCGCGATGGACCTGGCGCTCATCGGCGTGTTCGGCGGCTTCTTCATCGTGCCGCTGTTCGCGCTGGTCCAGCAGCGCGCCCCGCGCGAAGTGCTGTCGCGCGTGATCGCGGCCAACAACATCGTCAACGCGCTGTTCATCGTCATCGCCGCCGCGCTCGCGATCGTCCTGCTCGGGCCGGCGGGGCTTTCGATCCCCCAGCTCTTCCTCGTCACCGCGCTGCTCAACGCCGCCGTGGCGGTGTACATCTTCAGCCTCGTGCCGGAGTTCCTGCTGCGCTTCATCATGTGGCTGCTGACGCTGGCGATGTACCGCATCGACATCCGCGGTGTGGAAGAGCACATCCCGGACGACGGCCCGGCGCTGGTGGTCTGCAACCACGTCGGCTACATGGATGCGCTGCTGCTCGGCGGCGCCATCCCGCGGCCGGTGCGCTTCGTCATGTACTACAAGATTTTCCGGATCCCGGTGATGAACTGGGCTTTCCGCGCCGCGGGCTGCATCCCGATCGCGGGTTCGAAGGAGGACCCGGAGCTGATGCGGCAGGCCTTCGAGCGGATCGACGCGGCGCTCGCCGCCGGCGAGATCGTCGGCATCTTCCCGGAAGGCGGCTTGACCAAGGACGGCGAGATCGCGCCGTTCCGGCCCGGCGTGGAGAAGATCCTCGCGCGCCGCCCGGTACCGGTCGTGCCGATGGCGCTGAGGAACGTGTGGGGCAGCCTGTTCAGCCGCCGCGATTCGCGGCTGGGGCGCATGCGCGTGCCGCGGCGCTTTCGCGCGGCGATCGGCATCGAGGCGAGCGCGCCGGTGCCGGGCGACGCGGCGACCGCCGCGCTGCTCGAGGAACGCGTGCGCGCGCTGCGCGGGGATGCGGCGTAGCCGTTGCGCGCACGCGCTGATCTCCTTGTGTCGCCAGCACTGGGGCGCACGCGAGGCTGGCCCGCCCCGTCACCGCTGTCGCGAGGTTCCCGGCGGTCGACCCGAAGGCGACATCCCTGTCGCTCGGGTCGACGGCGCATCCTGCGCCGCCCTCCGGGCTGTCGCCTCAACTGCGCGCCGGGGCTCCTTATTCGCCTCGCCTGCGCTCCCAGCGCTGGCGAAACACTGTCTCGGCACGCCGGTTGCCTTGCGCAGACGACGGGACATCGCGCACGTCGCCGCGGAATGGGTGTCGACGCACCGACGCCGCGCACTCGCGACGAGCGCCGGTGCCCACGCCCGGCCCGCGGGCGAGGCGAATAAGGAGCCCCGGCCAGATCATCAGGCGATAGCCCGACAGGGCGGCGCAGGACGCGCCGCCGCTCGAGGTACATGGACGTACCCTTCGAGCAGGCCGCCGGGCAGATTTCGTCGACGGTGACGGGGCGGGCCAGCCTCGACCACGGGCCGGGCGTGGGCACGGCGCATCGGTTGCGCTTTCGCGTCTCCGGTGTCGCCGCAGCTACCCGACGAAACCCGCGACGACGAACAGCGCCAGCACGCCGATCCAGATCACCAGGATGCGCCACACGAGGCTCATGGCGTCGCGCAGCTCGAGCAGGGCCGGCGCCTGGGCCGGGCCGTCATCGGCATACGCCTGCTCCTCGGCCAGCTCGACCGCGACGCTGGCGCGCGCGGCGGCCTCGAGATGGCCGAGCCCGAGCCGGATGCCGTCGTCGTGCCAGCGTCGCCAGGCGCCGATCACGGCGTCGAAGTCGGCGGCCAGCGCCAGCGTGAGCGTCATCAGCTGCGCCACCGGCCAGTCGAGCAGGCCGAGCAGCCGGGCCGCGGCCGCGCGCTGCGCTTCGGGCAGGCGCTGCCGCGCGGCGCCCTGCGCCGACAGCGCGGCAAGACGGTAGCCCACGGCCCCCACCGGGCCGAGCAGCACGAACCAGAACAGCGGGCCGAACCAGCGCCACAGCGCGCAGCGGAACACCGCCTCCACCAGCGGCCCGCCCTCGACGGCGACGTCGTCGCGCTGCGGAAACAGCGGCTTCGCCGCCTCGCGGCGGGCTTCGGCGCCTTCGGCGTCGACCACCGCGTCCACGTCCAGGTCGAGGTCGCGCGGGCCCCAGGCATAAAACAGCGCGCCGACGCCGAGCACGAGGGCGGGCAGGCCGTAGGCCCAGCCGTCGAGGGTCCACTGCAAGGCGGCGATCGCCGCGAGCGGCAGCGCCAGTCCGAGCGCCAGCGCCGCGTCGCGGAGGGCCCCGCCCTCCCGACCCAGCGCGCCAAGCCACGCCACGTACCAGCCGTGCTGGCGGAGCGCGGCCAGCGGTCGGAAGAAGTGTCCGGCCAGCAGGGCGACGATGACGGCGACGAGGGTGGCGGACATCGAGGGAGCAGTCGGCGGCGGGGCCGGCAGTCTAGCGCGCGCGGCTCAACCGTCGCGGCCGTCGAGCCAGGCCTCGATCAGCGCGCGGGCGATCGACAGCCGCGGCGCGAAAGCCAGCGGCGGCGGCGCCGCCTCGGGCGGCGCGTCCGTCGCGGCGAGGCCGGCGCGCACCGCATCGCGGGTGAACCAGCGGACGTCCTCGAGCTCATCGCCCGCCTGCGGCTCGGCGGCGGACTCGGCGTCGGCGAAGAAGCCGAGCATCAGCGCCGAAGGGAAAGGCCAGGGCTGCGCGTCGGCATAGCGAACGGCGCCGACCGGTACGCCGCTTTCCTCCAGCACCTCGCGGCGCACGGCCTGCTCCGGCGACTCGCCGGGTTCGACGAACCCGGCCAGCACCGACCAGCGCCCGGGCGGCCACGTGCGCTGGCGACCGAGCAGCAGGCGGTCGCCGCCACGCACGGCGACGATCACGGCCGGATCGGTGCGCGGATAGGCCTGCAGGCCGCAGCGCGCGCAGCGCATCGACCACCCGGCCTGCGCGGCGTCGGTGGGATGTCCGCACGCGCCGCAGAACCGCGCGCGGCGGCGCCAGTTGAGGACGCCCGCAGCGGCGGCGAAAAGCGCGGCTTCGAGGCCCGGCCACTGCATGCCGGCGCGCCGCAGGTCGGTTGTGCGGGCGCCTTCGGCGGGCCGCTCGAGCGCGAAGCAGGCGCGCCCGCCGACGAGGCCGACGAACACCGCCTCGGGCGGACGCGCGGCCGACAGCGCGTCGCCGCGCGACCAGGTACGGGCGTCGCCGTCATCGAGGCTGCGCGATTCGCCGTCGAGCCGCAGCACGGCGGCATCGGCCCAGAGTGCGTCGAGCGCTTCGGGCCGTTCGCGCAGGTGCGCGGCGCGATCGAATCCGCCGTCGACGAAGGCGAATCCGGCAAGCGCCACGCCGCGGGACTCAGACCGAGAAGCTGCTGCCGCAGCCGCAGGTCGTCTTGGCGTTGGGGTTGCGGATGACGAACTGGGAACCGGCCAGGCTTTCGCGATAGTCGACCTCCGCGCCCATCAGGTACTGCAGGCTCAGCGGATCGACCACCAGCGTCACGCCGTCGCGCTGCACCGCCACGTCGTCGTCGTTCTGCGCCTCGTCGAACTCGAAGCCGTACTGGAAGCCCGAGCAGCCGCCCCCGGTAATGTAGACACGCAGCTTCAGCGCCGGGTTGCCTTCGCCGTCGATCAGCGCGGCCGCCTTGGCGGCAGCGGCGGGCGTGAAGGCGAGCGGTGCTTCGAGGTCCTGGTAACTGGGCGTGGTCATGGCGGGATCGGTTGGGAGGTGTCGCAGCGCGGCGCTCGGAAACCAGGCCGCAGTGCAGCACGCTCCACGTCAGGCTGGCGTCGCTTCGGGCGCGTTGTCGGGCGGAGCGGTCGCGGCAGCGCCGGCGGGCACGTGCACCAGCCGGCCGGTCACCGCGGCGCCGGCCGACATTTCGATCACCGCGTAATGGAGGTTGCCCTCGACGCGGGCCTGCGGCCCGAGCTCGAGGCGCTCGGCGGCGTGCACATCGCCCTTGACGCTGCCATTGATGACCACCACCGGCGCCCGCAGCTCGCCCTCCACCCGGCCGCGGGGCGCGACCGTGACGGTGGCCGCGGCCCCGGGCTCGGCGCTGGCGCTGCCGACGAGCTGGCCTTCGAGGTAGAGCCCGCCGGCGAACCGGAGCTCGCCGCGCAGCACGACCTGCGGGCCGACCAGCGTGTCGACGCCGCCGACGCTGCGGGCCGGACGGGCCTTGGAATCACCGATACCGAACATGACGCGACCTCGTGCGGGGGGCTTCACTGGGCCGGAAGGCCCTGCCAGGGCAGGGTCGCCTCGGTCCGGCCGCTGGCCCCGTCGAGCGTGACGCGCACGCGCTGCGGGGTGAAGCCGGCCGGCAGCACGATGCTGCCGTCAAGCCGCTGGAAGTAGCGGAAAGAATACTCCTGTCCGGCCGAATCGTCGGCCTGTCGCAGCGCCGCCCAGTCGATCGTGGCCAGTGCGCCGTCCGCCACGCCCTCCACCGCGAAGCGCATGCGCCCGCGGCTGATGGCCGCGCGGTTCAAGTTCTGCGTGAGGGTGATCGCATAGCGCCAGCTGCCGCCGGCCTCCGGGCGGAACTCGGCGGCATGCACGCTGAGTCCGCGGCGCTGGCCGGTGGCGCCGACCAGACGCTCGTAGAACTCCACGTCGGCGCGCAGCGCCGCGATCTCCTCGTCGCGCTCGGCCAGCGTCTGCTGCACCTCCAGGTTGGCCGCCCGGCTGATCTGGTCGCTGCGGCGCAGGGTCGCCGCCTCCTGGCGGGCGCGCTCGAGGTCCTGCAGGGCGCGGGCGTGTTCCGTCGACAGCGCCGCATGGTCGGCCCGCAGGGCCGTCAGCGCGGGCTCGGCGCGCCACGTCATCCAGCCCCAGAGGGCCAGCAGGGAAAGCGGCCAGCCCACGCGCACCGCCCAGCGCCGCAAGCGGTCCGACGCGCGGCGGGGCACGACGATGAATCCGGCGTCCGGGGGCGTCTGGTTCACGGAGAGCGGGAGCGACTCGGCCGAAGGCCGGGGCGCCCGGTATACGGGCGGCTTCAGGCACGGTCAAGCGCGGCGACGCATACTCCGGCCGCCCACCCGCCGCGCCCCGCGGCACGAGGAGCGGCCATGACCGACGCCCCGCTGTTCGCGCTTGGACTCGCGCTGGCCTGCCTCGCCGGCGTGCGCGCCTACCTGACCGTCTTCGGCGTGGGGATCGCCGCCCTGCTCGGCTGGATGCCGCTGCCGCCCGGCCTCGAGGTCGTGACGTCGCCGTGGGTGCTCGGAACCGCCGCCGCGCTGGCGCTCGTCGAGTTCTTCGCCGACAAGATCCCCGGCGTCGACTCCGCCTGGGACCTCCTCAACACCTTGGCGCGCGTGCCGGTCGGGGCATTCCTCGCGTCGGCCGCATTCGCGCCGGACGGCGAATGGAGCGTGGCCGCCGCGGCGCTCGGCGGCAGCGCGGCCTTGGCCACGCATGCGCTGAAGAGCGGCACGCGGGTCGCCATCAACGCGTCGCCCGAGCCGGTGTCGAACTGGGTGGCCTCCGGCGCGGAGGACGCGATCACGGTGGGCGGGCTTGCGCTCGCGCTGGTCGCACCGCTGCTCGCGGCCGGGATCCTGCTGACCCTCACCGGGCTGGGTCTGTACGCGGCGTGGCGGCTCGTTGCGCGCATCCGTCGAAATCCGCAGCGAAAACCGTTCACTGCGTCACAAGTGTGAAAGTTGTTGAACCCGCGCGGCCGATCCGGTGCGCGCCGTCACAATCGGGGCACCCCTTGGAGCCCCTCGCCCTTGTCCGTCGCCGCCGCACTCGTCGCGGGCCGCCTCGCGGCCGACGAGCTCTCCGCCGTCCTCCGCCAGCGCTGCCGCCAACTGGAACGGCGCGTGCGGCGCGCCCGCCGCAGCGGCTGGGACATCAACGCGCTGGCGCAGATGCGCGAGGAGCTGGGCGCGCTGGTGCAGGGCCTGCACGCGCTCGGCCTCGGCCCCGCGGTCGAGACGGTGCTGCGCCTTGCCGAGACCCTCGCCCAGCCGCTTGAGCAGCAGCGGCTCCCCGACGCCGTGCTCGGCGCCCGCCTGTCGGCCCTGCTCGAAGCCCTGCTCGAGCAGCTGCCGGCCGGAAGCGAGGGCGACGACCGCCGCACGCTGGTGCTGCTGCCGCACCCGCCGCGCGCCGAAGCGCTGCCGATCGGCTTCTGGCGGCGCTGGGTGGCCGACGCCGGCGAACCGCGCCTCGTGCCGGTCGACGCCCGGCCGTCGCGCCGCGCGGCGGCCGGCGCCGCGCGCGCCGTGCAGGACGACCCGACTACACTCGACGACTATCCGAGCGGCAACGGAACGCTGACGATGAGCACGCTACGCCTCTACCTGCTGACCGACGACGGTCCCCCTGGCCTTGCGCTGGCCGACGAGCTGCGCGCGCGCAACTTCGAGGTCGACGCGCTGGGCAGCGTCGACGAGCTCGTCGAGCTGATGGGCGCGCTGCCGGCCGACGTGGTGCTCGTCGACCGCACGCATGCCGCCGCCGTCGACGCCATCGGCGAGGCGATGCGGCCGATCCGCGCCCGCGCCAACCAGCTGATCCGGATGGCGCTGATCACCGACACCGACGACGTCATGGCGCGCCTCGCGGCGCGCCGCGCCGGCATGGACGCCGTCATCGTCAAGCCGCACGGCGGCGCCGACGTGGCCACCCGGCTGCGCGAGCTCTTCAGCAGCGGCGAGCCGTCGTACCGCGTGCTGATCGTCGAGGACGACCGCGCGCAGGCGCTGTTCGCGGAGGGCGTGCTGCGCAACGCGGGCATGGAGACGCGCATCGTGCTCGACGCGCTCGACGTGCTGCCGGCCCTCGACGCCTTCTCGCCCGATCTGATCCTGATGGATTTCCACATGCCGGTAGCCAACGGCATCGAGCTGACCGCGCTGATCCGCGAGCGCGAAGCCTCCGCCCATGCGCCGATCGTGTTCCTCACCGGCGAGCAGGACGAAGAGGTGCGCTTCAACGCGCTCGATGCCGGCGGCGACGACTTCCTGTCGAAGCCGATCCGCCCCAAGCACCTGATCGCCAGCGTGCAGGGCCGCATCCGCCGCTACCGCGAGGTGCAGCAGATCCGCGACCGCGACCCGGAGGGTGGGCCATCGGCCGGCGCGGCGAGCGTCGACGCCGGCATCGTCGAGCGCGGCCGGATGATGGCCCGGATCGACCAGCTCATCACCGAGGGGCGCAGCCGCGGCGGCGTCGTGTTCCTCGAGATGCAGACCATCGCCAAGCTGCGCGAGCGCC
>ERZ1066123.2209-NODE-2209-length-10343-cov-7.006026_pt1 | contig 10343 bp, 10 predicted proteins | sample MGYA00382770_ERZ1066123 | MGnify/ENA primary metagenome ERZ1066123 (study PRJEB33369, sample SAMEA5778353) | biofilm metagenome | biome: Industrial cooling water; feature: Water cooling tower basin; material: Biofilm | place: United Arab Emirates | collected...
TCCGAATCCGAGCTTCGAGCGGGACAATCCCCGGCCCCTGGTCGAACTGAACGAGTCCATCCCCGCAGAAGAGTACGCCCGCAACCAGGCGATCTTGAACGAGTGGATGCGGAAGCGGGCGGAACACGAGAACACGCCTCTGTTCCACGGGCGGATTGCCGCGTGGGAGGAGGAGTTCGGCAAGTGGCGAGACGCTGACTCCCTCGCTCGACTCGTCCAGTGGCGGTTCGCCTTCGCCGACGCCATGCTCGCGGCCCGCGGGCAGAAGGGCGGTGCCTGATGGAACCGCAAGTGGCGATGCGGCCGTCGGCGGTCGCCGAACTGGACAGGCTCGGCCTGCCCGAGCGTCGGCAGCGACAGCAAGAAGAGGAGCCGAAGCCAGTCGGCACCTTGACGCCGGGGAAGGAATCGTACTCCCTCTCGGAACTGGCGGCGATCGCGCTCATCAACCCGCAGTACGCGACCAAGCGGCTGAAGCGGGACCTCGACCGCTATCGGGCGACGCGCGACGAGAACGGGCGGTGGCGGATCGCCGCGGCCGGGGCGGAACTGTTCCTGGCGGACGCGGCGACGGCCCGGCCGGGCCGCCCGCGGGTTGCGAACCCCAGGGCGAACGCGAAGGCGAACGGCGGCCGGAACTGTCCGGGCTGCGGCCGGGCCTACGCGCCGGCCGACGGGCTGTGCGGCTACTGCGTGGCGGAACAGCAGCGTCAGGCCCGGCTGGCCCGTGGCATAGGAGCTTCCAATGGGTGACTTGAACACCATCGACCACACCTCTGCCCTGAAGATTTCGGGGGACGTGCGGAGCGGCGAGGCGTTGACGCTGTCGGCGGCCCAGCGGCTTACGACGCGACTGCTGGGCCGGTCCGTGTCGCTCGTGAAGGCCCGAGGCGAGGGGCTGATCGTCAACGGCCGGCGGATCTGGCTGCCGACGCTGAAGGTCGGCCGGGTCTGGTACACGAACCGGGCCTGCGTCGACCGCCTGGTCGCGTCGGTCAATGCGGCGGAAGGAGGGGCGTCGTGAAGGCGATTTCGCTGCATCAGCCGTGGGCCTCGCTGGTGGCCCACGGGGTCAAGCTGATCGAGACGCGGTCCTGGCCGCTTTCGGGCCGGGGTCCGCTGCTGATCCACGCGGCCAAGACCTGGAACTTCGACCTCGACCGGATCTGCCGGTCGGAGCCGTTTCGGGCGGCGCTCGAGTCTTTCGGCGTCGCGTTCCCGGACCCGGACCGCACGGACCGGCGGTTCCGCCTCCCGCCGCGGCCGCGGGGCTTGCCGTTCGGGGCGGTCGTCGGCCGCGTCGAGGTCCTCGACTGCGTGCGGATCGAGCCGTTCCGCAAGAGCTACGAGCGGCCGGAGACGCCGCAGTTCGTGGTCCCGCCGTACCCGCGGGAGAACGAGTTCGCGTTCGGCGACTACACGCCGGGCCGGTGGGCGTGGCTCTGCGTCAACGCCGTCGCCCTGGACACGCCGGTCGCGTGCGTCGGTCGCCAGGGCGTGTTCGAGGTCGAGGACGCCGTCGAGGAGGTCGCGTGATGGGGAACCGCACGATCTTCCTGCGGGCTTTTCGCGGTTTGGGTGCCGAAGCGATCGGGGGTTCCGGGTGAATGAGTCCGCCAAAGAATCCTTCCCGCACTTCAAGCGGTTCCTGTCCGCCTACGCCCCGCCGGGCGAGTGCGACGGCCTGGTCGTCGAGCTTCGGCCGCTGGAGATGGTCGAGTTCGGCACGAAGCGGAGCGCCTTCTACGGGTTCTTCAAGCTCGACCAACCGGACCCGGCGAGGGACCCGCTGCGCCACACGCTGAAGGACCTCGTCGAGATGCCGCCCGGCCGGCAGGCCGAGGCGGTGTACGTCACCCTGAACCCGGTGAAGCCGGACCTCTTCGCCCGGTCCGCCGGCCGCATCCAGGCCGTCCGGAAGAAGGGGTCGACCTCGGCGACCGACTCGGACATCGTCCGCCGCCGGTTCCTCCTCGTCGACGTGGACCCGGTCCGGCCGGCCGGCGTCTCGTCGACCGACGCGGAGAAGGCCGAGGCGCTGAAGGTCCTCGAAGCGATCCTCGAACACCTGACCGGTCTCGGCTGGCCGCTTCCGCTCGTGGCGGACTCGGGCAACGGCTTTCACCTGTGGTATCGAATCGACCTTCCGGCCGACGACGGCGGGCTTGTCCGGCGGGTTCTTCAAGCCCTCGGTACGAAGTTCGACACCGCGGCGGCGACCGTGGACCGGTCGGTCTTCAACCCCTCGCGCGTCGCCAAGGTGCCGGGGACGTGGGCTCGCAAGGGGGACGACATCCCCGAGCGGCCGCACCGCATGGCGAAGGTTCTCGAATGCCCGGACCGGCTGGCGGTCGTGACGCGGGAGCATCTGGAATCCGTCGGCACGTCCGAGACCCCGCCGGCATCGCCACAGACGCAGTCAGCGCCCCCGGTGCGGACGCCCGCACCCCGTTCCGGCGAGCGGCCGGACAACCGGGTCAAGCGGTGCCGGGCGTACCTGGAGAAGGTCCCGGACGCGGTCAGCGGCCAGCACGGGCACGACCGGACGTTCCACGCCGCACGCGTCATCTGGAACGACTTCGCGATCGACGAGGCGGACGGGTGGCCGATCCTCGTGGACTACAACGAGCGGCTCGGGGAGAAGTGGACGGAGAAGGAGCTCCGCCACAAGTGGGACGACGCGGTCGAGAAGGGGCCGGAGAACCGCGGGTCGAAGTTGAAGGAAGACCGGCCGGGCTACCAGCCTCCCCGTCGCGGGACCGGCGGGTCGCCGCCGGTCGGGGTTCCGGCCCAGTCGGCGGCCGGGAACTTCGAGCGGGTCGAGGTCAAGGTCGGCGAGGACGAGTACCGGGTGAACGCCGAGGCCGCGGTCGCGCTGTCGGCCCTCGGCACGGTCTACGCCCGCGGGCAGGACCTGGTGCAGGTGATCGAGACGGTCGACGCCCCGGACCCGTGCGACGGCGACGCGGTCTACCGGCGGCCGGTCGGCTCGCTCTACGTCCACCCGCTGCCGCCCGGCGGGCTGCGGAACAAGATCTCGGAAGCGGTGCGGTTCCTGAAGTGGGTCGAGCCCCGCAAGAAGGGCGAGGAAGGTTCGTGGGAGCCGACTCACGTCCCGCCCTTCGCGGTGACGGGGGTCGGCGGCGACCCGTCGCAGTGGTGGGCGATGCCGGCCCTGGAGGCGATCGTCCCGCACCCGGTCCTCGCCCCGAACGGGGTCGACCTGGTCGCCGACGGCTACGACCGCCGGCTGCGGGCCTACGTCGCCCGCGGCGTCTCGCTGTCGATCCCGGCCCGCCCGTCGCGGGAGGCGGCCCGGAAGGCGGTCGCCCTCGTCACCCGCGAGGTGCTGCACGACTTCCCCTTCAGCACCGCCGCCCACCGGTCCGGCTGGCTGGCGGCGCTGCTGACCCCGCTGGCGTGGTTCATGTTCGACGGTCCGTCCCCGTTCGTGCTGATCGACGCGAACGCGGCGGGGGCCGGGAAGGGGCTGCTCGCGAACGCCGCGGCGACGATCCTGCTCGGGCACGAGTTCGCGACCGCGGCGTACACGCACGACCCCGTTGAACTGGAGAAGGTCATCACGACGGTCGTCCGGGGCGGCGACCGGTTCTGCCTGTTCGACAACCTTGCCGGCAGCGTGGGCAACCCGACGTTCGACCTGGCGCTGACGTCCCGCCGCTGGCGGGGTCGGATCCTCGGCGAGTCCCGGCACTACGAGGGGCCGATGCACACCCTGTTCCTCGGGACGGGGAACAACGTCGAGTTGCGGGGCGATACCGGGCGGCGGACCCTGCACGTCCGGATGGACTGCCCGGTCGAGAACCCCGAGGAGCGGACGGGCTGGCGTCACCCCGACCTCATCGCCCACCTGCGGGAGAACCGGGGCGTCTACCTGTCCGCGGCCCTGACGGTGTTGAAGGCGTGGGCGCTGGCCGGCCGGCCGACGGCGAAGCTGCCCGACTGGGGGTCGTTCGAGGGGTGGTCGTCGGTCGTCCGGCAGGCGCTGGTCTGGGCCGGCGAGCGCGACCCGGCGGAGACGCGGTCCAACCTCCGGGAGCGGAGCGACCGCGGCCGGGGGGCCTTCGCCGCGATGCTGGCGGCGATCCGCCGCGTGGACCCGAAGGGCGAGGGAATCACCTCGGCGGACCTGGTCGGGCGGGCCACGGCCCCGGCGGGTCTGTACGGCGACGGGGCCGACAAGGAACTCGCGGAGGCGATCTCCGCCTTCTGCAACGGCAAGCTGAACTCCGGTTCGCTCGGCAACAAGCTCCGCGGCAAACTCAACTCGATCTCAGACGGATACTTCCTTGACTCCGTCCCGGCCAGGACGGGGACCGCCGCGTGGATTGCGCGTCCGATCAGTGAATTTCGCGTCTCGCATGAAGTAGACGAGCGGTCACAGGCCGAAAGTGCAGGGTCTGCGGGGTCTGAAGGGTCTTGCTACCCTCCACGCGAGAGAACAACATTTTCACCAAATAAACACGACCTAGTTACTGATGAACAAGAAGACAGTTTAGAACACTGGCGCAATGGTGAACAGACCCTTCAGACCCCGCAGACCCTGCACACCGATTCCGCCGCCGACGCCGGGGAGGAACCGTTCTGATGAACCTCTCCCAGGCACTTCGGCTGATCCGGGCCAGCGGCGTCGAACTCGTCCAAAAGGGCGACGGGTTCGCCGTCCGGGGTGGCGCTGCCGAGCGCGAATCGGTAAAGCCTGCCATCCTCGAACACCGTGCCGAGATCGTGACGCGCATCCGGGCCGGAACGCTCGCCTGCAAGTCGTGCAAGCGGGTCGTCGACGAACGGTTCGTCTGCTGGACCTGCCAGAACCGGCCCTGCGAGTCCTGCGGCCGGCCCACCGGCAGCCCGTTCATCGCCAACTGCGACCCCTGCGCCCTCGGAGTCAACTGATGCGACCGCCCCTCGAACGCGACATCCAGCGGGTCTGCCTCGACTGGATGAGGCTCGTCGGCATCTTCCCCGTGCGGGTCAACAGCGGGGCGTTCGGCTTCGGCGGGGACACCGGCAAGAAGCGGTTCATGCGGTTCAACAGCGAACCCGGATGCTCCGACTGCCTCGCCGTTCTTCCAGGAGGCCGCTTCCTCGCCGTCGAGTTCAAGCGGCCCGGCAACAAGCCCACCCCGCACCAGTCGAGCTTCCTCGAAGCCGTCAAAGCCCGCGGGGGGCTCGCCCTGGTCGTGACCGGCCTCGACGACCTCCGCAAGCAACTTCACGATGCAGGAGTTCAGGTGGTACAATGAACACCAACCACGAAATCCGGAACTTTTAGTTGTGTCATCATCGAAATGACGCGGGTCCTTCCGAGGGTCCGCACGCTCAGCACCCCGACGGGAACACCGGGCATTTTTCACACTGTTTGTTTATTCTTGAGAGCCCAACAAATGCCCTTCAAATCCAAGGAAGACAAGGCCGCGTGGAGGCGGTTGAATGCCGCCAGGAATGCGGCGTACACAGCGGCATGGAAGGCCCGAAACGCGGATCGAGTTGCCGCCATGAAGGAACGGCAGAAGGCGAAACTGGCGGCTGCAAGGCCACTCGTCGGCTGTGCCCAGTGCGGCGTCTCGTTCGTGCGGTCGCAGCGCAACAAGAAGTTCTGCAGCGAGCCGTGCCGGACTCGCCCAAAGGCTCAAGCCCCGACCCGCGAGGTCGATTGCAAGATTTGTGGGATACGCTTCGCGACCTCGCGCTACAACAAGGCGACGTGCAGCGATGCTTGTCACGCCGAGAACGAACGGCAACACAATGTCCGCGCCGCCGCCAAGGCGACGAAAGCGAATGCGGCCCGCCTGAACGCGGAACGACGTGCAAAGTACAAGTCCGACATCGCCTACCGAGAGAAGAAGATCGAGCAGCAAAAGCAGCGGTGGGCGAACGACCCGGACTACCGCGAGGCGGAATCCGAACGGCAAAAGAGCCCAGAGGTCCGAGCAAGGAAGCGAGCCGCTGACAACAGCCGGAAGTCCGAGAAGGCGATTAACTCCTTTTTTCAAACTGTTGGCAAAACCCTCACGGAGAAGTTGAATGCTAGCAACCTTAGAAGCACCTGCCCCGATCGGCTATGACCTGGCCAAGCTCGCAGACATGACCGTCGAGCAACTTCGCGGCGAGCTTGCGGCGGCGATCGCCGTCACGTCGCGGCATCTGTTGTACCTTGCGGCGGTGTGGTCCGAACTGGAACGACGTGGTGAAGACCTGACCGAGATCCGGTCCGGCATCGCGGTATATCTCCCACTCATCGCCGCGGGCACTGTCGTCCCGGAAGTCATCATCCGCTTCGCGGGAATGCAGGAGACATTGCGGGCGGTGACGGGGTTGCCGCCCGACGTGCAGCGGAAGATTGCCAACGGCGATCCGGTGCAGTTGGTCGTCCGCGAAGGGACCGGGTACACGCACCGCCTGCTGCCCGTCCACTCTTTGGGCGTCGGGCAGCTCCGCCAGGTCTTCGCGGACCATCACATTCGCAGCGAGGCCGAGCAGATTGCTATCCTCAGCCGCGCCGCCCCGGTCGCGAAGGAAGGCCGCGCGCCGGCCCGCGGCAAGGCACGGGCGAACAAGGCGAAGGGGGTCGTTCAGGTCGGACACCGGGCCGTCGAGCCCGCCGACCTGCTCGCGGCCCTGGCCGATCTGCGTTCCGGGAACGACCGGGCACCCGAGGCCGGCGACCCGAGCGTGTCCGCCCGCCTCACCCCCGAGGAGCACGAGACGCTGAAGCGACGCGCGGCGGCGGGGAACACGACCGTCGCCAGCCTCATCCGGTCGGCCCTCCAAGCCACGGGGATGATCTGATGGCGAGCAAGGGCGGGGCCGACGACCACAACGAGCAGATGGCCGAGGCGTCCCGCCTCCGGTCGGCGGCTCGTCGCGACATCGGCCCTTGCCCGCCGATCAAGAACCCCCGCCGGCGCGGTCGCTGCCGGGACTCCCTGCGGCGGTTCTGCGAGACGTACAACCCGGCCGCGTTCTACTACGGGTGGAGCGCCGACCACCTGGCCGTCATCGCCCGTATCGAAGAGGCCCTGACCCGCGGGGCGCTGTTCGCCTTCGCGATGCCGCGGGGGTCCGGGAAGACGGCCCTCTGCCGGATGGCGGCACTCTGGGCCGCGAGCTACCGGCACTGCCGCTACCCGTTCCTGATCGGTGCGACGGACGACAAGGCCCGCGAGGCGCTGCTCACGCTGAAGACGCTGATCCGCTACCTGCCCGAGTACGCGGCCGACTTCCCGGAGGTCAGCTTCCCGGCCCAGAAGCTGGCCGGCATCGCCCACCGCGCCGCCGGCCAGACCTCGAACGGCGAGTCCACGCTGATCGAGTGGGCGGCGGACCAGGTGATGTTCCCGACGATCAACCCGCCGGAGAGGTGGCCGAAGTCGTGGCCGCTGCGCGAGGACGGAAAGGTTCCGACCAGCGGCGTCATCATCAGCGCCTCGGGCCTGACGGGTGAGGGAATCCGGGGGTCGTTGAAGACCTTGACCACGGGCGAGATGGTTCGGCCCGACCTGGTGCTGCTCGACGACCCGCAGACCCCGGAGAGCGCGAAGTCGCGGACCCAGAACGAGGACCGGTTGTCGCTCATCACCGCGGACGTGCTCGGCATGGCCGGTCCGGGACAGGCGATCGCCGGCGTGATGCCCTGCACCGTCATCCGCGTCGGCGACATGGTCGACCAGGTCCTCGACCGGAAGAAGCACCCGCTCTGGCGGGGCGAGCGGTCGGGCATCTTGACGGGGCTGCCGAAGAACATGCACCTGTGGGAAGAGTACTTCGAGGTCTACGCCCGGTGCGCCCTGCTCGAACCGCCGAACTTCACCGAGTCGAACGAGCACTACAGGCGGAACCAAGTCCTGCTCGAAGAGGGGACCGAGGCGAGTTGGACCGACCGCAAGGAGGACTGGGAGGTCTCGGCCGTCCAGTCCGCGATGCACCTGTACTACTCGCGGGGTCCGGCGGCGTGGTGGGCCGAGTACATGAACCGGCCGCTGCCGACCGAGGCGGAGAAGGCCGCGTCCGTGTCGCTGTCCCCGGACCTGATCGCCGACCGCACGGGGGCGACCCCGCGGTTCGTTTGCCCGCGGGAGACGACCCGGATCGCGGCGATGATCGACATCCACACCGCGGTTCACTGGTACGCGGTCGTGGCCTGGGACGAGGGCTTCGGCGGGCGCGTCATCGACTACGGCGGGTGGCCGCGTCAGTCGCGACCGTACTACACGAACGAGAACGTGAAGCCGTCGCTCCGCGACGCTTACCCCGGACTCACCGAGCCGCAGCGGGTGTACGCCGGGCTGCGCGACTTGACCGCCGACATCCTCGGTCGAGGCTACTTGCGAGACGGGATCGGCGACACCCTCCACGTCGAGCGGTGCCTGGTCGACTCCGGCTGGCTCCCGGACACGGTCCACCAGCTGGTCCGCGAGTCGCCGTTCGCCGCGGTCCTTCTTCCGTCGAAGGGCCACGCCGCCGGGTCGACCGGCGGCCGACCGATCCGCGAGTGGAAGGTCCTGCCGGGCCAGAAGGCCGGCCGCGACTGGCGGATCTCGCTGCCGGAGAAGGGCCGCGGCCGGGTCGCCCTGTTCGACCCCGACTCGTGGAAGTCCTTTGTTGCGGACCGCCTCACGTCCGCCGCCGGCGGCCGGGGCGTACTCACGCTTCACGCCGCGCCGGCAGGGCAGCACCGCCTGATCGCCGACCACTGCAGCGCGGAGTACGCGACCCGCGAAAACGCGAAGGGCCGGCAGTTCGACCAGTGGCGAAAGCGGCCCGGCGACCCGGACAACCACCTGTTCGACGCGGTCGTCGGCTGCGCGGTCGCAGCCTCGATCCAGGGACTTCAGTGGACCGACGACGTACGAACGCCAACGGCATCGGAAGCCAAGCCGACGGGACAGCCGAAGGAGAGGTGGTCGGACATCCAGGCCCGGAAACTGGCCGCAGCGGGGGTTCGATGATGAGCAAGCCGAAGAAGGGCTTCCGTTGCACCAAGTGCCGAACGCCTCTGGGTGTGACCCACACGCGGAACCGTGCGAACGGTATCGTGTCCCGCCGCCGCCGGTGTCCGTCGTGCGGCCTCGTCGTCCAGACGGAGGAGCGGCCGAAGCAATCCGCCGGCCATTAGCGGCCCCCCGGCCACATATGGCACCGATCATTTCTGCCCGAGCACTTCACCCATCCCGTCCGGAACTTCTTCCCCTCACAATTCACGCATCGACAGTGCGTGCGTTGTGAGGCGGTCAACTTGTCCCGGTCCACCGCGAAGCCCGAATCGGCCGGCCCACTGTGCCCCTCTTGTGCGATCCCGATGGGGGTTCGCAAGACCCGGCACAAGCCCAACCGCACCGAGCGGGTTCGCGAGTGCTCCTGTTGCGGCAAGCGGGTCAAGACCGTCGAAACGGCCGTCGCCACCCCGAGCGTGAAGTGATGCCCGACGCCAGCGACATCGCCGAGACCATCGCCGAGATCGCGGCCGACGGCATCCAGTCGGCGACGCAGGACGGCCGCACGGCCGTGGCAAAGCCGATCGGCGAACTCGACGCGGCGAGAAAGATCGTCGCCGCGGAATCGGCCGTCTCCGGCCCGAACGTCAACGGCGGCAGCCGGTCCCTCTGGGGTTCGCTCCGGCCCGCCCGCGTCGTGCCGCCGGGGGGTGTCTGATGCCCCGGGAAGCCCCGCCCGTCATCCTCGACCAGTACGGTCGGCCCTACCGCCGCGAGGCGGAGCCCGCCCGCCGGTCCGGGTACGACGTCGCGAAGACGACGCCCGAGAACAAGAAGCACTGGGCGGAGGCTGACGGCCTCGCCCCCGTCAGCCAGTTGACGCCGAGCGTGCGGCGGACGCTGCGGAACCGGTGCCGGTACGAGGTCCTCAACAAGTGCTACTCTGACAGACATGTGCGGCTGCTGGTGGTCGACAGGGTGGGGATCGGTGTCCTGCTGGAGTTGGAAACAGGCGACGCCCAGCTCGACGCGAACGTCGAATCGCTGTGGCGAGTCTGGGCCGCGGCAACCGACTGGCCGCTCAACAGTCGCATCCTGTGCGGAGTCCGCTACGTCGCCGGGGAGTGCTTCGGCCTGTTCCGGGACTCGAAGCGGCTCGACCGGCTCGGGCTGCCCGTGACGCTCGACGTCCGGCTGATCGAGCCCGACCAGGTGACGGACGGCTGGGCCGGGGTGATGAACCCGACCGGGGACGACGGCATCGTCTGCGACGACGAGGGCGAAGTCACGGCCTACAAGGTCTTGCGGCGGCATCCCGGCGACAACCGGGCGTTCTCCGCCAGCCTTCAGCCCGACACGATCGACGCCCGCAACGTGGTCCACTGG
>ERZ1066123.2210-NODE-2210-length-10340-cov-6.754011_pt1 | contig 10340 bp, 9 predicted proteins | sample MGYA00382770_ERZ1066123 | MGnify/ENA primary metagenome ERZ1066123 (study PRJEB33369, sample SAMEA5778353) | biofilm metagenome | biome: Industrial cooling water; feature: Water cooling tower basin; material: Biofilm | place: United Arab Emirates | collected...
GCTCTCCCGGGCCGACGACGCCTTCCTCGAGGCGCACGACCTGCCCAAGGGCGGCATGCGGCTGGTCGGCGCGGAGGATGCGGAACGGCTCTACGCGGAGATGGGCCCGGGCATCGAGAGCTCCGGCGGGTCGGGGGCGAACACCTGCTCCGTCGCCGCCATGCTGGGCGCCAGGGTGGGATTCCTCGGCAAGGTGGCGGACGACCAGCTCGGCCGCGTCTTCGCGCACGACATCCGCGCCGCCGGCGTGACCTTTCCGACGGCGCCGCTGCCGGCCGCGACCGCGCCCACCGCGCGTTGCCTCATCCTGGTGACGCCGGACGGGCAGCGCACGATGAACACCTTCCTCGGCGCCTGCGTGCACTTCTCGGCCGCCGACGTGGACGAGGCGCTGATCGCGGCCGCCAAGGTAACCTACCTGGAGGGCTACCTGTTCGACCCGCCGGCGGCGCAGGCGGCCTTCTTCCAGGCCAGCCGCGCCGCGCACCGGGCCGGGCGGCAGGTGGCGATCACCCTGTCCGACCCGTTCTGCGTGCAACGCCACCGCCAGGCCTTCCGCAAATTCGTGCGCGAGGAGGCCGACATCCTGTTCGCCAACGAGGCCGAGATCTGCGCCCTCTACGAGACGGACGGGTTCGGCCAGGCCGCCGCCCTGGTGCGCGGGGACGTGGCGCTGGCGGCGCTGACCCGCAGTGCGCAGGGCAGCGTCGTGGTGACCGAGGCGGCGATGCACCCCGTCCCGGCGAAGCCCACGACGGTGGTGGACACCACCGGCGCCGGCGACGCCTATGCCGCCGGGTTCCTCGCGGCGCTGACCCGCGGGCTGACGCTGCCGGAGTGCGGCCGTTGGGGGTCGGTAGCGGCGGCTGCGGTGATCGCGCAGTTCGGGGCGCGGCCGCAGGGGATCATGCAGGGCGATCTCCGGGCGCTGGTCGGCGCGCCGTGACGGTTCGCGACGGGGCGCCTGCCACCCGGAAACTGCCGTCGGGAGCCGGCTTGTCCAGGGCGCATTCCTCCGCGGCCTCGCCTGCATCGCGAGCCCGGGGCGCGCGGCTGCGCCGCCGCGGGAACCGGGACGTTGCGGCGGTGTTGAGGTGCCAGGGGCCCGCGTCGCTGAATTGCCGGAGCCGATGACCGGCAGCTGCGGGCGGGCCGTTGTCCTCCACGGCCGAAAGGAAACCCGATGTCCCGAACCAGGCTGCTGTCGACCGCTGCGCTCGGCGCGGCGCTGCTCGCCGGTGCTGGCCATGCCCAGACCGGCATGAACCAGACCCTCAGCGATCCCGTGGCGCCGCTGCCCCAGCAGCAGCAGGCTGCGCGCCAGCTCGATGCCGGCGCCGCGCAGCGCGACATCATGAGCCTGCTGCGCCAGTCCGAGCAGGCCGTCGCCGCGGGGAACTGGGCCCGTGCCAACGAGTACCTGGAGCGCGCGCAGACCACCTTCCTGAACACCCATGCGCTGACCGGCGACGCACGGCAGGCCAGTGGGAACATGGGCTCGCTCGGCGAGGCTGGGCGCGCCATCTCGAACCGCAACCGCGGCGAGGCGATGCGCGCCCTGCAGGCGGCCATGGGCGAGATGGGCCGGGTCGGTGCCGATATGGGCACCGGCAGCGGCGCGGGCATGGCGCCGGCCCAGGGTGGCGCCCACGGTGGCGCCCACGGCGGCGCGATGATGCATGATCGCGGCATGGGCAGCCGCACGATGAGCCGTGCCGATTCCGTTGGCGTCCTGCCGCGGCTGCCGCGCTCCGGCGTCTTGCTGGCCCAGGGTGGCGGCGGCAGCAGCGGTGGCCTCTCCGGCAGCACGCCCGGCTCGCCTGGCGTCGGCATGCAGGGCAGCACGCCTGCGGTGCGCCCCGAGACGCCGCAGCAGCCGGGCCAGACGGCCGCGGTGCCGGGCGCCAACGTGCCGGGCGGCGCCGGTTCCGCACCCGGTGCGGGGCCCGAGGGTGCGCCGCGCCCGGGCAGCGGCGGTATCGGCGTTGGCACGGATCAGCAGGGTCGTACCGTGACCCCGACCACGCCGGGTGGTTCGACCACCCGCTGACCGGCGCATCGCCGTCAGGCCGGAATGCAGGGCCCGTCCCCCTCGCGGGGGCGGGCCTTGCCATGTCGGCCGGTGCGCGGCGCGTCGCCGGCGTGGTCCCCGCGGGAGATCCAGGCCGTGAACGGCCGCGCATCTTCGATCTCGATTTTTCCAGCGCGGTGGCCTATATGCTGCGCCGCAACACGCCGCCTGCCAGCCTCGCCCGGTCCGCCGGCCGCCCCGCCGGGGTCGGCTCCGGCGCATTCGCGCGCCGCGCTCCGGGGGCCAGGCCCGGGACTCTGAGCCATGGATATCCGCAACGTCGCGATCATCGCGCATGTCGACCACGGCAAGACCACGCTGGTGGACAACCTGCTGAAGCAGGCCGGCACCTTCCGCGCCAACCAGCACGTGGCCGAGCGCGCGCTCGACCGCAACGACCTGGAGCGCGAGCGCGGCATCACCATCCTGGCGAAGTCCACCGCCGTCGCCTGGAAGGGCGTGAAGATCAACATCGTCGATACGCCGGGCCATGCCGATTTCGGCGGCGAGGTGGAGCGCATCCTCTCCATGGTCGATGGCGCGATCGTGCTCTGCGACGCGGCGGAAGGCCCGCTGCCGCAGACCAAGTTCGTGCTGACCAAGGCGCTGGCGCGCGGCCTGCGCCCGATCGTGGTCATCAACAAGGTCGACCGCGGGGACGCCCGCCCGGACGAGGTGCACAACGAGGTCTTCGACCTGTTCGCAGCCCTCGGCGCCACGGACGAGCAGCTCGACTTCCCCACCCTGTTCGCCTCCGGCCGGCAGGGCTGGGCGGATGTCGCGCTGGATGGGCCGCGCCGCGACCTGGCGCCGATGTTCGACCTGATCCTCAGTCATGTGCCGCCGCCGCGGGTGGAGCTGGACAAGCCCTTCGCAATGAACGCGGCGATCCTGGAGAGCGACAATTTCCTCGGCCGCATCCTGACCGGCCGCGTCGAGCAGGGCATCGGGCGCATCAACATGCCGGTGCGCGTGCTGCGCCAGGACGGCAGCGTGGTGGAGACCGGCCGGCTGACCAAGCTGATGACCTTCTCCGGCCTCGACCGCGTGCCCGTCGAGGAGGTGCAGGCCGGCGACATCATCGCCATCGCGGGCCTCGCCGACGCCACCATCCCCGACACCATCGCCGCCCTCGAGGTGACCGAGCCGGTGCCGGCGATCCCCGTCGATCCGCCGACGCTGGCCATGACCTTCCGCATCAACGACGGCCCGCTCGGCGGCCGCGAGGGCAAGAAGGTCACGTCGCGCCAGATCCGCGACCGGCTCACCAAGGAGACCGAGGGCAACGTCGCCATCCGCGTGACCGACAGCCAGGAGGCCGACAGCTTCGAGGTCGCCGGCCGCGGCGAGCTGCAGCTTGGCGTGCTGATCGAGCAGATGCGCCGCGAGGGCTTCGAGCTGACCATCGGCCGCCCCCGCGTGCTGATGCGCGAGAACCCCGAGACCGGCGAGCGCGAGGAGCCCTTCGAGGAATGCCTGATCGACGTCGATGAGGGCTTCGCCGGCGTGGTCGTCGAGAAGATGTCGGTGCGCAAGGGTGTGATGCAGGACATGCGGCCCTCGGGCGGCGGCAAGGTGCGGCTGACCTTCCACATCCCGTCGCGCGGCCTGATCGGCTACCACGGCGAGTTCATGACCGACACCCGCGGCACCGGCATGATGAACCGGCTCTTCCTCGGCTACCGGCCCTGGGTCGGGCCGATCGAGGGTCGGCGCAACGGCAGCCTGATCTCGAACTCCGACGGCGAGGCCATCCAGTATGCGCTGTTCTACCTGCAGGAGCGCGGCGCGCTCTTCGTCGATCCGGGCGTGAAGGTCTATGTCGGCATGATCCTCGGCGAGCACTCCCGGGACAACGACCTGGACGTGAACCCGATCAAGGAGAAGAAGCTCACCAACATCCGCGCCGCCGGCAAGGATGAAGCGCTGCTGCTGACCCCGCCGCGGCGCATGAGCCTGGAGCAGGCCATCGCCTATATCGAGGACGACGAGCTGGTTGAGGTGACGCCGGGCGCGATCCGCCTGCGCAAGCGCTACCTCGATCCGCACGAGCGCAAGAAGCACGCGCGGCGGCAGGAGAGCGAGGCGGCCTGAGGTCGGCCGGCGCGCCTGGAAGAAGGAGCCTTGCTGCCAGGACTGACGTTCATGGCAACCGGTACCTCAAAACCATTGCGCTTTGCAATGGCATAACCTATCCTCGGCCCCAGAATCGGAGTGATGGCCATGGATATGGCGACCGTGAAGATGGACGCCGCCGGCCGCCTGGTGGTGCCGCGCGACCTGCGCGAGGCGCTCGGCGTTCCGGAAGGCGGGGAGCTGCGCCTTACCGTGCAGGATGGCGAGTTGCGCGCCACCACCCGCCTCGCGGCGCTGCGGCGCATCCGCGGCGAGCTGAAGGGCTTGGCGACGGCCGGCGCCTCCCTGGTCGATGACCTGGTGGCCGAACGCCGTGCCGAAGCCGCACGTGGGCTGGACGAGGATCAGGCGCCCGCACCAGCGCCGCCGAAGCGAAGCCCGCGTGGCTGATGCGCGCATCCTCCTGGATGCCTCCGCCTTCCTCGCGCTGATCCTGGAGGAGCCGGGTGCGGACGCCGTGGTTGCGGTGCTGGACCGGGCCGTCATCTCCGCGGTGAACCTCGCCGAGGCGCAGGAGGTTGCCATGCGCCGGGGCGTCCCCGCGGCCCGCGCGGCCGCCTGGACCGAGGAACTCGGCATGCCGGTCCTGCCCTTCGATGCTGCCTGCGCCGCCGCGGCGGCGACACTGCTCGCGGCCTTCCGCCGCAGCGGCCTCTCGCTCGGCGACTGCGCCTGCCTTGGCACGGCGCGCGCCCTGGGCCTGCCGGTGCTGACCGCCGACCGTGCCTGGGCCGGGCTCGATCTCGGCGCCGCGGCGCGGCTGATCCGCTGACCGCCACCCCGTGACGCGGCGCCGCCACCCTCTATAAGCCTCCCGACGCAGGGCGGGGGAAGGCGGGCATGCTGGGACGGCGCGGGCTGGTCGGCGGAATCGCGGCGGCGGGGCTGGCTGGGGCCGCACAGGCGCAGGCGCCCTATCCGGAGCGCGCCGTCCGCTGGATCGTCGGCTATCCGCCCGGCGGCGCCTCGGACGTCTTCGCGCGCATGATCGGTGCGCACATGGCGGCACGGCTCGGCCAGCCGGTGGTGGTGGAGAACCGCCCCGGCGGCGGTGCCGTGGTGGCCAGCGAGGCCGCCGCCCGGGCGCCGGCCGATGGCTACACCCTGATGCACGTCGATAACGGCATCCTGGTCTACAACCCCGCGCTCTATGCCCGGCTGCCCTACGATCCGGACCGCGACTTCCAGGGCGTGGGCTTCATCGGCCGCTTCCCGCTGTTCATCGTGGTCCGCCCCGACAACCCGGTGCGCGACTTCGCCGGGCTGGTCGCCGCCTCGAAGACGCGGGCGCCGAATTACGGCTCGCCCGCCGTCGCCTCGCCGCACCACCTGGCGATGGAGATGGTGAAGCGCCGCACCGGGCTGGAGGCGACGCACGTGCCCTATCGCGGCGGCCCGGCGGCGATGCAGGACCTGCTGGCCGGCAACGTGGACATCGTCTGCATCGACTGCGCCACCGGCATCCCCTTCATCCGCGACGGGCGCGTCCGTGCCCTCTGCGCCTTCAGCGAGGCGCGCAGCCCGCGCGCGCCGGAGGTGCCGACGCTGCGCGAACTCGGCCACCAGAACGCCGTCGCCTATGGCTGGCAGGGCATGAGCGTGCAGGCGGCGGTGCCGGCGCCCATCGTCGCGCGGCTGCACGGGGCGCTGCTGGCCGGCACCGGCGGCGCCGACGTGCAGGCCCGGTTCAGCGACCTCGGCATCGAGGGCGCGCCCCTGAGCCCGGGGGAGTTCCAGGATTTCGTCCGCCGCGAGAACGCCGAATGGCGGCCGCTGATCCGCGAGCTCGGCATCCGGTTGGACGGCTGAGCGCGGCGCGACGGCCGCGGTGGTCCTCGCCCGTCTCAGCCGCCTGTTCGGCCGCCGGCACGCCCGCGCGGAGGCGGCGGCGCGGGAGGCGACCTTGCTGCGCTGGGATGTGAAGGTGCTGGCCACCGAGCTCGCGCGCCGGCGCTACGCCGAGGGATTGGCCGGCTCCGGGGCCGCGCCGCCGACGGGGCCGACCCCGATCAGCCTTACCAGCCGGGTGTGCCGCCAGGCCGATATCGAGCACGCCTGGCTGCGCCACTGGTGCGGCAGGCTCGCCATGGCGCCGCTCTACCACCGCAAGGTCTGGGAGGACGCCTTCGTCCTGCAGGCACTGTGGGAGGAGGACATGCTCGTTCCCGGCCGCCGCGGCCTCGGCTTCGCGGTGGGGCGGGAGGCGCTGCCCGCCTTCCTGGCCGGGGAGGGCGTGTCCGTCGTGGCCACCGACCTCGACGCCGGGGATGCCCGCGCGCGCGAATGGATGCAGGGCGGCCAGCATGCCGAGGGACGCGACCCGCTCTTCCAGCCGCATCTGGTCGCGCCGGAGGCTTTCGCCGCGCTGGTTTCCCATCGCGCGGCCGACATGTCGGCGATCCCCGCCGATCTGCTGCGCGGCGGCTTCGACTTCATCTGGTCGGTCTGCGCGCTGGAGCATCTCGGCACCTTGGAGGCGGGGCTCGACTTCGTCGTGGCGGCGATGCGCTGCCTGCGTCCCGGCGGCGTCGCGGTGCACACCACCGAGTTCAACCTGGACTCTGCGGGCGGCACCATCGGACGCGGCCCCACCGTGCTGTTCCAGCGCCGGCACCTGGAGCGGCTGGCCGCCCGGCTGGCGGCGGCGGGCCATGCCCTGCTGCCGATCGACGATGCGGCGGAGGCGGCGGAGCTGTTCGACCGCTTCGTCGACCTGCCACCCTTCCCGCACGAGGCCTCCGCCCTCGGCCCGCTGCACGCGGCGCCGCACCTGCGGCTGGCGCTGGAGGGCTACCCGGTGACCTCGGTCGGGATTGTGGCAAGGGCTGGGCCGGCACCGCCTTAACGGTGCCATCACACTCGGGCGCTATTCCGATGTCGCCGCGCCACGGGTGAACCGCTCCCGGCCGCGCGGGTTTGTCGCAATCGAGCCCTCCAGGGTGCGTGCCATGATGAACCGCCTCCTGCTCCGCCTGTGCCACTGGCTGCAGTACCGCCCCGAGCAACGCTACATGCGTGGGCGATCCTGACCGTTGCGCGTTGCCTCGCATCGACCGCGCCGCACGGCAGGTGTAGCGGGCGCCGCATGACGCATGCGCTGTCCCGCCGCGGCCTGCTGGCCCTCGCCGGCGCGGCCCTTGCCGTTCCTAGCATCCCGTGCGCCCAGGCAGCGGCGCCGCCCATCCTGTTCGTGCACGGCAATGGCGACCATGCCGCGCTGTGGATGACGACGCTCTGGCGCTTCGAATCGAATGGCTGGCCGCGCTCGCACCTGCATGCGGTGAGCTTCCCGGACCCTCTCGCGCGCGACGACAACGCCGTGCCGCAGCCGCACCGCAGCTCGAGCGCCGAGCAGACCGCGCGCCTGGCCGGCCACGTGCGCGACCTCCTCGCCGAGACCGGCGCCCCACGCCTGGCGCTGGTGGCGAACAGCCGTGGCGGCTACCCGATCCGCGACTTCGTGGCGCATGGCGGCGGCGCGCCGCAGGTCTCGCACGCCGTGCTCTGCGGCACGCCGAACCGCGGCGTCTTCGACTGGCCGGAGCGGCGGGGCAGCGAGTTCAACGGCGCCGGCGAATTCCTCCGCCGCATGAACGGCGGCGAGGCGGACGTGGTGCCGGGCACCGCCTTCCTCACCCTGCGCAGCGACGCGGGCGACCTGTTCGCCCAGCCGCGCGCGATCTGGAACGCCGCCACGCCCGACCGGCCGACCGGCACCGACACCGACGGCCCGGCGCTGCGCGGCGCCACCAACCTGGTGCTGCCGGGCCTCGATCACTGGGAGGTGGCGTACCACGCGCGCGCCTTCGCCGAGATCTTCGGCTTCATCGCCGGGCGTGCGCCGGAGCGGCTGGCCGTGACGCCGGAGGTGCAGCCGATGATCGACGGGCTGGTGACCGGCGTGGTCGCAGGCCAGCCCACCAACCGCCCCGTCGAGGGCGCCGAGGTCCAGGTCTTCCGCACCGATCCCGAGACCGGCGCGCGACTGGCCGAGGTGCTGCCGCGCCGCGCCACCGGCGCCGACGGCCGCTGGGGACCGCTGCGCGTCGCCGCGGACTGGACGCTGGAATTCGTGCTCGCCGTGCCGGGCAGCCCGGTCGGGCACATCTACCGCGGGCCCTTCCCGCGCGGCTCCTCCGTGGTGCACCTGCGCCCGCCGCGTCCGCTGGCGGATCAGGACCGCGCGGCGGGCGGCGTGATCCTGTTCACCCGCCCGCGCGGCTATTTCGGCATCCCGCGGGACGCGCTGCTGCTCGATGGCCGCACGCCGCCGGAGGTGCCGCGCGGCGTGCCCCGCAGCGCGCTGGCGACGCAGCGCCTGCCGCCCGAGCGGCTCGACCAGCCCATCCCCTGCCTGTTCAACGAGGAACGCATCACCGCCCGCGCCTGGCCTGCGGCGGAGAACCGCATCAGCGTGGCGGAGCTGACCGGATAGGGCGCTACCCCCGCGCTGCCTCCCGCAAGGTCCACAGGATCCCCGCCGCGGTGATCGCCGCGCCGAGCAGCACGAAGCCGTCGAAGGGCTCCGCATAGAGCGCCGCGCCGATCGCCGCGATCAGCGGAATGCGCAGGAAGTCGAGCGGCACCACCGTGACCGCGTCGCCATGGCGGAACGCGCTGGCCACCGAGACCTGCGCCAGCAGCCCGGTGACGCAGAGCAGCGCGACCATGGCCGGCGCCGCCTCCGCAAGCCGCGGGAAGGGCATGGCGCCGCCGGTCACCACGGCATGGCCGAGCAGGATCAGCGGCAGCTGGAACACCTGCATCCAGACCAGCAGCGTCACGTTGTTCATCCGCGCCGTCATCGCCTTGGTGAAGATCAGCGCGGCGGCGAAGCAGAGCGCCGAGCCCAGCACCACCAAGGCGTCCGGCCGGAAGGTCTCCGCCCCCGGGCGCAGCACCACGACCACGCCGAGGAAGCCGAGCGCCAGGCCGCCGAGCCGCCCCGGCGTGATGCGCTCGCCCAGGAAGGCCACGGCGAGCAGCGTCACCCAGGCCGGCGCGGTGAATTCCAGCGCGAAGACGGTGGCCAGCGGCAACAGGGTCAGCCCGTATGTCCAGCCTGCCTGGCCGGCGAGATGCACGAGGTTGCGCGCCAGGTGCAGGCGCAGCGGCCGCGGCGGCCCGAGCCGGCCGAGGCCGAGTGCCACGGCGACGCCCAGCAGGGCCAGCGAGCCAAGGCTGCGCAGCGCGAGCATCTCGAAGACGCCGAGGATCGGCGCCAGCTCGCGGATCGCCACGGCCATGCCGCTGAAGCAGATCAGGGCGCCGGCCATCCAGCCGACGACGCGCGGGAGGTCCGTGCCGCGTCCGGCCGGCGGGTTCATGCCGCCGGGTCCTGCGGCGCTATGTGCGCATCTCGCGGAGCCAGGCCGCGCCCTCCGGCGTCAGGCCGTGCGCCGCCACCTCCTCCGGCACCCGCATCACCAGCAGCAGCCGCGGCGTGACCCCGCAGCGCTGCGCGGTCTGGCGCAGGTGCCGCAGCAGGTAGCCGGGCGAAAGATCGGTGCGGGCCAGCGTCGCACCCGGCGTGAGCCGCCAGTGGTCCGGCGCCACGCCGAAGAAGGTATAGAAGAAGTCCTCCTCCGCGTCCGCCGGCGGGGCGCCGAGGTCGTGCAGCACGAGCAGCAGCGGCATCGCCGGCGGCCCCTTCAGGCAGGATGCAGATGCCGCACCGGCGCGCCGGTGCCCACCGCGACGGCCTCCGCGACCAGGGTGCGGTGGCAGCGCGCGGGGTCGTCCTCCAGGCAGAGCAGGCAGACCGGCTCGCGCCGCGTGCGTTCGGCCAGGGCGGCCAGCGCCGCCTGCGGCTCCACCCCGGCGAGATGGGCGCGGAAGATGCGGTGCATCTCCGCCGTGCGCCCAGCCCGCGCCGCCTCCCGCCCCGCCGCCGGGGTGCCGAGCGCCGGCAGGTGCCAGTAGGCGATCCCCGCCGCCTCCAGCGCCGTGGCGAGCGAGCGCTTGGAGAAGCCCGGCTTGCGGCTGTTCGCCAGCGCCCGCACATCGGCCAGCACCGTGGCGCCGGCCGCGCGCAGCGCCGCGACCAGGCCGGCCTGCGTCCCGGCCTCGTAGCCGATGGTCAGCAGCGGCGGTGGCCCCGCGGCGGCGCTCATCGCGGCCCGATCGCCTGGTG
>ERZ1066123.2214-NODE-2214-length-10322-cov-46.867050_pt1 | contig 10322 bp, 8 predicted proteins | sample MGYA00382770_ERZ1066123 | MGnify/ENA primary metagenome ERZ1066123 (study PRJEB33369, sample SAMEA5778353) | biofilm metagenome | biome: Industrial cooling water; feature: Water cooling tower basin; material: Biofilm | place: United Arab Emirates | collected...
ACGTGATCGCGTCGCGGTCGGCCGAGCTGGCCAGCGTGCCTTCGGCGGCGAGCGGGACGGCGCCCGCGGGCGTGCCGCTGAAGCCGCTGTCGTTGAAGTCGCCGAGCTCCGCTTCGCGCACGAGGCGTTCATCGACGATCCCGTTGCAGTCGTTGTCGCGGCCGTCCGCGACTTCCGCCGCACCGGGGCGGACGCCCGCGCGCGCGTCGTCGCAGTCGTCGAAGCGCTTGAACCCGTCGTTGTCGCTGTCGAGGCAGCCGGGGAACGGCGCGGTGTACTGGCCGGCCGCGGCGAGGCCCGGCCCCGACGGGAAGCGGAAGTGCGTGGCCACGCAGCGCGTGTCGCTGCGGGTGGCGTCGGCCAGCGTGCGCAGCAGGTAGTCGCTGCGCGCCTCGTTGCCCACCGGCGCCGGACTGGTGTCGGCGCGCACGTTCGCCAGCCACTGGCGCACCGTGGTCGGCGAATCGACGTGGCGCGCGACGGTCGCCATCAGCACGCCGACGATGGTGTTGACGTTGTCCCGGCAGTCCTGCGGCCGCGGGCTCTCGATCGCGCAGCGGGCCCAGGTGTACTGCGCCGGATTCGCCTGCCAGCGCGCCCAGCGCTGCGTGGTCTGTGCGGACTCCTCGCTGTCCCAGCGCGAGCGGTTGTTGTCGTCCATCCGCGCCAGCGTGCGCGCCGCCCACACCTGCATGAAGGTGGTCCAGTCATGGGCCGGATCGTGGCCGTGGTCCCAGCGCTGGATCGGGTCGAAGTTGTGCGCGAGCTCGTGCACGAAGACGTTGCTGAGCACGTCATCGTCCAGCGCCACCTCGTCCAGCACGCGGTTGACGTATTCGGAGCGGTCGCCGGGAAGGACGGCCAGGCCGTACCACTCGTAGTTGTCGCCGGGCAGGAAGGCGACGATCTGCTTGCCCAGCGGGTCGGTGGTGCGATTCGGCGCCCAGCCCAGCAGGTCGCGGTAGAAGGCGTACAGCACGTCCAGGCGGTCGACGAGGGTGCGCATCCGCTCGGGCGTCACGCGGGCCCGGCGCGGGTGCTCCACCGGCACCAGCACCACCACGTCCTTGCCGTCGTAGCGCTGCACGTCGAAGCTCAGCCGCGGCGTCGAAAACGTGGTGTAGCGCGCCACCTCGCCCCAGCAGGGGTTGCAGCCGGCGTCGGTGACCGATTTCGTCCCGGATTTCGCCCCGATCTCGTCGGCGAGCACGTAGTCGCGACGGTGGTCGAGGGCGCGCTCGAGCGCCGGACTGAAGTTGCGCGGCGCGGCGTTCGCGCCGCAGGCCAGCCCGAGCAGTGCCGCAGCGAAGGCGAGGCGGCGGTGGACGGCGGCGTGGGCGGTGCGGGCCATGGCGGTCACTCGTGGGCAGTCACCGACCAGCCTAAGTCACCGTCTTCACTGAGTTTTTACTCTTGTTGACTATTCGTGACCGCGGCCACGCTAACGCGGTCCGCAATCGATTTGCGGGCGCCGCGCGCCGTGCTGCACCGCGTCAGCGCGGGCCGCGAAGGCGATCCAGCAGGCCGTCGAGGGTGTCGTGGCCGTGGAAGTGCAGCACCAGCTGGCCCTTGCCGCCGCGGCCGGACTTCACCTCCACCTTCGTGCCCAGCAGCTCGGCGAGCTCGCGCTCGAGCTGGGCGACGTCGGCGTCGCGCTGCGCCGCAGGCTTCTTGCCCGGCTTGGTCTCCGGCAGCTTGCCGGCCGCCAGTTCATGGGCGCGGCGCTCGACCTCGCGCACGCTCCAGCCTTCCTCGGCGGCCTGTTGCGCCAGCGCGACGGCGGCCTGCGGATTGAGCGTGAGCAGCGCACGGGCGTGGCCCATCTCCAGCTTGCGCGCATCGACCAGCGCGCGGATCGCTTCCGGCAGCTCGAGCAGGCGCAGCAGGTTCGACACGGCGGCGCGCGAGCGGCCCACGGCCTCGGCGGCCTGCTGGTGGGTCAGGGCGAATTCGTCGATCAGGCGGGCGAGGGCCTGGGCTTCCTCCAGCGGATTCAGGTCCTCGCGCTGGATGTTCTCGATCAACGCCATCGCGATGACGGCGCGGTCGTCGACCTTGCGCAGCACCACCGGCACCTCGGCCAGGCCGGCGCGCTCGGCGGCGCGCCAGCGGCGCTCGCCGGCGATGATCTCGTAGCGGTCCTTGCCGACCGAGCGCACGAGGATGGGCTGGATCACGCCTTGGGCCTTGATCGACTCGGCGAGCTCGTCGAGTGCCGAGCCGTCGAAGTGCTGGCGCGGCTGGTACTTGCCGGCCTGCAGCTGCGCGATCGGCAGCGTCTTCAGCACGTCGCCCGGGGCCGGCTCGTCGGCCTTGGCGCCCTTGTTGCCGGTGCCCAGCAGGGCGTCGAGGCCGCGGCCGAGGCCGCGCGCTTTGCTGCTCATCGCGTGGCCTCCTTGGCCATCTTCTTCTCGTTGCGGACGATCTCGCCGGCAAGGCCCAGGTAGGCGATGCCGCCGCGCGAGGCGCGGTCATAGCCGATGATGCTCTTGCCGTGCGACGGCGCTTCGGCGAGCCGCACGTTGCGCGGCACGATCGAGCGGAACACGCGGTCGCCGAAGTGCTCGGTGAGCTCGTTGCTGACCGCGCTGGCGAGGTTGTTGCGCACGTCGTACATGGTGCGGACGATGCCGGCGATCTCGAGCCTCGGGTTGAGCTTCTGCTTCAGCGCCTCGATGGTGTTGACCAGCGCCGAGAGGCCTTCCAGCGCGAAGTACTCGCACTGCATCGGCACGATGACGCCGTCGGCCGCCGCCAGCGCGTTGAGCGTCAGCAGCGACAGCGAGGGCGGGCAGTCGACCAGCACGTAGTCGTAGCGGGCGCTGACGGTGTCGAGCGCGTTCTTCAGCCGCTGCTCGCGCTGCGCCTCGTCCATCAGCCGGATTTCGGCGGCGGTCAGGTCGATGTTCGTCGGCAGCAGGTCGTAGCCTTCCTGCGTTCGCACGACCGCGGCGTCGGCGCTCGCCTCACCGAGCAGCACCTCGCACATCGAGGCCTCGAGCTCGCGCTTGTCGACGCCCGAAGCCATCGTCGCGTTGCCCTGCGGGTCGAGATCGACCAGCAGCACGCGTCGCGGCGTCGCGGCGAGGGCGGCGGCCAGGTTGACGGCCGTCGTGGTCTTGCCGACGCCGCCTTTCTGGTTGGCGATTGCGAGGATGCGGGCCATGCGCGTGGCGGGTTCCGTGCGGCCGGCGTGAACGCCGGCAAGGCCGCGGATGATGCCACAGCCCTCCCGAGGTCCGGCTCGGGCCGCAGCGCGTGGCCGGGAGCGGGATGCTGCCGCGTCGTCAGCCGCGCCGCACGTCCACCAGATGCCGCTCGCCGTCGAGGCCGGGCACGCCGAGCCGATGCACCGCCGAGGCGGTCCAGCCAGCCGGCAGCTCGGCAAGCTCTTCGGTCGGATAGACGCCTTTCATCGCCAGCAGGCGGCCGCCGGGGGCGAGCAGGTGCCCGCCCACGTCGAGGATGCCGGCGAGCCGATCCAGCGCGCGGGCGGTGATCGCTTCGAAGGCGCCGGGCTCGGCGAGGCCCTCAGCGCGGCTCTCCAGCACGCGCACGCGCGGTGCCAGGCCCAGCTGGCGCACGCACTCGCGCAGGAAGCGCGCCTTCTTGCCGTTGCTCTCGACCAGCGCGACCGACAGCCCGGGCGTGGCCAGCGCGAGCGGAATGCCGGGCAGGCCGGGACCGGTGCCGAGGTCGGCGAGCGTATCGATGCCGCGCACGTGCGGCGCCATCGCCAGCGAATCGAGCAGGTGCTTGGTGAGCATCTCGCGCGGGTCGCGGATGGCGGTGAGGTTGTAGGTCGCGTTCCAGCGCACCAGCAGCGCGAGGTAGGCCAGCAGCGCGCCGGCGAGCGTGCCGTCGTCGCCGGCGCCCGGCGCGGCGCGGTCCACCGTGGCGGTCGGGTCGAGGCCGAGGGCGCGCAGGCCGCCCTCGAGGTCGGGGCGCAGCGTCGCGGGGTCGAAGGTCGCGGTCGTCATCGCGCCATTGTCGCCGATGCGGCAGGCTGACCGGCCTCACGACCCCGGAACCCCACCCATGGCCACCGTCCTGCTCACCGGCGCCACCGGTTTCGTCGGCCAGCACCTGCTGCGCGAGCTCGTCGCGGCGGGCCATGCCGTTCGCGGCCTCTCGCGCTCGGCGTCGGGCGATGCCGCGATCCGCGCGCTGGGCGGCGAGCCGGTGCGCGGCACCTTGGGCGAGGACAGCTCCGCGGAATGGGCCCTGCTGCAGGCGGCCGTCGAGGGCTGCGAGGCGGTGTTCCACACCGCCGCCGACACCACGCAGTGGCGGCCGCACAACGCCGTGCAGACGCGCACCAACGTCGGCGGCACCGAGGCGCTGCTGCGCGCGGCGGAAGGCGCCGGCGTGCGGCGCTTCCTGCACACGAGCTCGGTGTCGGCCTACTCGCACCTCGCGCACGGCGTGCTGCGCGAGGACGTGCCGCAGCGCGGCGGCGAGAGCTGGGTCAACTACGAGCGCAGCAAGTTCCTGGCCGAGCAGGCGGTGCGCGGCTCGCGGCTCGATTGGGTGGTGTTCCAGCCCTCGCACGTCCTCGGGCCGGGCGACACCCGCAACTGGGCGCGGCTCATCCTGCTCGTCGACCAGGGCAAGCTGCCTGGTGCGCCGCCCGGGTCCGGGGCCTTCGCGGATGTCCGCGAGATCGCGCGGGCGCAGGTGCGCGCGCTCCACGACGGCATCGCCGGCGAGGCGTTCCTGCTGGGCGGCGCGCACGCGCGCTTCGTCGAACTGGTCGGCCTGATGGGCGAGCGCCTCGGCCGCAAGACCCCGTCCCGCGCCACCCCGGCCTGGCTGCTGAAGGCTCTCGCCCGCGCCAGCGACGCCGTTTCGCGCGTGACCGGCACGATGCCGGACATCACGCCGGAGGCCGCGGTGTTCGCCTGCCACGACCTTGCGGTGGATTCGTCGAAGGCGATCGCCCGGCTGGGCTACCGCGAGACGCCGCTGCCCGACCTGCTCGACGCCACCATCGCCGGCCTGCGCGACGCCGGGCTGCTGCGCCCGGGCTGAACGCGGCGGAGCGGGCTACACCGCGCTGGACTGCAGCGCGGCGTCGAGCCAGTGGCGCAGCGGGGCGGGGCGACCGAAGTGGTAGCCCTGGCCTTGGCGGATGCCGAGCGTCCACAGCGCGCGGCGCTGCTCGTCGGTCTCGATGCCTTCGCCGACCACCTCGAGCTCGAGCGAGCTCGCCATCGCCACGATGGCGCGCACGATCGGGCGCGAGCCGCGGCGGCCCGCCGACTCGAGCGCGGCGGCGAAGCTGCGGTCGATCTTCAGGCCGTGCAGCGGGAAGTGCTGCAGGTAGGACAGCGCCGAGTACCCGGTGCCGAAGTCGTCGAGCATGATGCGCACGCCCGCGCGGTGCAGGGTCTCGAGCGCGGCGCGGGCGAGGTCCTTGCGGTCGATCAGCGCGCCTTCGGTCACCTCCACGCAGACCCGCGACGGCTGCGCGCCCTGCTCGGCCACCAGCGCGAGGAAGCGCTCCGCGAACTCCGGCGCCAGCAGGTGCCGCGGCGACAGGTTGACCGAGACGTAGGCGTGCGCCGGGCGGATGCGCGCGAGGTCGGCGATGGCGAGCGCGTACATGCGCCAGTCGATGGCCTCGATCAGGCCGGTTTCCTCGGCCAGCGCGAGGAAGGCGTCCGGCGCGCGCAGGCTGCCGTCGGGACGCCGCCAGCGCAGCAGCGCCTCGTAGCCCAGCACCGCGCCGTTGGTGACGCTGACGATGGGCTGGTAGTGCGGCTCGAACTCGTCGGCGGCGAGGCCGCGGCGCAGCTCGCGCTCCAGCTCGAGGCGGTGCTGCGCGTGGTGCCGGAGGTCTTCGTCGAACAGCGCGTAGCGCTTGCGGCCGTCGGCCTTGGCGCGGTACATGGCCGCGTCGGCGTCGCGCAGGATCTCCTCGGCCGAACCGTGCTGCGGCTGCACGACGGCGATGCCGACGCTCGCCGAGCTGTGCAGCTCGCGCCCGTCGACGAGGAACGGCTGGTCGAGCACCTGCATGATCCGCTCGGCCACCTGGATCGCGTCCTCCACCCCGCGCAGCCGCTCCAGCAGCACGGCGAACTCGTCGCCGCCCAGCCGCGCCAGCGTGTCGGGGCTGCGCACGCACTCGGCGATGCGGCGCGCGGCCTCGCGCAGCAGCGCGTCGCCGACGAGGTGGCCCTCCGAGTCGTTGATGACCTTGAAGCGGTCGAGGTCGAGGAACAGCACGGCGAACTGGCGCTCCGGCTGCGCGCGGTGCTGCGCCATCGCGGCCACGAGCCGGTCGAGCAGGTACTGGCGGTTCGGCAGGCCGGTGAGGCTGTCGTGCAGCGCCTGGTGCTTGAGCTGGCGCTCGACGCCTTCGCGGGCGGTGATCTGCTGCCGCAGCGTCTCGTTGGCGAGCCCGAGCTCGCGGGTGCGCTCCACCACCCGACGCTCGAGGTCGAGGTAGGCCTGGCGCAGCGCGAGGTCGGTGCGGCGGCGGCCGATCGCGGCCGCGATGTGCGTCCCGACGAATTCCAACAGCTCGAGGTCGCGCTCGGTGTAGCGCACGTCGTGGCGGTAGCTCTGCACCGCGATGACGCCCACCGGCTGGTCGTCGACGCGCATCGGCACGCCGAGCCACCACGCCGCCAGCCGGCCGCTGGCCTGCACCGCCCCGGTCGCCTCGAGGCCGCGCGCGATCGATTCGGTGGCCAGCAGCGGCTCGCCGTGGTGCAGCACGTACTCGGTGAGCCCGTGGCCGCCGCGGCGCGGCTGCCGCGCGTCGTCGTGCTCGTCGACGGAGTAGGGAAAGCTCACCTCGTCGGCGGCCTCGTCCCACAGCGCGATGTAGAAGTTCCGGGCGTCGATCAGCTCGCCGACGATGGCGTGGATGTCGGCGAAGAACGACCCGTCGGCGTCCTCGGCCTCGTGCCGGCTGGCCAGCGCGGCGATCCGGTACAGCGCCGACTGCAGGCGCTCGGCGCGCTGCCGCTCGCGCACTTCGGCCTGCAGCGCCTCGGTGCGCTGCTCGACCCGGCGCTCCAGCTCCAGCGTGCCCTCGCGGCGCGCCAGCGCGGTGGCGATGTGCTCGGCCACGTAGGTCAGCAGCTGCTCGTCGTCGGCGCTGTAGCGCACGTCGGGGCGGTAGCTCTGCACCACCACCGCGCCCACCGCCTCGCCGTCGAGCAGCATCGGCACGCCGAGCCAGTCGTCGCTCTCCGGGCCCTGCGCGACGCCTTCCTGCCCGAGCTGGCGGGCGATGTCGGCCGACGGGCCGCGCAGCGCCGTGGCGCGCAGGATCACCTGCAGCGTGAGGCTGCCGGGCAGCTCCGACTCGTGGAACGCGATCGTGGGATCGACCCCGATGTCGTCCTCGCTGTCGGCGAAGTAGGCGAAGCGCAGCGTGCGCTGCCGCGCGTCCCAGCGCGCGATGAAGAAATTCTCCGCGTACATCAGCGTGCCGACGATGCGGTGCATCTCGGCCAGCACCGCCGCGGACGAGCGCGACGAGCTCGCCACCTCCGAGATGTCGAACAGCGCCTCCTGGAAGCGCATCGCCCGCTCGCGCCCGGCCTTCTCGGCCTCCAGCCGGGCCACCTCGGCGCGGAGGGCGGCCAGCTCGGCCTCCGGCCCGCCGGCACGCCCCGATCCGCCCGGAACCGGGTCGGTCGCGGCCGCGCGGGGGGAGTCGGAAGAAGCGCCCATCCGCCCGAGTGTATAGGGCCGCCCCGGCCCGCGACCGCGCACCCGGTCACGCCGCGCGCTGCACGCGGCCCGGCGTATCCTTCGCGCCCGTCCGCCCACACGCCCAAAGGCCTGCAGCATGTCCGTCCTCCGCCAGCGTCCGCGTCGACTGCGTCGCGACGACTTCTCGCGCCGGCTGGTGCGCGAAAGCCGCCTGACGGCGGACGACCTGATCCTGCCGGTGTTCGTGCACGAACGCCCCGGTCGCGAGGCGATCGCGTCGATGCCCGGCGTCGAGCGGGTCTCGATCGACGAGCTGCTGAAGCTCGCCGGCGAGGCGGTGGCGCTGGGCCTTCCGGCGCTGGCCCTGTTCCCGGTGACGCCGCCGGAGGCCAAGAGCCTCGACGCCGCCGAAGCGTGGAACCCGCAGGGCCTCGCGCAGCGCGCCGTGCGGGCGCTCAAGGCCGCGCATCCGCAGCTCGGGGTCATCACCGACGTCGCGCTCGATCCGTTCACCACGCACGGCCAGGACGGCCTGGTCGACGATTCGGGCTACGTCGTCAACGACGCCACGGTGGACGCGCTGGTGAAGCAGGCGCTGAGCCACGCCGAGGCCGGTGCCGACGTCGTCGCCCCCAGCGACATGATGGACGGCCGCATCGGCGCCATCCGCGACGCGCTGGAAGCCGCCGGCCACGTGCACACGCGCATCCTCGCCTACTCGGCGAAGTACGCCAGCAGCTTCTACGGTCCGTTCCGCGACGCCGTGGGCAGCGCCGGCAGCCTCGGCAAGGGCAACAAGTTCACCTACCAGATGGACCCGGCCAACAGCGACGAAGCCCTCCGCGAAGTCGGCCTCGACCTCGACGAGGGCGCCGACATGGTGATGGTCAAGCCCGGGCTGCCGTACCTCGACATCGTCCGCCGCGTGAAGGACGCCTTCGGCGCGCCGACCTTCGTGTACCAGGTGAGCGGCGAGTACGCGATGCTGAAGGCCGCGGCGCAGAACGGCTGGCTCGACGAGCGCGCCTGCGCCCTCGAGGCCCTGCTGTCGATCAAGCGCGCCGGTGCCGATGCGATCCTCACCTACTTCGCGCTGGACGCCGCGCGCTGGTTGCGCGCCGGCTGACGTCGCGTCCATGCTGGCGGCCATCCCGCTGGCCGCGGCGCCCGCGGCCCTGCGCGCACCGAGGAGTCCGTCGCCATGAGCGGTCGCTATGCCCTGATCGGCCACCCGGTCGCCCACTCGCTGTCGCCGCGCATCCACGCGGCCTTCGGCGCGCAGTGCGGCATCGCCATCGACTACGGCCTGATCGACGTGCCGCCGGAGCGCTTCGCGGCGGCCGTGGCGGCGTTCGCCGCCGAAGGCGGGCAGGGCCTGAACATCACGCTCCCGCACAAGGAGGCCGCCCGCGCCCTGTGCGCGACGCTCTCCGAGCGCGCCCGCCGCGGCGGCGCGGTCAATACGCTGATCCGCGGTGCCGGCGGCTGGCACGGCGACAACACCGATGGCGCGGGGCTCGTGCACGATCTCACCGAGCGCCACCGGCTCGACCTGCGCGCCCGCAAGGTGCTGCTGCTCGGCGCCGGTGGCGCCGCGCACGGCGTGGCGCCCGCGCTGCTCGACGCCGGCATCGACGCGCTGTGGATCGTCAACCGCAGCCCCGAGCGCGCCGATGCGCTCAGCGACCGGCTCGGCGAGCCCGGGCGCGTGCACACGCGCTACTGGGACGACCTGCCGAACCTCGGCGTGTTCGACATGATCGTCAACGCGACCTCGGCCGGGCGCAGCACGAATGCGATGAACCTGCCGTCCAGCCTCGCCTCCGCGCGCACGCTCGCCGTCGACCTGAGCTACGGCGAAGCCGCCATCGCGTTCCTGAGCTGGGCGCGGGCGCAGCGCTGCGAGACGGCGCTCGACGGCCTCGGCATGCTGGTCGAGCAGGCCGCGGAGGCCTTCCGCCTCTGGCACGGCGAGATGCCCGACACCGACCCGGTCTACGAGGCGCTGCGCGCCGAGGCCGTGGTCCTGCAGACCGCCGAGTAGGTGGATTGCCGCAGCGGCTGCGGCGCCTGCTGCATCGCGCCGTCGATCAGCTCGCCCATCCCCGGCATGCCGGAGGGCAAGCCCGCCGGCGTGCGCTGCGTGCAGCTCGACGCCACCAACCGCTGCCGGCTGTTCGGCGACCCTTCCCGGCCCGCGGTGTGCCGATCGCTGAAGCCCGAGCCGGCGATGTGCGGGGTAAGCCGCGCCGAGGCGATGGCCACGCTCGCGGCCTGGGAGCGGCTGACCGCCCGCCGCTGACGGCAGCGCGAGCGCTCAGGGCTGGCGCCGCCGCGGTTTGCGCCCGTCAGCCGGTCGGCAGCCCGAGGTACTGGTCCTTCAGCCGCACGTAGTGCTTGGCCGAGTAGTAGAGCTGCTCGATCTCGCGATCGCTCAGGCGACGCACCGGCTTGGCCGGATTGCCGAGCCACAGCTCGCCGCTCTCGACCACCTTGCCCGGCGGCACCACCGCGCCCGCGCCGACGAAGCCGTGCTTCCGCACCACCGCGCCATCGAGCACCAGCGCCTTCATGCCGATGAGGCAGGCGTCCTCGATGGTGCAGGCGTGGATGCAGGCCGCGTGGCCGATGGTGACGTCGGCGCCGAT
>ERZ1066123.2218-NODE-2218-length-10310-cov-6.720332_pt1 | contig 10310 bp, 11 predicted proteins | sample MGYA00382770_ERZ1066123 | MGnify/ENA primary metagenome ERZ1066123 (study PRJEB33369, sample SAMEA5778353) | biofilm metagenome | biome: Industrial cooling water; feature: Water cooling tower basin; material: Biofilm | place: United Arab Emirates | collected...
ACGGAGGACACCATGCAACGCTTCCTGATCGCCGCGGCAAGTCTGGGGATGGCCGTTTTCGCCGCGACCGCCGACGACAAGTCGGCCGGCCGGCCGATGACCGACGAGGAGTTCGTCGTCAAGGCGGCCAGCGGCGGACTGTTTGAAGTCGAGTCGAGCAAGGTCGCCAAGGACGCCGCCGCGTCTCCCGACGTGAAGAAGTTCGCCGAAAAGATGATCGCCGACCACGGCAAGTCGAACCAGGAACTGATGGATGTCGCCAAGAAGGCCAACTTGGGCGTGCCGGCGAAGATGACGGAAGACCACCAGAAACTGTTCGAGCGGGTCAAGGGGGTCCGCGGCCAGGAGTTCGACGCGGCTTACATCGACGCGCAGGTCAAGGCCCACACTGAGGCCGTGACGCTGTTCGAGAAAGGCTCTCAGGGGCTCAAGAACGCGGAACTGAAGGCGTTCGCCGAGAAGACGCTGCCCACGCTCAAGGAACACCTCGCGCACGTCCAGAAGATGACTGCTACCGGCAAGTAACCCGTCCCTCCACGTCGACGCCCGGTGCCGGCCGTCCGCCCCCCTCGGGGTCGGACCGGCCGCCGGGCGTGACGGTCCGACCCGCCCTTTCTTATCGGAGCCTCCCATGAAAGCGATCGTCTGGCACGGCCAGGGCGACGTCCGGTGCGAAACCGTCCCGGACCCGAAGATCGAACACCCGACGGACGTCATCATCAAGGTGACGTCCACGTGCATCTGCGGCAGCGACCTGCACCTGTACGACAGCTACATGCCGACCATGCAGGCCGGCGACATCCTCGGCCACGAGCCGATGGGCGAGGTGGTCGAGGTCGGGGCCGCGGTCACGAAACTCAAGGCGGGGGACCGGATCGTCGTCCCGTTCGACATCGCGTGCGGGGAGTGCTGGTTCTGCCAGCGGCAGCTGTACTCGTGCTGCGACACGACCAACCCGAACGCCGCGCTCGCCGCCCAGGCGATGGGGCACGCGCCCGCCGGGCTGTACGGGTACAGCCACCTGACCGGCGGGTACGCCGGCGGGCAGGCCCAGTACCTGCGGGTCGTCCGGGCGGAGGCGAACGCCCTGGTCATCCCCGACGGGATGCCGGACGATCAGGTCGTGTTCCTGTCGGACATCTTCCCGACCGGGTACATGGCCGCCGAGAACGCCGGGATCGAACCGGGGGACACGGTGGCGGTCTGGGGGGGCGGCGCGGTCGGCCAGTTATGCATCCGCAGCGCCTGGATGCTCGGGGCCGGGCGGGTGATCGCCATCGACCGGGTGCCGGAACGGCTCGCGATGGCCCGGGACGGGAAGGCGGAGACCATCAACTTCGACGAAGTGACCGTGTACGACCGGTTGCAGGAAATGACCCGGGGGCGCGGCCCCGACCGGTGCATCGACGCGGTCGGGTGCGAGGCCCACTACTCCGGGTACACCGACGCCGTCCTCGACAAGGCGAAGACCCTCGTGGGGGTCGGCACCGACCGGGCGCACGCGCTCCGGGAGGCGATCATGTGCTGCCGCAAGGCGGGGACCGTGTCCGTCCCCGGCGTGTACGTCGGGTTCCCGGACAAGCTCCCGTTCGGCGCGTTCATGAACAAGGGCCTGACGATGCGGGCGGGGCAAACCCACACCCAGCGGTACACCCGCCTGCTCCTGAACAAAGTCCGGGCCGGCGAAATCGACCCTTCCTTCGTCATCACCCACCGGTTGCCGCTGGAGGACGGCCCGGCCGCATACCGCACCTTCTGCGACAAGCAGGACAACTGCATTAAGGTCGTGCTGAAGCCGTGAGCCGTCGCCGTGCGATTCCGATGACCTTCCCAGAAATGACACGAGCCGCAACCCCTTCGGGTTGCGGCGGGCAGCAGCGCGCCGGTGGCCGCGACAGTAACAAGGCATCCAGTACTGCACATCTGTTTCAAATCGATGTTCGATTTCTTCGGTCGACACTGACCGCGAGCCGGAAGGGGACTACGCCGATGCCCTCGGCGAGTTTGCCATCCGTCCCGTCGTCGGAGGAGGTATTGGAGTGGCCGGGTTCGGAAACCCTTCGCCGACTCGCAATCCACCTGTGCTTCGAGGAGACGGAACCGCGGGGCGACGGAATCCGCCCTGTCGCCGGACTGCGGGTGACACTTCCACTTTGGACGCGAACTCTGCGAGAGTGCGACCCGCCGGCAGACAGAAAAATCTGTCTTGCTCATGACTATGCATTGAAAATGTCGCCCAAACCGCGAGTACCGACGGGGCGAGTTCGATCGACGGGGATTACCCCTTCACCACCGCGGAGGCGGCGGAGCCGATGTAGTCGCGGTTCAGTTGCACGATGAACTCCGTGCTGATCTCCTTGGGGCACGCGGCCTCGCACTCGCCGATGAAGGTGCAGTGGCCGAACCCCTCGCGGTCGTGCTGGGCGACCATCGAGGCGACCCGCGTCTTCCGCTCGGCCTGGCCCTGCGGCAGGCTGCCGAGGTGGCCGACCTTCGCGGACACGAACAGCATCGCGGAGGCGTTCGGGCACGCGGCCGCACACGCCCCGCAGCCGATGCAGGCGCTGGCGTCCATCGCCCGCTCGGCGTTCAGCTTCGGGACCGGCAGGGCGTTGCCGTCCGGGGTGCCGCCGGTGTTCACGCCGACGAACCCGCCGCTCTGGATGATCCGGTCGAGGGCCCCGCGGTCGACGATCAGGTCGCGGACGACCGGGAACGCGCCGGCCCGCCACGGCTCCAGGTAAATCTCGTCCCCGTCGCGGAAGCTCCGCATGTGCAGCTGGCAGGTGGTCGCCCCGCGCTCCGGGCCGTGGGCCTGGCCGTTGATCATCATCGCGCACGACCCGCAGATGCCCTCGCGGCAGTCGTGGTCGAACGCGATCGGCTCCTCGCCGGCCCGGGTGATCTGCTCGTTGAGGATGTCGAGCAGCTCGAGGAACGACATGTCCCCGGTGACGCCGTCGAGGGTGTAGGTCTTCATGCCGCCGTTGTCGGAACGGTGGGCCTGACGCCAGACGTGGAGGGTGAATTTCATGGGGTTCTCGGTGCCGCTAGGGGACGTCTTGCAGTTTGAGGATGGACCCGGCCCACGGGCTGCCGGTCAGCGAGTTCACGAGTTTTTCGTCGGCCGTGACCATCACGCCGCCGAGCCGGACGGCGAGCGCGAGATAGAGGCAGTCGTAAACGGTGCGGCCGGTCTGGTCGGCGATGTCGAATGCAGGCGATACCAGCGGTGGGGTCGGGTGCCGAGTTACAGTCAGGGTCGGAAGTTGCGACAGAAGGTAGTCTCCTTCTGCGCGAGTCATCACACCGCGTCGCCGCTTTTTCCAAGCGATAGCGGCGACTTCCACTTCGATAAAGTCTGGTGCGTGCAACGGAATTCCACTGCCACGCAGACGCTTCGCCTCTGTTGCCAGCACCTCCGGGACAAACCACTTCACAACCACGCTCGAATCCACCACACAGGGGTTCATCGGTCGCGGTCCTCACGGATGTCCTGGACACTATCACCGAAATCTCGCCCGGAAGCCGCGAGCCGATCACGGAATGCGTCGATCGCCGCCCACGGGTCGACCGGAGCAGTCGGCGTTACTGAGGCAAGGTCCGGTTGTGCAACGACAGCGATCTCGAACCGCGTCATCGGCTTTCCCAGCGGTAGCGTCAGGGTCAGCGTCCCGTCACTCGCCGTCGTGCCACTCGTCTGAATCACGTTCATGACAGTCTCCCGTTCGGAGTCGGAGCCGCGCCTTTACTTATAACTCCGCACGGACGGCTTCACGACTTCGAACGTCAGCGGCTCGGTGTTGCGGATCGGGTCCTTGTCCGGGCCGGCGTACTCCCAGGCGGCGGCGTGGGCGTAGTGGATGTCGTCGCGCTTCGCTTCGCCCTCGTCGGACTGGTACTCCTCGCGGAAGTGGCCGCCGCAGGACTCCTCGCGGGTCAGGGCGTCGCGGGCCAGCAGTTCGCCGAACTCAAGGAAGTCCGCGACCCGGCCGGCCCGTTCCAGGGCGGTGTTCAAGTTCGCGTCGCTGCCCGGCACGTTGACGCTCGACCAGAACTCGGCGCGAAGCTCCTGATACCGCCTGATCGTGTGCTCCAGGCTCTGCCGGGTCCGGCTCATGCCGCAGTTGTCCCACAGGAGCTTGCCGGACTCGCGGTGGAATTCGGTGACGGTCTTCTTCCCCTTGATCGCGAGCAGCTTCTTGATCTGCCCGCGGACCTCTTCCTCGGCCCGCTTGAACTCCGGGTGGTCGGCCGGCTTGCGGTCCTGTGCGGTACTCGCGAAGTAGTTGGTCAGCGTGTACGGCAGCACGAAGTAGCCGTCCGCGAGGCCTTGCATGAGGGCGGACGCCCCGAGCCGGTTCGCCCCGTGGTCGGAGAAGTTCGCCTCGCCGGCGACGAACAGGCCGTCGACGTTGGACATCAGGTTGTAGTCCACCCACAGCCCGCCCATCGTGTAGTGGAGGGCGGGGTAGATCCGCATCGGCCGCTGGTAGCCGTTCTCGCCGGTGATCCGCTGGTACATGTCGAACAGGTTGCCGTACTTCTCCTGGATGCGGTGCAACCCCTGGCGGGCGATGGCGTCGGCGAAGTCGAGGTACACCCCCCGCCCGCCGGGGCCGACGCCCTTGCCGTCGTCGCAGGCGCGCTTGGCGGCCCGGCTGGACACGTCCCGCGGGGCGAGGTTGCCGTAGCTGGGGTACAGCCGTTCGAGGATGTAGTCGCGGTCGGACTCGGGAATCGCGGACGGGTGCTTGTTCACGTCGCCGGGGTTCTTGGGCACCCACACGCGGCCGTCGTTCCGCAGCGACTCGCTCATCAGCGTGAGCTTCGACTGGTGGTCGCCGGAGACGGGGATGCACGTCGGGTGGATCTGGGTGTAGCACGGGTTCGCGAACGCCGCCCCGCGCTTGTACGCCCGGTACGTCGCGGTAACGTTGCACCCCTGGGCGTTCGTGCTGAGGTAGAAGACGTTCGAGTACCCGCCGGTGGCGAGCACCACGGCGTCGGCCGAGAACGACTCGATCTTGCCGGTCTCGAGGTGCCGGGTGACGATCCCCCGCGCCCGGCCGTCGATCACGACGAGGTCGAGCATCTCGGTGCGGGCGAACATCTTCACCTTGCCCGCCCCGATCTGGCGGCACAGGGCCTGGTACGCGCCGAGGAGGAGTTGCTGGCCCGTCTGCCCGCGGCAGTAGAAGGTCCGGGACACCTGCGCCCCGCCGAAGCTGCGGTTCTCCAGCAGCCCGCCGTACTCGCGGGCGAACGGCACCCCCTGGGCGACGCACTGGTCGATGATGTTGACCGACACTTCCGCGAGGCGGTGGACGTTGGCCTCCCGCGCGCGGAAGTCGCCGCCCTTGAGCGTGTCGTAAAAGAGGCGGTAGATCGAGTCGCCGTCGTTCTGGTAGTTCTTGGCCGCGTTGATGCCCCCCTGGGCCGCGATGCTGTGCGCGCGGCGGGGGGAGTCCTGGAAGCAGAAGCAAAGCACCTCGTACCCGAGCTCGGCGAGCGTCGCCGCGGCCGACCCGCCGGCGAGCCCGCTGCCGACGACGATCACCCGGAACTTCCGCTTGTTCGCGGGGTTCACGAGTTTCTGGTTCTTCTTGTAGCCGGTCCACTTTTCCGCGAGCGGGCCGGACGGAATCTTCGAGTCGAGGTTCATCGGGGCATCCCCACGTCAAATGTGCATTGGGTATTCGTGTAGCCGCGACGCGAAGCGGAGCGCGGGGCAGACGGTCACTTCACCATCGGGTGAATCGGCGCGACGTAGCCCGTCCAGACCGCGGCGACGATGACCACGTTCCCGACCAGCACCGTCCCGGCAACCGCATACCCGAGCCCCTGCGCAACGGGCAGGAACCGCTTCCCGACGAGCCCGAGCGTCCGGAGCGCGCTCTGCACCCCGTGGCTCAGGTGGACGGCCAGCACCACCTGGGCGAGCACGTACAGCACGGAGATCCACGGCGTCCGGAACCCGGCGACCATCATGGAGTACACGTCGTGCCGCTTCGTGCCGTCCGGCAGTTCCTGCATCAGGTCCAGGTAGTTGACGTGCCGGCCGTTGCCGAGGTCCGCGGAGTGCGCGACCGCGAAAGTGTAGTGCGCCAGGTGGAACAGCGTGAACGCCCCGATGACCACGCCCGTCAGGAGCATCGTCTGCGAGGCGAGCGTCGCCTGGGCCGGCCGCTGGTTCATGTACCCGACCGGCCGGGCGGAGGACGCGTTCGCTTGCAGGCGGATGGTGATCGCCAGGTGCAGCACGAACAGGCCGAGCAACCCGGCCCGGGCGATCCAGATCAGCGCCCCGAGTTCGTGCTTCAAGAAGTAGGCGTAGGCGTTGATCGCGTCCGGGCCGGACAGAAGCTTCAGGTTCCCGATCATGTGAAAGACGACGAACCCGGCGAGCCCCAGCCCCGTGAGGGCGACGATGACCTTCGACCCGACGGACGAGGCGAGGTACGTCTCGGCCCACGTCGCGGCGTCGGTGCCGGGGGCGGACACGGGCGGGCCTTTGGGGTTGATCGCGGTGCTCATGAGCGCTCGGCCGGCAAGGTCGGGGGTTCGTGTACGGCTATCGTATTCTAGCGCCGCGGACCGACCACACATCCACCCTCAGCCCGGTTCGCCGTTGACCCCCCCGTCGTGCGGCCGATACCGTACAGGTGGCGGCTGTTCTTCCCGCCGCGCGACCGGCCCGTTCGCAGGAGGCGGCGATGCACGAAACGATTCTCCAGTCCGTCGGACGCACCCCCCTCGTCCGCCTTCGCCGGCTCGCGGAGGGTCTCGCCCCGACGATTGCCGCGAAGGTGGAGGCCGCCAACCCCGGCGGCAGCACGAAGGACCGCGTCGCCGTGGCGATGGTCGACGACGCCCAGCGCCGCGGGTGGCTCCGCCCCGGCGGCACCATCATCGAGGCGACCGCCGGCAACACCGGGCTCGGGCTGGCACTCGTGGCGGCCGTCCGCGGCTACCGCTGCATCTTCGTCCTCCCGGACAAGATGTCGAACGAGAAGATCTCGCTGCTGAAGGCTTACGGCGCGGAAGTCGTCATCACCCCGACGAACGTCGCCCCGGACTCGCCGGACAGCTACAACGGCGTCGCCGACCGGCTGGCTCGCGAAATCCCGGGCGCGTGGCGGCCCAACCAGTTCGCGAACTTGTCGAACCCGGACATCCACTACCGCACGACCGGCCCGGAAATCTGGGAGCAGACCGACGGCAAAGTCACGCACGTCGTCGGCGGAGTCGGCACGGGCGGCACCCTCTCGGGCGTCGGCAAATACCTGAAGGAACGCAACCCCGACGTGAAAGTGATCGGGGCCGACCCCGAGGGTTCCGTGCTGTCCGGCGGTTCGCCCGCGAGCTGGAAGGTGGAGGGCATCGGCGAGGACTTCGTCCCGAAGACGTTCAACAGCCAGCTCGTCGACGACTGGGTCCGCGTCGGCGACGCCGAATCGTTCCACACCGCTCGCGAAATGGCTCGCCGGGAAGGGCTCCTCGTAGGCGGGTCGTGCGGCACCGCAGTCGCCGCCGCGTTGCGATACGCTCGCCGACTCACCGCGTCCGATCTCGTCGTCGTCATCTGCCCAGACACGGGGCGGAACTACCTGAGCAAGATGTACGACGACGCCTGGCTCGCCGCGAACAACCTGCAATGGGTTCCCGACACGCCGCACACGGTCGGGGACTTGCTCAAGCGAAAGGGAGATCGGCCACTGCTGTCGATTACCCCCGAGTCGACCGCCGCCGATGCGATCCGCGTGCTGCAATCCGCGGGGATTTCGCAGGTTCCCGTCATGAAGGACGGCCAACCCGTCGGCGGCGTGCAAGAAATCACCCTCGCCCGCGTCTTGCACGACCACGGCGACCCGGAGAAGGTGAAGGTCGCCGACATCATGGCGAAGTCGCTGCCGACGCTCGACGTGCGGACGCACCTCGACGAGGCGTACCGCCTGCTCATGGCCGGCAACACGGGCGTCCTCGCGACGAACGCCGGGTCCGTGGTCGGCATCGTGACGCGGATCGATTTGATCGACTACTGGACGAACCAACGAAACGGCGGGTAACGTGAGGGGAAACGGAGGGTGCATGCCATGACGATCGACTTGACGGGACTCCCGGCAGAAATCATCGCCCGGGTCTCGGAAATCGTGGATGAAGCCCGCCGGGCCGCCGTCCCGTCGGGCGACCCCGAACCGGATCGCACGCCCCTGCGCGGCCGGTTCGCACACGAGACGACCGGTGGCTGGACCGCCGAGCAATTTGAAGCCGCCCGCCGCGAGATGTCCGCGGCGTGGGAACGTCGGATGGACGAGCGGCTCGGGGAAATCACCGGAGAACAGGCATGAGCGCCGTCGTCGCCGACACGAACGCCGCGCTTTGGTTCCTGTTTGATCCGTCACGGCTGTCGCCCGCCGCCGACGCGGCAATCACAACCGCCTCAAAATCGGGACAGATTTTCGTGTCGGTCATCACCCTCGTCGAACTCGTCTACCTCGTCCCAAAACCGTCCTTCTCGTACCCGAAGGCCCTCAATCGTTTGGTTCCGCTGATCCGGAACTCGTCGCAGCCGTTCGAAGCGTTTCCCGTGACGCTCGATGTCGCAGACGCGATCCAACGGGTTCCACGGGACGAGATCCCGGACATGCCCGACCGCATCATCGCCGCGACCGCGGTCGCGGCCCGCTTGCCACTGGTCAGTTCCGATTCAAAAATCCGGGGCTCGGCCACCCTCGCCGCCCTCGTCCCCGTCATCTGGTGACCCATGCCGACGCCGACCGAAGCCGGCTTCTCCACCCGGGCGATCCACGCGGGCCAAGACGCGGACCCCGCCACCGGGGCGACCGTCGTGCCGATCTACGCGACGAGCACGTACACTCAAGCCGCCCCCGGCGAGCACAAGGGGTACGAGTACAGCCGCAGCGGGAACCCGACGCGGGCCGCCCTCGAAACCTGCCTCGCCGCGCTGGAAGGCGGCGACCGGGGGCTGGCATTCGCGTCCGGGCTCGCCGCGTCGACCGCGATCTTCGGGGCGCTGCTCCGGCCCGGCGACGAGGTCGTCGCGAACGCAGACCTCTACGGCGGCACGTTTCGGCTGCTGGAAAAAGTCTTCAAACCCTGGGGCCTGACGGCAAAGTACGTCGACGACCCCACGCCGGAAGGCTTCGCCGCCGTCGTGTCCGCGAAGACGAAACTCGTCTGGGTCGAGTCGCCGACGAACCCGCTGCTGCAAGTCATCGACATCGCGGCGGTCGCGGACGTGGCGAAGAAGGCGGGGGCGACCTTCGTCGTCGACAACACCTTCGCGTCGCCGTACCTCCAGCAACCGCTGAAACTCGGGGCGGACCTCGTCGTTCACAGCACGACCAAGTACCTCGGCGGGCACTCGGATGTCGTCGGCGGCGCGGTCATTGGCCGAAAGGACTTGATGGACCCGATCAAGTTCTTCCAAAACGCAGCGGGCGGGGTGCCGGGGCCGTTCGACGCCTACCTCACGCTCCGCGGAATGAAGACGCTCGCGGTGCGGATGGACCGCCACTGCGACAACGCGGTGTCACTGGCCGACTGGCTCGCGGCACACCCGGGCGTCGAGCGGGTCTTCTACCCCGGCCGCCCGGACCACCCCGGCCACGCGATCGCGGCGAAGCAAATGAAGGCGTTCGGCGGGATGATTTCGATCCGCTTGAAGGGCGGCACCGAGGCCGCCCGGCGGTTCCTGAGCCGCACGAAACTGTTCTCCCTCGCGGAAAGTCTCGGCGGCGTCGAGTCGCTGGTCTGCCACCCCGCGACGATGACGCACGCCAGCATCCCCCTGGAAGTGCGGCTGAAGCGCGGCGTCGACGAGGGGCTGATCCGCCTCAGCGTCGGGATCGAAGACCTCGCCGATTTGCGGGAAGACCTGCGGGCCGCCATCGAATAAAACGGCACATTGCCCCGCACCCGACCCCGAGCCGGAAACCTCATGCCCCGCGAAACCGACCTGAAGCGCGTCCTCGATTGCGGCATCGTCGCCGTCGTGCGGTTCGCCGACCCCGGCCCGCTCGTCGACGTGGTGCGAGCACTCGCCGATGGCGGCGTGACCGTCGCCGAGGTCACGTTCACGGTGCCGAACGCGGTCGACGTCATCCGCGAGGCGAAGAAGCAACTCGGCGACCGGATTCTGCTCGGGGCGGGGACCGTGCTCGACACCGAGACGGCCCGCGCCGCGTTCCTGGCCGGGGCCGAGTTCATCGTGTCCCCGGCCGTGAACGTGGACGTGATCCGCATGTGCCGGCGGGACGACAAGCTCGTCATGCCCGGCTCGTTCA
>ERZ1066123.2219-NODE-2219-length-10309-cov-7.440999_pt1 | contig 10309 bp, 8 predicted proteins | sample MGYA00382770_ERZ1066123 | MGnify/ENA primary metagenome ERZ1066123 (study PRJEB33369, sample SAMEA5778353) | biofilm metagenome | biome: Industrial cooling water; feature: Water cooling tower basin; material: Biofilm | place: United Arab Emirates | collected...
CTCCACCAGCGTGCCGGTCCAGATGCCGGAATAGCCGGTGTCCGCCACCAGGATGCCGTCGGCCGGCAGCGCCCGCGTGATCTCGGCCGCGAGCCGCGCAGGGTCGATCGCCACCGCGTCGCTGGCCAGCCGCGGCGCGATGGCGACGCGCCAGGATTCCATGATGCCCTGCGCCCAGGTGATGTAGGCGCCGTCGCGGTCGGGCCGGCCGATCTCCGCCACCAGCGCCGCGAGCGCCGCGCGCGGGTCGGCCTGCACTGTCGCCTCGGCGGCGTAGCTGCGGTGGAATTCCAGCGCATCGGCATCGATCTGCACGACGCGGACGCTGCCGGGCTTCGGCACGCGCCAGTAATGCGTTACCTGGTCGCCGGTGTCGCACCCCACGTAGAGCACGAGTTCGGCGCCGCAGAGGATCTCGTTCGCCGGCGGGGCGGAGTAGTTGCCCACCACGCCCATGTGCAGCGGATGCCGGGTGGAGACCAGGCCACGCGCGCCGAGCGTGGTCAGCACCGGCGCGGCCAGCGCCTCCGCCAGCGCCAGCAGCTCCCGCCCGCAGCCCGAGAGCGACGCGGCATCGCCGGCAACGATCGCCACGCGCTGCGCGGACAGCAGCGCCCGCGCCGCGGCGGCGACTTCCGCCGCATCGGCGCCGGGCCGGTGCGGCGGCGCCGCCCAGGCGCCGAGCGCCGCCGGCGGCTCCTCCGTCGTGCCCGTCTCCACGAACTCGCCCATCAGCCCGTTCAGATCGAGATGCACGGGCCGCGGCGGCACAGCGACGGCGGCCGACCAGGCCTGGCGGAAGACGCGCGGCAGGTCCTCGGCGGCATCGACCTGGGCTGCCAATTTCGTCACCGGGGCAAACAGCGGGCCGTGGCTCACCTCCTGGTAGGCGTTGCGGTGCTGGTGGCCGCTGCGCTTGCGACCCGTCAGCGCGATCACCGGGCTGCGGCCGAGATAGGCATCCTGCAAGCCGGCGGCGAGGTTCGCCGCGCCGACGGACTGCGCCGCCACCACGCCGGGGCGGCCGGAGACGCGGCCATAGGCATCGGCCATGTACACGGCGGCCTTCTCGGTGTGCGCGAGGATGGGCGCGACGCCGATGCGCTCGCATTCCAGCAGGGTCCGCCGCAGCACGGCATCGACGAAGAACAGATGCCCGATGCCGGAGGCGTGCAGGCTGCGCGCCAACCATTCCGCGCCGTTCATGGCGTTTCCCCGTCTCTGCCGGGGCGCAGCGTGTTGCCCTGCGGCGGACTGGTCAAGGCCCGGCAGGCGCGGGAAGATGCCGCGGAACAAGAGGAAGCGACCATGGTCGACATGATCATCCTGACGGACGGCGCGGCAGCCGCGAACGGCGCGCGCTACGCCGATGTCGAGAACCCCGCCGACACCTGGACCTTCGTCGAGCCCGCGCCGGCGGGTGCGCCGCCGGCCGATGCCGTGCCCTACCGCCTGCTCGGCGCGCGCGGCGACGTGAGGACGCCGGCGCCGGTGCTCTACACGGTGGAACTCGACATCGCCGAGGCCGACCTGCCGGAGATCTTCCGCTGGTACGAGGAGGAGCACCTGCGGATGCTCACCGACTGCCCGGGCTGCCTGGGCGGTGCGCGCTACCAGCGGCTCGATGGCGGCAGCCCCAACCTGCTGGCGGCCTACCGCTTCGAACGCGAGGGCATCAACGAGACGCCGGCCTGGATCACCGCGCGCAGCACGCCCTGGACCGAGCGCGTGCGGCCGCTGTTCCGCAGCTCGCGCCGCTTCATCCGCCGGCTGGTGTGAGACGGCGCGTGTTGCGGCCGGCGGCCTTCCCTCGCTAGCCTCAGCGCCAGCCCCGCGCCGACAAGCGGGCCGACAGGACAGGAGGCGTTCGGAATGAAGCGGTTGGCGAGGCGTGCGGCGATGGCCGCGCTGGCGACCCTGGGGCTGGCGGCGGCGCCGGCGCGCGCCCAGGTGCAGATGATCATCCCCTGGCCCGCGGGCGGCGGCACCGACGTGATCGGCCGGCTGATCCAGCCCGCGCTGTCGGAGCAGCTCGGCACGCAGGTGGTCATCCGCAACGTCGGGGGCGCCACCGGTACCATCGGCACGGGCGAGGTGGTGCGCTCGAAGCCGGACGGGCAGACGCTGCTGCTCACCTCCATGGCGGCGGTCGCCATCCAGCCCGCCTTCCTGGCCCGGCCGCCCTATCGCGCCGACCAGCTCATCCCGGTCTGCCTGGTTGCCGAGGCGCCGGCGGTGATGATGACGCCGCGCACCAGCGGCATCACCAGCCTCGCCGACATCGCGGCGAAGGCGCGCGCCGCGCCGGGGCAGATGCCCTATGCCTCGGGCGGCGTCGGCGGCCTCGGCCACCTGGCGATGACGGCGCTGACCCGGGCGCTCGGCGTGCAGATGAACCACATCCCCTACCGCGGCTCGGGCGACGCGATCCTGGCCATGCAGTCCGGCACGGTGCCGCTGCTGACGGCGGAGGCGACGCTGGTGCACCAGTATCAACTGCACGCCGTGGTGGTGTTCGGCGAGCAGCGCCTGGCCGACTACCCGAACACGCCGACGGCGAAGGAGCTGGGCCATCCGGATCTGGTCTTCCCGCTGTGGACCGCGATCTTCGTGCCGCTGGCGACGCCGGACGCGGTGCTGGACCGCCTCGACGCCGCCTGCGACCGGACGCTGCGCACGCCCTCCGTCGTCGAGAGCATGACCCGCGCCTCGCATCCGATCCGCTACCTGAACCGCCACCGGGCCGGCGAATACGTGCGGTCCGAGGCGGTGAAATACGCGGCGCTGATCCAGTCCTCCGGGCTGCGGCAGGCGGAGTAGCGCGCTCAGCCGGCCGGGCGGCGGCGCAGCAGGTAGCGCTGCCGCCCGTCCATCACCAGCGTGCCGTGCCCGTTGTGGATCGTGCTCGCCAGCCCGAGGATGCCGGTGCTGCGCTGCGGCGTCAGCTCATCGACCGTGAGCGCGGGATAGAGCGTGTCGCCCAGCACCACCGGGTGCAGGAAGCGGCTGGACTGTTCCAGGAACCCCTTCATCGACTCCTCCACCAGGAAGGGGAACAGCCCCGCCCCGGCGCAGGACTGGATGGCCACCTGGAAGCCGTGCGCCAGCATGTCGGGCCAGCCATGCGCGCGGCAGTATTCGCGGTCGTAGTGGACGGGATGGTTGTCGCCGGAGGCGGCCTGGAAGGCGGCGAAGATCCCGCCCGTCATGGTGCGGCTGGGCAGGACGAAGCGCTCGCCGAGGGCGAAATCCTCGAACCAGCGCTGATCCGGCACCATGCGGTGCCCTTTCGGGTCGAAGGGCGCGGTCATGCGCGGACGTACCCCATGGCGACGTCGCGTGCCGCCAGCGCCGGGTCGCGCCGCGCCGCCTCGCCGAAGCCGCCGCCGCCGGAGGTCTCCAGCCGCACGCGGTCGCCGCGCGCCAGCGGCACGTTGTCGGATTTCGGCGGCAAGGGCGTCTCGACGCCGTCGCGGATGAGCGTGAGCCGACCCGTTGCCGCCGCCCCGCCGCCGGCCAGGCCGAAGGGCGCGTGCACGAAGCGGTCCATGTTGGCGGTGAACAGCGCCCGCGGGCTGTCGATGCGCCACTCCCGCACCAGGCCGAGGCCGCCGCGGCGCATGCCCGGCCCGCCGCTGCCCTCGCGCAGGCGATACTGCGTGACGGTCAGCGGCAACCCGCTCTCGATCATCTCGATGGGGATGTTGGAGTTGTTGTGCATGCCGGAGGCGAAGGCGTTCACGCCGTCCTTGCCCGGAGGGGCGCCGGCGCCGCCGATCTCGATCTCCACCAGCACGCCGCGCGGGCCTTCCTCGGGGATGGTCTGGAAGGTGCAGACGTAGCTGTTGCCGTAGTAGGCCGCGGGTATGCGGTCCGGCACGGCCTGATGCAGCGCGCCGTACATCGCGTTCAGCAGCCGGTGCGTCACGGCCACGCGGTGTACGACGGGGGCGGGGAAGCGGGCGTTCACCACCAGCCCCTCCGGCGCGATGGTGGTGACGGGCCGGTAGCAGCCGGCGTTGGCGGCGAAGGGCTCGTCGCACGCCGTCATGATGGCGAACATCACGGCGCTGACGCTGCTGGCCAGCGTCGCGTTCACCGGCCCGGTGGACTGCCCGGAGCAGCCGGAGAGATCCACCGTGATGGCATCCCCCCTCACCTCCAGGCGGACGTGCAGGCGGATCGGCACGTCCAGCGCGATGCCGTCGTCATCCAGCCAGTCGGTGAACTCATAGACGCCGTCCGGCATGCGGCGGATGGAGGCGCGGATCGCCGCCTCGCTCATGTCGAGGATCCTCGCCCCGGCCTCGATCATCCCCTCGGCGCCGTAGCGCGTGGCGAGGCGGCGCAGCGCGGCGGCGCCCACCTCCAGCGAGGCGATCTGGGAGGAAAGGTCGCCCAGCAGCAGGTCGGGCTTGCGCACGTTCTGCCGGATCATCGCCCAGATGCCCTCGTTGCGGACGCCGTTCTCGATGAGCTTCACCGGCGGGATGCGCAGGCCCTCCTGGAAGATCTCGATGGCCTTCGCCGCGTAGCTGCCGGCCGCCAGCCCGCCGACATCGATGTGGTGGCAGAGCGTGCCGACGAAGGCGATGCGCCGCCCCTCGTGCTCCACCGGCTTGAAGGCGACGATGTCGGGCAGGTGCTGGCCGCCGCAATAGGGGTCGTTGGTGATCACCACGTCGTCCGGCCCCCAGGCCGCGGGGTCCACCCACCGGTCCAGCAGCTCGCGCAGCAGATGCGACATGGAGTTCAAGTGGCCCGGGATGCGCGCCGACTGCGCCAGGTTGTTGCCCTGCGCATCGAAGACGGCGGTGGAGTAGTCCAGCAGCTCGCGCACGATGGTGCTGCGGGAGGTGCGCCAGACCGTCACGTCCATCTCCGCCGCGGCGGCGGTCAGGGCGTTGCGGATCACCTCGATCTCGATGGGGCCCAAGGGCGTAGACCCGGACATCAGGCGGTCCTCCTGGTGCTCGGCGCGCCTGCGCGCGACGCGATCAGCGCGCCGGCGGCGCCGAGGCGTGCCTCCCAGCCGCGGCCGATCCAGTGGGTGGCGAAGGCTTCCTCGACGATGGCGGGGCCGGTGATGCGGTCCTCCGGCGGCAGCGCCTCGCGGTCCCAGACCGGCACGTCGCGCCAGGCGCCGTCCTCGAAGACGCGGCGGCTGCCCTTCAAGGCGGGGCGCGCGGCAGGCGCGGGTTCGGTGGCCGCGGGCTTCGGCAGCCGGCCGATGGCGGTGACGCGCAGCGTGACGATCTCCACCGCCTCCGCCCTGTCGGCGTAGCTGAAGCGGGTCCCGTGCATGGCGTGGAAGCGGGCGAGCAGCGGCGGCAGGTCGGGCGCCTCCGGCCAGGGCACCAGCAGCTCGAAGGCTTGGCCCCCGTAGCGCATGTCGGCGCCGACCTCGAGCGCCTGCGCGTCGGGCGCCACGCCGTCCGCCGCCAGGCGCGCCGCAGCCTCGGCACGCAATTCGCCAAGCATCGCCGCGATGGCGGGCAGGCTCTCCGGCCGCGCTGGCAGCACGCGCGAGCGCGCCAGATCCTGCACCAGGTCGGAGTAGAGGATGCCATGGGCCGAGAGCGTGCCGGGCTCGCGCGGGAAGATCACCTCGGCGATGCCCATCTCCGTCGCCACGTCCGTGGCGTGCAGCCCGCCGGCGCCGCCGAAGGAGAGCAGCGTGAAGTCGCGCGGATCCAGCCCCTTCTCGAACAGCGAAAGCCGCACCGCGGCGCCGAGGTTGGCGTTGGTGACGGTGAGGATACCCTGCGCCGCCTGCTCCACCGACAGCCCGAGTGGCGTCCCGACCTTCGCCGCGATGGCGGCGCGCGTCGCGGCCATGTCCAGCGTCATCGCGCCCCCCAGGAAGTATTCGGGGTCGAGCCGCCCCAGCGCGAGGTTGGCGTCCGTCACGGTCGGCTCCGTCCCGCCACGGCCATAGGCGACGGGGCCGGGCCGCGCGCCGGCGCTGCGCGGCCCGACCGTCAGCCGCCCGCCGGCATCGACCGAGGCGATCGAGCCGCCGCCGGCGCCGATGGTGCGCATCTCCACCATCGGCAGGCGCACGGGCAGGCCATCGACCTCGCCCTGCGTCACCACGCCGATGCGCCCACCCTGCACGACCGAGACATCGAAGGAGGTGCCGCCCATGTCCACCGCGACCAGGTTCGGGCGCTCCAGCAGCGCGGCAAGGCGCCCCGCGGCGAGCGCCCCACCGGAAGGGCCGGAGAGCAGGAGGCGCGCCGGCTGCGCCGCGGCGGTGGCCAGCGAGCACACGCCGCCGTTCGATTGCACCAGGAAGACGAGGGGGTCGAAGTGACCACCCCCACCCTCCCGCGCTGCGCGCGGGTCCCTCCCTCCCCCGCTTGCGGGGGGTTGGACGTGTACGTCCGACCGGGGCGGGGGTGTCTCCAGCCGCGCCTCCAGCCGGCCCAGGTAGCTCTTCACCACCGGCACCAGCAGCGCGTTCAGCACGGTGGTGCTGCTGCGCTCGTATTCGCGGATCTCCGGGCTGATCTCCGAGGAGAGCGTCACCGGCAGGCCTGGCCGCGCAGCCTCGATCAGCGCCTTCAGCCGGCGCTCGTGCAAGGGGTTGACGTAGCTGTGCAGCAAGCAGACCGCCACGCTCTCCGCCCGCAGCGCATCCAGCCGTGCCAGCAGCGCGGGGATCCCGGCCTCGTCCAGTGGCAGTTCCACGCCGCCGTCGGCGCGCATGCGTTCCAGCACGCCAAGGCGGCGGTCGCGGCTGATCAGGCAGGGGAAGGGATCGGGGTCGAGGATGTAGAGTTCCTTGCGCACATGGCGCGTGATCTCCAGCACGTCCTCGAAGCCCGCGGTGGTCAGCAGCACGCCGCGGGCGAGCTGGCGTTGCAGCACCGCGTTGGTGGCGATGGTGGTGCCGTGCAGCAGCAGCCCGACCTCACCCAGCGCGAAGCCGAAGCGCGCGGCTGCCTCCGCCACTCCGGCCATCAGCCCGATGGAGGGATCCTCCGGCGTGGTCGGCGTCTTCCAGGCGTGCACCGCGCCGCTGCGCGCGTCCAGGATCTGCAGGTCGGTGAAGGTGCCGCCGATGTCGACGGCGATGCGGATGGGCTTCGGATCGGACATCGCAACGCCCTCAATACATCATGCGCGGCAGCCACAGCGCGATCTCGGGCCACACCATCAGCAGCACCACGGCCAGCAGGTAGGCGCCGAGGAAGGGCACGACGCCGGCGAAGACGTCTGTGATCGGGCCCGGCCGCGGCCGCATGCCCTGCAGCACATACATCACCGTGCCGTCCGGCGGGCTGATCTGCGCGATCTCCACCATCATCGTCACCACCACGCCGAACCAGATGGGGTCGTAGCCGAGCGCCGTGACGATGGGAAACACCACCGGCACGGTGGTGATGATCATGGAGAACCCCTCCATGAAGGTGCCGAGCGCGAGGTACAGCCCCAGGATGCAGGCCATGATCGCCCAGGGCGGCAGCGGCAGCCCGCCGATGAAGGCGGCCATCGCCTGGGGCACGTTGATCGAGGTGAGCAGGTAGTTCAGCAGCCAGGCGCCGAAGATGATGAGGCCGAGCAGCGCGGTGTTGCGCGCCGTGGCCTCGGCGCTGGCGTGCAGCAGGCGGAGGGTCAGCCTGCCCTCGACGGCGGCGAAGACGGCAGCGCCGACGACGCCCAGCGCCGCCGCCTCGGTCGGCGTGGCGAGCCCGGCATAGATCGAGCCCAGCACCAGCAGCATCAGCAGCAGCGTCGGGATCAGCTGCACCGAACCGCGCAGCTTCACAGCCAGCGGCAAGGGTGGAGGCCGCTCCATCGGGTGGGTCACGCCATGCGCCAGGATCACCAGGATGAACAGGCCCGTCACCAGCAGGCTCGGCAGCAGCGCCGCGACGTAGAGCGCGCCGACCGAGGTTTCCGTGATCAGCCCGTAGATGATGAAGGTGATGCCAGGCGGGATGAGATTCCCCAGCGCCCCGCCGGCAGCGAGTGAGCCGAGCACCATGCGCTGGCTATAGCGTGTGCCCTCGAAATAGGGCAGCGCCACGGAGCCCATGGTGGCCGCGGTGGCAACGGAACTGCCCGAAATGGCGGAGAACACGGCGCAGGACGCGATGTTGGTGTGGAGCAGCCCGCCCGGCAGCCGGTTCAGCCAGATGTTCAGCGCGCGATACAGCCGGTCCGAAAGGCCGGATCGCAGCAGGATCTCGCCCATCAACAGGAACAGCGGCACGGCGACGAGCACGAAGTTGGAGGACGGCCCCCACAGCGTCTGCCCCGCGAAGGCCCACCAGGGCCGGTCGGAGAAGGTGAGCCCCACCAGGATGCCGAGGATCCCCAGCACCGCGGCGACATAGACGCCGGCGCCGAAGAACAGCAGGAAGACGCCGACGAGGACCAGGATCTCAAGGATCGGCACCGCCGGCCCGCCGGTGACCGCCGTCGCCAAGGCCACACCCAGCAGCACCAGCAGGACGAGGACGGCGATCACCGCCCCGCCCCGCGCGCCATCGCCACCGCCTCCAGCGCCTCCGCCGTCTCGTCCTCCAGCGTGCGGGCGCCGAGCAGCCGGTCCAGCTCCTCCGGCCTGCCGAAGAGCAGGGCCAGCACGCCTTCCAACAACAGCACCGCAATCATCAGGCAGAAGGCGCCGATGCCAGCCGCCCACAGCCCCTGCGGCAGCGCCAGCGGCACGCGCAGGGCGCTGTTGTCGGTGGCCCCGAAGAGCAGGCTCTCGTCCACGAGTTCCCAGGCCGCCCAGGCGCAGAATGCCGCGAAACCACCCAGCGCCAGCAGCGCGAACAGGTGAAGCGGCGCCCGGATGCGCAGCGGCAGCCGGTTCACCCAGACATCCACGCGGATATGCGCCCGCCGCGCCAGGGCATGCGCCAGCCCCCAGGCGATGCCCACCGCCAGCATGTAGCCGGTGATCTCGACGGTGGCAGCGGAGGAGATGCCGAGCAGGTTCCGCCCCGTGACATCCGCGGTGATGAACAGCGCGCAGGCCACGTAATTCCAGCCCGCGCACCAGGCCATTACCGCCGCCAGCCCCGCGACGCCCCTGCGCAGCGCCCGCGCCACGCGCAGCGGCGCGGGCAAGGGCTCCGGGAGCGTCGGCGTCAATTGCCGTACCTGACGCCGCTGATCGGCGCGATCGCCGCGTTGTACACCTCGCCGCAGCGCGCACCGCAGCGCCGCACCCAGCCCGGCAGCACCACGCTCTCGAAGATCTGGCGCAGCCGCGCCGCCTCCTCCGGCGTGCTCGGCACCTCGGTCATCGGCCGCGCGGCGAGCTGGTTCAGCTTGCAGGCCTCGCGGTTGCCGATGTTGCACTCGATGCCGTCGCGCGTGCCGACATCGCCGAGCTCCCAGAGCCGCTCCGTCATCTCGCGGAAGGTTGCTTCGAGATAGGCGCGCACCGCGGGGTCCAGGCGATTCCACCAGGCCAGGTTCACCATGTAGCCGGACACCGCCCAGGACAGCGGCAGGTTGGAGATGTGCGTCGAGACCTCGGGCCAGCGCGCGGAGGCGCCGCTGCCGGTGCCGGTGACGGCGCAGTCCACCACGCCGCGCTCCAGCGCCGAATAGACCTCGGGGAAGCCGATGGAGACGGGCTGCGCGCCGAGCGCCGTCACGAGATCGACCAGGGACTGGCCGAAGGTACGGATCTTGCGGCCGCGCAGATCCTCCAGCGTGCGGAAGGGCTGGCGGCAGAACAGCACCTGCGCCGGGAAGGGATAGACGACGACGAGGCGCACGCCGAAGCGCTCCAGGTCGCGGTTCGCCGTGGGCAGGATCGCCTCCGCGATGCGGCGTGCGCGGCCGATCTCGGGCGCCAGGCCGGAGAGATCCACGCCGTCGAGGATCGGCACGTCGCCCGCCTGGGTGCTGAGCGTGCCGGCGCCGATCTCGGCCTGGCCGGAGCGCACCAGGCGCACGATTTCGAGGCCCGAGAGGTTGCGCTCCGCGTGCGAGGCGAGGGTGACGTTGATCCGCCCGCCGGTGCGCGCGGACATCTCGCGCAGGTAGGGCACGTCCACCAGGGTGAATTGCGTGTTCACCGGGTTCGGCTGGGTGATCGCCACCACGTTCACCGCCGGACCCGGCGGCAGCGGTGGTTCGGCATGATGCCCGTGGGCATGGCGCCGTTGATGATTAAGATACGTTTCAACTCCACCGTGCACGGCAGCCATTTCGCCACGGCGAGGTACAGCAACGGAAAAGCGGCGAGGCGCAGCAGGCAGGCGCCGAGAGAAATGCGCGGTTCGAACAGCTCGCGCGGCTGGCTGATGTATTTTTCGAGCGCGCCACCGATCAAGAT
>ERZ1066123.2220-NODE-2220-length-10301-cov-6.709057_pt1 | contig 10301 bp, 8 predicted proteins | sample MGYA00382770_ERZ1066123 | MGnify/ENA primary metagenome ERZ1066123 (study PRJEB33369, sample SAMEA5778353) | biofilm metagenome | biome: Industrial cooling water; feature: Water cooling tower basin; material: Biofilm | place: United Arab Emirates | collected...
CATCGGCATCGCCGATGATGCCGGCACGGTGGCACGGGAGGCGCGGCTGCTCGGCGGGCGGGACTGGGTGCGGCTCGGCGCGCAGGAGCTGGCGCTGGACTGCCTGCGGCGGCGCCTGCTCGGCCTGCCGACGGATGAGCGCGTGGATTTCGAGCGGCGTTGAGCGCCCCGCGCGAACGGGCGGCGTTGAGCGCCCCCGCGCGCACGGGCGGCGTTGAGCCTGGCACGCGATGCGGGGTAGCCTTGCGCCAGGCCAAGGGCAGGCAACGCCCGGCCGGGAGGACTCGTCCATGCCTATCCGCCGCCGCGACCTGCTCGCCACCCTGCCCCTGCTGCCTGCCGCCGCGCAGGCCCAGGCACAAACCGCACCGCCGACCTGGGCACCCGACCGCCCGATCCGCCTGCTGGTGGGCTTCGCCGCCGGCGGCAGCACGGACACCACGGCCCGCATCATCGGCCAGGCGATCACCGCCGGGCTCGGCCAGAACGTGATCATCGAGAACCGCACCGGCGCCGGCGGCAACGTCGCCTCCGAGCATGTCGCGCGCAGCCCGGCGGACGGCTACACGCTGATGGTGGGCGGCATGGGCACGCACGCGGCGAACCAGGCGCTGTACAGGGACCTGTCCTTCCACGTCGTGCGGGACTTCGCCCCGGTGTCGCTGATCGCGCTCAGCCACGTGCTGCTGGTGGTGCATCCCTCCGTGCCGGTGCGCACGGTGCCCGAGCTGATCGCGCTGGCGAAGGAGCGGCCGGGCGGGCTGAACGCCGGCACGGGCGGCGGCGGCACCAGCCAGCACTTCGCCGCATCGGTGTTCGAGCACCTGACGGGCGTGAAGTTCACGATGGTGCACTACCGCGGCGGCGCGCCGGCGGCGGCCGACCTCGTCTCCGGCCGCGTCGAGCTGGTCTTCGCGCCCACGGTGGAGGTGCTGGAGCAGGTGCGGGCCGGCAAGCTGCGGCCCATCGCCACGTCCCGGCAGGGGCGGCTCCCGGTCCTGCCCGAGGTGCCGGCCATCGCGGAGAGCGTGCCGGGCTACGAGTTCCTCTCCTGGCTCGGCGTCTTCGCCCCGGCCGGCACGCCGGCGCCGGTGGTGGCGCGGCTTTCGCGCGAGATCGCGGCGGCGGTCCGCCGGCCGGAGATCTCGGAACGGATGGAGGCGCTGGGCTACGAGCCGGTGGGCAGCACCGCAGAGGAGTTCGCCGCCTTCCAGGTGGCGGAGGTGGCGAAGGCCGCCGAGATCGTGCGCATCTCGGGCGCGGCGGTGAACTGATGCCGCCGAGTTCCAACAGGGATCGAAACGGCGTTGACGGCCTTTGGCTCTCCACGGTAACGTCTCATTTAGATGTTTTCGTCGAATTGAAATAGCGGCCGTTGCAACTGCGGCCTACCATCCGAAGGGGCGCAGGTGACAACCGATCTCGAAGGCGGCGACTTCGGCCATGTTTCCAACGTCGATCCCGGTGGCGGCCTGTCCTACCGGGTGTACACGGCCGACAACCAGGACAGCTACAGCGTCTCGATTTCGGCACCCTTCTTCGACGACACCATCGACAATTACTACGTCTTCGCCCTGGCTTCGCAGAGCTGGAACAACGCCGACACCATCGCGGCCGGCATGCCCGGCACCTTCGAGGCTGGCGCCGGCAACGACCAACTCGCCAACAACCTGCCCACCGAGAACACCTATGGCTTTCCCCAGCCGCTGCGCTTCTTCGGCGGCGCCGGGGACGACACGATCAACCCGCCAGGCCTTGTCCAGGACCCTGACGACCAGATCGCCACCGAGGGCTATGGCGGCTCCGGCGACGACCAGCTCTACGGCGGCAACACCAACGACACGCTGTACGGCGACACCGCGGACTCCTTCACCGGCAATCCGGTCATCGCCAGCGTCAGCCTCGCGCCCTACGACACCAGCAATGACGGCGACGACAGCCTCAGTGGCTACGACGGCAATGACAGCCTGTCGGGCGACGGCGGGGACGACCAGCTCTTCGGCGGCAACGGCTCGGACACGCTCGACGGCGGCGAGGGCAACGACTTCCTCTACGGCGGCAAGCGCGGCAGCGGCAACCTCGACATCCTGACCGGCGGCGGCGGCGCCGACGTCTTCATGCTCAGCTACAGCATGGACGGTTCCAACGATGGCGCAGCGTTCTGGGGCGCGTTCTTCGAGAAGATGGGTCAGGACATCGCCAACAACGTGGCGAAGGTGGCGATCCAGGACGCCATCAAGGCCGCGGTGGACGGCATCGCGGGCGGCATCCTCGCCTCCGCGCTCGGGCCGGTCGGCGGCGACCTGGCAGGCCTTTTCGTCAGCCTGATCGAGAGCCTCGCATCGGGCGCGAAGCCGCAGACCCCCCAGGATGTCATGGTGGTCACCGACTTCGACCCGCGCGAGGACGTGCTGATGCTGCCGCTCCAGAGCAGCATCATCCAGTCGCTGACCCAGACCGTGGTGGACGCGAGCCAGGTGCCCGGCGGCGGCGGCACCGGGGATGTCCTGCAATTCTCCGCCGGCGGCGATGTCTATGCCTATGTCGAGCTGAGCACGGGTTTCCGCACCGACATGGGCCTCGCGCCCTCCGGCAACGACACGCGGCAGGTGCTGCTCAACCTGTTCAACTTCAGCTCCGCCGTGGACATCCAGAACGGCCGGGCCGGCTTCACCAACCTTGTCTCGTCCTCGATCACCAGCCAGCTGCCTGATGGCGGCTTCCAGCCCGTGGCCGCGACCCTGCCGTCCAACGCGGCTGTCGCGCTGTTCGGCGCGATCGGCGGCACGGTCCTCAGCAACGGCCAGTCGAACACCTATGGCGCCGTCCTGGCCGGCACGAATTACGCGGACGCGCTGACCACCAACGTCGCGCTCGCCGATCCTTCGGCGATCACCTCCCTGTCCTCCACGGCGGCCTACATCCAGGGCTTCGGCGGCGCCGACCTGATCTACGGCACGGGCGCCGCCGACACGCTCTCCGGCGGCGACGGCGACGACGACCTCTACAGCTTCTACAGCACCGACAACAGCGGCGGCGGCATCGACGCCGAGAGCCTCTCCGGCGGCACCGGCAACGACACGCTCTATGGCGGCGGCACCGCCGGAACCTTCGACGGTGGCGCCGGCAGCGACACCTTCGCGGTGATCTACCTCACCGGCAACCCCGCCATGCAGCTCGAGGTCGATCTCGTTGCCGGCTACGCCGCGGAACGCCCGGCGCCGGCCGATACCGCCGCCCCGGCCGGCGACGATCCGCCCTTCCCGGGAACCGGCCCTGATACCGTGAGGAACAACTATGTCCTCGCCGGCATCGAGAACGCCATCGGCGGCCCGCGGAACGACTGGATCCGGGCCGCTTCCGGCTCGGTGATCGAGGGTGGGGCGGGCGCCGACTACCTCGATGCCAACGCCGGCAACGTCTCCATCTCCTACGCATCCTCGGCCGCCGGCGTGACGGTTCAGCTCTATGCCGACTCCTCGAAGGCCACCGGCGGCGACGCCGCGGGCGACGTGATCGGCTATGGCGACACGAACGACATCCTGGCCTTGATCGGCTCCGCGCAGGATGATGTTCTCGGCGGCTACAGCAACCAGCCGCTGAGCGGATCGGGCGCCGGCTTCCAGTTCACCGGCAACGGCGGCTCCGACACCTTCCAACTGCTCGGCGTGAACGGCACCGGCATCTTCATCATCACCGACTTCACCTCGGACGCGACGGAGAAGGATCTCATCGACCTGCGCCCGTTGGGCATCACCTCCTTCAGCGCCGTTCAGCAGTTCGATCCGATCGCCTACACCATCACCGACCCCGATGGCGGCGACGTGTTCGCGCTCTTCAACCTTCCGGGATACGACACCCCCCTGACCGCGGCCGACTTCCTGTTTGCCTCGGCCGCAACGGGTGCGATGCAGGGACGCCGCGGCAGCGACGGCCTCGCCGGCAGCAGCGGCAGCGACTCGCTTACCGGTCGCGATGGGCAGGACTTCCTGTTCGGCCGCGGCGACGCCGACGCGCTCACGGGGCGCGGCGGCGACGATGTCCTGGGCGGCGGCGACGGAGACGACGCGCTGTTCGGCGGCGCGGGGGCGGATCGGCTGGACGGCGGCTCCGGCAACGACACCGCCCGCGGCGGCGAGGGCAACGACCGCGTCACGGGCGAGGAGGGCGCCGACAGCCTGTTCGGCGGCGCGGGAAACGACACGCTGCTCGGCGGGGACGAATCGGATTCGCTGGCCGGCGGCGAAGGGGATGACGTGCTGGATGGCGGCGCCGCGGCCGACCGGCTGCGCGGCGGGGCCGGCGCCGACTCCTTCATGCTGCGCTTCGGCGAGCTCGATGGCGACGGCGTCGACGATTTTGCGCGGCCGGAAGGCGACCGGCTGGTGCTCATCGGCAGCGGGCCGCTGACGGTCACTGCGCTGGGCAGGGGGGCATTCACCATCACCGACGGCGTGACCGCCGAGACCATCACGGTGCGGAACGCGATGGAGACGGACTTCATCCTCTGACCGGGACGGGGGGCTTCCCCCCGCCGCCGGTACGCACCATGCTGCCTCCCGGGAAACGGCGCGTCCGCCGACAGGGCGTGCCTGGCGCACGCCGGCAGCGGTGCGACGCCACCGCAAGGCCCGGCTTCGTCGGGAGGGAAACGTCCATGACCGCGCTGCGCAACAGCGGCTTCCGCCATATCGAGGTCGAACGCATCGCCGGCGCCCTCGGCGCCGAGGTGCGGGGTGTCGATCTGGGCCAGGACCTGCCGGACGAGGTGATCGCCGAGATCCGCCAGGCGCTGCTCGACAACCTGGTGATCTTCTTCCGCGACCAGACGCTCACGCCGGAGACGCAGCTCCGCTTCGCGCGGCGCTGGGGCGAGATCCACCTGCACCCCTACATGCAGGGCATGGACGACTACCCCGAGGTGCTGGAGATCGTGAAGACGCCGCAGGACAAGAAGAATTTCGGCGGCTCCTGGCACTCCGACCAGATGTTCACCGCGCAGCCGGCGATGGGGACCATCCTGTACGGCAAAGAGATTCCCTCGGCCGGCGGCGACACCATGTGGACCAACCAGTACCTGGCCTATGAGAGCCTGTCGGAGGGCATGCGCCGCATGCTCGATCCGCTGAAGGCGGTGAGCCGGGGCGACAATTTCAGCAGCCATGACGGCAAGACGCGCAAGGAATACTATGCCGACAAGATCAGCATGAAGGTGAAGGACCCGGGCAGCACCCAGACGGTCACCACCCACCCGCTGGTGCGCACGCATCCGGAGACCGGGCGCCGGGCGCTGTTCATCGGCGGCCATGTCCACCGCTTCGAGGACATGACGGAGGGGGAGAGCCGGCCGCTGATCGACTTCCTGATGCAGCATTCGACGCGGCCGGAGCACACCTGCCGCTTCCGCTGGAGGTCCGGCTCGCTCGCCTTCTGGGACAACCGCTGCACCCAGCACTTCGCGATCAACGACTACCCCGCCGAGACGCGCATCATGCACCGCATCACCATCTGCGGCGACACGCCCTTCTGACGCGGCGGCACACGCCCCCTCACCCGCTGGCGGGGGAGGGCCGGGGTGGGGGTGGCCGCACCCCGCCCGCGATCCCCATATGCCGCGCGATCCAGGACAGGAGATCGCGGCCATGACGACCGAGCCCCAGCAACCCGGCCTGCCCGACGGCATCGAGACGGTGCTGCTGCCGCGCGTGCACGACATCGGCGGCTTCGAGGTACGGCGCGCGCTGCCCGCGAAGCAGCGGCAGATGGTCGGGCCCTGGATCTTCTTCGACCAGATGGGGCCGGGCGAATTCCTCACCGGCCAGGGCCTGGACGTGCGGCCGCACCCGCATATCGGCCTCTCCACCGTGACCTACCTGTTCGAGGGCGAGATCTTCCACCGCGACACGCTGGGCAGCGCGCAGCCCATCCGCCCGGGCGACGTGAACTGGATGACGGCGGGCCGCGGCATCGCGCATTCGGAGCGCACGGATGCGGCGAAGCGCGACCGCGTGAATCCGCTGTCCGGCATCCAGTCCTGGCTGGCGCTGCCGCGCGACCGGGAGGAGACGGCGCCCGCCTTCGTGCACCACCCGGCCGCGACGCTGCCCACCGCCGAGGATGGCGGCATGCGCCTGCGCCTGGTCGCCGGCACGGGCTGGGGGTTGCGATCGCCCGTCGTGGTCTCCTCGCCGCTGTTCTACGCCGACGCGCAGCTCGCGCCCGGCGCGCGCCTGCCGCTGCCGGTGGAGCACGAGGAACGCGGCGCCTACGTCGTGCAGGGCGGCGTCGAGGTCGCCGGCGTGCGCTTCGAGGCCGGGCGCATGCTGCTGTTCCGCGCCGGCGACGCGCTGGCGATCGCTGCCGGCGAGCAGGGCGCGCGGCTGCTGATGCTGGGCGGCGCGGCGATGGACGGGCCGCGCTACCTGTTCTGGAACTTCGTTGCCTCCTCGCGCGAGCGCATCGAGCAGGCGAAGCAGGACTGGAAGGCGATGCGCTTCGGCACGGTGCCGGGCGACGACAAGGAGTTCATCCCGTTGCCGGACGAGCGCGTGCGGGTGACGGCGGCAGCGAGCGAGGGGTCGCCGACGTCGTAAAGGGCTTTGGGGAGGGAGATGAACTCCCTCCCCGGATCCCACCCTCCGTTTTTGGTCCGGCAAGGCTTGCCGGCATGCCTGCTGCCGGACGCCCGCGCAGCGGCTTGAGCACCAGGATCCGTGCCTTGGCGATGCGCCGGGCAACCCGATCCGCTTCCACCCGGCCGACGGCGCGGCTCCTGATCTGCCAGGCGTTGCCGAGCTGCTGCCCGATACGCAGGCCGACGCCCTGATTGCCGACAACGCGCTCGCCGCACGCCACCTCGCCGCCGCCATCGCATGTTCAATCGCGGAGACCCGCCAGCAGGCCGATGACGCGTCCGTGCCATTTCCTCGTCCATCATGCCCGGCCTCGAGCCGGGCATTTCCAACCCGTCCGTGGGGCTGTCGTTCGAGGTGACCGAGCCAAGCCCGGCCCTGACGACGGCAGGGCACGACGGCATCGGGCGCCCAGACCTCGCCCGCGGCCCATTCCGGCGCGGCCTGCTACCGCTTCTCAATGTTCCAGAACACCGGGAAGGCGAAGGGCACCATGCCCTGGACATTGGAGCGGTAGGCGGCGGGGGCGGAGAACTGCCCGCCGATCACGAGGTTCACGTTCTCATGGAAGGCCGCCTGCAGCTCGGCGGCGAGCGCCTTGCGTTCGGCCTCCGTCACCGCCTCGGAGAAGCGGCGCAGCAGCGCGGCCTGCCCCTCGTCGCAGTACCAGCCCGGGTTGTGCGGGTTGCAGTTCTGCGAGACGTTCGAATTGGCCAGCGGGTTCACCAGGTCGATGCCGTTCCAGATGATCGGCACCAGGCTCCAGCCGCCCCCCTCCACCGGCGCGCGGCTGAGCCGGCGCTGCGCCACGGTGGCAAAGTCGGAGGTGCGCAGATCGACGTTGAACCCGGCGCGGCGGAGCTGGTCCGCGACCACGATTCCGATCGGGTTGAGAATGGCCGACGTCTCCGCGTGCAGGATCGCCACGGGCTGGCCGGCATAGCCGGCCTCCTGCAGCAGCTGGCGGGCACGGGTGATGCCGCTATTCGCGAAGACGCCTGTGCCGGCATCGTTGGTCAGCGGCGCGTCGCACATGTAGATGGAGTGGCAATTCTCCAGGTACATGCCGCGCGGCAGGCCGAGTGAGGCCATCACGTCCGGCTGCTCGACGGCCGCCTGCAGCGCGCGGCGCAGCCGGATGTCGTTGAACGGCGGCTGGATGTGGTTGACCGAGACGATCGAGAGGATCTGCTCCACGCCGCGCTGGTTCGCGATGGTGATGCCGCGCGTGCGGCGCAGCCGGTCGATGAAGTGGAAGGGGACGATCTCCAGCAGGTCCATCTCGCCGGCGAGCAGCGCGGAGACGCGCGTCGCCTGGTCCGGCATGCTGATCAGCTCGACGCGGTCGAGCTTCACCACCTTGCCGCCGGCAAGCCCGCTCGGCGGCTCCGCGCGCGGGCGGTAGCGCGGGTTGCGGTGGAACACGGCGCGGTCGCCCGGGCGCCACTCCGCGCGGTTGAACAGGAAGGGGCCGGAACCCATGATCTCGGCGACCGGGCGGCTGACCTCGGCATCGGCCGCGATGCGCGCCGGCATCATCACCGGGATGGTGTTGCCCGGCTTGCCGAGCGCGTCGGGGACGAAGGCGAAGGGGCGGTTCAGCACCAGGGTGAAGCTCCGCGCGTCCACCACCCCGATCTCGCGCGTCGCCTCCAGCAGCAGCCGCCCGAGCGGCTCGCGCTTGCCCCAGCGGCGCAGCGAGGCGACGCAGTCCTCCGCCGTCACCGGCGTGCCGTCGTGCCATTCCAGCCCCTCGCGCAGGCGGAAGCGCCAGGTCAGCCGGTCCTCGCCCACCTCCCAGCCCTCCAGCATCTGCGGCCGGTAATTGCCCTCGGCGTCGATGCCGACGAGCTGGTCGAAGACCATGTAGGCGAAGACCCGCGTCGCGTTGATGGTCGCGGCGATCGGGTCGAGGATCTGCAGCTCGGTGTTGAGCGACACGCGCAGCACGCCGCCCTGCTGCGCGCGCGCGGCGCCGGGCGCCAGCAGGACCAGGGCGCCGAGCAGCGCCGCCGCGGCCGACGCCCGGCGGCGTGCGGGCCGCACCGTCGCGGATGGCTGGTCAAGCGGCATGGCGGGCCTCCGGCGTCACGGGGTGCGCCCGCATGGCCAGGCGTTCTGTCCCCACCGCGATGGTTTCCGGGATCGGCCGGGCGGTCAATCCCGGTAACTCGGGTCCATCCGGTCCAGCTTGCGCAGCAGCGCCGGCCAGTCGAGCAGGCCGAAGGCCCGGCGCGTCTTCGGCTGGTACATGGTGTAGGTGTGCTCGACCACGTCGCGCGGCACCTCGATGAGCTTCGCCCCCGTCGCCATGGCGGCGAGCTGGGTGCGACAGGACAGCTCCAGCCGGTGCAGCGCGTTCCAGCATTCCGGGATGGTGTTGCCCACGGTCAGCAGCCCATGGTTGCGCAGGATCATCGCGTTGTTGTCGCCGAGGTCCTGGACGAGCTTCTCCTGCATCGCCAGGTCGGTCACCACGCCGCCGAAGTCGTGGTAGCTGATGTGGGCGAAGCGCATGCTGGTCTGGGTGTTCGCCAGCAGCCCGCATTCCAGCGTGGAGACCGCCATGCCGGCCAGCGTGTGGGTGTGCGCGACGCAGGCGATCTCGTGCCGCGCCTTGTGGATCGCCGAGTGGATGACGAAGCCCGCTCGGTTCACGCCGTACTGCACCTCGCCCGGGAATTCCGGCGCAAGCAGCACCTTGCCGTCGTGGTCGATCTTGAGCAGGGAGGAGGCGGTGATCTCCTCGTACAGCATGCCATAGGCGTTGATCAGGAAGGCGTCCTCGCCGGGCACGCGGACCGAGACGTGGTTGGCGATCAGGTCGCTCATCCCATAGGCGTCGACCAGGCGGTAGAAGGCCGCGCAATCGACGCGCGCCTGCCATTCCTCCGGGCTGACCCGATGGCGCATGGATGGGACGCGCCAGGTGGTGCCATCGAGCATCGGTGTCTCTCCTCGTGCCGGGTGGATCGCGTGCTGCGCTATTGCACGGACAGCGCCGCGTAGCGGTTGGTGCCCTCGACGGCATCGGCCCAGGCCTGGCGCGGCCCGTTGGTCACCGAGGCCTGGCCGAAGGGCGCGTTCCGCCGCTTGGTCTTCCTCGCCAGATCGTCGACCATCGTGCCGGGAATGTCGAGCTGATGGTCCACGTAGCTGATCGCCGCGCCGGCCCGCCGCGCGGTGAGCCAGTGCGCGTTCATGCTCTGGCCCCAGGCCTCGTTCCAGTCCAGCACGGCCACCAGGAATTGCGTGCCGTCCGGCAGCAGCATCATGGCCTGCTCCATCTCGGCGAGCTGCAGCGGCGCCTCCGTCGAGCCGATCCAGCCAAGGCGCCTGGCGTGGCGGTTGCGCAGCCAGCCCTCCATGCCCCTCGCCTGGTTGCCGAGCGTCACCTTGGCGGTATCGCCCTTGGGCAATCCCATCACGCGGGTGGCATAGACAAAGAAAACCCACTCGGGCTTCACCCGTCCGACCCCGATCTGCGCCTCGACCAGGCCGCGCTCCGTCTCCGCCGTGCTGCCGACGATCCCCGCGACGGAGCAGAGGCCGCAATTCACCTCGGCCTGCGCGGCATCCGGGCTGTCGTTCACGGGCATGGCCAAGCTCCCCCGCCGCGGAAGGGGCCGCGGCCGGCAGCACTGTGGCGATCCGGCACGGTGCCGCGCA
>ERZ1066123.2221-NODE-2221-length-10300-cov-7.970717_pt1 | contig 10300 bp, 7 predicted proteins | sample MGYA00382770_ERZ1066123 | MGnify/ENA primary metagenome ERZ1066123 (study PRJEB33369, sample SAMEA5778353) | biofilm metagenome | biome: Industrial cooling water; feature: Water cooling tower basin; material: Biofilm | place: United Arab Emirates | collected...
GTGCATCGCCTTCGCCGCGATCTCGTCGAACCGATCCGGGCCGATGCCCACCGCGGCAAGGCTGCGCGGCATGCCGAGGCCGGCGATCAGCGCGTGCAGCAGCGCATGCGCCTCACCCTCGCCGCCCATCGCGGCCCCGACGGCCGCCTGCTTCGCCGCATTGGCCGGCAGGTTCCAGCGCATCACCGCCGGCAGCATGATGCAGGAGGTATGGCCGTGCGGCACGTCGAACACGGCGCCGAGGATGTAGCCGATGCCATGGCTCGCCCCCATCGGCACGCCCGACGCCAGCGGCGCCATGGAAAGCCAGGCGCCCATCTGGCAGTCGAGCCGCGCCGCCAGGTCGGACGGGTCCGCCTTCACGCGCGGCAGGCCGGAGGCCAGCAGCGCCAGCCCCTTCAACGCCTGCGCGTCGCCATAGGCGTGCGCCTCGTCGGCGCAGGCGCCCTCCACGCAGTGATCCACGGCGCGGATGCCGGTGGAAAGGAACAGCCACTCCGGCGTGTGCAGCGTCACCGCCGGATCGAGCACCACGGCCTGCGGGATCACCAGCGGGTGGCGGAACAGCTCCTTCGCCCGCGTCGCCTCGTTGGTCACGCCGGCGATGGCGCTGAACTCGCCGGCCGAGAGGGTGGTCGGCACGCTGACCTGGCGGATCGCCGGCGCGCGCATCCCGGCCGGTGCCTCGCCGCGGAGCGCATCCATGCCGGCCGCGTCCGCCACGTCGTTCGCCAGGCAGAGCTGCACCGCCTTCGCCGCATCGGTGACCGACCCGCCGCCGATGGTGACGATCAGGTCCGCGCGCTGCTCCCGCGCCATCGCGGTCGCGGCGATGACGGCGCCGCGCGGCGTATGTGCGGGGACGCGGTCGAAGACGCCGACGCAGGTGTTGCCCAGAGCGGCGCGGATGCGCGCGACCACGTCGGTCCCGCGGTTCAGCGTGCCGCTGGCCATGATCAGCACGCGCGTGGCGCCGGTGCGGCGCGCCAGTTCCGCCACCGCCTCCGCGGCGGGCTGGCCGAACACCACCTCCTCCATCCGCCCGAAGGCGACGCGGCCGCGCTGCATGGCCATCGCTCCTATTCCGCAGCCGCCGCGCGGGCGGGCGCGTCGCCGCGGTCCAGCACGAAGCCCTCGTAGCCCTTCGCCGCCACCTCCGCGCAGAGGCGGCGGTAGTGCGCCATGCCGCCGGCATAGGGCATGAAGACGCGCGGCTTGCCGGGGACGTTGGCGCCGAGATACCAGCTGTGCGGCACCCGCGGCAGCAGCGTGGCGTCGGCGGCGCGCTGCACCTCCTCGCCCCATGCCGCCATCGCCTGCTCCGTGGTGTCGATGCGGGCGATGCCGTTGGCGCGCATGTGGGCGATGCAGTCGGTGATCCACTCCACGTGCTGCTCGATGCAGACCGGCATGTTGCAGAGCACCGAGGGGCTGCCGGGGCCGGTGATGGTGAACAGGTTCGGGAAGCCCGCCACCTGCAGGCCGAGATAGGTCTTCGGCCCCGCCTCCCACGTCTTCGCCAGCGTCCGGCCCCCTGCGCCGGTGATGTTCAGCCCCATCAGGGGGCCCGTCATCGCGTCGTAGCCGGTGGCGAAGACGATGATGTCGAGCGCGAATTCCCGGCCGCTCTGCAGCCGGATGCCGGTCGGCGTGATGCGCTGGATCGGATCCTCGCGGACATCCACCAGCGCCACGTTGTCGCGGTTGAAGGCTTCGAAGTAGAAGCTGTCGATCGGCGGGCGCTTGGCGGCGTAGGGGTGGTCGATGTCCGCAAGCCGCTCCGCCGTCGCCGGGTCCCGCACGATGCTGCGGATCTTGTCCTTCACGAATTCCGCCAGCTTCGCGTTCGCCGTCTCGTCGGTCAGCACGTCGCGGAAATTGGCGCGGAACTGCAGGCCGCCGACCTGCCAGGCGCGTTCCAGCATCGCCTTCAGCTCGGCGTCGGAGACGTCGTGGACGGAGCGGTCCTCGATGGTGAAGGGATGGCCGTTCAGCGTGGAGTGCATCACCGCGCGGATCTCGGCCCAGTTGTCGCGCACCCGGGCCTTGAACTCGGGGGTGAGGGGCTTGTTCTGCGCTGGCACGCTGTAGTTTGCGGTGCGCTGGAACACGGTCAGGTGCCCTGCCTCCGCTGCGATCACCGGCGCCGCCTGGATGCCGGTGGAGCCGGTGCCGATCTGGCCGACGCGCTTGCCCGCGAAGTCCACGCCCTCATGCGGCCACTGGCCGGTGTGGTACCAGTCGCCCTGGAACTCCTCGAGCCCCGGGATCTTCGGGATGTTCGCCGTGGAGAGGCAGCCGACACCGGTGATCAGGAAGCGCGCGGCGAAGCGCCCGCCCCGCTCCGTCTCGACGCGCCAGAGGTTGGCGGCCTCGTCGTAGCGGCAGGCGGTGACGCGGGTGTCGAAGCGGATGTCGCGCTTCAGGTCGAGCCGGTCGGCGACGTAGTTCATGTAGCGCCGGATCTCGACGTGATCGGGATAGCGCTGCGACCATTCCCAGTCGCGCCAGATCTCCTCGGAGAAGGCGTAGCAGTAGGAATGGCTCTCGGAGTCGCAGCGCGCGCCGGGGTAGCGGTTCCAGTACCAGGTGCCGCCAACGCCGCCGCCGGCCTCCAGCACCTGCACGCGCAGGCCGAGCCGGTCGCGCAGGCTGTGCAGCGCGTACATGCCGGCGAAGCCGGCGCCGATGACCAGCGCGTCGAGGGGTTCGGGGGCGGTGTCGAGGGGCATCGTCTCTCTCTGCGGCTGCGGCGGCGCCCGGGCGCGGGGGAAGCGTCAAGCGTCGGGCGGATACTAACGCGGCTTACGATCCCCGCCCAGGGTCAGCCGATCCTCAGGACGGACGAAGCCAATTTTGTCTCATTGAGGCCGGCCAGCTCCAGCGCGCCCGCGCCCGGCCGCATCACGGCGGCCAACCGCGTGCCGGGATTGGCAAGCGGCGGCCCCAGCCAGGCGAGGCCCGGCGGCACCGGTCCGCCGGCCAGCAGCACCAGCATGCGCCGCTGCCGGGCGTGGCTTTCCTGCCAGCGCGGCGCGCCGGGGCGGTCGAGGCCCTCCCAGTGGTTCGCCACGGCGGCGATCGGCGCCGCCGGGCGCACCGCGCAGGCGGCGATCGGCGCGCTCGATCACCGCGGCCTCGCCGGGGCGGGCGCCGGCCAGGGTGAAGGCCGCGGCGGCGGTGACCGGTGTCCCACGCAGCAGGCGCAGCGCGGCGGCGTAGCTGGGCGCCGCGTCGCAGACCAGGCGCAGCAGGTGGGCGGGCGGCAGGGCGCGGGCACGCCAGGCGGCGGAGCGGGCGGCGGCCCAGTCGCTCAGCAGCCCGGCCAACGCCGCGCCCCGCCGCCGCGCCGGCGCGCGGAGCCGGGTCGGCGGCAGCGGCGGCTGGTTGATCGCCACGGCGAAGCGCCCCGGGGCGAGGGCGGTGATGGCGCCAGCGAAGCCGGGCCAGCCGATGTGCAGCCACTCCCCGGCCGGGCCGCGCTGGCGGACGACGCAGAGCGTCTCCCCGAGGCCCGGAAGATCCCAGTCCAGCACGCGCAGCATCTGCGGGCCGGCGGCGTCGAGCGGATCGTCGCGCAGCCCGCAGGTGCAGGCCCATTCGTAGCTGAGATTCAGCAGGTGCGCCCCGGGGCCGGCCCAGCACGCCGGCGACGGCGGCGACCGCGGCGCCGAAGGGGCTGGCGTTGCGCGCCAGCCAGCGGCGCGAGAGCGCATCCGCCAGGGCGAGGCCAAGGGGCGTGTAGCGGCCGCGCGCCGCGGCGAGGACATGCGCGACCTCGGCAGGCAGGGCGGCGGCGGCGTGGGCGGCCGGGTGGAGGGCTCGCAGGCGTCGAGGATGGGGATGTGCGGAGGGGCGCGGGCATGCGGGCATGCGGGGGTAGGACGGGTGGTGACCGAGGTGGCGGTCGGATGTGGAACGCGTCGCGTGATGCGGTCACCGGCGTGACACGGTCGCCGTGCCCGCCGGCGAACTGCCGCAAGAGCGGCTTTGCGCCGGCACCTCTTCCGTGATGTCATTGCATCAGTGGGCCGGAGTCGCGTGCCGGTGGGGGAACGCAGTGACCGCGATCGAAGGTCCCGAGATCGTGATTGGCCTAGTCGGAGCGGTCGGCGCCGATCTTGAAGCTGTCACGACGCTCATCGAGAGCGAGCTCGCGGGCGCGGACTATGCAACGTCCGTTGTGAGGGTGAGTGATCTCCTGAAGAGCCTGGGCCACCAGGAAGTCCTTCGCCACGCCATTTCGGCGGGCCTTCCGGAGGACGAACGGATCGACCGGCTCATGGATGCTGGGGACCGCCTTCGGCGGGACGCCGGGCGAGGCGATGCCGCCGCCCTGCTCAGCATCGCGCGGATGCGCGACCTTCGCAGGGCCGTGACAGGATCGGAGCGAGTGGGTGCGCTACGTCACGCCTTTGTACTGCGCTCGCTGAAGCAGCCGCATGAGGTCGATACGCTGCGCGAGGTGTATGGGCAGGCATTTTTCGCTGTCTCGGTCTATGCGCCGCGGTCGGCGCGGCGCCAAGCGCTGGCCCGGGCGATTGCCCGATCGCGGCACGACTTCGACGAGAATTCCCACATCACGCGTGCCGATGGGCTCATCGACAGGGACGAGAAGGCGGCTGGCGACAGCTTGGGCCAGAATGTACGGGATGCGTTTCCCGCAGCCGACATCTTCCTCGATGCAACCGATCCGCAGCGCCTCAGGCTGCAGGTCGCCCGCATGGTCGAGCTTCTCCTCGGCCACCCTTTCCGCACGCCGACGCTGGCCGAGTACGTGATGTTCCACGCGCTCGCGGCGTCATTGAGGTCGGCAGACCTGTCCCGGCAGGTCGGCACGGTCATCACGTCGGATGACGGCGACATCATCGCCGCCGGCTGCAACGAGGTCCCGAAGGCGGGTGGCGGCTCCGTATGGGAGACGGGCGCGTCGGAAGAGGATCCTTTTGACGACCGGGATTTCCGGATTGGCTACGACTCCAGCGCCCGGATGAAGCAGCAGCTCGTCGGCGAGATGCTGTCCCGGCTGGCCAAAGCGGGCTGGCTAAGGCCGGACCTGAGCGACGCCACCAGCGAGGATCTGGTGGAGCTCGCGCTCTTCAAGGGTCAGGCGCCCATCCTGAAAGGCACGCGGGCCGACAACCTGCTGGAGTTCGGACGCATCGTGCATGCCGAGATGGCAGCACTCTCTGCCGCCGCCCGCCGCGGATTGCCGGTTCGCGGCGCCACGCTCTACTGCACAACCTTCCCGTGCCACATGTGCGCCCGCCACATCATCGCCGCCGGCATCCAGCGCGTCGTCTACATCGAGCCCTACCCCAAGAGCCTTGCCAAGGAGCTCTACCGCAAAGCGGTGCGGCTGCACGGCGAGGAAGGCTCCGAGTCGAGCCGGGCCGTCGACTTCCTTCCATTCACAGGGGTTGCGCCACGGCGCTATCACGACCTCTTCGCCATGCGACCCCGCAAGAATTCACGCGGGCTTGCGCTCGAATGGGGGCCACGGCATGCGATGCCGCGCGTTCCGGGTCGTACCGACTATATCGACCGGGAGGCGGCGCAGCTTGATTTCCTGACGCTGCGGGCCGAGGCGCTTGGCCTCTCGGACGAATTGGGCGCCGAGGCGACCGAAGGAGGACGGTGATGAAGACCGAGTCGTGGCTGCTCGAACAACTTCGCACCGCCCATCGCGAGGTCGAGCAGTGGCCTCCCGAGAAACGCGATGCGATGCGCCGGCAGGCTTCGGCGCCGCCACCAGAACGTGACGCGCTGCGCTGCCCGTCGGCCGGGCCCGACGCCGCTGCCGGGAAGACCGACGCGCAAGGCTGACGCCCACGTCACGAACCGGCCTCGGGTGCACAGGGCTTCCGAGGCCGGACGACAGTCCCCGCGTTGCGGCCCGCTGCCGCCCTGGCGTCTTCTCAGCCGCGCTCCACGCACATCGCGACGCCCATGCCCCCGCCGATGCACAGCGTCGCCAGGCCGCGCTTGGCGCCGCGCCGCTGCATCTCGAACAGCAGCGTGTTCAGCACCCGCGCGCCGCTGGCGCCGATCGGGTGGCCCAGCGCGATGGCGCCGCCGTTCACGTTCACCTTGGACGGATCCCAGCCGAGATCCTTGTTCACCGCGCAGGCCTGTGCCGCAAAGGCCTCGTTGGCCTCGATCAGGTCGAGCGAGGCGATGTCCCAGCCCGCCTTCTGCAGCGCGCGCCGGCTCGCCGGGATCGGCCCCGTGCCCATGATCGACGGATCGACGCCGGCGGTCGCCCAGCTCACGATCCGCGCCAGCGGCGTGATGCCGCGCCGCTTTGCCTCCTCGGCGCTCATCACCACCGCCACCGCCGCGCCGTCGTTGATGCCGGAGGCATTGCCGGCGGTCACCGTGCCGTCCTTGGCGAAGGCGGGGCGCAGCTTGGCCAGCACCTCGGCCGTGGTCTCCGGCTTCGGGTACTCGTCCTCGGAGACCACCACCTCGCCCTTGCGCGTCTTCACCGTCACCGGGGCGATCTCGTCCCGGAAGCGCCCGGCCTTCATCGCCTCGCCCGCCTTGCGCTGGCTGTTGGCGGCGAAGCCGTCCTGCTCCTCGCGGGTGATCTGGTACTTCTGCGCGACGTTCTCGGCGGTGTTGCCCATGTGGTAGCCGTGGAAGGCGTCCCACAGCCCGTCCTTGAGCATGGTGTCCACCAGCTCCAGGCTGCCCATCTTCTGCCCGGCGCGCAGGTTCTGCGCATGCGGCGCCCCGGTCATGCTCTCCTGCCCGCCGGCGACCACGATGGCGGCGTCGCCGGTAGCGATCTGCTGCGCCGCCAGCGCCACGGCGCGCAGGCCCGAGCCGCAGAGCTGGTTGATGCCGAAGGCGGTGCGCTCGGCCGGGATGCCGGCGGCCATGGCGGCCTGGCGGGCCGGGTTCTGCCCGGCCCCGGCGGTCAGGATCTGGCCGAGGATCACCTCGTCCACCTCCTCCGGCGGCACGCCGGCGCGGCCCAGCGCGGCCTGGATGGCGACGGTGCCCAGCGCGTGCGCCGAGAGGCTGGCGAAGGCGCCGCTGAAGCTGCCGACCGGCGTGCGGGCGGCGGAGGCGATGACGATCTCGGTCATGACCGGTGGTTCTCCCTGGGGCGGTATGCTGCGGCGCAGGATGGACCCGCAGCGGGTCGGACGACAAGCGCGTCTGCGGTGCCGACCGCCGTAATCCATCGACGCGTCGTCAGATGCGGCGCCTGGCCCCGCCCGACCAGGGGACCGCACGCGGATCAGGGCCCCGCCGGCTGCATCGCCGGTCCGTGCAGGTCGAGCACGAGGGCGGCATGGTCGGTCAGCCCGGCCAGCCGCGCGCGGTGGTCGAAGCGGCAGGCCCGCACCGCGGCGGCGATGCGCCCATTGCCGAAGGCGTGGTCGAGCCGGAAGCCATCGCGGCGCGGCGTGCTGAACCAGGAATACTCGCGCCGCCGCGGGTGGCGGGCGCGCCAGAGGTCGGTGAAGCCGGCCTCCGCCATGTGGTCCATGGACTCCGGCCCGACGAAGCGCATGCCGGCCGGGTCGCGGTCCAGGTCGTTGCGGCCGGTGTTGAAGTCGCCGATGAACAGGCAGGGCGCATCCGGCGCCCGCGCGGCCGCCAGCACGCTGTCCCAGTAGGGGATCTTGCCCCGCAGCACCGGCAGGTGGACGCCTGCCACGTCGAGCGCAGCGGTCTCGGCGCGCCAGAGCTTCCAGGGTTCCGGCAGCGCCGCATCGAGGCCGCGGGCGGCGCGGAGGGGCGGGCGGCTGGCCAGCAGCACGGCATTCGTCCGCGGCGGCGAGTCCGGCGCGGCGGTGGCATAGCCGGACGCGTGCAGGGCGGCGGCCAGGCGCTCGCCGGTGGCATTGCCGCGGAACTCGGTGAGCACGATCAGGTCGGCGCGGTGCCCGAGCAGCAGCGCGATCAGCCGCCCGGCCCGATCCAGGTCGCGCGGGCCGCCATGGCGAATGTTCAGCGTGACGACACGCACCGCACGGTCTCCGCATGGCCGGCACGGCACAAGCAGGCTTTCATGGCTTGGCCCGCACTTCGTGCGGCCCAAGCCCCTGAGATGCAAGCCTGCTCAGGCTCCTGTCCGAACGCAAGCCTCCAGAGGTTCCTTAGCCATGGCCGCACATCCAGGCCGCAAGCGGCCGCCACAGCGCCCGCTCCGCCCCGGTGCCGGCGACCATGCCCACGTGCCCGGCCGCGGGCCGGTGCAGCACCGCCTGCGGCAGGTGGGTGGCCAGCGCCTCCGCCGTCGCCGGCGGCACGATGCGGTCGCGGGCGGGGATCGCCAGGAAGGCCGGGCCGGCCCAGCGCGCGGGCTCCACGGGCAGGCCGGCGATCCGCCACTCGCCGCGCGCCGGCGTGTTGCCGCCATACCAGCCGCGCAGGCATTCCCGCGCGATGGCGGCGGGCAGGGGGATGCCGTCGTTCAGCCAGTCCTCCAGCGCGACGAAGCGCCGCGCGCGGTCGCCCTCCGGATCGAGCCGGGCAAAGGCGCGGTACTTATCGGCGATGCCGAAGGGATCGAGGCCGGTGAACAGCGCCTGGATGGCATCCACCGGCAGCGCGCCGGTGGCCTCCATGGCCGGCTCCAACCCCGGCAGGACGCCTGCCAGCGCCCGGGCGCGCGCCGCCTCCGCCGCGCCGCCCGCCCAGAAGTCCCAGGGCGTCGCCAGCAGGGCCAGGGCGCGGACCCGGTCGGGCCGGCGCAGCGCGGCCGCCAGCGCCAGCAGCCCACCCATGCAGTAGCCGACCAGCACCACCGGCGCGGCGGCCGCCGCAACGGCCGCGTCCAGCCCGCGCTCCAGCCGCCCCGCGACGACGTCGGTCAGGGTGAAGCTGCGCTCCAGGGTGCCGGGCCAGCCCCAGTCCAGCAGCATGGGCCGCACGCCGCCGTTCGCCGCCAGCCAGCGCAGCATGGAGGCTTCCGGCAGCAGGTCCAGCACATGCGCGCGGTTGACCAGCGAGGGCACGACAAGGGCAGGCACGCCATCCGCCGCGCCGCCGTAGTCCAGCAGCCGCGCGGCACCCTCCTGCCAGAGCGGCGGCCGGCCGGCCGCCTCGGGCGGGCGGCGGAACGGATGGCGGCGATAGGCTGCGATGCCGGCGACCAGCGCGCGGTCGCGCCGCAGCAGCATGCGCAGCAGCGCGGCCTGGAAGGCCTCAGGCCGGTGGCCGCCGGCGGCGAGCGCCCGGGCGATCCGCGCGGCCTCCTGCCGGCCCGCGCTCGAGCGCGGCCAGGCGGCGCTCGAGCTCGGCGAGGCGATCGCGGAGGGCGGCATCGCCAGCGCCGCCAAGCCCCGCAGCGCCGCCATCCCCAGGTGGAGCGGCAGCGGGCGCGGGCCGCGGCGCTGCGGAATCCCGGTCATCGGCGGCCACGGGTGGCAGCGGGCACTGCGCGAGGCCCGCCATCAGCCGCAGCCATCCGGCACCGATCGCGAGGGAGTGCTGCGACAGCGCGATCCAGTCCGGATCGGCCATGAGGCCGGCAAGTTCCGATTGCCAAAGCGTGATCCAATCCTCGGCCAGGCCATCCAGGGTATCGGCCTGCCGACCGCCCCGCGCGGTGTCGCCTGCTTCGCCGCTGTCCATCCCGCACCTTCGGGCCTCCGGACCCGCCCCACCCTGCCGCCCTGGTGGCGCGTCCGGGAAAGTCCCGCCAGTCGCCGGCGGGCCGGATCCCTACCATAGTCCGCCCCAGCGGCGGCGGCATCCCCTGGAGCGCATGGGATGGCCGGGGTGTTCCCAGTGGGGCGCCTCGCGCGCTAGGCTGGCGACGACGGTGGAATTCCGCGCCGCCGTCGCCCCGCGCGGGATGACGCGCGCAACAGCGAACCGAGCAGCCATGGCCGAGCGGAACGCCCGCACCCCTGCCGAGTCCGATCCGGGAACCCCGCCCCCGCCCGTGGTCGTGAAGAAATACGCGAATCGTCGCCTCTACAACACCGAGTCCTCAAGCTACGTGACGCTCGAAGACCTGGCCGGGATGGTGCGCCTGGGCCGCGATTTCGTGGTGTACGACGCCAAGTCGGGCGAGGACATCACCCGCTCCGTGCTCACGCAGATCATCGTCGAGGAGGAAGCCAAGGGCCGCTCCATGCTGCCCGAGAGCTTCCTGCGCCAGCTCATCGGCTTCTACGGCGACAGCCTGCAGAGCGTGGTGCCGAAATACCTGGAAGCCGCGATGGCCGGCTTCGCCCGCCAGCAGGAGCAGATGCGCCGCTCGGTGGAGCAGACGATGGTGCTGCCCTTCAGCGGGCTGGAAGAGATGGGCAAGCAGCAGAAGGCGATGATGGAG
>ERZ1066123.2222-NODE-2222-length-10300-cov-7.960859_pt1 | contig 10300 bp, 13 predicted proteins | sample MGYA00382770_ERZ1066123 | MGnify/ENA primary metagenome ERZ1066123 (study PRJEB33369, sample SAMEA5778353) | biofilm metagenome | biome: Industrial cooling water; feature: Water cooling tower basin; material: Biofilm | place: United Arab Emirates | collected...
TGACCGGCGCGATGATCATCAGCCTCGGCAACGAATATGGCGGGATGTTCGCCAACGACGACACGCTCGCCGCGCAGCTGACCGCAGCAGGCGCCACCAGCGGTGACAAGCTGTGGCGCATGCCGCTTGGTCCCAATTACGACAAGCTGATCGATTCGCCGATTGCCGACATGAAGAACATCGGCCCACGGGAAGCCGGATCGATCACCGCGGCGCAGTTCCTCCAGCGGTTCGTCAAGGACGGCACTCCCTGGGCGCACCTCGACATTGCGGGGATGGTCTGGTCGAACAAGCCCGGCCACACCTGGGACAAGGGCGCGACCGGATATGGCGTGCGCCTGCTCGACCAGTTCGTGCGGGATGTGGTGGAAGGTTGAGGGACGCGCCTCATGCCAAAAATGAGGCGCAAGTCGGACCTGCCCACCAAGACCTGCCTTGCCTGCGGGCTGCCCTTCGCGTGGCGCAAGAAGTGGGAGCGGGACTGGGACAATGTGAAATATTGCTCCGACCGCTGCCGCCGTAGCAAGCCCGCGCAATGAAGCTAGATTTCTGGCAATACACCCACGACCCGCTGGAAAAGGTCGTCACCCTGATCGCCAGACGCGGGCTTGGGGAGGGGGAGCGGGTGCTGGTGGTCGCCGCCGATCCCGAACAGCGCGCAGCCATATCGCGCGCGCTGTGGCAGGCGGGGCCGGCCGAGAGCTTCCTTGCCAACGGAGAGGCGGACAGCCCCGGCGCGGATCGTCAGCCGATCCTGCTTGCCGCCGAACCCGTCGCCGTGAACGGGGCCAGCCACGCGATCCTCGCCGACGGCATGTTCCGCGATTGCCCCGGCTTTGCACGGGTCTTCCTGCTCTTCCCCCCCGAACTTGCCCCGCAGGCGCGGCAGGCATGGCGCGCGCAGGACGGGCGCGAAGGGGTGGAGCGGGCCTACTACGCGCAGGAAGACGGACGCTGGGTCAAGAAAGGCTGAGGGCTTGCCCGCAGCCCCGCTTTGAGAGACAACCGCCCCGGTGATCCAAGACGGGGAAGACGGCACATGCACAAGGCGGCACTGGTTCTGGCAGGCGGCGCGGCGTTGACGCTTGCGGCATGTGGTTCCGAGACCTCGGGCGAATTCGCCACCGCCGACGGCCAGAACGCCGAATACACCGTCGACAAGGACAGCGGGGAGACCAGCATGACCATCACCGGCAAGGACGGCGATGCGACCATGCGATCAGGCGCCAACGTGCCGGTCAGCCTGCCCGACGGGTTCACCCTGTTCCCGGGCTCGAAGGTGGTCACCAACACCGTCGTCAACCAGCCGGATGGGCGGGGCACGATGATCATCTTCGAGGCCGGTGCACCGGCGGGAAGGGTCCTCTCCCACTACCGCGATGCGGCCAAGGCGGCGGGGTTCGATATCCAGATCGAGATGAACACCAATGGCACGCAGATGGTCGGCGGGGAGCGCAAGGGGGACGGGTCCTCCTTCTCCGTGACCGCGACCGACGGATCGCCGACCACCGGGCAGATCATCATCGGCACCAAGAAGGGCGGCTGACGCCCGGCTTCGGCCTGCCCTGACACCGCCTGTCGGCGTCCGTCCTCCCGCGCATCGTCAGGCGTGCGCGCGGATGCTTGCCATTTTGCAGCGCAGCATCTAGGGGCCGCGGCCAAGATTTCCCCCAACAGCAAAAACGACGTTCACAGGAGCATTCTCATGGCGGTCACCCGCACCTTCTCGATCATCAAGCCCGACGCCACCCGTCGCAACCTGACCGGCGCAGTCACCAAGATGCTCGAAGACGCCGGCCTGCGCGTGGTCGCGTCCAAGCGCATCCACATGACCCGCGAGCAGGCCGAAGGCTTCTACGCGGTCCACAAGGAGCGCCCCTTCTTCGGCGAACTCGTCGAATTCATGATGAGCGAGCCGGTGGTGGTGCAGGTGCTTGAGGGTGAAGACGCCGTCGCCAAGAACCGCGAAGTGATGGGCGCGACCAACCCCGCCGACGCCGCCCCGGGCACCATCCGCAAGGAACTGGCGCTCTCGATCGGCGAGAACACCGTCCACGGTTCGGATTCGGAAGAGAACGCCGCGATCGAGATCGCGTTCTTCTTCAAGGACGAAGAAATCGTCGGTTAAATATCGGGTGGACCATGGCCTGCCCTGTCACTGTTCATTCAGGGCGGGCGGGCCGGGTCTGGACGTCTTCTTACAGAGTCATGCGTAAGCCACCCAGCCGCGCCATGTGAAGCCTGAATAGAACGCCGTCACGTCGCTGAAACCGGCCTCTCGCAGCAGGGCTTCGTCGGTATCGGGGTCGAGGAGGTGGACATCTCCGTCCATCCCCGCGCGGGCCTGCGACACGAGTGCGGGATCGGCCCCTCGCGCCAGTGCGAAGGCGACATAGCGGTCCAGCCATAGCGCGCGTTCGGCAGGCGCCTGCGGGAAGCTGCCGTGGGCCGCGACAAAGGCCGCGCCGCGCTTCAATCGCTCCCGCACCGCGCGCAGGGTGCGCAGCCGTTCTTCGGCGGGGAGGAAATGCAGCGTCAGCAGGCAGCACGCGCCGCAGAATGGCCCACGGGGCGCATCGTCGATCACCCCTTCGATCAACTCGACGCGCTGGGTAGCCTCTCCCATCGCCACGCGGGCGGCATCGAGCATCGCCGGGGCAGGATCGACCCCGGTGAAGCGCCAGCCGGGTTGCAGGTCGGCGAACCGTCTCAGCTCCTGCCCACCGCCTGCGCCCAGCACCAGGATGTCCGCGCGCAAGCCGCACCGCTCGGCCAGCAGAACGGCGGTCATCACCTGCACATCGGCATAACCCGGCATGAAGAGCGGCGGACCTTCGGCATAGCGGCTGGCGAGGTCTGGATCGGCGAAGCGATGGCGGAAATCATCCATGCTCTATGATACAGTGTATCATTCATGCGGCGCAAGCGGTCTCGTTCATCGCGCCCGGGTAAATGCTGCGAGTTGGTGGGCATGGGCGTGGTGATGACCGCGTTCGCTGGCGGCCATCACGCGGCGCATGGCTGCCAATGCCTCGGGGGTGAGGGCGAGGCCCAGATCGGCATAGACCCGCGCGATGGCCGCCTCCCAATCCGCGTTCAGCGCATCGAATTCCGCGTGTGCCACCGGGCCTTGCCAACCTGCCAGCGCGGCCGCCATGCGGGCCTCGCGCAGGGCGATCTTGTGCCGCCATCGGGCCTTGATCGCGTCAAGGCAGCACGAATCCGACTGCATCGCCATCTGGTTCGCCGCAAGGCTGACCGCGCTCTTGAGCACCGCCTCGTGCTTACGCTCGGAAATGACGAGGCGGGCGTCGGGGAACAGGGCAAGCAGCGTCGCGAGATCCTCGGCAAAGGCGGGGACCTTGAGGACGCGGGGGCGATCGGCGATGCCCCGGTGTCCCGCATCGGTTCTGAGGATGCGGGCGAACTCGCGGTAGACTGGCAGGGGGTCCCGCGCCTCGCTCCAGGCCGAATAGGCCGGAATGTGCCACTGCGATTCGTAGATCGAATGGTGGAGCGCGGCGGAAATCCACGCCAGCTCCTCCTCCACCGCGCCAGGGGCCATCGGGTGGATCGATTGCAGCCAGGGGTTGAGCAGCCCGAGCATGGCCAGCTCGAGTCCCGCCTTCACCCGGTTCATGCCGAGCCGTGCGGGCACCGGATGATAGGCGTCGCAATAGCGGGTGTGCGAATGCGCGGGGTCCGCAGCCAGCAGCGTGTGGATGCGGGTGGTGCCCGAGCGCATGTGGCCGATGACTATGATCGGCGGGGCGAGGGGGGTTTCGAGCAACTCCGACCGTTCCAGCCACAGGGCGCCGAAGGCGAGCCGGTTTTTCACCACCCGCGACAATTGCCCCCATGCCATCGCCCGGCCGAGCGGGTTGAGATCGGCCTCGGCGTGCAGCGCGTCGATCAGCCGCTCCAGCCGATCGCGGAAATCGGCGACGTCCTCATCGCTGCGCCCGCCATGCTCGGCCGCTTCGGCCCGCGCGCCATGGGGCTTGGCCGCGAGCGCCCATAGCGCGTCCGCCGCAAGCGCGGGCGGGGGCAGCCACCCGCGCTCCCATGCCTTGCCGAGAAAGGCATTGGCCCGCTCGGCAAGGGGTCCGCGTGCCAGCAGGTGATCGCGGGCGGGGGGCATCATCAGAACTGCTCGGCTGCATCCATCAGCCGCGTCAGCCGCTTGGGAGCGACGGCGCGCCAGCTGCGCTGAAGCCAGGCGTCGATGTCCGCCCAGTCGAGATCGGGCCGGTCGAGGATGATGCCGATCCAGCCGCTGGCGCCGTAGAAGGCGGGCTTGACATAGGTCTCGGGCTGATCCTCGATAAGGGCGTGGAGTTCGTCCATGCCGCTGGTCTTGACCAGCAGCGCGATGCGTTCGTGGCCGTGGGGCCGATCGGAAAAATAGGCGAAATACTTGCCCGACTTGCCCTCCCCGACGCGAAAGCCGGCCGGGCCGAAGCTTTCCTGTTCGCAGGTCTCGGGGAGAGCAAGGGCGCGCGCGCGCAGTTGCCCGAGCAGCCAGGCGGGGTTCCTCCAGCGGCTGACGTAATCGGCCACGGCGCGCGGATAGAGCTGATGCTCGGCGAGCTTGACGCGGGCGGCGAGGGTGTCGGGCGTATCGCCGGTGGTCATCGGCACCGCGATCTGCGCCAGCACCTGCCCGGCGTCGAGTTCGCGCGTCACCAGATGGACGCTCGCGCCGCCATGGCTGTCGCCTGCCGCAATCGCGCGGGCGTGGGTGTCGAGGCCCTTGTACTTCGGCAGCAGCGAGGGATGGATGTTGAGCATTCGGCCCGCCCAGCGATCGACGAAGGCGTCGGAGAGGATGCGCATGTAGCCCGCCAGCACGATCGTGTCCGCGCCCGCCTCCAGCACGGCAGCCTCCATCGCGGCGTCGTGCGCCTCGCGGGTCATCCCCCTGTGGGGGAGAGCGAAGGTGGCGATTGCCTCGGCCTGCGCGAGCGCCAGACCAGCGGCATCGGGATCGTTGGAGGCGACCAGCACGACCTCGTAGGGGCAATCCGCCATCCTGCTGGCATAGACCAGTGCGGCCATGTTGGTGCCCGCGCCGGAAATGAGGACGGCGATGCGGGCCTTCACTTCTCCCCTCCCGCTTGCGGGAGGGGAGCAGGGTGCGTCACCCCACATGCGTCGCGCTCCAGTCGCTCTTGCCCGCCCACGTCTCGACCGAGCCGCGCACAGTGCAACCCTTCTCGCCCGCTTCGATGCGGCCGACGGGGAACACGGTCTCGCCCGCCGCTTCGAGGCGTGCGGTGACCTCGGCGACATGCGCGTCGCTGACCGCCAGCACCATGCCCACCCCGCAGTTGAAGGTGCGCGCCATCTCCTCGGGCTCGATGTTACCCTGCGCCTGGAGGAAGGCCATCAGCCGGGGCTGGGGCCACAGGTCGGCATCGACATGGGCATGTGCGCCATTGGGCAGGATGCGCGGAATGTTCTCGAGCAGCCCGCCGCCGGTGATGTGGGCCAGCGCATTGATCCGCCCTTCGCGGATCAGCGGCAGCAGGCTTGCGACATAGATGCGGGTCGGCGCGATCAGGGCATCAATCAGCAATTGCTCCTGATCGAAGAGGGCAGGGCGGTTCAGCTTCCAGCCCTTGTCCGCCGCGAGCCTGCGGACCAGCGAATAGCCGTTCGAGTGGACCCCGGACGACGCCAGCCCCAGCAGCACATCGCCGGGCACAACCTTGTCGCCGGTGAGCTGCTCCCCGCGCTCGACCGCGCCGACGCAGAAGCCCGCAAGGTCGTAGTCGCCGGGGGCATACATTCCCGGCATCTCCGCCGTCTCGCCGCCGATGAGCGCGCAGCCTGCCATCTTGCAGCCTTGCGCGATCCCCGCGATCACGCGTTCCGCTACGCCGTTCTCCAGATTGCCGGTGGCGAAATAGTCGAGGAAGAACAGCGGCTCCGCGCCCTGGACGATCAGGTCGTTGACGCACATGGCAACCAGGTCGATGCCTACGCGATCGTGCCGGTCATGCTCGATCGCGAGCTTCAGCTTGGTGCCCACGCCGTCGTTCGCGGCGACCAGCAGCGGATCGGTGTAGCCCGCCGCCTTGGGATCGAAGAACCCGCCGAAGCCGCCCAGCTCGCTCGTCGCGCCGGGGCGGGCGGTGGCCTTGGCCAGCGGGGCGATGGCCTTCACCAGCGCATTGCCCGCCGCGATCGATACGCCCGCGTCGGCATAGGTGTAGCCAGAGCCTTGCGGCGCGCTCTTGTCGTTTGTCCCCGAAGTCATGCACGCCGCCATAGCTGTTCGCGCTTGGAATTCCACTCGCCATTGGGCAAAGGGGACGCGATTTTCCCCATGAGCGCGACGCTTTCCTCTCCCGGCCCCGTTGCCGCTCCTGCCCCGCCGCTGCGACGCTGGCTGGCCGGGGCCGCGCTGGCGCTCGGGCTGCTGGGCGGCGGCTATGCGCTGCTCGCCCAGATCGCGGGCGAACGCGGGATCGCGCCGACCGCCGCCAGCGCCGATATCGAAGTGAAGGGCATCAGCGTCGACGTGCAGGGCAAGAGCGCGGAGGACGCGCGCACCAACGGCTGGCGCGAGGCGCAGAGGAAGGCGTGGGCAAAGCTGAACGGCCCCAAGCTCTCCGATAGCCAGCTCGAGGGGCTGGTCTCGGCCATCGTCATCGAGCGCGAGCGGCTGGGCCCACGGCGCTATATCGCGACGCTCGGCGTGGTGTTCGATCGCAGCCGCGCGGGCGCCTATCTCGGCGGGGAGCAGCAGGCGAGCCGCTCGGCCCCGCTGCTGCTTGTCCCGGTGCAGGAATCGGGCGGCGCCTACATCACCTTCGAACAGCGCAACCCCTGGCAGCGCGCCTGGGCCGAGTTCAATCCGGGTGCGAGCCGGATCGATTACGTGCGTCTCAGCGGGGCGGGGGGCGATTCGCTGCTGGTCAATTTCGGCCAGACCGGGCGGCACAGCCGCGCCTGGTGGCGCTCGACGCTGGATCAATACGGCGCAACCGACGTGCTGATGGCCTTCGCCAGGCTCGACCACCAGTTCCCCGGCGGCCCGGTGACCGGCACCTTCACCGCGCGCTACGGCCCCGACAGCCGTCCGCTCGATAGCTTCACTCTCAAGGCCGAGAGCGCGGACGGCCTCACCGCGATGCTGGCGCAGGCAGTGGAGCGGATGGACCAGATCTTCACCGGCGCGCTCGCCTCGGGCAAGTTGCGCCCCGACCCGAGCCTCAGGCTGGGCGGCGAGGGCGCGATCGACCCGGCGATCCAGCGCCTGATCGAGATCGGCCGCGCCGCGCAGGCGAGGCGGTCCGCCGAGGCCGCCGCCGCGGGCGCAGCGCCGCGGATCGAGGCGCTGCCCGTCACCGGGGTCGAACCCGGCGAGGTTCAGGTGCGCAACATCACCGTCCAGTTCGCCACCCCCGATGCAGGCGCCTTCGACGCGGCGCTCGGCGCGGTGCGCGGCACCGGCGGGGTGCGCGGGCTCAATGTCACCAGCACCGCCATCGGCGGCACCTCGGTGATGAGCGTCGCCTATGCCGGGACGCAGGAAGAGCTCGCGGCCGCGCTCGAGGCGCGCGGGTTTTCGGTGCGGCGCGGGGCGAACGCGCTCGCCATCAGCCGCTGAGCCGGGCGCGCCGCCGGTGAGCGAGCCGTCCCAGATCGCCCTGCCTCTCGCCGCCCGTGGGACAGCGCAGCGGATTGTGGTGGGCGCGGCCAACGCCGCGGTGATCGAGGCGCTCCAGCACCCCGAACGCTGGCCGTTCCATGTCGCCGTGCTTACCGGCCCGCCGCGCTCGGGCAAGAGCCTGCTGGCGCGCTGGGCGCAGGGGCTCCATGGCGAGAGGCTGGAGGTGATCGACGATGCGCAAGGCATGGACGAGACGGCGCTGTTCCACCGCTGGAACGCCGTGCAGCAGGGCGGCAGCCAGGAGGGCGGGGCGCTGCTGATCGTCGCCGGTGCAGACGAGGCGGGCTGGCGCATCGCGCTGCCCGATCTTGCCTCGCGCATCGGCGGCTCGCTCCAGCTGGCCATCGGCGCGCCCGACGATGCCTTCGCCGCCGAGCTGATCCTCGCTCAGGCTGAGGCGCGCGGCCTCTCGCTTCCCGAAGGCGCGGCCGACTACCTCGTCCCCCGCACGGAGCGCAGTTTCGCTGCGATCGAGACACTGGTCGCGACAATCGACCGCATCTCCCTTGAACGCCGGACGCCCGCCACCATGTCTGTCTGGCGCGCTGCGCTCGACGCCCTGCACGGCCCCGAGCAGCGGCGCCTGTTGTAGGGCGAGCGACCGGCGATCCTTGCATCGCGGGCGCTTTGGTGGGAAAAGCCTGGGGATGTTCGAGCGTCTTGTCAGCTATCTGGACTCCGTGCGCGCGCGTGACCCGGCGCCGCGTTCGCGGTGGGAGATCCTGCTCTACCCCGGCGTCTGGGCACTGGGCTTCCACCGCATCGCCCATTGGCTTTTCGAAGCGCGGATGTATTTCCTCGCGCGCTTCGTGAACCATTTCTCGCGGCTCCTGACCGCGATCGACATTCACCCCGGTGCGACGATCGGGAAGAACTTCTTCATCGACCACGGCTTCGTCGTCATCGGCGAGACCGCCGAGATCGGCGACAATGTGACCATCTACCAGAGCGTAACCCTGGGCGGCACCAACCCCGCCAACGGCAAGGGCGGCAAGCGCCATCCGACGCTGATGGACAATGTCATCATCGGCGCCGGCGCGCAGATCATCGGGCCCATCGTGGTGGGCGAGCGTGCCCGGGTCGGGGCCAATGCCGTGGTGACCGACGATGTGCCTCCGGGGGCGACGATGATCGGGCTGAAGGCCCGCTCCACACTGATGCCCGCCGAGGAATGGCTGCGCGAATTCGTCCCCTACGGCACGCCCTGCGATGATCCGCCCTGCGACGAACAGGGACGCCCGCGCCGCGACTGCGTCGAAAAGCTCGAGGCCGAGATCGCGGCGATGCGTGAGGAAATGGCGCTGCTGAAGGCGATGCTGGCCGAACGTGAAGCCCCCGCCGCCCCGCCGCCGCCGGTTCGCCCGGTGCGCGTGCGCAAGAGCGGCACCTCGGACTAGAGCGAGGCTCATGGCAGGATCGCAGCCGCCGGGCGTCGCCGGACAGGTGCTTCCCTTCCCGGCGCGGGCAGCGGATCAGGTCGGCTTCGAACGGCCTGAGCTGATGCGCATCCTCGACCTCTACGGCCGCATGGTCGCGGCCGGAGAATGGCGCGACTACGCGATGGACTTCACCCGCCACGCCGCCACCTTCGCCGCCTTCCGCCGCGCCGCCGAACGCCCGCAGGCCCGCGTCGAGAAACGACCCGCGCTGCGCGGCAAGCAGGGGATGTGGACCCTGTTCGGCGAGCACGGCCAGGTGCTGAAGCGCGGGCACGATCTGGCGGGAGTGCTTGCGCCGATGGAGCGGCGGTTGGTGAAGGTGGTGGAGGAGTAGGCGCGCCCTGCTTCAGTGACTGAAGCTGGTTGGGAAGCAGTAGTTCAGCTTTGCTGGTGCGCGACACCGATTTCAAAGTAGGCGCTCATGAGCTTGGCGGCCGCTTCGACCTCAATTTCAAGCGCGAGTCGAACGCAGGTCGCACGGAACTCCCGATAGCTCTGGTCGTCACGCCGCTCACACATGTAGCTAAGGCTTAGCTGACCTTCGTCCGTCTTCGGACAGTAGAACACGCCTTCCATCCACTCCAGCGTGCAACCCCGTTCGCCGGCCCAATCGAATATCCGCTCAATCGAGTGTGCAGGATACAAAGTGATCCCCCCCTTCCTCAAGGGCAACAGATCATCGGCTATGGCTTCTTCAAGGATCACCGATCAAACTATGCGGCACTGATCTAGCGTCCGCAACGGGGTCGATAGCGGAGTTTCCGCTTTTGCCTGAAACTGAGCCAACGCCGCCATCCCCTTACCCGTCGCCCCGGACTTGATCCGGGGTTAGGCTTTCTTCCTCTTCTCCGCGCGCACGGAAACAGCCAAGCCCCGTGTCAGGCACGGGGCGACGTGGAGGAGAGGCCCTTGATCCTGGCTCGTCTGCCATGTGCCTCCAAAGCGAAGGCCCGCCCCCTCGCGGGGACGGGCCTCCTTTGTCCCTTGCGAGAGGTCCGATCACCCTCGCGCGCTGGCGGGGCCGGTGCCCGTCACCTTCTGCATCGCCTTGAGGATGTTGCCCGACTGCTCGCTGCCCGACTGGGGCGCGATCAGGTTGGTGAAGGAATTGATCTCCTCCCACCGCGCGGCGAAGCCTTCGAGGGTGCGCTCCTCTTCCGGCAGCCACACGGCGTCGTTC
>ERZ1066123.2224-NODE-2224-length-10295-cov-6.576660_pt1 | contig 10295 bp, 6 predicted proteins | sample MGYA00382770_ERZ1066123 | MGnify/ENA primary metagenome ERZ1066123 (study PRJEB33369, sample SAMEA5778353) | biofilm metagenome | biome: Industrial cooling water; feature: Water cooling tower basin; material: Biofilm | place: United Arab Emirates | collected...
GCATCTCGAGCGGCGGCAGCACCACGATGATGCCGATGGCCAGCGCCAGCACCACGCCGATCTTCACGAAGGCCGACAGGTAGTCACGCGGCGCCAGCAGCAGCCACACGGGCAGCACCGAGGCGGCAAAGCCGTACACCATGATGCACCAGGCCAGCGTCGTGCCACTCAGCGTGAACACCGGCGCCCAGGTGGCCGACTCCGATACCCACTTGCCCGCGTACAGCGACAGCGCGAGCATGACCAGACCAATGGCTGTCGTCTCCAGCACCGCCCCGGGCCGCAGGTAGCGCATGTAGAGACCCATGAAAATCGCGATGGGGATGGTGAGCATGATGGTCACCGTGCCCCAGGGACTGTCGCGCAGCGCATTCACCACCACCAGCGCCAGCACCGAAATCAGGATGATCATGATGCCCAGCACCGCCACGAGGGCGGTGGCACCGGCCACGGTCCCGATTTCCTCCTTGGCCATCTGCCCCAGCGACTTGCCGTCGCGACGGATGGACGCGCAGAGAATCACGAAGTCCTGCACCGCGCCGCCCAGCACCACGCCCACCACGATCCAGAGCGCGCCGGGCAGGAAGCCGAACTGCGCCGCCAGCGTGGGGCCCACCAGCGGGCCAGGGCCGGCGATGGCGGCAAAGTGATGGCCGAAGGTCACCCACTTGTTCGTGGGCACGTAGTCCCGGCCGTCCTCCAGCCGTTCGGCTGGCGTGGCCCGGTTGGGGTCGAGCGCGAAAATGTCGTGGGAGATGATGCGGCTGTAGAACCGATAGCCGATCAGGTAGATGCAGATGGCTGCCGTCAGCAGCCAGGCCGCACTGATGGTTTCGCCTCGGTTGATCGCCACGTAGGCGAGGGCGCCGGCACCAACAGCCGAGACGCCGACCCAGGGGAGGACGTTGGTCAGTCGAGTCACGCGGGTGGGGTGGAGAGGTGGGAAGGTGTGCCCAATTGCGCGTCGGGACACCGGGTTGTCAATGCGCCGCGTCGGTGTTTTTTGGTATACGCCTCGGGTACGCCACTGGTACGCCGCGGCAATCCCGGACGTTGATGGGGACTGGATGCCTCCGGACGGGTGCCGTGCGCGGCAACCATCTGGGTATCTTTCCAGACTGTTCATTTTCCGGGACGGTGCCTCGCGGCCCTCCCGTTCCCATACGCCACCACGACGCTCCCCGCACGCCATGGCTACTCCCGTCACCCTCATCCCAGGCGATGGCATCGGCCCGTCCATCGCCGACGCCACCGTTCGCATCCTCGCCGCGGCCGGCGCCGACATCGAGTGGGACCGCCAGGTGGCCGGCATGGCCGGCGTGGCCCGCTGGAACGATCCCATTCCCGAGGCCACGCTCGATTCCATCAAGCGCACCCGCCTCGCGCTCAAGGGTCCACTGGAGACGCCGGTTGGCGAAGGCTTCCGCTCCATCAATGTGGCGCTGCGCAAGACCTTCGACCTCTATGCCAATGTGCGGCCGGCCTACACCATCGTGCCGGGCCGTTTCGACAACATCGACATTGTGCTGGTGCGCGAAAACACCGAGGGGCTCTACATCGGCGTCGAACACTATGTACGCATCGGCGATGATCCCAAGGCGGCGGCCGAGTCGGTGGCCATCATCACGCGGGAAGGCTCGGAGCGCATCGTGCGCTATGCCTTCGAGTACGCGCTGGCACATGGCCGCCAGAAGGTTACGCTCGTGCACAAGGCCAACATCCTCAAGTTCTCGCAGGGCCTCTTCCTCGACGTGGGCCGCATGGTGGCCGCCGAGTACGCGGGCCGTGTGCAGTTCGAGGAGCGCATCATCGACGCTATGGCCATGCATCTGGTTATGCGTCCCGAGCAGTTCGACGTGGTCGTCACCACCAATCTGTTCGGCGACATTCTATCCGACGAGATCTCGGGGCTGGTCGGTGGACTTGGTCTCGCGCCCGGCGCCAACATCGGCAAGAACGCCGCCATTTTCGAAGCGGTGCACGGTACGGCGCCCGACATTGCCGGCAAGAACATCGCCAACCCTGGCGCGCTGCTGCTGGCGGCCTGCATGATGCTCGAGCACATGGGGGACTGGGAGCGCGCCAAGCGTATCCGCACGGCCTTCGAAACCACCATCCGCGAGGGCCAGGTGCTCACGCGCGATCTCGGCGGCACCGCGTCCACCGACGAATTCACCAACGCCGTCATCGCCAAGCTTGGCTGAAACAGCCTTGGCTGATCGACGATTGACTGAGCCGGACTTGGCTGAGTCAGTGCGCGTGCTGCATTGCTCCGACCTCCACTGCGGACGGCCCTTCGTGGCGGCGCATGTGGAGGCGGCGCTCGATCTGGCACGCAGTGCGCGTTGGGATGCCATTGTCATGTCGGGTGACGTCTCGCAGCGCGCCCGACTGCACGAGTTCCGCGAGGCGCGTGCGCTGCTGGACCAGTTTGCCGCCTGCGCGCCGCTGCTGGTGGTCCCGGGCAATCATGACACGGCCTGGTGGCATGCGCCGTTCGGCTGGGGCGAAGCCGACGCCCTGCATGCCCGCTATCGCGAATACATCAGCGACGAACTGGAGCCCGCGCTGCATCTGCCCGGGCTCTCCATTGTGGGGCTCAACTCCTCGCTGGGCATGCTGCCGCCGGCACTGACCTGGTATCCGCGCGACTGGCGCGTGAAGGGCGGCCTCACCGCCGCGCAGATCGAGGCGGCGCGCCACAAGCTTTCGCGCGCTGCACCGGACAGTCTGCGCATCGCGGTGGTGCACCACAACGTGGTGAAGGGCCGGCTCTCCAGCCGCTGGGGCCTCGCGCGGCCGCAGCGGCAGCTCGACGCACTCGCCTCACTGGACGTGGACGTGATCTGCTCCGGGCACGATCACGAGGAGCGACTCGAACTGGTCACGCGCACCACCGGACAGTTCGTGGCCAGCACGGCCAACACGCTGTCCAACCGCATGCGCGGCCATCGCCCGAGTGCGGTCACGGTCATTGAAGCCAGTGGCAGCGAGGTGGTGCTGCGCGCCTGGCCCTACGACGCCACGGCCCGCGCATTTGCGCCGGGCCCTCTCATGCTCAGCGCAGCGCGTCGGCGTCGCGGAGCGACGGGCGCCCCGAACTCAACGCCCCCTCGGCGCTGAAGAGTGTGCGTTGGTTGAGGTGACGTTCCACCTCGGCCAGCAGTTCGTTGAGTTCGTCGATGGCCTTTGCGAGCGCCTTCCGGAACAGCCAGCGATACCACATGGCCGTCCCGCCCGCCGCGAGCATGGCCACGCCTGCTGCGCCGGCCAGCGGCGCGGCGGTGAGCGCGCCAACGCCCAGCATGATGCCCAGTGCCTTGGCGGCGCCGGCGAAGGCCAGGGTACTGGCCCCGCCCATCATGGACACATCCCAGAGCACGTTGCGCCGCAGTCCCTCGCGCAGGTCGCCCGTGATGACCACTTCGCAGGCGGGACGCGCCGCATCACCACGCGCCTGCAGCGTCACGTTGAGGTCGAAGAGCTCAATCTGCTCGAGACGGTAGCGGAGCTGATTCTCACGCGAGAAGGCCACCATGGGATTGCTGTAGGCCTCCATCATCCGCGGCACACGAAAGCGCAGAATGCCACCATCCAGCGGATGCCCGTTCACCGTGTCCTGCACCGTGAAGTTGCGCGGCGCCGACGTGAACACGGCGCCCAGCGCCTGCAGGGTGTCCTTGGGGGCGGCGGGAATCACCCGCGACACCGACAGCGCGCGATCCGACGTGCCCATGAGCAGTGTCGTCCGGCGATCGGCGCGTGCCGACACCGGGCTAACGTGACGTCCGGACGCCGCATTGGCGCGCAGCTCCGCCAGCGCAATGGCCACGTACTGCCGGGAGATGCCCGCCTCGACGGCCGCCGCTTCCACCGCGCGCACCCGGTAGCCGTCGCTGTCCTCGTTGCTCTCGGTCGGCGGCGCGGCCGCGCGCTCCATGCGGTGTGCCGCCTCGGCCTGCAGTTGCGCCGCCCGCTGCCACACGGCCAGGGCATCGGCTTCGGACAGCAGCGCGCCCGGCTCGGAGTCGGCTGCCGCGCGTTCCGCGGCCGCCACCTGTTCCAGCACCGAGTCCAGCTCGGCGGCGAGGTTGTCTGCCGTCTGATATCGTGCTGACGGCTCCTTGGCCAGACAGCGCTCGACAATGCGCACTAGGGCGGGGGGCAGGCCGGGCACCGCATCGCCCAGCACCGGCAGCGGACGCGTGACATGCGCCACGAGCACACTCTGCGCTGTCCCGTCGAACGGCGGCCGCCCGGCCAGTGCATGATAGGCGACGCAGCCGAGTGCATAGATGTCGCTGCGGCCATCCACCGTTTCGCCCGACGCCTGTTCGGGACTCATGTAGTGCACGCTGCCCAGCACATCGCCATGCATGGTGAGCGCCGATGCCTGCTCCGCATCGCGCGCAATGCCAAAGTCGGTGAGTACGGCACGACCCGAATCGCGGTCAAGCAGAATGTTGTCGGGCTTGATGTCGCGATGCACCACATGCCGGGCGTGGGCATAGGCCAGGCCCCAGGTGACCTCACGCAGCACGCGCACGGTTTCACTCACCGACATCGGGCCGCGCTCACGCAGGCGGTCGCCAAGCGATTCGCCATTGATGTAGCGCATGGAGAACCACACCACACCATCGGTTTCGTCGGCGCGGTACACATCGATGATGTGCGGATGCTCCAATCGGGCACTGGTGCGCGCCTCGCGCAGAAAGCGCTCGCGGTGCTCGGGCGTGGCCTCCTCGGCCAGCAGTACCTTGAGTGCGACCAGACGATCGAGAAACCGGTCTCGCACGAGATACACGGCACCCATGCCGCCGGAACCGAGCAGACGCACGGTTTCAAAGCTGGCTTCGAGTCCGCGGGGCAGTCCGGTCGTGGGAGCGGGTGTCATGGCGAGCTAAGGATAACCGGCAATCGGGTTGCGCGTGACCAGCGGCCCCGCGCATCTTCCGCGTGATGGCCGCCCACGACACCCTGCAGTTCGGACTGTTCAACGCCCCCGACCCGGAGCCAGTGCCCGGGCCGGTTTCCGAGCCGGCCACACTGGCACCCGCGCCGGACGATCAGCGTCCGGCGCGGGGTCGTACGGCCTTGCGGGCTCGCACCGCCGTGCTCTTTTCGCGCCTCGAAGAACTGGGATTGCGAGGCGTCGACACCCTGGTGCTCATGCGCACCCGTCGGGTCATGGTGTCGCTCATTGGCCGCACGTTGCGCGTGCACGAGGGCTACGCCGAAGCACCGGAATCGGTACTCAAGGCCGTGGTGGCCTTTGCCATCGCGCGAACCAAGACGGAACGGGTGGCGGCGCGCGAGGTCATTCTCGCGCATGACGTCGAGCGTGCCCCGGCCCCGCGTCGTCAGGAGCCGCTGCGGCCCGGCGACCTCGCACTCATGACGCAGCTCAGCGAGGCGCATCGTCAGCTCAATCGTCAGCATTTTGGCGGTGCCTTGCGCGACGTGCCCGTGCGCCTGTCGGGTCGCATGGCCACCCGGCTTGGGCATTACGACGCCGGTTCACGCCACACCCCGCCGGAGATCGTGCTGTCGCGGCAGCACATCGTGAAGCACGGATGGCGTGAGGCCATGCACACACTGCTGCACGAGATGGTGCACCAGTGGCAGCACGAAACGTCGCGGCCCATTGATCATGGCCCCGAGTTCCGTGCCAAGGCCCGCGAGGTGGGCATCACGCCGGCCGCGCGGCGCGATGTGACGCCGCTCGAACGACGCAAGCGGCAGGTCGGCTAGTCGGCGAGACGGACGCGGGCTTTGTCTGATTGTGTGACCAAAGGACAACGGGCCCGGTGCACATCGTGTGCACCGGGCCCGAGACATTCATGCGGCGTTCGGAATCAGTTGGTTACGCCCGTTCGGGACGCCGCGTGTTACGGCGTGATCTGGCTGGTGCGCGACGCCTGCCGGAAGAACGCGCCTTCCGATGGCGTGATGAAGGCCTGCACAGCACCGCCATTGGCCGACGTGCTCACGGTGGTCTGCAGCCCGCCCGCAAGGCCCCACGTGTTGTTCCATCCCGGCGTTCCGGAGAGATCCGGTATTTCGAGCTGGTACGTGGTGCCGGTGGCGAAGGCGCGTGACTGCGTGATCGACCACGCCCGGCTATTCGAAGCGTTCGTTCCCTGGTTGAAGTTCACGCCCACGCCATCACCATACTCGGCCTGCCAGCTCCCGGTGCTGCGCAGGCGCGCATACGGTGCATTGCCCAGCGAGGTAACCGTCGGGGCACCAAGCTGGGGGCCAAGGGCGATGGTGCGGTTGGTGAGTTCGCGGTTGTATTGATACACCCCACGCTGGGCAGTCCCGTCCTGCGCAACGGAGAAGCCGATGGCAAAGTGGAAGTCACCGTTCACGAGGCGGCTGTTGGGGACGCCGTAGACGGTCGCGCTCCCCGTCGTGTTGAGCAGCGAACCGAAGAGGAAGCCGGCGCTCGTGCCGTTGGAGGTGGTGAAGAAGGAGAGGATCTGCGTGATCTCCCCGGCCCCGGCTCCTGACAGGGTGTACTGGGCTGACGCGGGCGCGAACGCCTCCGTTCCATTGAAGTCCAGAACGGGGATGGACGAGCCGGCGGCGTAGTTCACGTTGCGGCGGAGGATGGCCCGGTCCGGGGTGATGGTGGGTATGAACCCGGTGCCAAGGGTTTGCTGTGAGCGGAAGGCCAGCAAGTCGACGTTCCCCGTCGAAACGTTTGTGATGGTGTAGGACGTCGCAGGCGCCGTGATGCTCGTGGTGCCTCCACCGACACTGACTTCGGCGCTCTGGGTGCCGGTCAGCCCCGCCACGGTGCCAGTGAGCGTCTTGCTGGCGGGATTCTGCGTGCATTCGAATTCAGCCGTGCCGGCCATCTCCGTGGCGGTGAAGTTGTACTGAAACACGCTCGCGACCCCGCCTTCCAGCGGGCGCACGATGACGACCGAGCCCGGGCCGTTGAGGGTGAACGCGTACGTGTTGTTGGCCGCGGGGAGTACGCGCGTCCACGCGCCGCTGGTACCGGAACGGTACGCGAAATACAGCGGCAGGTCGTTGAGGTCGCAGAAGCGCCAGTTGATGTTGCCCGTTCCACCACCGCTTGCAGTGACGGCGCCGGCCACCGTGGTCGTCACATTGGCGAGACCCGTCGCCGTGCCGGTGACTGTGGCCGTGAAGTTGCCCGTGGTCGCGTTGCTGGCCGCCGTGAACGTGATGGTGGCCGACGTGCCAGTCACCGAGGTCGGGTTGATCGTCGCCGTCACACCCGTGGGCAGGCCGCTGATGGCGAGACCCACCGCCGCCGCAAAGCCACCCGTGCGCGTGATGGTGACTGTGCTCGTGCCCGTGCCGCCCTGCGTGAGCGATACGGCGCCCGCCGTGAGGCTGAAGCCCTGCGCCGCCGCCACCGTGAGGGCCACGTTGGACGTGCGCGCCGTGATGCCGGCGCCACTAGCGGCAATGGTCACCGTGGCCGCGCCCAGTGTGGCATTGGCCGCCGCCGTGAGCGTGAGCGTGCTGGTGAGTGTGGCGCCCGACAGCGTGGCCGGCGCAAATGAGGCCGTCACACCCGTGGGCAGGCCCGAAGCTGCCAGAGTCACGTCACCCGCGAAGTTGCCGACTCGCACGATGGTGATGGCTGTGGACACGGTGGCGCCCGCCGACAGCGACAACGTGCTGGCCGCCGTGCTGAGGGTGATGCCCGGCGCCGCCGCCACGGTCACGCTGATGCTCACCGTCTGCGCCGTGACGCCCGTGCCCGTGCCGCGGACCGTGAGGTTGTACGTGCCCGGGGCCACTGCGGCCGAGGCGTTCAGCGTGAGGATGCTGGCGAACACCGTGCCTGGCACCGGACTCGCGCTGAAGGTGCCCGTGAGACCGGCCGGCGCGCCCTCGAGGGCCAGGGTGACTTCACCGGCAAACCCGCCCGTGCGGGCAATGCCAATGGAGGTCGTGGCGGTGGCGCCTGCCACCACATTCACCGCGGCCGGATTGGCCGTCAGCGAAATGGCCGGCGAGGCCGCCGCCGTGACCGTGAGGTTCACCGTGGCCGTCTGCTGGGTCACGCCGGTGCCGCTGGCCGTGATGGTGATGGGGGTCGTCGCCGCTGCCGCATTGGCCGCCACGGCCAGCGTCAGCGTGCTGGTGGTGGCACCCGCGCCGATCGTGGCCGGGTTGAAGGTGCCGGTCACACCCGTGGGCAGGCCGCTCACCGCCAGCGTCACCCCATCGGCAAAGCCATTGGAGCGCGTGATGGTGATGGGCACCGTACCCGAGGCGCCCTGCACGACCGTCAGGGCCGTGGAGCCAGCCGTGAGCGCGATGGCCGGCGTGGGAATGGTGAGACTGTAGGTGGACGTCGCTGAGGTTACGCCCGAGCCGCTGGCTGTGATGTTGATGGAGGCGGTACCCGGGGCCGCCGCGGCACCCACCGCAATCGTGGCCGTGGCGCTTGTGGTGCCGCCGCTCAGGCTGGCCGGAGCAAAGGTCACAGTCACGCCGGCTGGCATGCCGCTGGCCACCAGACTGACTTCACCCGTGTAGCCACCACCGCGAGTCAGGGTCACCGTGCTGGTCGCACTGCTGCCACGCGCGGTGGTGGAGGAGCCCGAAGACAGGGCGATGCCGATCGTGGGTGTCGGTGGCGGGGTGCCGGGACCCGTGTTGTCGCTGCCGCCAGAGCAGGCAGCCACGGTCAACGAGAGAAACAGGGCACCGGTGGTCAACAATCGCTTCATCGCGATCCTCAGCTAAAGTCGAAAAGGGAGTGTGGGACAAGATGGATACGACGTCATCTTCCCGTTGGTGTCAACCAGCCACGAGCATGGTGCCAAAAACTTGCGCGTCAGGTCGCGGTTCGCCCCGTCCGGGACCACCGGCACTGTGCGCGAGATCACCCGTACCGATGGCAGCCTCCGGAAGACCCGTCCTGTCCTTACCTTTAGCGTGTCCCGTCGTGTCAATCTTTCGCCAAGTTCCCATGGCCACCGATCTCCAGGCAGCCGCCGCCATTGCGGCGCTCCCCTCCGTCGAACTCAAGGCCCATCCGGGCGACCTCTTCAACATCGATGCCGCGCCCACCGAAGAAGAGCGTGCCATTCGAGACACCATCCGGCAGTACGTCGATGAGCATATCCTGCCCATCATCGGCGATTGCTACGTCGAGGGGCGTTTTCCTGACGAGCTCATTCCTGGCCTCGCCGAACTCGGCGTCCTCGGCGCCAACCTGCCCGAGGAGTACGGCTGCGCCGGTCTGTCCAGCGTGGCCTATGGTCTCATCATGCAGGAACTTGAGCGCGGCGACTCCGGCATCCGCTCCTTCTGCTCGGTGCAGGGCGCGCTGGTCATGTATCCCATCTTTGCCTTTGGCAGCGAAGAGCAGCGCCGGCACTACCTGCCCAAGCTGGCCAAGGCGGAGCTGATTGGCTGCTTCGGTCTGACGGAGCCCGACTATGGCTCCAATCCGTCCGGCATGATCACCCGCGCGCGCCAGCAGGCCGACGGCAGCTGGATCATCAACGGCGCCAAGATGTGGATCACCAACGGCTCCAAGGCCGACATCGCCATCATCTGGGCCAAGACCGGCGACAGCACGGACGACTCGTCCATCCGCGGCTTCATCGTCCCCACGGACACGCCGGGATTCCAGGCGCGGGATCAGAAGGGCAAGCTCTCGCTGCGCGCGAGTGATACGTCGGAGCTGGTACTCACCGACGTGCACGTGCCGGCCACGGCCCTGCTGCCCAACAGCAACGGCCTCAAGAGCCCGCTCATGTGCCTCACCCAGGCCCGCTACGGCATCTCCTGGGGCGTACTCGGCGCCGCGTTGGCCTGCTTCGAGGAAGCCGTCTCGTACAGCAAGAGCCGCGTCATGTTCGACAAGCCCATTGGCGGCTTCCAGATCCAGCAGGTGCGCCTCGCGGACATGCTCACGGAAATCGTGAAGGGCCAGCTCGTCTCGCTGCACCTCGGTCGCCTCAAGGACGCCGGCAACTTCACCCCCACCCAGGTGTCCCTGGCCAAGCGCAACAACGTGGACATCGCCACCAACATCGCGCGCGAAACCCGGCGCCTGCTCGGTGGAAACGGCATCCTCGCGGAATATGCGGCCATGCGCCACATGGCCAATCTCGAGAGCGTCTACACCTACGAAGGCACGCACGACGTGCACTCGCTCATCCTCGGTCAGGCCATCACCGGCCTGAACGCCTTCAAGTAGGGCACGACGCACGCTGTCGTTCGCCGGCGGGGCAGCATCGCCCCGCCGAACGTCAGGGGGCCCTCGCCCGTACAGTGGACAGTTGATCCCG